>Ga0065711_1008274_pt1 | contig 13131 bp, 9 predicted proteins | sample Hoacrofraction12_FD_59098 | JGI IMG/M metagenome (GOLD analysis project Ga0065711, IMG submission 59098) | Hoatzin crop microbial communities from Cojedes, Venezuela - Epithelial fraction 12 v2 (version 2) | ecosystem: Host-associated > Birds > Digestive system > Esophagus > Crop | place... | reverse complement strand
GCCCAGGCTGCCCAGGGAGGCTGTGGAGTCTCCTTCTCTGGAGATATTCCAGACCCGCCTGGACGCGGTGCTGTGCAGCCTGCTCTGGGTGACCCTGCTTGGGCAGGGGGTTGGGCTGGGTGACCACAGAGGTCCCTTCTAACCCCTAACATTCTGTTGATTCTGCGAATGCAGATGCCAACCGTTGCACGGCAGAAGCGTTGCACTCTCTTACGCTGCTCAAGCGCTGTCAGAGCTGGTGGAAATGTAATTGTCATCTGAGTGGCAGCTTCTTGTTCGGTGGGCTGTGCAGGGACGTGACAGGCAGCCAGGCGTGGTATTGTGTCTTAAGAGTGAGATGCTGTTGAGTGGGAGCGCTGAAGACCTTTGACTAAGACACCATTTTTCCCCAGTTCCGCAGGCCAGGCAGGCGGTTTTAGCAGCGGACCACTGAAGTTGCAACATCAGGGCAGAAGACTGACAGATTTTTTGACTTTTAACTGGTTTTCTTTCAAAAGCTTTAAATACGTAACTAATGTAAATGGAGGATTTCCCCAAAAGTTTTAAAAGTTTATTCCTCTTTTCTTGCAAGATACTACTTTACAAACTGGCACGGGACTAGTGAAAACGAACCCTCGGTGTGGAGGCATTCCCCAAGGAGGGCAAAGAACGCTTATGAGAAGCAGCTGGCACCAGAAGGAACCCCGATACTTGATGCAAACTCCTTAGAATACATCTTTGCACAGGTAAGAGGTTGCTTGCAAGCATCTCGCCCATTGTAGTCTCACCCAAACGATTTGATCCAGTGGAAGCTGCTTTAAAGACCTATTTTCAGACTTCTAAAGTACGTGTAGCCATACCTGTTAGTATTGGTAAGTGTTTTCTTCATCCTTCTGCGTGGTGGAGAAAAGAGAATTTGCTACGTGAAGAATAATCTACCCATATGCAGAATGTGTAGAGAAACTATCTCACAGTCCAAAAAGGGCTTTATTTTTATAGCATACTTTCTTTTAACACGCACTGTTTTTAGATATAAAAACCTTTTCTTTTGCAAAACATTTGCAGATAATAACTTTGACATCTGTAGTCCTACAGAGGAGCAGGAGCAGTATTGAAACTGACAGTAGGGTGTCCTTTTAGCAAGTCTTTTTTACTGCGTGGTGTTTAAGCGCTGACTGGTAATACTGCTGTCACACAGCCTGCTTACACGCAGTTTTTCTTCCCTTCTCTTGTGCCTCCCACTTGCTGGCGGTACGTGCAGCGCGCTGGACGTGGCGAGTAAGCAGGGTCCCTATTTCGGAAAGCTGCCGCTCTTGGACAGTAGAGTTGGTATGCAGACAAATGATTTTGCAAACCAGAAGCTGTCTGGGTTCACCAGAGAAATGGGAAGATTGAAGTTGATGAAGGCTTGTGAAATGAGCAAATTAAATGCAGTGGAGAAAAACATGTTTGCTGTTCATTCCGAGTATAATTACTGTGGAATGTTCAGACTTTGAAATATGGTTGTGTCCGTCAGAAAAAGTAATAGCATGAGGCTGCTCCAGTGAATTTGGGTGTTCTGTTGTGAAACCACAATAGAAGGAAATACCAAGTTAGCTACAGCTACGTGTGTGTTTTAATGGTACCACTTGCATTCGAAAGTAGTAAAAGAAGCAAATATTTTTTTTCCTGTGTAATCAAACTAACTTACACCTTGTTTTGTATGGACATTCCTGTGTGCATGTGTGCAGCTTTGCAAAAGCACTGTTGGAAAACATGCTGCAAAACTGTTTTTTTGTATTTTTTCTTTTTTTCCTTTTCTTGAGTGTCAGCAAAAAGAATGGAAACACCCTTTTAAGTTGTGGAAAGAGTAGCGACCCTAATGGATATTGTCAGACAGTACTGCGTTAAGCAGAATGTCACTTTTGGGTAATAACATTCTAAAAGAGAGGCCAAACAGAAAAACGCTAATGCTGGTAGGATAAGGCAACAGAAATGTCTTTGCTCTTTGGTAACCAGCTGTTTTTCAGACTGTCCCAGAGCAAGGCGGCTGCCACAGAGTTTGCAATCTTGGCTTTGATCCGGGGCGTGGAGACTGAGTGCGTGAGGTTCAGAGAGACACCAGGTGATGAAGGGCAGAGATGCAGCAGGGGCGCAGAGTGTTTATTGTGCACCAGAAAACAAAATCGTGATGGTGCTAGAAGGGGACAGGGGTGATGCTTTCTTTAGTTAATTCCAAAAAAAAGTGAATTTTTGGTGGGCTAATGTATAAACGAATGGGACAGGGGTTTTGGAAGCGTCTGAGCAGCACAGGGGTTCTACCTGGGTGTCTACACACGTTCTTGGTGAAAGCCCCAGCATGGTGGGCGGTATGTGGGATGTCTGTGCTGTGGTGATTCCACCTGTTCCACAAACTGCCATTTTAAAAGACTTGTGTCAGGCACAAATGCCGGTGTTTCTTCTCAAATAGGCAGGGTTTGTGGGGTGGCTGGTGCTTGCCTGTGTTTCTGTTCCACTGGTCGAAGAGAAGACTGCAGCTCTGTTGCACAGCTCTTCCCTTCTTGTACCCATTGCTGTCCTGGCTTTCAGTTTTGGGTGACTCTTCTTGCTCGAGGAGAGCCTGTGATCTTGCGACATATTGCATAGAGATAAACTATGACAAATACCAATTCTGGTAGCTTTCTTTTTTTGCTTCCTATTAAGGGTCAGTATGACTTAGTGAAAGGCCTGGCGCCGATCCGTGATCCGAAAAACGATCAAGAGGTTCATGAAATTGAGAATGAATGTCTGGGGATGGCTGTCCTTGCAATCTCTCACTATGCCATCAATAAAAACGTGAAGCTTCCGGAGCTTCCCAAAGATATCAGGTGAGCTAGGATAACTTCTTTGTTGAGTCTGCTGCGCTTTTCTTCCAGTAGGGATTTTAAGAATTTTACCTTCCTGACTGCACAGGAGTTACAAACTCCAACACTACTATTCCAAAGTGCGTCTTCCTAATCTTGTGAATAGGGATATATATTAGAAAACCTGAATTTTTGATATTTGGAATGGATGCAGCTAGCGCAGCCGGCATACTGATGTGTTGGGTACCAACGGACTTGCTGTAAATTCAGGATTCTGGGTTAGTAGGTTCAGAAATGGCAATGTTGTTAAGCAGCAAACTAAGGAAAAAACTGTTAGAACAAGTTGTGTTATTGATTGGAGTGGGCTGTATCCATCTGACTAAAAAGCTTTCAGGTCAGGTGATTATTTGAATTCCTGTTGGCTGTTAATGCTGTAAATCACTGCTAAAGTACCAGCTGCACAGTGGTTTACTGCATCTGGTTCTCTGACTTTCAAAGTAAGGCAGTTGCACATTTCAGGGAGTTAGTAGTTTAGGAGACAACAGTATTAACTCATAGCATTGTTTTTCCTTCCAGTTATAAGCATTATATTCCTGAAACTTTGAACAAGACTATCAGACAGAGGAATTTCTTAACGAGGATCCGGATAAATAATGTTTTCAAGCATTTCCTTAAAGAGTTTAATAACAAAACCATTGGTGACAATAGTGTGTCTCCGCGTGATCTGAAAGTGAAATACTTGTCAACGATGGAGACCTTGACGAAACATTACGGAGCAGAAATTTTTGAGACTTCATTTTTGCTGATTTCATCTGAGAATGAAATAAATAGATGTAATTGTGGAGAAAACGAGATCCTCCCACTCTATGAAGTCATCGTAACAGGGAACAACGGAATTCAGTGGAGGCTCAAGCCAAATGTAAGTATCCCGTGATAAATGGAAATTAGAGGCTTGCTTTTGGGGGCATAGCTGTTAAAAATGGTGATGATCTTCAGACACTGCAGATCACCTTTTTATTGAAAAGACTTCTTTCACAGGATTAAAGGATTATGCAGGTTGGACAGGACCCCAGGAGGTGTCTGATCCAACCCCCGACTCTGGGTTAGCTTTGAAATCACACCAGGTTGTTCAGGGCTTTATCCATTCTGGTCTTGAAAACTGCCAAGGATGGACACTGCACAACCTCCGTGGGCAACGTGTCCACCAGAAAAGTGAAAGACTCTACTACATCTGCCAGACCAGACACAAGTCTTGAAAGACTTGAAAGCACGGTTCAGTGCTCTGTCCTGGTATCCAGGTCTGTTAATGCTTTTCTGTATATGGCACCCCAGGTGCTGTGTTTGCTCATACTCATAGACTTCTCATGAATAAATTAAAATACAGTGACATTAAAGCTAAACTTTCTCGTGCTGGTGGTGTTTTGTATGTTGCTCTTTGTTTCAGTGCTGGTAGTTGAGGTCACTCTGCTTAACCTCTTCTGTACTGTGTGTACATAAATATTAAATATGCTCTAGGTTTGAAGGGGTTATGGCATATTCTGAGGTTTTTCTCTACATATAATACTTGGAAGAAATAGACCTCTTTTTGCTTGCCTCAGTTCCCCCCAGTGGTGAGAACCCTACTGATAGTTATCTTTTTTAACATACGAAGTATTGTGCTTCCCTCCGTTTAACTGTAACCTATCTCTGATGGAGAATTTATGTTTTAAACGATAATGTTAATGGGGGGGAGGGAAGGAAGAACTGATATTTGAGCAGAAAAGCTTGCAAGAAGTGCACCCTGTTTCTTGTAAGGCTCCTGTTTCTGCTGATTTATAGATTATGTTTATTTAAATGCCTAAACCAAAGACTTTCATTTCAGTGAGAACCTTCCTGTGACTAGCAGGAAGCTTTGCACAGCCTGAGCATTCATCTCTTTTTTAAACAAGTAGTTACTGATAATTTTCAATATTTTTTGACCTGTAAGATGCTGAGCTTCGTTGTGGTCTGCATGCAGATTTTTGTCTGCTGTCGACAATTCAGGCACGCGGTGCAAGGAGAGTGTGGCTCCTGCTTTTTGGGCTCAGCTCCGGGAGAGTATTTCAAGTACATAATCTAGAAATTTCAGTAGAACCCTTTCAGCTCTGGACTGCTACTAAAATTATTCCTAGCATACCAAGAGGGAGGTGAGTTGCCTAGCTAATGACTGCTTGCTTTCACCCTCATGGAGACTGTCTCATGGACAATTCTTGATAGAATTATATCCTTGCAATACGAAGACTCTGAACATGTAAATGAATTGATAATTCAGGGCAGAAAGCATTCAAGAATTAAATAGCTGTGGAAGATTAATTTGGCATGAGTGAAAGCACTGTGCTAAGGAAAAATGTTTTTATTTGTATACTTTTTATCAAAAATATATTTACAGTCTGTACAGACAGAGAAAGAGAAGAAGAAAAAATGTGATGGCAAAACCAAAAAAGATGAAGAAAAACACAAAATTCGAGACGTATGGAACAATTTTTCCTATTTTCCTGAAATCACCCACATTGTCATCAAGGAGTCAACAGTTAGCATTAACAAGCAGGATAACAAAAGGATGGTAAGAACCAAACCTTGGACAGGTTTCCCTCCCATGGGAAGCTGTAGGGACGCAGTGTTGTTGGGCAGCAGGTCGCAGCCTCCTTGAGGACCATTTTCTGATGGGACTCTTAAATTAAAACAGTTAAATATGCCATCCTCAACGCTGTACAAGTGCTAAAGTGCTAGTTAGAAGAGCAGCAAGGTGGTGAGCACCGCCGTGTCTCTGCGCTTGTTACTGCGTACCACCCGTGCCTGGTGTCCTCCTGCTGCGCTTCTCAGCCCACGGCCTTCCTCTGCACAGCGCGGGGAGCCAACAGCAGCATCGGGAGGAGCTCAGCAAGGATGGCAGAGAGGAGACAAATGCGGAGAAGGCCTGGGGGGGAAGGAGAGAAGGGGTGGTTTACAGATACCCAATTTTGGTGTCCTAAGTGATTCTTCTTGCTGTGGGCTGCCAGCTGTTAGAATTTGGAAAGGAGCTGCCAGAGTTCTGTTGGATTCAAGTCCAACGTGGCTGCCTCAGTCCTGAACTTGGGGTTGGCCTGAACAAAGGCTGGCACGAGAGTTTGCCTTACAGATCTCGTGTAGGACTACAGAAGAACGTGTCACGCTGGGGAGTGGAAGTGTCTAGCCGGTAATGAGTGGGGAGGACAGAGAATGGTCAGTGTTGGCTCCCTAAGTGTGTATGGTCTTCTGTCATAAGTTTCTGGACAGTTTTTTAGCCACTCTATGCAAAAATGGCTAGATATTAAAACACTCCTGAAATGTTTTAACAGAACGGTAAGAATCTTTACTAAAATATGTTTTTGTTGTAGGAGTTAAAACTGTCCTCGCATGATGAGGCCCTGTCGTTTGCATCGTTGATAGACGGGTACTTCAGACTTACAGCAGATGCCCACCATTACCTCTGCACGGATGTGGCTCCCCCGCTGATCGAGCACAACATAAAAAATGGATGCCATGGACCCATTTGGTGAGTAAAATGTTTGATTTTTATTTTTCCACTTGAATACTTAGTCGTATAGTACTGCTGCACAGTGAATCCATGGAGGAAATCTGATATTTGGAAGGCCATTTGTTGCCAAAAGGTTGTAGCACAACTTGGTTTTGCTAAGGATTATATGGAAAAAACATCATTGTTTCTCTCCACACCAACTTACTCATCTATAAAACCAACATTTCCTCACTGTGGGAGAATTTTGAGGCTTACTTCACTGACAGCTATGAAGATCGTTGTCAGCTGAACAGATGGGAATATTTTAGGTAAACAGGGTTGAACTGTTACACTGCCCCTGGGAGTCCTGGGTGGATGAACAAAGCCTTTGGTTTTATAAATAGCTAAAGCAGTTATTTTCCCATCTGCCCCCCTTTTCGGCTTTGCCTTTTATATCTGAAGATGCAATATATAAAAAACTGAGAGCTTATGTACACACTGTGTTGGATGCAAAATTTCCCCATTAAGCATCCAAAGAGCTTAATGAATCTTTTTTTCCCTTGCTCTGTGCAGCTAAATGCGAGCGTGTGTAATGCACACAATTAAATCGCGTTTTAATAATCATATAAATATTTCTACGTTGCTGTTATCCATTTTTGTTCCAAATATAGGACTACTCACTCTCTTGTGTATGTACTAATAGTAGATTTTGGATGCAACGCTCCTTTGTTGGTTTTCCTCATATATACCTTGACTCTTTCAGCACGGACTACGCCATCAACAAACTGCGACAGGAAGGGAACGAAGCAGGAATGTATGTGTTGAGATGGAGCTGCACGAACTTCAACCACATTCTCATGACAGTCACTTGTTTTGAAGGCTCAGAGGTACGTCAGGTGCGGCGTTCCCAGCAGTAATCTGATAATGAGCTAAAGACTAGCAGCTCCCTGTAATCCATGTTGACGTATTTATGTTCTCTGGGGCAGGCACTCTTATCTTTGTTTGATAGCTGATGCAGCAGCGGGTAGATAATTGTACTCATAGCTTCGTTTTCCCCAGGCCCATGTGCTACCTGTACAAATACGCTCTGTCTACAAATATGATTCATCACATCCAGAACATTTCCATTCATAGCAATAAAACTGTGCATGAACAGGATTGAAATTAAGCTTTTGAAACTCATACGGTGTGAGAATGGCATACAGAATTTGTCACTGCAACTTACCTAGTGTTTCTTCAACGTGGATTTAATTACATGAATGCATTTCTGCTGACACACTGTGAAAGACGAGTGCGTGAGGACAGTTGCCTTTACGTGCAGAGCACCGCAGGAGATATATATGCAGTTAGCTGGTGGAACTTATTTCTTGAAAGATGAGTGATAAGCAAAAGTTCATGAGGTGGGATAGGTGAGGGAACCTGATGGTAATGAGTAGAAGTAGAAAAGAAGAATACTTCAACTACACGGAAGTTTGAATTTTACTGACCTCAGCTGGAAGTCTGCAGTTTTGGGAAAGTTTTTTTGACTTGCTAGTTTTGGGAAAGTCTTTAAAGTATTGACACAAGAATAACAACAGCATAAACGCATATGAACTGCTTTTCTTCCCTTAGAAAAAAAAAATGTTACTAGATACAATGAGGAGGTCAAGAACGGGATATTTGATAGTGGGTTGATCTTCTGTAGACATTTGCAAAGAAGCTGGATGATCAGCACTGTCTTCTGACAGGGCAACTGAGGCGTTGAAAGAAGAAACGAATTTTGTCCTGGAAAACACACAGCCTCCTTGCGAGGCTTAGAGAGGAAAGGGAGCGGTGACACGAAGCTGCAGGACGGTGGAGGCGAGGAAGCAGGCGTAGAGGGTAGACCTTGAAAGGCTGGAAGGGGATAAACACAGAAGTGCAGCTATTCTTCCCCAATATCTTTGAATGAAACTGGAAGGTCTGACCAACAGCCTGAAATCTTGTTTCACTTATTGAACAATCTGGGTTGTGAAAGGGAGTTTTGCTATTTTTAAGTTGAGATTTTGAAACGATGGTCCGGATTCTGCAATTCTTCACCAAGGGAAGAGAAAATTCCTGCTGAAGAGTCAGGGCTTCCGCATACTCTCAGGCTCTGCAAAACATAGAAGCTGTAATTTGGTCTTAGATGATTTCATCTTTATGTTGCTTTTCTTCCGCTCTGTTGTTGTGAGCCTTCCTGAGGCTGAAGCTTATAGGAATTTTATGGCCTTTTTCTACTTTGTTGGAGTTTGATTAGAGGACCCTGGCTTAGGAGCAAGCGATTAACTGGTCCTATATGTAATTTCTAAGGCTTTTGGGGAACTTTTATGGCTTTAAAACGTTCTTTCACTTCAGTGATTATATTTTGCTTTGTTTTTTTCCCATCTCCCCCCTAATAGCAGATGATAAATAATTCAATCCAGTACAAGAACTTCCAGATTGAGGTGAAGAAAGGCGGGTACTTCCTACATGGTTCGAACAAGCCCTTCTCATCCTTGAAAGAGCTGATGGATCACCTCAAAGGACAAATACTTCGGACAGACAACATAAGCTTTACACTGAAGAGGTGCTGCCAGCCAAAACCAAGAGGTAGTCTGTCCTTTAAGAGAGGCAACGAACTTTGTTGTTGAAAGGAAGCAAACTCCAGAAATAGGAGACATTCTTAGTGTCTTTGGTTTGTCCTGTGTTTTTGTGAGAAGCTCTTTTGTCACTTAAGAAATTACAGATAAAGTTTCTTCCTTCTCTTTGGAGGAGTCTTGCCAAAAAGCAAAACCAAGCACTGTGAACAAAGTTTGAGGGGTTTCCTTTCAGTGTTACAAGGTCAGCAGAGGTTGCTCAGGGGCTGGTGCTTCTCATCAGCCATGTTTGTGTGAACTTTTCAAATGACAGTGAGAAAAGTTCTGGTTTCCCTTCTTGCACCTAAACAGCTGGCCCTGCAGTATCGATGGCAGAGGTGGAACTCCGGATTTGCTTAAAAAGAAAGTGTCACAGCTGACTCAGAGTCATGGGCTGAAATGCTGCGGCGAAGCGGGGACCATATAAGGTTCTTCCTTTGCTCCACCGAGTCACGTATGCCCGGCAGTGCTACCGTGCATCACGTTGCGTTCCTCTAGCAAGGGAGGCTTGCAACCTGCAGTGAATGTGTGGCAACCTCTGGTATGAAGCTTGCTCGCTCTCCTTACAAGCTGTTGTTCACTCAATTATCTTCATGAAGCAACAGGGAAGGCTTGGTCCGCAGCTGTCAGCAGCCACAACAGCCTTGTGGTCAGTAGATCCGTCTGCGAGGTCGGGGTTTGTGCCTTTGTTAAACTCTTAATGCCAACACTTAGGAAAATTGTTTGCTATAAACGACGAGGGTCTTGCAGCTGAATTTTGTGTGAGAGAGGAAACACAGTGGCGTGATTGTGTTGAGCAGATAATGGTTTCCTGTCAGAACAGGGGAATAACTGAGCTATGTTAATTACCTGCTTGTTCTGATGGCTTTAAGGGAGAGTACTCTGTGGATAGACGTTGAGCTTATCAGCGCTTTGGAAGAACGCTGGCAATTGTCTGGAGCATGGAGAGATTAAGCATTTTGACATTTTGATGACATTTTGACATTTTGATGACATTTTGACAGCTGTATTTGGAATAAAATAAAGCAGGTCAAGAAGTTGACTGCCCACTTCAGCTTTTCCTGAGCATTGGTTCCAGTGGGATCTGTGCTGTTCCCTGTTCTGCCTCTTCCTTGGTTATTTTTTTTCCCCTCCTTTTTGAATCTCTCTATTTAATTGGTTAGTCAGAAAGAAGTTGAGGGGATGCAGAGATGAAGCAGTTTTCCCAGCGCCTGGTTCATCGCTGATTGGTGGCAGAGCGCTGGATCAGGGTTTAGCCCCGGCGCGCGTGTTCTGCTCACAGTAACGGGAAGGCCAGACGCAGGCAGACGTCTAAACCCGTCGTATCGTAGTAAATGCCGCCTGCTGTCAAACACAGGAAGGCAGAATCCACGTGCAGGACTTTTGGAGCTGACCATGCCTCTCCCTGACCAGAAGCAGCTGGGGAGGAAGCACCAGGCTTTTGAGTCTTTTTCCTTCTGTTCGTTTCCCATTCCCCAATTTAATTCCAGTCCTCTGGAAACAGACTGTTGGTGTTTCCCAGAGTGCAAGACATTTTCAAGGAGGTAAAGAGAGGGAATGGGACTCCAGCTACCCCTTACCTGTCTGCAGACTGGAAAGGAGATGTACCTTGTGGCAGGAAGACTGTGTGTTTTTTGACTTAACGTATGGCAGAGGTATTGCCTCTTTCAGTCCTGGGTATTTCTCTGTGCAGTAAACACTATTCACTTTCTTAATATCATCCCCAGTGTGGCTAATATTAACGTTGTGTATATGATGTAAAATACATAGCTCTACTTTGGTGAATTCGCTGTTGAATGGCAGAATAGAAGTTACCTGAGCAGAAGTTAAGTCAAAGTTCCTTTTCTCCCTCCTCCTCCTCCTCATTCGAGGATTTACCTTGCAGTGAGCATACACCGTGGTGTTGCTGACTGTGGAGGGTGAACGCAGTTATCTTTGAGAAGTCTTAAAGAATATTTTCCCTCCCTGCCTTCCAGAAATCTCCAACTTGCTAGTTGCAACCAAGAAGGCGCAGGAATGGCAGCCTGTTAATCACCTAGGGCAGCTGAGTTTCCATCGAATCCTCAAGGAAGAAATCATACAGGTAGGCAGCTGCTGAGCCGGGTTTCTCGCTTGTAGTGAAAGAAGCGTGGCAGCCCGCTGTGCCCACTCAGAGAATACAAAATCACCCCGTTCTGGCTGGTTCCTCCACTCCCATTTCCCCTCAGCAAAACTTAATTTGAATCTTTATTTGTATTAAAGCCTCTTACTGCAAAATCTAAATGTTTAGGTGTCCTTGTGTGGAAAAAGAGGAGAGGCTTGGAAGTAATGCCTTCGCTAGAAAGCAAATTGATATTCGATATGAAAGTCTTAAGAGCTGCTTTTTGTAGCCGCTTTGCTGCTAAATGTGGCTGTGTCTTTTAAAGCCTGACATGTCAGAGGAATGGGCAACTCGAGGGTTAAGATAATATCCTACAGTAAAAAAAAGGGTGAAATATTCAAAAACTCTGAAGAGGCTTAGCATTCAAAATTTTGTGTTCCAAACTGATCTACCACACAAATTTTCTGACAGTTGTTTGCAGTTAGTGGTGCAGCTGAGCTGAATAAACTTCAGGAAACACACAGTGGCTTGAACGCACAAATCACATTTAGTGTTTCTAGAAGACCTGAGCTCTTAAATCGTGCAGTTAGCTGCTTCAGTGAAATAAAAAGGTTTGGGTTTGGGGTTTTTTTTCAAATCGCATCAGTGACCGGGGAGGACAGATATAGGTTACATTAATTGTTTTTTTGATTGGTATTTTTATAGTCAGTGTGCAGGCTTCCTGCAAAAGTATCCCAAGGCGGAATCCTCTGCTATTTGGGAGGAAATTGCTTTCCCAAACAAAGTGTTCCATTGAAATATTACTTCCTCTTAAGTTTTGGAAACACATTAAAGATTGCCTCAATAGCAGCTTATTGCAGATAAGAGGCCGGTTGTTTATTAATTTGGTGTTTAGTCTAATAATGCTAAAGCACACCGATGTTTGATGTTAATGGAAATGTGGTAGCCCTTTAATAGCAAATGAGTTCACAGTGGTGAGTATGCTCAGGGAGACTACTAAAGCAACGAATAACCCGCTGTGGTTGGTTTCTTGCTGTAATAATTGGAAGTCTATAGGTAGCTAGATCAGGTGGAGGGCTAAATCCACGCTTTACTTGGAGAGGCACAATAGAGTGCAGATTCAAGTATCTGTGTGAATCTACGCTGGTTTGCTTCACGTCCTGGCTTGAAAAATAGGTGGTGTGTTATGTCTTAGGGGGAACATCTTGGAAGAGGGACGAGAACGCAGATTTACTCCGGGATTCTCAACTACAAAGATGATGAGAATGAAGGATATCAAAATGAAAAAGAGATTAAAGTCCTCCTCAAAGTCTTGGACCCCAGCCACAGAGACATTTCTTTGGCAAGTTTTTTCCTTTTTGTCTGTTGTACTACCAATACTGGGCCTCATTATATTGTACATGGTTAACTATGAAAAGCCTTTAAAAAAACCAGGTTGTGTGTGTAGTAAGGGAATGGGGAAAATGCTGAACGTATATCTTAACATTTTAGGCAGTCAAATCCATCACTGACCAGCATTTTTGAGATTTTTGACACACTCAGTAAGCTGATCTCGTTGATGAAGGTCTCGCTGACCTTGCTGTGATATAAGATGCATCGTCATACCCATACCCAGGGTCTCCCAGCTGTGTCAGCTGAGAGCTGTGGAGTTCAGGGAGGGTCCTGCTGCCTACCAGAAATCACCTCCGCCTTGTGCGTGGGGCTGCGAGTCTGTCACCAGTTCTGCCATCGACATGGCCGCAGGCAAGTTAATTGGCCTGCATTTTCCTTAATCATCTGGTAAGAGAGGCTAGTGCAGCACCCAGGGGATGCTGAGCCCTAGCACGTCTGCGGGAGTGCAGGGAAGAGCGCTGGTTGCTTACGTGACCTACTGAACACCACCACTCTGCCAGCGCTCCGCTGCCTCATCACGACAGCGGGATGGCTGAGCCCTGGAGAGGGGCTTTTCACAAGGGGGTGTAGTGATAGGACAAGGGGGAATGGCTCCAAACTAACAGAGGGCAGATTTAGATTAGATATTAGGAAGAAATTCTTCCCCCTGAGGGTGGTGAGGCCCTGGCCCAGGCTGCCCAGAGAAGCTGTGGCTGCCCCCTCCCTGGCAGGGCTCAAGGCCAGGCTGGATGGAGCTCTGAGCACCCTGGG
>Ga0065711_1046031_pt1 | contig 13132 bp, 10 predicted proteins | sample Hoacrofraction12_FD_59098 | JGI IMG/M metagenome (GOLD analysis project Ga0065711, IMG submission 59098) | Hoatzin crop microbial communities from Cojedes, Venezuela - Epithelial fraction 12 v2 (version 2) | ecosystem: Host-associated > Birds > Digestive system > Esophagus > Crop | place... | reverse complement strand
GGCCCCGGCGGGCCCCCCTCGAAGGAGGGGGGCTGTTTCCGAAGGGCGCTGCCTGCGTGATGCAGAATTACACACCGGCGCGTTCCTGTGCGAACTTTGTGTCCTGCCTTCGCCTTCCGAAGCGCTTTTTGAGGAGCGCAGGGGAGAGTGGTGCGGCCCCCAGCCTTTTTGGTAGGTGTGGAGTCCCTTGAGGCCGGGGCTGCCTGCCAGGGAGTCCGTGTGAGGCGCAGGCGATGTGGCTGCTCCATCAGCCAAGGCAGCCGTCTCCGAAAATGCTTCCCGTGGCTGGGCACAGGCTGTCCCTTTAATCGGCGTTTACGTAAGCGAGAGTGTAGAGCGGTGGCATGGGTCCCTGGCCCTGCACATCACCTTCCACACTGCAAGCCCCCTCCCGCTGCCGACCTGTGTCCCCTCCCGCTGCCGACCTCTGTCCCCTTCCCGGGCAGGACGGAGGAGGCAGCTCCCGTCTCAGCCCGTCAGGACCTCTTACCTGAAGCAACGGCTGGAGCAATTCATGTCCATCTTCTAGCAACCGTTCGAGAGAACATAGGCAAAGGGACGCAGAGAAATATGGACATAAGTGGTGCCAGGAGACAACAGCAGATGTTACGATGCCATATACGCTTTCACGTGTCGTGGGGTTAACTTTGCCTTGAGTAAATTCACTGTTTTCCTGTGTCTTCCACCGTAGACTTCAGGGAATGGAGACTTGGTAGCCAAAGGCCTTTGGATGTGTTGGTGGGTGAGATCTTGCCCCGTTAATGCCCTTGGTAACCATGCCTCCCCCTGCCACATCGCTGCTCTACATCTGGGAAACCAGCACTGGTGGGGGCTTCCCACTGAGGGCTTCTGTGCCGGGACTTGCCGTTGCCAACCTCGTCCATATCTCAAGATCCAGGGTTGCCCAAGTAGTAGTACTGGCTTAAAACCTGGGAGATTTGGTATATACTCATATATAGTTCTAAGATCTTTACCTTTGTCTGATTTTTGAGTTTTGGGGGCCATGAGTATGTGCGTGTATGCGGTCACTTTCAAACCATCTTGCCAACCAAATAGGCTGGGAAGTTACTTCATTGCAAACTGAAGTAGAGTTTCTAAGGTGGTCGCTGGTCTCTCAGTGAAACCCTTTCCTTTTTTCTCCCCCAAGTATTGTGAGGTTGCAGGTAAAACTGCGAAACTTGGAATGCCTTCATTGCTTTCAGCGGCTCGGATGGTAAAGCCACAGGATTTTAATTTGAAATTTGATCTGTTATTTTACGTTCTTCCTCCGGTGATACTTGTATATCAGTTTCGTAGATGTGTTTGTTCTCTCACTGCAGGTATTTAATTAGTAGTTCTCTTCTTACCTGTTTCTCTACATATTTTTAAATTTTACCTCTATGCAAAAAAAAAAAAAAAGCGCTTGTTTTTGGAAAGTGCTGGCTGCAGATCTGCAGGGTGGCTCTCTCCCAGGATGCTGTTCACTGTTATTAGCAGCTGCCAACTGTTGCACCTGGGTGATGTGCCACTCTTAATTATATGCACCGAGAGAATTAAATGAGGGTGTTTCTGCAGCCTGAATTTTGACATTTCCTTGCTTCTGTTTGCTTTCACAGGTTTGACACTATTCTTTTCGCAGAGGTTTGTGTGTGTGTGCGCAGATGCATAATTTGTATTGAAGTTACTAAACATGCACTTTTGTTAATACACTTCAGAAAATGACTTGAAGGACAGTGTCATGGTTGCAGTGGCGTCGATGAGGGCTTGGCTGGAAGCAGAACCAGCAGGTTGGTTGCTGTGTCAGCACAGGGTTTCCTGGTACGTTTTATGGAGTGTGCAAGAACTCAAGCAGAAGGCAGCATGAACGCCAAACTGCTGATGTGCACCTACCTGCTCAGTTTGCTGTAAGATCACCTCTTTGCTCATCTGGAGAGTAACCAGTTGTATCAGGCACTTGTTATAAAGCCACACTCTTCCCTCCAGCCCTTTTCTATGTTGCATATTTGGCATGAGTGAGAATAGGCTTTAATAGGCAAGAGAGCCTGTTCATTAGTGCAGTCTGTCTTCCGGGAAGATAGCTTTAATATTTTTCAGCTGTAGCTTGCAACTTGTTCTGCAATGAGCTGAACTGATGCATATGTGGCAGTTGCTTATCCTCTTGAGATAATCTGCTTTCAAGTTTACATTCAGCAGTTTTAAGGATGTCACTAACAGTGCGTGTCAGCAATGTGCTGGTCTTCGTATAGACTGATATAATTTTAATGACATATGCAGGATTGAGGGAAGCCGAGTGTTTAGGTTGAATTGGCACCAGGTGTGGTTCTTATGCTACGCTCACATCTGGATCCGTGTACTTGTTCTTGCAAGTCTTGTATTTTTAATATTTAATATGTAAAACTGTATACCTGTTTTTGTAGGCATGTGTTACCTATAAATGTCTTGGTAATTAAAATATGTCTTGCTTTCTACATCTTGCAGTTCACCATATCTCCTTTTACACCAATGAGGTTTAGAATGCTACCATAGCTTCATGCTTTTCAGCGGACGCAACACGAGGCATCTTTGCCCCTCTGCCCTCATGAGTTATTTGTTAGCCTGCACTTGGGAAAATCGAGGTTATTAATGAGCAGCACTCACTCTTCACAGGGGTACAACCGCAGAAGGAAAGCAGTCCTGAGATGGTGCGACAAGCCTGACAGCTGAATTGTAATAGTCTGCCTAAAACCTGAGCTGTTGTGTTGTATGAACAACAATATAAAAATGAGCTGAGAGTTTACGTGCTGGCTATGGTACTCTTCAAGGTTATGGAGAAGCATCAAAAACTGTCCAAAGCCAATGATTTAGTAGGTACCAGCCAGAAGAAGAATTAGGTGGTATGCTGTGTTAGTGCTCACCTAGGAGCATGGGATGTACAACCAAACCAAAGCAAACCAGTACTGGCTAGATTCAGACCACGTTGAGTACTCTGCTGCTTGCTGTGTGGCCACACTTTGCTTTACTTCATCTCCAGATTGGCTTAGCTGTTATTTTCAGATAAGCTGAAGAGCAAAAGCCTGAACCTCTCAATTCTGTGGCTCTGTAAAACTGCTTCTGTTGTGCTTCCCCAATGGGCTGTCTGTTGGCTGAGCGCCTCGAGGGTACGGACTTAGTGGGGCTAGTAGTTTCGATGGGCTGGTGGAGGTTGTGCTGATGAAGACAATGGGGTAGGTTTTTCCAGTAAGCTTAACCGGAGTAAGAGAGAAGCCACCACCACAAGCACGGCTCTGGGACTCGTGGAAAGAGTCTGGGAGAAGTTACCGTGGCCTCACAAGGTGACCACCTGCAGAAAATGAACAGAATGCTAATGGTGCCCTGACCAAGGTCTCCTCTTCTGCCAATGCTTTGCTCCGCGATTGCACTGCTGAGCTCAAGGTCCAACACCTTTAATGCTAGGCCAAACAGGGCTCTCCTGGTTTGCAGTATGAGATCAGTGCTACTAATGCAAAGAGAAAAGTCATTGCAACAAAGAGAACTAAAAAAAGAGAAGATATATATAATAAATTTCCTTTGCTCTCTGCCTGTTGTGGAAGATTGTCATGGAAACATTTTTTTCGGAGAATAAATTTATTTTCTGTGAATAATGTCCACAGAGCTAAGGGAGAGAGCATATTATTTATATATAAAAACTTTATTGGAGACACCTTTTTCTTGGCTCCCAACAGTTGTAAATGTTTTATCTGCTGTGTTTTAAATCACTACAAAAGAGGGTATTACCTGGGCCTCAAAAGCAGCAGCTCTTGGGTTTTTGTTTGGGTTTTTTTTTTTTTCCTCCTTAAAGCCGTAAAGCTATGTTGGTATTAAAGCACTTTAAATCAGGGATGCTTAGTCTTCCATAAGTCCAGTCCTGCATTTGATCACTGAAATGTGAAACAGGGACTATTTAATACAAAACACATTACGAGTCCGTGATCAGGAAAATGGGAGGCGGCACAAGCCGCCGGGTTTCTCCTGTAGGGATGGGTGTTGGAGGAACGGCATTTGGCGTCGCTCCTCTCTCTTTGCTTCCCCGCGTGTAGCCTGAGATCTTCATCCATCTCATGGTGACGGCAGTTTTCAGCGTCAGGAAGGCAGGTTCTGGTTTATCAGAAACAGCTGGATGGGATACGGTTCGCTTGCGATGGAAGCGTTGACTGTGCTTCGCCGTGCCTCAGCTCTCGGGGCCGCCTCTCATCCTGACAGCCCATCAGGGCGATGTCTGGGTGGAGGGGACCTCTGTTCTCCAGCAGCTGGCACGCTGGCCTCCGTCGTGAGGGGTTGTGGGCAGCCATCAGCGCCTGTTGATGTGAAATAAGGGCCTCCCTGGTCTGAACGGGCTTTCCGACTGCCGTGGTGGCTGCCCGTCAGGCTCCCCGTGCGGCGCTTGTGTGGCAAGCCATGAAAAATGTCGTTCCCGCTAGCTGGTCGGACCTTGAGCATAAAGGGTTTTCATGTGAAGGGCTGGGCGGTGTTTCAGCACATCGGTCTTACCTTATGAACAGGGGTCAAAAAGCCCTTTTCTGAAAAACAGCTAATATTTGGGAAGTGGTGCTCGATGAGTGTTCTACGTGTCAATGGCAAGCCAAACCCAGCTGTCCCAGGCATTCAGAGACACGCTTGCTCCTTGCAGGGGCTGTCTCCGGCCTGGAGGCTGGTTTCTGACAAGCTCGTGAGGTTTTCTTTTGGAACTGCTTTAATGCATCCGCATGTATTTCTGTGTCTGGCTTTCTGCCGCCACTACTTCCATCAGTCTCTGTGTAATCTCTCTTGACTTGTGTAGATATCTTTAGAGGCCAGGGAGGTAAAAATGTGCGCGGGGGGGATGCAGTTAGGGCTACCCCATTAATTAGTTGACCAGGAGAGCAGTGAAAGGTCACTGGAATTAGTTTCTTTCTGCCAGAGGCGAGACAGATGCCCTCCATGACCCACTCAAGACAAGCCATGTGTTCCTCCCTGTGGATGGGGCTGTACCGTTGCCGCTCAGGTTCCTCCCTCCCAGGCTCCCGAGCTGTGCTCTGACCCCGTGGCACCGTGTGTTGTACGAATTCTGCTGCTTTGGACACACTGCACCAAGGAAAAATGTGATTTGTGGGAGTTTCTGTTCAGAGCGGCTGGGTAGGGGCAGAATTGCGTCACCCCCCTTGCCTCAAAACCATCTCCTGCTGGTCACCGTGCTCGGAAGGTCTGGCCATTTCAGGTGGCAGAGATGCTAGGAGATGGGAATATGTCTTTCCTTCAGCTGTTTGACAAGGGAGTGAAGCAGAAGAGGAGAGGGAAGGGGGCAGCTGGCTTTATGGAAGCAGCGGAGCAGAAGTACGTCCAGGGAAGGATAACAATAGTTGCCTGTGAGGTGTGGCGTGAAGTTACCCGTAAATACGATGTGAAGTAAAAAGCATGTTGAAGAGAGATACAGCCAAGAAAGGCTCTCCTCCAGTGAAGCTGAGCCGCTCTATGGGAGTGGACGACATCGGACAAGGCATTAGCCGTGTGTTAAATCAGCAGTTGCCTCCGCTCTGTTTCCTTCCTTCCTGACTGAAGTAAGAGGAGGAGGGAGGAAGAGCTGCAGAAAGGTGGAGGATGCCATACTGTGTGGAAGGACACGAAGGCAGGGCGTGAGGAAGCCCTGAGGAGTCCATGCACACAGCCTTGCAACACTGACAGTCTTAAAACCTTTGTGTGGGCTGCAGTTGCTCTTACCATAGCGGGAGCAACCCCGTAGTATGTCCTTACAAACACCAGCGCCTCGACACGTCAGAACTCTGCCTCCCCGTGGAAACACTAATTTGACTGTGCCGATACAGTCGGCAGCAGAGCTGTGGGTGAGTTGGGCTGTCTGCAGCAGCATCAATATTTGCATGACTCCTCGTGACATTTCGTGTCTTCTGTGCTGGGGAGCTCCAGCAAGGGTGTCAGAGCTTGCAAAATTTGCATCCCTTGATGTGACTGCTGACGGCTCCCACAGCGCCTTGCCTTGGTCAACCCCCATCCTCCTGTGCCGTGCCTTGGCACCCGCCATCCCTCTGCGGGGACCCGAGACTCTTTGCATATTTACAGGCACTGAAGCCCAAAGGGATCACAGCAATCATCCAGCCTGACGTCCTGCAGAAGGCCAGCCCCGGTATTCTCACCAGGAGTATCTGTATCAATGTTTTGTTGAGCTATTGCATACTTTTATGAGGTGGGGGAAAAATTCAAGATCTGTATTCATCTCTGTAGGATAAGGTGTTTCTATCATTACTTCACTGCACCTAAAAAAACATGGATAGGGTTTATAGCCTGAGTTTGCCCAATTTACCTTTTGGGAAGTTAATTTTTATTTTATTCGGTTAAAGTGCTTTCTGTCATTAGAAATCTTTTCCTCGTGTAGGTACTTGCAGAAAATCATCAAGTCAGTTCTTAACATTCTGCTAATTAAACATTTTGAGCTTCAGTCAGTTACTACAACAAACAGTTCTTGGACCTCAGGCTGTTCCTGAAGCTCTTTTCAGAACTTTTCCAAATTTTTAACATCATTTTTTAATTACTGGCACCAGAACTGGATACAGTAATCTAATAATAGGCCCCAGTGCCTTGGACAGGTGTAATTAACACCTTTTCTTACTTCAACAAATACATCCTGCTTATGCTTTTAGGGATTATGTTTTAAGTTGGCTGTGGCATCAAGAGGGCTTATGTTCACTTGCTTATCTAAAGTACTTCTGAATCCTTTTCTGCATTGCTGGATACTGTCGTCTTTGGGTTGTAGGTAATGGTGAGATTTTCTTTTTATCCCCTGGCGATTTGATTCTTTCCGTTGAAGCTACCTTGAATCTGAAGCATAGGAGTGAGCATACTCGGAACTACTTTCTTATTTGGAAGAGTTTATATTTCTTCAGGGCTGATTTCAAGCTTTCTTGACTGTATCTAGTCTGCCAACAGAGAGAGTGGCCTCCTGCCTACTGAGGCATTTATCCTGTACTCGTCTCTACAGCAGCTGGTTTTATATATTGCTAAGCTCAAAACTCCTGGCTTATGCTGTCAGAGGTGCAGAAGAAAAGAGAATACTTTAAGTGACTCCGCTCTACCTTTTTTGATTGCTGATTTTACTAATGTCAAAGCAAATACGAAAGAAAAGCTATGTATGCAGCTGTCCTACAAAGAGCAGATACAAAGAGTATCAATGTCTGAACATTGCCACTCAGGTGTGAAGCAAAGAGATGATACTGCTTATTTAACGTAAACCCTCGATCCAGCTCTAATTGTATAGCTGAGCAGCCTTCTCACAGTGCATACATGTGTACATGCATGCAGATGTTTAACTTGAACCTCTGTCCCCCCTGTTCCATTCATGGCAAGCATACAAGGCAGATATAAAAGGTATCAGATGGCCATCACTGAATGGTTGTCGTTCTCTGTCCTTGGTAAATAGGACGGGCTTTATTCTTGTGGGTGAGTCTGCCTTTACACATTGCTGTGGGTTTGGACAGTCACTGGCTTCCTTGGAGGGAATGGCTAAGCTGTAAGCAGAATGGTTAGCAAGTGGTTACCTTCTTGTGATACTTTCAGAAATGCTCTGTGGTTTTCTTTGAAAGCAGTTCTTGAAAGGTGAATAGGATGCTGGAATTTGTTAGGGAACTGGGAAACCAAAAAGGATAGCCGGAGGGAGTCCCACCAAAAATACCACCCCTGGAGCCTCTTCAGACAGATTCTCTGACTTGGGTGGTGTGGGCTGCAAGGTAATTTGGCAAATGACTAACATCAAGCATGTTACTGTGTTACCTTTCTTACAGTTTCATTGTGTTTAGTCCCATGGTGAGAGTTAAGTTTGTGTTTCGGTGACATTGTCTGGACTCATCCGTGTCTGACAGTCCTCAGATAAGAGCTGTGATTTCTCTCTGTCCTGAGTGGGACATGTGTGGTCCTTTCTGAAGGTTTGTTGATTTCTGGTATGCATTTGCTTGCATGATCGTTTTCTTTAATGCTGTATTTCTTAAGATATTGGAACTTCCTATATAAAAAAATTAATCCTTTGCTGTACTTGTAGAGTTTGCTAAGCTGTAACAGCTAAAGGAAAGAATAAACGCTACCCAGTGAATGAGGTTGGCATTTTCTAATCCTTGGATTCGGTTGTGAAAAGCTGGTTGGTTGCCCAAGCTGAGATACCCTTGAAGGGATTGCTTTCAGGACTGTGCTGACAACTGTGTAGGCTTCAAAGTTAGGTCTGTTTAATACGATTTGAATTTGCCACCCAAAATCACCAGCCGGTTTTGAAAATTAAGCTCAGATTTTTGTGGTGAGAACAGTGGTAAAACACAAAGCAAGCTACAAGTGATGCCAGACAGCTATCACAGAAAGGAAGGAAGAAAAGAAAATGAATTCATTGCATGAGCCTTCTTGGGCATTTCAAAAAAGAGCTGGAGATGGGCTTGCGCTAACGATGGCTGTAAAACATCTACGTGGTCTGGCTCTCTGTTGCATTCTCCTGGCTAAGCTTAAACCAGACAATGAAGTTTTGTGGGTTTAGATGCAGGAGTCCAGGTCTCAGGCCTTCCCATTGACTGTCTCCCCAGCTGCACCCCCTAGCCTGCAGCTGGGAACTTCATCCCAGTGGTCAGGGTGCACCAGGAGTCCCATGGCCCGTGGCCCGGGACACTGCTGAGTCAGCACTGCTGCCTGGTTTGGCATTGTCTGCAGCAGGCCTGCCAGAAATAGGCTCTGAGGAGGGAGGGAAAAAGAAAAGGCGGGAGGGAGGGAGGGTGTCCCTCCGGTAGTTGAATAGTCCCTCTGATAGCTGAAGTTTCTTCTCTTGTGCTATGTCGGTCTCCTGGCCAAATCCCACAGCGCTTGCTGGATTCTTATTCAAACCAGTTTCCTCTCAATTCAGCTGGAGCTCCATTTGGCAGAGGTCTGCAGGAACTGCCTTCCTCTCATTTAAAGTTAGGAGAGAGTTTGCAGAAGGAAACAATTCAAGTGGTTGGGTAAGCGGGGAAAACTCTTAAAAAGTCCTCAAAATGTCATACCCTGATTTTGCAAGGTCACCTGCAACTTTCTGTTCTTTGTAAAGTTAAACATGTTATGACATTATTTGCCAGGCTGGGGGCATTACTATGGAACTGTTCTGGATGTTATTGCAACTGTCTGAAGTGAGTATGGTTCAAGACCTCTTGACTTTTGACTTGGCAAACAGGCCACCGAGGGCACCCGCTCTCTGGCAAACAGGAAGGCTTGCTGCCGTTGGGGTGCGTCCTTCTGCCGGGAGACAGCCTGCGCGGAGACATCCGATCTGGCAGGCGGGAAACCCGAGGCTGAACTCAGACCTGGGTTCCCTGAGTGCTGAAGTGCCGCGTGACTGAAGTCACTGCTGGTCATGTGGTTGTTCCTCGGGTTTTATTCAGGTGGAGTGATGGCACAACTGGTCGAAGCTTGAGATTCACCAGGGAAAGCTAGGTAGAGGGACAGATGTTTTTACTGTAAACCCATGTCCTGAATAAAGCTCCTTGCAGCTTGGGGGTTGGGGAACAATCACCCAAAAACTACAAACCCAGTGGCCTTCCATCAATTTTGTATGTAGTTGAAAATAGGTTCTATAGCAGGCTTGGAGCCCCCCCCGCCCCAGTATTATTGTTCTTGTGTTCAGCTTCATCCCAGTATCCCAACATTTGGTTTCCCATCAGCAGGACACTGCAGGCATGCCATGCCTTGAATTTCTTATCGAAGCACAACAGAAGCTGAAAAATACAGGTTTTCAAAGCAGGTTTCCAGCACCGAGGAGTATTTACAAAGGGTTGGTGCAAAGGAAAAGAAAAGAGTCTCAGTGAGACTGAGCCGCACTCTGACACAGGAGCGCTGCTGCGGAGCAGTCAGGCGTGCTCTGAACAGACCTTTGCATGTCTGCTGGGTAAGCAAACAGCTTTCTCTTGCTAACAAAAGCACCACTTCTTGACCTGTGATTTTTCCAGGTGTCGCTGGTGGGGTTATAAATAGCCGGCAGAAGGGGAGGGGGAGAAGATGACTTTGACTTCTGCCCGCCAAGCACCCAGAGGTCCCTCCTGCCAGGCGCAGCAGAGCCATCACTGGCCCTGTGGGCTCGGCGTGCTGTTGGGGCGCAGCTCTGGGGGAGCTGCCCCACGCGAAACATGCCACTCGCACGGACATACGGACGCTACGCTGGGGCACACTGAGGGTGTGTGTGAGCCACCTTCCGTGCTTTGTTGGTGTTTCATGTGTGGAGGCATGGCTGTTTACAGAGAGGATGCAAAATGTGGTTCCTCTGGATGCAGCAGTGATCTAACAACCGAAGCCCTGTCTCCCAGATTTCCCCAGGCAACGTTTGGTTCCTTAAACTGTCTCTTCTTGCTTTTTCTCAGGGCCTTGCTGTGACTGTTTTTGTGCGGTTTGGTGCCAGTCAGCTCCATCCCCCCACCGCCCCACCTCCCTCTTGCAGATTCACCAACCCTCCTAAAACACTAGCTGGCAAAAATCTTCCTCCCGTGTGTGTCAAACACGTGCCTTTGTTTGGGTGATGACACGTGCCTGTATTTGCTGATGGTGTTTTAGCTGCTTGGTTCTGTAAGCAATGTCACCGTCTCCTCCATGGATCTGTGGAGAAGAGTGGTGCTTGCGCTTCCCCCTCACCTCCGCTTCAGTATGCTTCAGCCCAGCCTGAACTATTTTAGTGAGACGGTTGAGTGAAGCAGCAATTGCTCATATGATGTGTCACACCATAAACTTCAGGAAGGTAATTCATTCCAACGGTGTAATTCTAGGACTCGGGTACCAAAAATATGGCCTATTACTCATCTTTGTATCTCATAACACAGCATAACATAAACCGTTTATTTATTTACACAGCAAAGGTTTAGCCAAAAGCAAAGTGTTGAATGTCAACAGCCACTGTTGCTACAAATTCAGAGTAATTACTCGTTTTATCATTTAGTTTTTTATTCCTGTGCCACTGTTGGCCAAGAATTCAAGTCAGAAGATAGACGTGAAGCAGAGACAAAGAGCCCCTACTTTAAACTTGGGAGAGCAAAACTGAATAATTGACATGTCTTGAGTAGGCTATGAAACCTCGAATCTGTTTATTGTAGGGTTACCTGACATCTACAGTATTTTCTCTGCTGAATGCTTTTTCCTTCTGCGTGATTGAAATTTTCAGGTGTACGCACACACATCTACACCGTACAGGAGGCTGTGTATATTAAATGCATTGGGGCACATTCGGTCTTCACTTACCTTTGCCTAACTCTGGATGATCTCAAAATCAGGGATATTTAGCTAGGTCAGCCCTGGAGTAGCTGACTGCAGAGTCTGATCCCTAGATTTCCTATGTATGCTTCAGAGTAAATTGTAAATAAGAGGAAAATCCAGGAAACCCAAACAAGCAAAAAAACCCACAGGAGCTCTGCCCATGAATGCTGACCCCTTTGCACAGCCCTTGTAACATGAGATGTACTTCATTTAGGAAAGCAAAGTGATCCTTCAAGAAAACAAAAACAAAAAGAACTGCGGTGCAAGGCAAATGGCATTGACTAGGAGAACAGTAGAATAAGTGAAAGGAGTGGTAAGGAGGAAGACCCAGGAGGAACAGAGAGGAACAAAAGCTAGAAGCTGTTCTGGAGAATGTTCATATGAAAGTTGGTAGGCTGCTTGTGTGTTTGGGGCAACTATTTTCTTTTTTTTCTTTAGAAACATAGAGGTTTCTTTAAAGACCCTGGCTTTTGAATAGTCCCTGAGATGGAGGTGGCCGGGGGGGATCTGTCTGAGATATTCCCAGGGTGCCCTGAGCTGCAGGAGAGGCTGCCTAGGAGAGGGCTCAAGGTCCCACGCACGTCTGTCCCAGGAGCAAGCAATGTCCCTAGTTTCCTGCATGGTGTGGGAGATGCAAGTCTTCCACAGCCTTACCTGGTCTTTTACTCTTCTCTTTCTGCTATTCAAAGCTGTTGCCAAAACAAAACTCTTGTTTCCACCTTTGTCAGCTCGGTCAGCTGTGCTGGTGGATCTCTCGGATCGGATGTGAGGGGCCTTGAGGAAGGTAGCTTGGAGTCAAGGGTGGCTCTGAAAGCAGCTTTGCTTTTCTGCTGGGATAGGTAGGGTGCCTGACCAAGGATCTGTCAAAATCAAGGAGAGAAATTGCCTTTAAGACAAGGAAAGCTAATTCTCTGGGATAGTGAAGCCACCAAGTAGTCCCATAGTTGGCTATCTCCTGGGTTCAGGTGGTTGCCTCTGTTCCCCACAGTCATGCTCGCCCTGGGCAGCAGATGTGCACACATGTAGCAGTAATGTCTTTTTTTCTGGTCGATGAAATGGGGATGACTTACCAATATGGACAATGGATTACTGCTCCATACTGTTAATACTCCGTGTTGGTGCCGGGCAAGATTATGGACTGATTCATCCTGAGTGCGCTCACAGGGCGTGTGAAGGACAACCAGGGTATCAGGCCCAGCCAGCATGGGTATTCATGAAAGGCACGTCCTGCTTGAGCAACCTAATCTCCTTCTATGACCAGGTGACCCACCTAGTGGATGAAGGAAAGGCTGTGGATGTCACCTACCTGGACTTTAGTAAGGCCTTTGACACTGTTCCCCACAGCATCCTCCTGGAGAAACTGGCTGCCCATGATTTGGATGGGTGTACTCTTTACTGGATAAAGAATTGGCTGAATGGCCGAGTACAGAGAGTGGTGGTGAATGGATTTAAATCCAGCTGGCGGCCGGTCACGAGTGGTGTTCCCCAGGGCTCAGTTTTGGGTCTGGTCTTGTTTAACATCTTCATCAATGATCTGGATGAGGGGATTGAGTGCTCCCTCAGTAAGTTTGCAGAAGACACCAAGCTGCTGGGCGGGAGTGTCGATCTGCTGGAGGGTAGGAAGGCTCTGCAGAGGGATTTGGACAGACTGGATTGATGAGCCGAGGCCAACTGTATGAGGTTCAACAAGGCCAAGTGACGAGTCCTGCACTTTGGTCACAACAACCCCATGCAACGCTACAGGCTTGGGGAGGAGTGGCTGGAAAGCTGCCTGACGGAAAAGGACATTGGGGTGGTGGTCAACAGCCAGCTGAACATGAGCCAGCAGTGTGCCCAGGTGGCCAAGAAGGCCAATGGCATCCTGGCTTGTATCAGGAATAGTGTGGCCAGCAGGAGCAGGGAGGTGATG
>Ga0065711_1046030_pt1 | contig 13134 bp, 6 predicted proteins | sample Hoacrofraction12_FD_59098 | JGI IMG/M metagenome (GOLD analysis project Ga0065711, IMG submission 59098) | Hoatzin crop microbial communities from Cojedes, Venezuela - Epithelial fraction 12 v2 (version 2) | ecosystem: Host-associated > Birds > Digestive system > Esophagus > Crop | place... | reverse complement strand
CCGCCGCCCCGGGGCCGGGGCGGCGGCAAGCCCGCCGGTCCACGGGGCCGTTGGGTTCATCTGCTTCTTCCTAGGACGTGGTGAGCATCCTCTGCTTGGTTTCTGTGGCGGCCACGCTGGATTTCAAGTATCACCATAGCGAGGAGCTGGAGGCGTACCTGAAGGCTGTTCATGAGGAGCACCGCTCCTTCACGCACTTGCACAGCATCGGGCGCTCGGTGGAAGGTAGGGGGTAAGGGCGGGGTGCGGGGAAAAAAAGGCTTCCTTTTTGATTTTAAGTTGTGACAGACGTGGGTGAGGGTGGCTGCGGTGTCGTTTGTGGCCGCGAGTGTCGGTGCCTCTGCTTAAATCTGCATGAGGTTTCCTCTTCCTCTTGCTTCAGTGTGAGTAACAAGCTCTGGTGACACCTATGGCGCTTCGGCCGGGGTAGAAGCTCTCCCAACATCTGGTGGGTTTTTTTTATTTTGAGAATCGGAAACCTCCTGAGTGGCAATTTCAGAAGCAGGGCTGTCTTTAAAGAGCGTAAAATGTGTGGTACCCCGTTTGCCGAGTGCCCGGTCTAGGTGGGGCTGTAACAGGAGTTTGTGTTTTCTAGCTTGTGGCTGTGTTAAAAATATCTTCTCTTTTGGCTTCACTTATTATTCCAGTAAATCTGGACTGACTAGAAAAAGGATTTCGAATTTCATACCGATACAAGGTCTTCTGTTTTAAATGAAGAATGGGGTTTCAGTCTCACACCCTACAGGAAAATACACCAAAATCAATAGTCACCTTTCTGGCCTTACAGAGGTATTTGAATGTATCTCTCTGTGGTTGGTACTTTGTTACAATAAATTTATAGGGGAAAAAAACTTTTTCATTTGTTTAATGATATTAGAAAGTTTAGTGGTTTTTAGCATATAAATACTTTCATGTACATCTGGCTAGTTTTAAGCAAAAAAACCTTAAGCAGATTTCAGAAAATCAAATCGCTCTCATAAGAGGTATAAAATGAGATAGAGAAGTTAATTCTTTAGAAACATCATCTGTTTCTCTAAATCCATTTCGTACCACCAGAATGTGACAGTTGTAGCATCTATTATCAAATCTATGCTTGCTCTTAAAAAATCTACAGCCTTCTGGGTAGATAACCGTGAAGAATGCTAGCAGTTTCTTTTCATATCTCCTTCCTTGTGTTACCGTGTGTGTCTTCAGATTTTTTTGGATATACTTGTATCTGTCTGGGACATAATTTATAGTTGAGAAAAGTGTTCTGTTGCAGTGAGGTATCAAACAGCTGTCATGCTTCTATGGATATGTGATCTTGTCTTGGTGCACGTCTGCACTCATTTTTTTTAGAAGTCTCATTGTGGGAAGATTCAAACGAGACAAAGAGTCTTGAAGTTGTTTAAGTTGTGTTCTTCTTGGTTTCATCAAAGGCAGAATCATATTGGATTGTGTTATTCATCCACACAAGAGAAGGCTAGTCCCTTTAAGTACAAATCCCTCCAGTACAAACTACCGATTATCCACATCCTCATTTTCCTACCTTGAGGGGACTCAGCTAATGTTTTAGTGATAAGTCTAGATTCTGACTTCTCTGGCATGAACTCTTCTGGCTTGTCTTTGTGCAGGTAGGACAAAATTTTCATCCAGTCTGGAAATGCATCATCTCTTGATTGTGGTTGAGCAATGCACTGAAACTTTATTCAGATTTTGATGTGTTGCCTGCTGCTTTGCCAAACTGCATGAGAAGAAAATTACATGGGTTCTCCCTTGTTCTGCCATCTACATGTCATGATTCACAAAAAGGTGACCAGTTGTGCTTTTTGCGTGTCCTGTGTGCCTGCACTGTTCCTCTTGGTGGAATAGGTGGGCAGTGGAAACTCTCTGTGTCATCTAAAGCAGAATGGCAGTGAAAAATGTTCAGTGGTTATCTGTTCTTTTCTTTTTTTCTAAATGTTAAGAGATTTCTACCTCTCAAGTAAAGTGCCTTTAGAGACCCCTGAAACATGGTAGAGGATGGACCTGCATTAGAATGTCTCTTTCTTTCAGTATTGGGGGGGTGGGGGGTTGGGAAATGTTTTGTGACAACAGTACCCTTTTGCTGCGCATGTGTAAGAAGCATCTGGCTCTGTCTTCTTTATGATGTCCCTTTCGGTATGGTAGGCTGTGGCTGTATCACCCTCCGTGCGAAACAAACCTCCGCCTCATGTGAGCCTCTTCTCAGATGCAGTGTGCTTCAGCCTTCTAACTGCCTTGGTGGCACTCTGCTGGGCTTCCTCCAGTGTGGTGGTGTCTCTTTTGCACTAGGGAACCCACAGCTGGACGTGGTACTCCAGATGTAGCTTTACTAATGCTGAGTGGAGAGGAATAATGATTTCCTTCAAGCTGCTAGTTTACATTCTTGCGGATGCAGCCCAGCATACAGGTTGCCTTTTCTGCTGCAAGAGCACACTACTGACTCACATTTATCTTGTCCAGCTGGCCATTGCTCCCACACCCTGCAACCCCAAGGATGCAGAACCGCAACCTAGCCAGTCTGCAGCCTGTACGAGCATGGGGTTATCTTCTTGGGCTGATAATCCCAATATGGGGTTCTTCCATTCCAGGTGCAGGACTTTGCATTTGCCTTTGTCAAACTTTGTGAGTTTTCTGTTGAGAAACTCCTACATCTTGTCAAGGCCCCTCTGAATGGCAGCCCTGGCCTTGATGAAGATGTTAAACAGTATCAGCTTCAGTATTGACCCTTGAGGAATGCTGTTAATAATTTTCTGTCTCTTGAATGACCAGTTGCTCAGTCTAGCCAGCTTCTGACCTCACTGTAATCTGCTCCTCTAATCCATATGTTCCCAGCTTGTTTACAGAGATAAGCACTGGAAAAAGGCTGATCAGGGAGGTTGTGGAGTCTCCTTCCTTGGAGATACTCAAAAGCCGTCTGGGCACAGTGCTGCGCAACTGGCTGTTAAGTGGCCCTGCTTGAGCAGGGGATTTGGACCAGGTGACCTCCAGAGGTCCCTTCCAACTGATTCTGTGATTCTGTTGAAAGCCTTCCTAAGGTCAAGGCTAAAGAAATAGCATACTCTCCCGCTAAGCCAGTCATTTGTGCATGAAAGGTAAGCAGTCAAGTGTGATTTGTCAAGGATAAATTTGAGGTGAGATTTACAAAATGTGCTTGTTTGATATAGGTGGACTATAACAGCAATGTACACAACAGAATCAGTACGAAGAGTCTCAATGGAAGACAAACTGAAAGATGCCCAGTCTGTTTTGTGGTGGTTTACATCACCATACAGAAATTCACCACCCCTCTGCCAGGTTACTGGGAACACCTCTGCCAGATTACTGGGAAGAATGTGCTCTAGACTGGCAATGGCCTGTTCAGTCTCCAGGTCTGCACATTGGGAAGCTATGGTATTTAATTATGCATCTCATTTGCTAAGCAATTATCCTGAAAGAAGGGGAGAAGGGAGCTTAAAAAGATGCAGCCCATTGGCTGACAAAACTGAGTGTTATCTGTTTGGTGTAATTTAGTAGGTAACCTCAAATCCCTCAAGATTTGTATGTGATTTGTGTGTTTGTGAGAGACCTGATGTGGTCTTACAAGCAGGTAGGCAGAGATGTGTGATGGCCCAGAAAACACCTTGATTCTTTTACACTGTTTCAGGTGTGTTGTTGAATGAGCTTGTAAAAGATTTTTGGCAGGAGCTCTGTTTTCTAATACACACAAAATCCAACATCAGTACAGTATGTGCACTATATAATAATAGAGGAGGCTCTGCAGAGCTGCGTCAGTCCCGCGGATGGGACCTAGTGTAATCGTATTAACCTGTCCTGCCTAATGCCACCTCAGTGAAAAACAAACTGACTCTTCAGCAAGCAAATCTTACAGTGTGCTTTATCAAAAAGAAAATATTTTATGTTTGTATATAATCTGTGGCTTTTCATTGTTCAAGATACCGTGCTGTTATTTTTTGAAAAAGAGGGGTGGGTGGGAAGGGATTGTAATAGATAGACCTGATGACCTTACTGGGAGAACAAAGGGAAGCACCACATAGAGCTGAGTGGCTTTTGCAGTAGATCCACACTCTTTAGAAACTCTTTTCAGGTACACTCTGGATTCAGATAAAGTAATAGCATGCCAATTACAGCTTGTTTTAGATCTAGCTTTTCTGGAGGCTAGTCTGCATTTTAGAATTCCAGTCAAATTGGAACAGTTGTAAACACAATCCTTAAGCCAGATCCTGCTCACTGAGCAAAAAGTTGTATATGGTTAAAGTATCTGTGTCTTTACCTAGTGGAGAGCTTCAAAGCTGATTTAATAGATTAACATCTCTTTGGCAGATTCTATCACTGGAGAGACAAAAAGCAAAACAAAACAAACTGACCAGACAAAATGTGGTTTCATTAGAAATTTTCAGAAATAGCCTCTTGCAAAAGAGCTGTCCTGAAAGCTTTTTTTTAGGTGAGAACTATGTGGTTTAATCATCCCATTCTGCTGTTTACTATTCAATTGCTCTCTGTTGCCCTTGAACTGGCACATCCCATCCATTAATCTTAAAGCACTTTGCTAACTTTCACTAGCCGACCAAAAAAAACCAACATTTATTAGCATCCTGTTACCTCTGCTCTGTAAAGAGAGAGGCTGAAACATGCGGGTGGTGTGTGGCGCATGTGTGTGTGTGGTTTTTGGAGTTCATGCAGGACTTCCACATGGCTGCGTGCATAGAAGATACTCTGTACTTCAGGGAAGGTGTGCTCAGCAGGGTGTCCAGCAGGCCAGGTTTGTCAGTGGCTCAGACAAGGTGTCTGCTGGAGCTCCTTATATCTCCTTCCTGCCTGCATTCATGGGTTTCCCTCCTCAGAAAACAGAAGGGAGTGGTGCCAGCCCAGGCTTCCGTCTCATAAGCAGCTGTGCCTTCAGCAAAGGGCGCACTAGAGATTAGGACTTGGGTAGTGCAGTGGGAAGTGTGCACCTGCCTGGTAATAGTGTTAATAAAGAACCTGTCCCTGGCATCGTTCGGCACAAACCTCAGTGGAATGTGTGCCGAAGATACGCCAGGGATCAGTTTAAATCCCCTCACTTCTCTGATACACAGTGATTGATACTTTTAGTGTTTATGGGCGGCTATTGAACAGGCAAGTGCTAACTTCAGGTTCATTGCACTCCGGTGAAAATATTTAATAATAAAAGACCAGGTATTGTTCTTGTCTGGTCTATACGTTGGTAGCCTGTGTATGCAGCTGAAAAAATGATGTCTGCTTGGGGAAAAATAGGAACTTATATTCAGGCATTTCTTGTGGTACAGTATGGAAGGAGTCTGGGTTACTACCATCAATAGTAAAATGCATTGTAAATTTTATTGAATTTACATTAGAAACACATTCTGTATGGTTTTACTTTCTTTAAAGTACTGAAAAACAAGTTTTACTGCTGGAGAAAACAAAACTGAAGTATGTATCCATACAATATTTGTACTCTACTGGAGTTGTTCTTATCAGGTTAGTTTCGGGGCTCCTGGCACTCTACAAAAACAGAATGAGAAGGCTGTACATAGCCCAGTGTACTTTGAAGTAAGTTTCTCAGTGTTACCGATTATTAAATGTTTGTACAAACTAAATGTGAGTACCAGTGTATTGAAAAAGGAGGGAGGGGGGAAAGGTGATAAAGAAGGCTCTTTTTGTCTTGAAATTAAACAAATTGTCTAGAGGAAAATCCACAGGGAATGTGGTGTCTTTAAAGAGAGTATTGCAGTTATTTTTTTTTTCTGTGGTTATGTGATGTGAGGTTTGTTTGTGTAGAAGAGTATTACCTTCTCTTTGTTCCACTTGAGGAAAGCCATCTTCAGCAGTCATTCCTGTCTCCAGTCCTTGTTGATGTCTCCCCTTCCCTTCCCTCCTCCTCATCTCCCACCCCATGAATTTCCTTAGTACTATGAATTACAGGCTCATCGAGCAAGCATGGCCTGTATAGATAACAAAAGCATTGAGATTTTCAATGTTTAGAAGCAAGAATGAATGAGACACTTCCTACTCTGAGGGCCTCATGTAAAGCATACTAAAGTCACTTGGCTGAAGCCCAGAGTTTCATTGAAAAATGGGCATTTTAAAACTTACTGTGGTAGTTAAAGTTTTACCCATTCTTGCCCACTTCTCTTCTAAATATCCCCCCCTTATGTGCCACTTGTTCTTTCTGGTCTCCTCATAACCATCTCTGTTGTAGTCTTTGTCAGTACTTGTGGCATATAAGTGTATGTTAACAAGATTCTAGGTAGGTTTATATGTTAATTTTATCATTGAAAGAGTGTTTGTGTTCATGGGTGGATGGGATTGATCTTAACAGCCTTGTAAACTATTTGCAGCATGTGACTCATTTTGATGGGAAGGGAAAAAACAGAGGAGGAGGAAGAGGAGGACTGGCTACTTCAGGGTTTATCTAGTCAAGACTAAAAGGTGACTTTTAAAAATACAGGCTAATGCTTCTTGTTTTTAAAGTTTTCAGCTTCCAGCTGAGCTTTGCTCTAAACGGTGTACTTAGAACTCGCCACCAATGCATTAGCTTTAACTTGTAAGTCCATTTGTCCTAACTGAAACTAAAATGTCTTTCAATGTTGAAACATAGCTTCATATTTCATCTGACTGCATCCTTTAGCAATTTAGTTACTGGAATTAGTTTAAATGTTGATACTGTGTATGTCTACTTATATGGGAAAAGTCATAGTACTTCTGCCTTCTGCTGTAGCAGTTTGACTACTGTAATGATAAGGGTAGTTTGTGTGCAGTCTTCCGACAGCCAAGTGCTAAGAACTTGTCTGATGATAACATCACTTAACATTGCTTTTCTGTCAGTATGACTAATGCTTTTTACCAAATAACTTGTAAATCTTATAAACATCTGAAGCTGACCAAGCTACATGCTTTTTGTAAATTAAGACATTACACTAGGAGATGCAGTTACTGACTCTGAGCATGTTGCTGTTCTCTTGTAGTGAAAGGAAAATAATTTGCTTAAGTCTTCTTTATGCTTGCTGTGAGTGGGTCAGTCATCTTTGTCTTGCCTTCTATGTTCTCCTACACTTAAAAATAATAACAAAAGTGCGTGTATGTATGTGTTGTGTAGTTTTCTTTTACATACATGCACACACAAACAAATGAAACTTAAATCCAGTTCTTGCAGATAATCTTGTGAGAAGGTTTTTTTCTGTAAAACCTGCTGTATCAGAGATTTCTGTCCCAACCAAAAAAAAAAAAGTATTTTCAAACAACTGCTTGAAGGGAATCTATCATAGCAACATAGATCAAACACTTCTCATATGAACACTGTTATCTAGTACTGGAATCTTTATGTTGTAGCTTTGAAATGGAAATATCTGATCTATTTAGAAATAGTTCCCTGTTCCTGTGAGCAGCATTTATTTGAAACCAGTGTTGTGGGGAAAAAATCTGCTCTCCTGACCCCTTTCTACTGCTTGCTTTGTAGCTGTATAGTTGCAGCATATATTTGTCAAACTTTTCTTCAGAGCAGTAAAGGTCTTAAGCCTGCAGCCATCCTTTTCCCCTTAGCAAGACTTTGCAGCTTTCCATGTTTGTTTAGAAGTAGACAGAATAGACATTGGACGTCTTAATTCACACCAGTGAAGTTAACGATGCTGGAGAGTTTGTGTAACATAGAATCTGAAATTGCAGCTGGTGGATGCAGTTCAAGTTTTGTCTCCTCAACACCGTCTAAAGGACGTGAAAGTAAATACGTAGAAGATGTTTTTTGAAAAAACAACTAAACACAAAACCAGAGAGCTCAGGGTATTAAGAATGGTGCACAATGGATAGATAAATTACTGGGGTTTTCTCCCCTCACTTCTTGTAAGATTCTGCTTTTTGGAGCTTTGTACGTACATTTTTAGCCATGTAAAGAAGTGGTGCAATCTTGAAATGTGACCTGTGATCCTTTGTATAGCTCATAACTATACTGACAATTTAACTCTAATTTATGGTCTGCTGATTGCAAGGGACTAATTAAAGCTGTATGTTCACTTCAAGTTACTTTTTATGTGTAACTCAGTGTTGACTTACACTGGTCCTAAGTAAGTAGTGTCTTCCTCAGTTTTTCAGATGCTGTAGAGTAGCACAGGAAGAGAAGGCGATTCTCCAATAAAGGAAAAAAGAGAAAACATAACCATTAATCAAGAGGTGGTCTTCAATTAAGAGTCTTCTACCACCAGATTAGGTCTCTCTATTAGTCTGTCACAGCCTGCATTTGGTGGTCTTTGGGTCGTGCTACAGGGCCTATATTTCCCTAGGAATAGCGACAAATGGGTGAGTATGAATGCTAATGGTTAGTGATGGTGGGTTGAATTGCCCTTTCAGTACAAAGTAGTTAATATTTAAATAGCATTCTAATTGCAAACTTACTTAAAAAGAAATAAAACTCCTATCCTATGCCTGTGTTTTACTGCAATGGTCAATCTGTCTGCATTGTCCTCTTACTTGAGGAGAGCACAGTAACACATCCCTCCTACCCCACTTCAGGGGTTGAGGCTTTTTAGTAGAGAAGTGTTTCTAGTAGCTTTTTATTCACTTTCCACAACAGGAGAAGAGCAGTGCACCTTGTATCCTTTCTGGATGGCCTGTCTGCGTAGGGCCTCTGGCTGTAGATCCTTGGAGCTACCAGCATTGCTGATTCTCAGTGTTGTCCCAAAAAATTGGGGTTCATTTACCCGGTGTGCAGTACGCCAATACACACAGAGCTGAGATATTTTATTACCTGTTTGCACAAATATGAATGTCTGTCACAAGACAGCACACGTGTTCACAAATTGACAGTCATTTATACACTTAACATTACCATATTCATCTTCCTAATACATGTGTGTTGCTAGTCTATTAAATGATTGGTTCAAGTCTCTTCATCCAGCACGTAAATTAGTACGCGTGCTCAGTTTCTTCATCTTTTGAGTCTGGGTTATAACTGGGGTAGGTGGTCCATGAGTTGGTGGTCACTATCTCCCCCTGCTGGAATTACCTTTCCCCTCATTACCTATGTCTTTTGGAAATCTCAGCAGCTTTTCACAGCTCATTAGCTATTCTTATGATTAATCACTCTGGTTCTGCTTTGGGCAGATACATCCTTCTTGTGCAACAATAACATGCTATTCAAAATCCTGTTTCTTAGTTTCTCTAAGCCTAGTGTAGTTAACTTTAAAATTTATAATAAGGGTAGGGCTTTACAAAAATACCTACAGCAGCAATAGTCTAATGAATTTCAATTATCATTTCACATTTTGATTCCCTTTTTTATTGCTTAGTGTAATGTCAGGGCTGCCTAATTAAAGCTTTACTGTATGTAGCTGTGGTATGGCATATTGTATTCAGCTAGTTCACATAAGTACAAATGGAGACCTACTCGTAATACATTAGTTAGTTGATAGGCAAGATGAGACTTCTCACCCTGAAGCATTTGTTCCTTAGGCAGTAGTTCTATGCATGATTTTGCATAGAAGAGAAATCTAGATTTATTTTATCTTTTTAAGGCTGGATCTTTTTCTTTGAATGAAAGCAGGATATGAACATGATTGCTAGTTCTGCTTTCTGAACTTTTTATGGATCAGGTAGCTACTGGAGGTGGAAACAAATAATGCATAGGGCTGGCTGTAGCTCTCTTCCCCTCCCAGCCAAGAGGTTACCCTACCTGTAAACTGTTCAACTTCTGGCACAGTAACTCTTATAATCTATGCAGAGATTCAGATATGAGGAAGAGGTTAGAAGATGCTTCTAAGCAGGTGATTCTGCAGTTTGCCTAGGGCTCACTTGTTGTTATGGGAAAAGACAGTCCATGGTGATTGGAGTTACTTGATGATGTGACTGTAGCTGCTAACATGCTGAACTCATGGTGGGTTTAGGATAGTTGAGTTACATTTCCTGTTTGTTCCTACCCAATGTGTTCTACAACCATGGGTCTTGCCTGGGGCTTTTAAGCAGAACTTGAGCAGATCTGAAAAAGTAACACTTATCCTAAAGCTAAAATGAAAGCAAACTGTTTTCTCAATAAGAAATACAGTCCTACTGTGCTAGTTGAAAAGTCCAGTCTGGTCCAGTATTCTGTTTTCCAATAACAGCTTGGGAAGAAAATTCAAGGAATAGGGTAGGCACAGAGTGATACTTCCCCAGTATGCGCTTCCAGCGATGTGCAATCTGGCTGTTTCTGACAAAGCATATTTCCTAATTGTGATGGACCTAAAGTAGGTTAAAGTACAAAGCTTGCTTTGATACAGAATTGTATTAGGCTGATATCAAAATCCAAGAGGAAACAAAGGCCACCAGAACATGCTTTTCAAAGAGACAAAAGATGAAGTTACGCTCTTTGTAGGTAGTGACACTGCCTGAATTTTATTTCCTGCTAGTGTCTGTTGCCTTTCCTAAAGTCAGTCACTAATGTTGCCAAGGTTGTGTTTTGATACCCATTTTGAGAGAGAGTCTGGAAGTAACTGGTCAAACTAAGGTAGCTTGTTAACTAAATCAGAAACAGATAATGATGATAAGGATTGGATTCTTTTAAAAAAGTTAAATCTATCTTACATTTTTTTCCCCTCCAGCCAGTTTAAAAAAGAAGGGGAGGGGAAGCTGCTCACTCCCTGAATTTGTAGGACTCTACTTGCCAGTGTTGAGACGTGTACTGTTTGGAGCTTCCTATTCTTGGAGCAAACATAATGCCTGGGATCTGCCAAGGATGTTTACAGGATGTACATAGCAATTCTTTTGATGAGGCACTTCAATGCATGAAACCCTCAAACTGCACCCGTATCTTCTCAGCCATGTAGGAGCAACAACCCTTAGTCTTCTCCCGGTTTTCTACTCTCTCTCTTGCCTTCAAGTGGCAGGAATAGTTTTGGCCTCCTCTGCCTCTGGTGGTAAAAGGGTAGGCCAAATAAAACTGTTGAATCTGGATAAATTGTACTTCAAACCATTCCCCTCCTTGTGCCTGGCTTGCCTTATAAGCAGTCACTCTGTTTATGATGATCCAGTGGTACTACTGTGAATGGGTAATATTTCTTTCCTTTATGTATACAATAGCTTTTCGGAAAATTACTAGATGCATACCAGTTTCACACCTTTCTCAAAAAATAAAGCACACATTTTTAGAACTAGGTTTAAAAACCCTGTGTTAATAGAAACAGGAGTTGGTGAAAAGGAAAAATAATCTCTTTGGTTTCTGGGAGTGAATACAAAACCAGTTAGTGTAAATAGTGGGGAAAGCCTGAACAGGTTAGTTCTATGTGTCTGTGGTGCTCGCTTCTTCTCAGTGAGCAATACTGAATAAGGTTAGTGTGTATTAATTTAAATACAGTATCCCTTCTGTGTTGTTTTTGTTTGGATTTTTAAAAAATTGTTTTTATTTCTTGATTTGTGTTTGAATAAACTAGGAGGTGCTATTGTAGAGGCTGTGCTCTGGATTGGCAATTTTTGATGTTTTTGTGTATAAAGAGCCTGCTCAGCTGGATTGTGACAACTGGAAACAGTACAGTGTGATGAATCACATGTATCTTACAAGAGTGACAACCCTTTCTTTCTGACAAGTCCCATGAAAGTGTCTAAAGCAGCTATGGATGTCCCAATCATCCGAAGATTTGTAAGCCTTTAGGAAGAAAAGTCTTCAGCCTGGACAAGAGAAGGCTGTGGGGAGAACTTACAGCAGCCTTTCAGTACCTGAAGAGGGCCTGTAAGAAAGATGGGGAAAATATTTACAGCACGGCTTGTTGCGACAGGACAAGGAGTAACGGCTTTAAACTGAGGGAGGGTAGATTTAGACTGGATATAAGGAAGAAATTTTTTATGGTAAAGGTGGTGAAACACTGGAACAGATTGCGCAGAAAGGTAGTGGAGGCCCCATCCCTGGAAACATTCAAGGCCAGATTGAACGGCGCACTGAGCAACCTGGTCTAGTTGAAGACATCCCTGCTCACTGCAGGGGGGGTTGGGCTAGGTGACCTCTAAAGGTCCCTTCCAACCCAAAGCATTCTATGATTCTAAGATAAGCAAGCACATAAATCATGAACTGTTTTGACTCCCTTGCCTTCTCAAGTGCTTTGGTTACAAATAAACAGTATCTAATTTTCTTTTAAAGAATCATTGGTAATTCCTAAAGTTCTGCTTGTAAAGTGATGACTCCCAAGTTGGATTGGCTAGTATAATGTCTGCAAATAGATAGGTGCTTATTAAATAGTAAGAAATTGTTACTTTTATTTTGTCTCTTCAGAGGGAGAGGTGGCCTTACTTCTGTAAGAAGGGATACATGGGTAGAGACCAGAAGTGTTAAGCACTGGCCCCAGCATAGTTACGATGTCAGCGGTAGCACATCTGTTGCTGAAATGTTCTGGTCCTTTGTATCTTAAGAAATACCACGAATTGGCTGAGATGAGACTGTCTGTGTTAGCACGAAGAAAGTTGACAAGTGGAAATACAGAGCACAGGATAGTCCTAATGCTTTGAAATAAAATTAAAAAATGCTGCACAGATACTGTACCAATTAGTCTCTCTTGCTGTTATCCTCAAACAAGCATTTTCTTCCATATTAATGATTTTTACTCCTTTCAATAGCTTATTAAGAACGGTGTGGTTAGAGCAGTTCTGATCTCTTTTACAGACTATCCGTTAAGCAGGATACTCCCCAGAGAAGCAGTGCTATCAGTTTGGGGCAGGGAGGGGTGGGGAAGTGGCCATGGTAGACCTGCAGTCTAATGTTACCTTGGGCTCTCTTGGGTTTGTTCTGCTTACCTATGCACCATGCTGAATATTTCCAGATATGCCTGATTAATGTATGTGATTGATCTATATCTTTTTAATCTTTCAAGATACCTTGAAGACTTTCTTGTACTTAGTGTCCCAGCTCTTCTTGGGATACCAGATTTGTTCGTTACTAATGCAAATCCAGGCTGAGCCTTTAGATAATCCTTTCTGTCTCAGTGGACCGTGAGAACATGGTGTCATGAAAATGAGGATGAACTCTCAGAAAAGAATCTGATGTACTACAGTCGTTCATACAGATGTCTATCTGATCCCAGCTTCCGGTACATAGGTTATTCTGAGTATAAACTATTCATTTGGAGTGTCTGTTTTCTGAACAGAGCTGTCTTTTTTTTTTTTTTTTTTTTTTTTTTTTTT
>Ga0065711_1046028_pt1 | contig 13134 bp, 13 predicted proteins | sample Hoacrofraction12_FD_59098 | JGI IMG/M metagenome (GOLD analysis project Ga0065711, IMG submission 59098) | Hoatzin crop microbial communities from Cojedes, Venezuela - Epithelial fraction 12 v2 (version 2) | ecosystem: Host-associated > Birds > Digestive system > Esophagus > Crop | place... | reverse complement strand
CGTGCACCTGACAGGACTCGAACCTGCATTAAAGGCGTCGGAGGCCTTCGTTCTATCCATTAGACTACAGGTGCATGCCAATTGTTACGTAATTATTACGCCTTATGTATAATATCACATGCACCCCTTGATGTCTATGTTTTTTTGTCAGTCTATCTCTACAAGTCTTACTAAATCAGCGTTTTCGTCATAATAATATATTTCATCAGAGAGAAAATCTTCTTCCGAAACTTCTTTTCTGTTTACATCTCTTACAACTTCTCGAAGTGTTCTAGCCTCTTCATCACTAAATTCATCCACCGGAAAAAGAAGTACTTCATGTATTGATGACGGCAAAATATAAATATCCTTGTCCAATTCATCTCTTATATTTTTTAATACATCTTTATATAGAATAGTTGCAGCTCCGTGCTGTTTTTTCTTATTTGTAAGTACATTGAGGCCATTCATTTCAAAATAGTCATATTCATTTTTTATAGGACTGTTTTCTTTTGCTGCTTCATAAAGATCTTCTTCTGTCCTATTCCAATATTCCAAAATTTTATTTGAAATTGTTATAGTTGCATCCTCTATAATAGCATCTGCCTTTATATAATAAGCGATGGCCAAATTTTCAAATCTTCTGTGAGGAATTGTTTCAAGATTTTTTTCGTTTTTTTCGTAATTTATGAGCTTATAAACAATATTTTCTTTTACCTTTTCAAAATCCTTTATGTTTTCAAAATCCTCTCTTCGTGCTACATTGTCATGGTCAAAAATGTCTTCTATCTTCATGAGAATAACTATAAGCGGGGTTCCCTCTTTGTATTCTTCATACATTTCTTCTAAATATACATTTGCACTCATGCACTGATCTTCACGAATTTTATTTAATCCATGCATTATTATGTCATTATTCTTCTGCGTTTCGTGTACGCGTATTTCCTCGCCTTCTTTGCAATTTTCCTCAAGACTTTCTACAACTTTTTTCATAAATTCTTCAAAATCCATTTTTTTAAATTTCCTTCCTGTTTTACTATGTAAAAATTTTCGTGCTTAAAATTCTCAAAACGTATAAAAAAAGACAATAACAAAATATAATTTTGTTATTGTCTTACAAACTCAAAATCATGCAATTTTGTGTTACAAATATTTAAGATTAAACTCTTGAAAGGTACTCACCTGTTCTTGTATCAATCTTAATCTTATCGCCCTGGTTTACAAAAAGAGGAACGTTAACCTGTGCACCTGTCTCAACTGTTGCAGGCTTTGTAGCACCTGTTGCTGTATCGCCCTTGAATCCCGGCTCTGTATCTGTAATCTCAAGCTCTACGAAAAGTGGTGGCTCAACAGCAAATACATTGCCGTTGTAAGAATTAACCTTGCACATCTCTTCTTCTTTTACGAACTTCATAGAATCGCCAACAACATCTGCACCGATTGCAATTTGTTCAAATGACTCTGTATCCATGAAATTGTATAATTCACCATCACTGTAAAGATACTGCATTTCTTTTCTATCAATACGTGCCTGTGGAAATTTCTCTGTAGGTCTGTATGTTGTTTCGATAACACCACCGTTAATGATGTCCTTAAGCTTTGTACGAACGAAAGCTGCACCCTTACCCGGCTTTACGTGCTGGAATTCAATAACCTGACATACTTTACCATCTACTTCGATTGTCATACCATTTCTAAAATCACTGGCTGTAATCATATAAACCTCCTGATATAAAAAACGTAACTTATATTCATATAGCAACTAAAATGCTAGTATGTACAACTATTATAAGCGCAGATACCAACTGCTATCGCCTATCTGAAAATAGGCGCAAATATTCTATTAAGTATCAAACAACCTATGATAGTGTATCCCATTTACTTATATTTTGTCAACCTCGTTTTTGCAATTAGCCATAGCCATATCGATTGCATCAAGATAGCCTTCCAGTCCTCTTCCTACTATCTGAGCATTACATGCAGGTGCTGTGACTGATTTTTTTCTAAACTCTTCTCTCTCATCTATATTAGATATATGCACTTCAACCTTATAAATCTTCTCAACGCTTTTTAGAGCATCGTGAATAGCATAACTATAATGCGTATAAGCCCCCGGATTTATAATAATCGAGTCGGTACCGTCAAAGTAAGCCTCTTGTATTTTATCAATTATTACTCCCTCATGGTTTGATTGGAACACATTAACGTTTGCCCCAACTTCTTTTCCCTTTTTTTCAATTATATCAAGCAAATAATTATAGTCTTTTTCTCCGTAAATATTCTTTTCTCTTATACCAAGAAAATTCAAATTAGGTCCGTTTATAACTAATATATTCATATTTTCCCCGCTTTACACACTCTTTATTATCTCATTTACGATTTCTTCTATATTTTTATTATCAGTATCAATTATAATATCTGCAGCGCATTCATAAATATCTTTTCTTTTCTCGAGAAGTTCTTCAATTTTAGAAAGCTTGTCACTGCACATAAGAAGAGGTCTTGTCGTATCGTCTTTTATTCTTTCATATATGCTCTTTGCTGTTGTTCTTAAGTAAACTGTCTTTCCGAATTTTTTTAATATCTGTCTGTTTTGCTTTCTTAAAATCATCCCGCCGCCGCAAGATATAACTTTGCGACTATCTCTTTCTTCAAGAAGTTTTAAAAGCTGCTCTGTCTCAATTTTTCTAAAATAATCTTCTCCAAAAGCATCAAATATATCCGATATCTTATTTTCATAAACGCTTTCTATATGCACATCCGTATCTATATATTCGATTGAAAGTTCTTCTGCCAAGGCCTTTCCGACAGTTGTTTTGCCGCTTCCCATAAAGCCTATAAGGACAACATTATTTTGTGAATATAATTCATCTTGAAGCTTTTTTAAAACAAAATCGCAATCTTTTTCAGGAATTTTTTGACCTGTCCAAAGTTCAAATGCTTCTACGCCTTGATACATCAGCATTTCAAGGCCATTTACACAGGCTATGTTTTTTTCTATAAGTTTTCTCATGAATTTTGTAGTACCTGGCCTATATACAACATCAAATCCAAACTCTACAAGATTATAAAACTCATCATCTTCAATTACGGCGCTGTCATTATCGGGATACATTCCAACCTTTGTACATTGAATGCACAGATATTTTCCCTTTGGAATTTTTTCATATTCATCTATTTTCAGAGAAAAAACATTTGCCTCGCCCATCTTTTCTTTTAGCTCCTTGCAGAGGCTTTTGGCTCTTTCAATGCTTCTATTTAGAATATAGATATTCCGCGCACCTTTTTGTGCCATCAAAAATACAACAGCTCTTGCAACGCCGCCTGCTCCAAGAATTATCACATCCTTATCTTTTATACTTATTCCATGCTTTTTTAATGATCTATATATTCCCGTCACATCCGTGTTATAGCCGACATATTCACCGTTTTCATTTACTATGGTATTTACGGCGCCGATTTTCTCTGCGATATCAGACACTCTGTCAATATATTTTATAACCTCTTCCTTGTGAGGAACAGATACATTGAATCCCTTTATTCCAAGAGCTTTTCCGCCTTTTATCGCATCATTTAAATTTTTTTCTTCAACATCAAATGCCGTATATGCAATATTTTCTCCGGTTATTTTAGCCAGTGTATTATGAATAAGAGGTGACAATGTATGTCCTGACGGATGAGCTATAAGCGCACATAATTTTGTATTTGCATCAATATTTCCCAATTTTTCTCTCCCTGCTTTTTCCATTTTTATCTTTTGTTACTATATCTTTTGTAAAAAAATAATACTACTCTCTCCAAATATCTTTTCAAAACAATCTGTATCTCTTCATGTTTATCAATAGGTTTCACCAAAAAAGAATATATACCGACTCTCCTTGCTCCAAATACATCGGTAAAAAGCTGATCTCCGACAAAAATGGTATTTTCCTTGTTGCTGTTCATCTTGTTCATGCCTTCAATATATCCTCTTTTCGAAGGTTTATTTGCCTTAAATATGTATTTTGATCTGACGGCATCCGCAAAACTTTTTACTCTCTTTTCCTTGTTATTGGATATGAGTATAGTATCAAAACCGATTTCTCTAAGCTCTTCAAATAGACGAACGGCCTTATCATTTGCAGGTGCGCCGTGCATAACAAGCGTATTGTCTATATCATATATAACCGCTCTATATCCCTTTTCATATAGCAATTTATAGTCTATATCATATGCTGAATTTGCAAGTTCATCAGGAAAAAAATAATGTTTCATAATATTCTCGCTTTAAATAAATTTTAATATATACCGGCTGATTTTAATAAACTTTTGGTATATTCATGCTGAGGATTTTTGTAAATATCTTTTGTTTTACCATATTCCACAATTTCTCCGTCTTTCATAATAGCTACATGATTGCACAAATTATAAACAACTCTCAAATCGTGTGAAATGAACAAAATAGATAAGCCAAGGTCTTCATGAATTTTTCTGAGAAGTTCCAAAATTTGAGCTTGAATCGTAACATCAAGAGCAGATACAGGCTCGTCCGCAATTAGAATAGCAGGATTTTGTAAAAGGCTAAGCGCAATACTTACTCTTTGCCTTTGGCCTCCCGAAAGTTTCGAAGGATATCTATCCAAAAAATCCTGCGGAAGCTCAACTTTATCCATGATTTGTTTGATTCTATCATTTATTTCTTCATTCGTCCACTTATGTTTTTTATCTGCTTTCAGCGCTTGCTCAAATATCCATCTGATTTTTCTTGCAGGATTGAGACTCCCGTAAGGATCTTGGAATATCATTTGCGGATAATCATCTATTTTTTCAATTATGCCTGTAAAATCTTTATTTATACCTACTATCGTTCTTGCAAGAGTACTCTTGCCGCTTCCGCTCTCTCCAACAAGTCCAAGTATTTCACCTTTTTCCATTGAAACAGACACGTTTTTTAGCGCATGTTTTTTCTTTGTTTTATCAAGTATGCTTTTTCTTCTTATCTTGTAATATACATTTAAATCCTTTATTTCAAGGGCTAATCCATCATTCATCATTATCTCCGTATTATGTTTTATAAAAGTCTATTCTATAAGCTTTAAATTATTCACGGCTCAAATCAACTTTTGGTATAGCCGCTATAAGTTCTCTTGTATATTTGTTTTTGGGAGAATTAAAAATTTCTTCTACCTTACCGCTTTCAACAATATTGCCCTTCTTCATGACTATTACTCTTTTGCAAATCTGTCTGACAAGGCTCAAATCATGCGATATGAATATAATAGCCGTCCCCTTTTCCCTATTTATTTTTTTCAAAAGATCAACAATCTGTGCTTGTACGGTAACATCAAGCGCCGTCGTAGGTTCATCAGCTATAAGAATCCTTGGATTGCCAATCATTGCGGCAGCTATCATAACCCTTTGCTTCATTCCACCCGACAGTTCATGAGGATACATATCATAAACTTTTTCGGGACTATGAAGTCCAACATCTTCAAGAATATCTATCGCCATCTTTTTTCTTGTTTTTTTATCGATATCCGGATGATGTATACGAAGACTTTCTTCTGTCTGCCATCCTATTTTTTTGACGGGATTGAGCGATGTATTCGGTTCTTGGAAAATAATTGATATCTCGTCTCCTTGATAACTTCTAAGCGTTGTTCGATCGCATGTAAGAAGATCGTGTCCATCAAACATAATTCTTCCTGACTTCGTCATATCGTGGCGGCTTAAAAGCCCTGCTATCGCAAGTGCGCTCATACTTTTGCCGGATCCCGACTCTCCGACTATTCCAACAATTTCACCTTCTGAAAGTTCCAAATCAAAATCATCAACAGCAACTTCAGGACTTGCGTGATCATGAAATTCTATATGTAAATCTGATACTGATAATATTACCATTTATACCTTCTTTCTAAGCCCCTCACCAAGAAATGAAAATCCAAGTACAATCCAAACAATTGCCATTCCGGGACCTATTACACATATTGGATTTGTCAACATATACTGCTGTCCGTTTGACAATATATTCCCAAGACTGTCATATGGCGGCTGTGAACCTATGCCAAGGTATGAAAGCCCCGCCTCAGCAAGAACCGCATTATTGAATCCTATTAGAATTGACGATAAAAGAACGCCTCTTACATTTGGCATTATATGCAAAAAAATAATTTTTATATCAGAAACGCCTTGAATTCTTGCATTCTCAACATAGTCCATATTCCTGCATCTCATAACTTCGGATCTGACTATCCTGGCAAAACTTGGTATAAAAGCAATTCCCAGTGCCACCATAACTTCAACATTGCCTGTATCAAAAAGGCTCACAATTACAAGTGCAAGCAATATCGATGGAAATGCAAACATCGCATCAATAATACGCATCACCACTTCATCAAAAAAGCCTCTGAAATACCCTGATAAAGCTCCTATTACAGTGCCAAATCCCGCACCTATAATCATTGTTCCCGTTGCAATTATAAGTGTTATTCTACTACCATACACTACCCTACTGAAAATATCGCGGCCCTTATTGTCTGTTCCCAAAATATGACGAATAGATATCCCTTGAAGTTTTTCGCTTGCGCTCATTTTCGTAGGATCGTAAGGTGTCCAAAATATTCCTATAATAACAACAAGAAGTGTTATAGACGTAAGTATCATTCCCGCTATAAGAAATGAATTTAATTTTATTTTTTTCATTAATAACTCCAATTATTCTTCAATAAACTCAATTCTTGGATCAACAAATCTATAAATTATATCTACAATAAGATTTATAACCATAACCAAAATAGCAATACCCATAATTATTGCCTCAACAACCGGATAATCCCTATTATTTATGGACGTAAGAAGCATTCTTCCAAGTCCGGGAATATTGAAAACCTGTTCTATTACTATACTACCGCTCACCATATCAGCAAGCGTCATTCCCATAAATGTAATAAGCGGTATAATTGCATTTTTTAAAACATGCAAATACAAAACGCCTCTTGTAGTATTACCTCTTGAATACGCTGTTCTCACATAGTCTTTTCCCATCTCTTCTATAAGGCTTCCTCTAAGCAGCTTCACGCTCATTGCAATCTTGGGAAGTGCGATTGCTATTGCAGGAAAAATAAGATATGATCCAAATCCCATTGCATCATTTTCATATGATACGAAATTGCCGGGTGTAAAAATTCTAAATATAAGCCCGAATATAAGTGTTAGTATTATTCCCGAAAAAAAAGGCGGAATGGCCATTACAACTTGATCCAAAACAATAATTATATGATCTATTATTTTGCCTTCTCTTTTGGCAGCAAAAATGCCAAGTGGAATAGAACATATAACAGTTATAATAAAAGCCATAACTGCGAGCGTAATAGTGATAGGAAGCTTTCCGGCAAGCAGACTTGATACACTTCCGTACGTATAAGACTCGCCAAGGTCTCCCTGCACAAATCCTGTAATCCATCTGATATATCTGATGTATAAGGGATCATTTAAGCCCATTTCATTTCTAAGATTTTCAAGTTGCTGCGGTGTTGCTTCTGTTCCGAGTTTTCTAAGTGCAGGATCCCCCGGAATAAGATTAAATGCCAAAAAAACAAGCATTGACACAACTATAAGCGTTACTATCATCATTAATATCTTTTTTAAAATATATTTCATATTTTTCACCTAAAAAAGGTCCGGTTATTAAAAAACCGGACCTACATTAAATATTACCAAGTAGCAAGTCTGATCTTGGCTATATCCTGTGCATAAAGCGGATAGAAAGTATATCCGGTAAATTTATTATTCAATGCAACAAATTCAGGTAGATCCTGAATGTATACAGCCGCTGCTGTTTCAGACAAAATTCTTTCACATTCCTTGTAGTAACTTACTTGCTCCTCATCGTCTGTTGTACTTTGAGCAGCTTCAAAAGCCGCGTCATAGTCTTCGTTCGAGTAATTAAACATATTATTTGAAGCTGTAGAAGTATATCTGTACAAAAGTGCTGATGCATTAAGTGTAGATGCATCAAATCCAACTACTGTAGCTTCGTAATTTTTATTTCCGTAAACTTCTTCAAGCCATGTATTCCATTCAACCTGCTTGATATTGGCTGTAACACCAATTTGTTCCAGTTCTTCTTTTATAACTTCTGCTGTGTCGACATGCTGTGTATAGTTACTTGGAACTGTTATTGTAAATTCAAATCCATCTGCATATCCGGCCTCGGCAAGAAGCTCTTTTGCCTTGTCCAAATCTTGATTGTAAGTATCATTTAAAGTCTCATCAAAGTATTTTGCAAATGAAGGGAACATAGCACTTCCGATTTCAACACCTGCACCATCTGAAACAAAATCCATGATTTCCTGAGGATCTATAGCATAGCAAAGCGCTTGTCTTACTCTCTCATCATCAAATGGCTCTACCGCATTATTCAAATACATGGCCTGTACAAGATTCATTTCACCTTCATAAACATCAAATGAATCAGATAACTGTGATGCCTGAGTACTTGTAACTCTTGCATACATATCTATTGAACCGCCTTCAAGATCCATAACTACAGAATCGGCATTTGCCTCAACTTTGAATATTACCGTTCCAATATGTGCTGCATTGTCACTGTCCCAGTAATCATCAAACTTTTCTACTACGAGATTTTCCTGTGCAGAACGAGACACAAACTTATATGGTCCTGTTCCTATAGGATTTGATTCTATATCTTCAACATCTTCAGGAATAATAGCAACTGTGAGATAGCTAAGGAACTCTGTATTTGCATTTGCAAGTACTATTTCGATATGGCTATCGTCTACAATATTTATTTCTTCAACATCTTCGAATGTTGAAGCTCCTGTATCTTTATATCTGTTTAGGGAATATTCGATATCCTCAACTGTAACAAGCTCCCCATTATGAAATTTGATTCCATCCCTAAGAGTAAATGTATAGGTCTTAGCGTCATCAGAAATCTCATAACTTTGTGCAACAGCCGGATTTAGATTGCCATCTTCGTCAGGCTTTACAAGTCCCTCAAAGATGTTAAATAAAACTTCCCTCGTTCCTGCGGCCTTGATACTGTGTGGATCAAGTCCATCAAGATCTTGCGGAATACCTACGGTAAGTGTAGCTTCATCCTCTGCAGCTTCTCTTGCTGCTTCGTCTTCAGCGGACAAAGACGCTTCAGTCAAAGCGCTACTTGTCTGCTCTGAGCTATTAGAAGAATTGGCACTCTTATCGCCTGAACATGCGCTCAGTGCAATAGTCATCGTTGAAAGCACGAGAACAGTTGCAAGGCTCCTTTGCATTTTTAAATGCGAATACAAACCTTTAACCTTCATGTTTTCTCTCCTCTTCTGTGCATCATAGGTTAGTAAAGATGCACGTTAAATTTTGTCACCAAAAAGAATAGTATTACTTTGACAATTTAATGTCAAGAAGATTAAAGGAATTTTTTTATCAATTTTTCAGCATTGGTGCGCTATTGGAAGTATTTTCTTTAGTTTTATCGGATTTATCCTTGCTCATAACATCTTTTAGTTCATCCATGAATGTATTGATATCTTTAAATTCACGATAAACTGATGCAAATCTGACATATGCTACGGGCTCAAGGTCTTTCATCTTGTCCATGACAATTTCGCCGATTACTCTACTTGATATTTCTTTTTTCTCCATGTTAAATATATCAACTTCAACTTGATCTACAAGTTTTGTAATCTGTTCTGCACTTACAGGCCTTTTATGACAAGCGCGAAGTACTCCGGCCTCGATTTTGGATCTGTCATAAGGCTCTCTATTGTTATCTTTTTTGATAACTATAAGCGGAATTGTCTCTACTTTTTCATATGTCGTAAATCGCTTGCCGCATGTATCACATATGCGTCTTCTTCTAATTGAAGTATTGTCATCTGCAGGTCTCGAATCTATAACCCTTGTATCATCATGTCCACAATATGGGCACTTCATATCAGTCTCCTCCAATGCTACTTGTAAATTTCAATACGAAAAGAACGCTTCAGATGTTACCACCTGAAGCGTAATATACAATTATCTCTTCATTCCTGTCAAAAATGTCGGAACATCAAGGTTTGTTGTCTTACGAGAATAATCATTCCAATCATTGTTATATGATCTTTGATTATTTGCATTTTCATTCTCTGCCTTGCTTGTATCAGGCGTTACAGTTTTCATGCTCTGCTCAGGTACATTTTGAGGATTTACAAAAGTGCCGGGCTGAGTTGAGCTTGGTCTTACCATACCACTTGGGAATGGTGTGGTTTGTGGAGCCTGATTCTGATTCATAGCGGCAGCATTTACAGTCTGTCTTGGCATAGACGGCTGCGATGCAGGTCTTGTAGGCATGTGAGATGCAACTTTTGAAGCTTGACTTCCCTGTGCGCTTCCTGATGCAATACCTGTAGCAATAACCGTAATAGTACATGTATCTGTCTGAGATTCATCATATACAGAACCAAATATAATATTTGCTCTGTCTCCTGCAAGATTCTGAACATAACCTGCAGCATCAGATGCATCGGCAAGTCCTATATCACCGGATACATTGATGATGACATCTGTAGCACCATTGATAGTTGTATCAAGAAGAGGGCTTTCAACCGCAAGCTTAACAGCATCTGCAGCTTTATTCTGACCTGTTCCGACGCCAATACCGATATGTGCTATACCTTTATCCTTCATAGCTGTCTGCACATCAGCAAAATCAAGATTTATAAGACCAGGAACATTAATAAGATCCGTGATGCCCTGAACAGCCTGCTGCAATACTTCATCAGCCTTTTTGAGTGCATCAGGCATGGATGTTCTGCGATCTACAATCTGTAATAATTTATCATTTGGAATAACAATAAGAGTATCTACGCTCTTTTTGAGATTTTCAATACCCATAAGTGCATTCTGCATTCTGGTACGAGCTTCAAAGCTAAATGGTTTAGTAACAATACCTACGGTAAGTATACCAAGTTCTTTTGCAACTCTTGCAACTACAGGAGCAGCACCTGTTCCTGTTCCGCCGCCCATACCGCAAGTTACGAATACCATATCTGCGCCTTCAATTGCACTTGTGATATCTTCAATGCTCTCTTCGGCAGCCTTTTCACCTACTTCAGGTTTAGCTCCTGCGCCAAGACCCTTTGTAAGTTTTTCACCAAGCTGTAACAGCTTAGGTGCTTTACAGAGCATAAGAGCCTGTTTATCAGTATTCATACCGACAAACTCAACCCCCGAAACATTTTCATCAACCATTCTATTAACAGCGTTATTGCCCGCTCCTCCGACACCAACAACGATAATCTTGCAAGCAGACTCAGCTTCATTCGACTTAATTTCCAGCAAAACAGCTCCTCCTTTGCGTACAGTTTAAACACTCTACCATGTATTATATGATACGATTTTTCTGACGATTTCGCAACCAATTTTTTGTTAATTTCATATGCGTTCGTCATTTTTCACGATGATTCTTCGAACCTAATAGTTTCTGTATTTTCATCGTATTCTTCGAGGTGTAGGATTCCTTTTTTACCCTCGAGTGACGGAAGAATATATGGTAATTGTATCACTTTTTCGTCAATATTTTCATCTGTACCGATATATACTTCTATGTCACCAAAATATATATACAAATTATAATTTGAATCAAAATAAATACTGTCAGCATCCAAATTATACTTTGCAAGCAATTGTGTAATGTCCAAAATTTCGTCAAACACATCCGTATTCTCAACAGGAAGCGTCTCATACATAACAACGCTTTCAAAATCTAGCCCTTTTACAACAGGAACTCCGTCAAGTGTCTCATCCGAAATTTCAACAATTATACCGTCTCTGTCAAAAAACAAATATTTATCCAAATACGGTGCACATCCGGCAATGGCTTTTTCGAGAACAGTTATACGTATAGTATCTGCTTTCTCGATATTTACGGTTATCTTTTCTATAAACGGAATATCTTCAATTGACTTGTCTCTATATTTAAACGACAAATATAATGAATTATGTGAAAATCTTCCGTCCATAACCATATCTATTATTTCGCTATCGCTATACCATGTATTTCCGTCAACATACACATTGTCCACTCTGTAATGAACCCTGATATATGTTATTATTCCAAACAAAATCCCAATAGTTACAAATATGATACCTAACTTTTTTATCAGCTTTTTGTGATTTGCAAAAGATATACTTTTAGGCTTTGTATATTTTGTCTTAGTATTTATCTTGATATTTGATTTGTTATTACTTTTAGCATTTATTTTAGCATTTCTTTTAGTATTTCTTTTAGTATTTCTTTTTATATTGCTACTATTATCAGACTTATATTTATGTTTTGAACTTTTGGCAGTTCTATTAATCGTCTTTTGACCGTTTTTATTTTGTGTACCGGAATATTCTTTTTTTAAATTGGAATTTGCTTTTTTATTGCTTGTATTTGATTTGTTTTGAAGCTCATTTTTTATTGTAGCCATTCTCTTTTCATGAGCATCTTTCAAATACGGATTTACTCCGGATACGTTACTTATTTTATTTTTTGGTTTATTATTTGGACCATTTTTTTGTTTGCTTTTATTAGTAATGTTTTTGTTATTTTTAGTTGTATTTATTTTATGTTTCTTATTCCCTTTAGGGATAAAATCAGAAACAGATAGCTTTTTATTTTTCTTTATCTGCGCCATTTATCCCCCTTTTAGTCTCTTACAGGTATTCTATATGATACACTCGATACAATTCCTATTTCGCATAGCTGCATGAGTATAGCAGATCCGCCATAACTAAAGAACGGAAGTGTAATACCAGTATTTGGAATTGTATTTGTAACAACGGCTATATTCAAAATAACCTGAATAGCTATATGTGACATAACGCCAACAGTAAGCAGCGCCGAATACATATCAGGTGCGTCGTCTGCAATGATTCTGATTCTGTATATAAGCATGACAAATAAAATAATCACTGCCAAAGCGCCAAAAAGTCCGAGTTCCTCACATACTATAGAAAAAATCATATCATTTTGTGCCTCGGGAAGTGTTCCAAGCTTTTGAAGACTTTCACCAAGTCCTTTGCCAAACAGGCCGCCTGAGCCTATAGCATACAAAGCCTGTAATGTTTGCATGCCGTAACTGCTGGTGTATGCTTCAGGATGAAGCCATGCCAATATTCTATTGAATCTGA
>Ga0065711_1008926_pt1 | contig 13134 bp, 15 predicted proteins | sample Hoacrofraction12_FD_59098 | JGI IMG/M metagenome (GOLD analysis project Ga0065711, IMG submission 59098) | Hoatzin crop microbial communities from Cojedes, Venezuela - Epithelial fraction 12 v2 (version 2) | ecosystem: Host-associated > Birds > Digestive system > Esophagus > Crop | place... | reverse complement strand
CCGCCTGGACGGGGTCCTGTGCGGCCTGCTGTAGGTGACCCTGCTTTGGCAGGAGGGTTGGACTAGATGACCCACAGAGGTCCCTTCCAACCCCTACTATTCTGTGATTCTGTGATTCTGTGATTCTGTAATTCTGAGCTTCTTTGCCAACTGATGTGCACTTGGGCGACCCAAGAGAGGTGCCCATGAAGAGGCAAAACCATAGCAGGCAATGTTAAGCACAAGCCCTGTGGATGTCTACAGACCACCCTTGGAAGTCTCCGAGGTCCCACTGAATTGCAAGGAGTTTTCAGGGGTTTTATCATCAAGTGCCAGGTAAGATTTGAGAATTTTCCCCAGTTTCAGTGTTGTTCTGTGTCAACAGATCAGTGCTGGGAACAACCTGTGCTGTCATACATTAGTACTCAAAATTCCTTCAGAGAGGTTTGTTGTATGTAGTTTGTTGCTGTGTAGCAGAGCATGAAGAGTTGACCACATCACTACACAAGATATAAGAATGAGGGAAGAAGCTTTCTTGAAAATATTGATTGCAATAATTGTACAAGGTTATAAAAAAGGCAGTTAAAAGGACATAATTTTGTCTCTGCTTTAGAACGCTTCATTTCTGTTTCCCCGAGATTAGAGTCTCAGACAGCACATGATGTTAAGGAGAATTACCTGTCTGCTTACTACCAAAGCTCCCAGGATTACCACTTCTGTTGTATACCTTCACTGGCTGTGGGCTGCTTTTTCTGTTATTACCCTCAAAAGAGACTTTGGTACAACCTTACACAGTACAGCTTGGAAAATATTGGTTAGTCTTCTCGCTGGGCTCACAGCAATTATTTCTCTATGAGTATCATGTAAAGAACAGGATTCAGAGGAATAGTGCATGACATGTTTAATTTGGGTACCATCTCCCAACCTCCTGTGAGTACCTTTGGCTCTATGCAGCTGTTTCCAGGGGAACCAGTTAAAAAACTGCTTGAAGATCATATCCTGCAGATGTAGAAAGATTTGGACAGAGGAGTCCTACAAGAGAAAGAAAATTAAAAATATGAACAGTACAAATGGAATAATGATCAATACAAAGAAATTTAAAAATACAAAGAATCCAGGTATGATCCACAGCACAAAGGACAAAAAGAAGGACAGGCTGCAAGACAGCAGCAGTTAGGCTAACAGGATGGCTCTGTGGCAAAACTACCTAAAAAGCTTGTTTATTCTGAGGAGAAGAAACTGTTTCCTGAGATTTTGCCTTCTCTGAATCTTAATTTTCTTGACAACTAAAGGGTTCTTTTTTTGTCGTTATTCAGGTTATGTGTTTCAGATGCTTCCTAATGGTGCTGTACATAATTTTAGATGCTGCTAATCAGAGTCCTGAAACTGAACCAGCCTCATGTTCCCAAAACACATCTCTTGGTAAAATTAAATAGCAGATCTTACTGACAAAATTTATCTTAGATACTTCAATAGGTTGAGAGCGCTGCTAGGATTTTAAACAGAAAGAATAAAGGCAAGGCTGGTTTGTGTTTGCTACTGGTTTATGATATTTTGCCCTGGCTCCTGAACAATCTCCCAGATCTTCACAAGAAGACTTTTGCTTGTCAAGAGCTTGCATGTTTTCAACATTCTTTGGTAAAGAAGGAACATAGAACAGCTGCAGTTTCCAAGGATACCACAGGGCTCTGCAGGATAGCACAGGATGACAGAGATGGAGGAGTGGGACTCTATAAACTTGTCCTAAACCTTTCACTGAAATACAAAAATCCCATGGAGTGTTCTGAATTCAGCAGATCGGCAAATCACTGAAAGAAACATCTGCCATTGAAAAGCTTCCAGCTGATCTTTTGCTGTCAATTCAAAGCACTTCTTAACACTGCCTGTGAGACAGGACACTTTGTTCAGACATGAAGAAACAGAGACTTATGAGATATTATGAGTACTTCTTACTGCTCTTCACATTCATTTGCTTTGGAAAATCAGAGATTCTGCAAGCTATTGTTTGCTGAAGTCATCTGGAGTTAATGACTGCATATGTTCTAACGTCTGCTGTCCTCTAAATTCACCGGTCTCTCGCCTGAAAATTCAAGCCAATCCCAGATCTGCAATTTGATGAAGACAACCTGTTCTGAGTGCTCCACAACCTCTTTTTGGCAGGAACAGAAACTGCAATGACCACTTTGCACTGGGCACTGGTCCATATTTTGACTTATCCCAGAGAAGAGGGAAGACTAATGAGGTCACATGCAAAACCACTCGGATAGTGCTTTCTCAGAGAACGCACCAAGGTCAGCACAAAGATACCATTAAGACGGAAAGGTAAAGGTAAAAACTTGTAAAACTGTATCCAACTGGAAATTCGTACTTTGTGAGCTGACATACACATCTTTGGTTTATTGACAATCACGGACTCACCCAGGCCTGTTAGCTTCATCTTGCTGCCTTGCACCTTGGCAAGAAGTATTCACTCATTTTCCCCTTCCATGAAAGTCAGCATGAAAGCAGAGGGAGATGGGCATGTAACAAGCCTGTAAGATGACAATAGAGTGCACAGTGTCCCTGCAGTCGTGCTGCTGAGCACGGCCAGTTGCTCAGGGTGATCCTGATGAGACAGCAGTGATGTCAGATGCACATTCAACAAGAGAGGGGAAACTCCGATTTTTAACATCCAGCTGCAACTTGGGATCAAGATAACTTTTGCCTTACAGGCCACCACTGTCCTTCTCCAGTACAGCCTCTTCTAAGCAGTGGCAGACGCCCTGAAAGTCCTTCAAATTCTTGATGGTGAAGAAGGACAAAACTAAACATCTCTCAGAGAAAGGTTTGATGTCGGGGAGATAACAGTGCTGGCAATTCCTGGACTCTTTTGCATGTTCTCTTCAAGTGTTTTGCAATACTTCATTGTCTTTCACAATGTTTCTGAAGAATATCAAATCTATTAGATTTGGTTTTGGTCTTCCATGAAGTCCTCCCATTATTACGTCTCCCCTTCCCTCAGCCATCCATATACTTACTACCTATGAATATTATTAGGGCTTTAGCTGAGAGTGTTTTAGTGCATTAGAAGGAAACAATCACCTGAGAGCATAATACAATTTCTGTACAGGGTAGTTCTCTGTCTCCTGTCACTGGAGTGGTTAACTGGGAACGTATTTGTGACAGCAACAGTCCTAGGAGTTCAAGTAGGAGGGACTCTGAGGCAGAGAGGACTCAGATAAAGATTTGTGCTGCAGCTAAAATGATCAGGGAGTCTGCCAAAAGGGGTGGTCCTGCCCCTTCTGTCCTTGGCCATGTTCTCACTCTGCTTGTGCTGCATTAGTGAAACAGCAGCCAGCAGGTGAGTGTGTTCAGACTGTTGAGCTAGCAAAAAACTTACTGCAACTAAACACGAAAGGCTTTCCACCAGATCAGACAAATCAATCCACTGACTTTATGGCTCTGTGGTTGCTAGATACAATCCTGGTGAAAAGAAAAATTACGGGATGGGACTATTCATTTTCAAAGCATCTTGCTTATGGGTAGATTACAGACTGGTTATAACATGAAACTACATGAAGCAGCTTGCCCACGATCACAGAGGACGTCTGTAGCACAGCAGGGAATTGAATCAAGTCTCTAAATTCTAAGCTAATGTCTAGACCAAGGTACCAGCCTTGTTCTCACTGTGATAACAGAAAGGTGACTCACCTGAGTTCACCTGACCCATTTTTCCTGCTCATGCTCTGCACAGCTCAAGGGACACACTCCATTGCAGCCCAGCTGCGTTCGCTTGGGACTACACACGGCCAGTTTGCCTGAGCTGTCCAAGTACTCCAACAGGGCTAACCCCTGGGGGTGGGGGGGTATGGGTCTAGGCGCTGATGGCTCTATGGCTAGCAGGTCACAGCTGAGTGAGGAGAGTCATGAGGACAGCAACGTTTTCTAGAAGTCAAATTTTTGTGGGTATTCTTGTCTTTCTCTTTGGATTTCTCCTATATTCCTGAACATCCAGAGGGCCCAAAGGAAGCTGCCTCCAGGACTGATACCTCTCCCTTTCACTGGCAATCTGTGGACACTGGACTTCCAAATTCACCATGAAACACTCTTGAAGGTATTGATGCTTTTTATAGTTTTATGAATAGTTCAAGTGCAGGTGCAGACTCCTAATGTATCCTTGGCTAGAAGGTAAAAGCATCTTTCTGCTCCTTCCCAGCTTCAGTCTGAACTGTGAACTTGCTGGGCAGAACTTCAGGCCCTGTGTCTCCCTGTTGGACATTAGAGAGGGTTAGCAATAAGTGGAAAGGTCCTGTAGTTGCAAATGATGCAAATCATTGAACATTCACCCCATCAAAAACAACGCCTGGAGAATACTGTTACTACAGTACAAGCTACAAACAGGGAGAAAATGGAACAGGAAGAATAAGCAAAACTGGCTCACTATAGGCAGAAAGCAAAGCTTATTTGCTTGAGGACTGAATCCTGTAGTACTTTTTTTGGCGATGTTGCCACTGTCTGGTTACCTCTTGGCACAAAAAGGCCCTGGAAGGCTTGCTTAGACAGAAGCCTGGCATGGCCAACACAGGAGCAGCAAAGTGTGTGAGACTGCAGCACACTGGAGATGTACTGCTCCAGGCCAGTCCTTGCTGTTGGGGATAGGAATGAGTGATACTGCTTTTAGAGCGAAAGACAAAGAAAAGCTTTATTACCTGTGGTGTCAAGATTTTGAAGGCTGTGCTGAGGCAATAGCCCCTCTTCCCCAGAGTTCTGCTTGTTTTGGGAGGGTATTGCCAGTGTCAGTAATCATCAGAGCTGATGTGCGCTGCAAAACAACCAAGCAGATAGACTGAAGTCTTAATCCATTTGACTACGTAAGTAAGCAGCTGCACAGAACTGCCGCTAGGTGACATTTTATGTGCTATTTGGTACGGTAGAGTATCAACACACTGGCTTTCTGGCTTTTTTTTTTTTCTTGCACAGTGCAGAGGCGCAGAAAGAATAATTAGTAATGTTACTGACATTGCTTAATGTTGTCTACACACTGCATCTGCCAGACAAGATCCACAGGACCCTTTCCTTTCCCCATGTGCTGCTGGAGAATGAGCCAGGAAGGATTCTTGCTCAGGATTCATGCCATGGCCCCATCTCCGGCTCTCCTGGGAAATGCAGCAATGTTGGTAAAAAGGAGAGTTGCTAAGCCTGGGAGGTGTGTGAGACAAGATCCATCATCGAGGCTCCCTGTTCTACTGTGTGTACAGAAGGAAACACAGGCTCTGCAGCTCTGTTGGGTACTAGATGAAATCCAGTTCAAGAATCCAAGCTCTTGTTTTTTCTTCACTCTCTATCTTACTTGGGCTATAAAGGCAAGAAACTGGACTTCCAGCTGCTGGGAAATCCATTCTTCACATTACTCTCCCTTACAGGAAACAGCCATTGATCATGCCAAGTGGCAGCAGCTAGGTGCCTGATCATATTTGCATGCATTTTCAGTATTGTCAGCATATTTCAGAATCCCTGGCTACATCTTCGTTTCCAACAATTGCAAAGGAGGCCTGCACCCACCTCCAGAGAGATGCAGTCCTGTTTATAGGTGTCTCTGAGCAACATATGTGAATTCAGGAACACAAGATTACCAGTGGATTGCTAAGAGCAAACTGCAGGAGCCAGGACACTTGGAAACTGTGCTTAGTCAAATTTTTATCCGCTTTACAAATGGCGTATTTTCACCAGTTCCCCAAAAATCCCTAGAGCAGAGATACGCCTTTTTATCTTTCAAGCGTCCATCACGTATTACAGAAGTGCTGCAACTGCTCAGAAAAATGTCACACATTACATACAGAGTTACATAAATATATATAGTTACATATGGTTTGGCATTACATATACAAATATATGCAACAGCATATGGTTTGGTGTTACATATGCATATATATATAATGCCAAAAACATGCACAGGCATGATCATTATTCATCCCTCTGCTTCATACTGTAAAATCCCTGAAACAGACTTTCAGAAATCTTTACCTTCTATCCCGTACAGTCACAGGTGAGCTAATGGTGTTCCTATCCAAAATCCTAAACCTTTGAGCAAGGTAACACTATTTTGTCTTCCCCCACTCTGTGCTATTAGGTCTTTCTCAACTACTTGGGGTCGAATAGTTCAAAACTGGTCTCTAATTTATGGGTGCCAGAGACTTGATTTGCAGAGCTACTGAGAACCCAAACTCCAGGGGCAATCAGTAGGATCTGGAGGAGCTAAGTACTTCCCCGGCAGCTCATGATACTCAACATATCTCATATGAGATACCCCAGATCAATGGCTGTGTTTTAAAAATTTGGCTTAACTGTCTTACTGTGCTAGACTTCGCAAGTACAATGATCAATGCAACGGTGAGCAAACATTACCATCTAACGGCTGCACATGTTAATTACAACTATAATTTCTACTTCAACGATGAAGGCTGTTCCTTGTGTTCCATACTGATACACTGAAAAACCTGTGCGACTGGAAAAAAAATGAACATGGAAGTATAATAAAAGCAATATTTATGATTTTGCAGTATCCATCAATCACCTCTGGTGGGCCAAAGTAAATGGAAGAAATCCTGTTGAAGTATTTCTGGGTAACATGACATGGTTGTTGCACTGATGGCTGTATAAACTGCAGATATATGAATAATAACAGCCATAAATAATAATGCAATGCATTAATAACAGTGAAAGCCTTTTAAGATTTTAATAGTGAAACATGATTCTGACCTCCTTTATTTCCTGAGAGCAGGATGAAATTTCGCCCATCCCTTTCTTGGGCAATGCCAAGGGATGCAAAACAGCCCTCACACAATAGAAACGGTCTTTGAGCTCTGGCCTAAGCGTACCACTAAGATGTGGGAGGGCCTTTCTGTAAATGTCTTATATCTTTGTGTCATCATGTGTCTTACTGTCTCCCTAGGTGGCCAGGATGTATGGAAATATATACACACTCTGGCTAGGAAAAACACCAGTGCTTTTGCTAAATGGATTTCAAGCAGTGAAGGACACCTTGACTGGGCATGGAGAATATTTTTGTGAGCAACCCATCATATCCTTTTTTAGGGATGTTTTGGGAGGCCCCTATGGTACTTTCTGTTGTGTGTACTGAAATATTTTTAGCAGAACAAGCTGTTCAGAGAATGGGATTTGGTATAATGAGCGAACCTAGTCTTAATGCCTCTTTTCAAGATGAGGTGCTCTTGGCAGCAAGATGAATGCTGTAGAACCACTGATCCATGTCCTTCTAAAAGGCTGGGCCCCAGATGTACATTCAGCACACAAAACTAATGCGTTTCCCATTTACACACTTGTATAGCCTGGGCAATTCTTAGTTACTAGGCATGTTACCAACCTATCTCAAGAAGTCTTCGTGGTAAAAGGTATAAAGTTGTAAAAATGCCATCCAGCAGGACCCAGTGTGTGTTGAGTACATGGTTCTAGGTGAAGGAGTGGAAGAGGAAAGACAGGCATGGAACTTATTTCCAACAAAAAAGATCAAATAGATGTGAAAAAAACACCATAAACACCTCTGATTCCCCATATAAATACTGCCAGGGATCCTTTCAAACTCATGGTGGTAAATCTTGGAACCACTACGGTTTCACCAGCCCTGCTTATGGAGATGCCAGTCCCACACTTCTCCCCAGTCCTTCTCCATTTTGTTGCAGGCATCATCTTTGCCAACGGGTACACGTGGAAGCAGCAGACAGTTCAGCCTAATGACTCTGAAGAACCTAGGACTGGGGAAGAAAAGCCTGGAAGCCTGGATCCAGGAGGAAGCTTGCTGCCTGACTGGGGTCTTTGCCAGAGAAATAGGTGAAATGTAGACCTTTATGTCGTCATGACATAGGCTCATTCTATTTATTTCCAGTTCTGCTTTTTCTACTCAAAGTTGCAACTTCTGCAGTAGGTTTGATGGGAGGTTTACACAGCTGATGCTTGCACAATTCATTTTTCACTTGGCTGGAACACCACACCTGACTCATTGCTTTCATGCTAATCCTTTGTGGGAGAAAGTGACAGATGAGAGACTCCTAAATTGTGCTGATTATGCACTTTTCTACAGGATGGAATCTGTCCCTCGCTCATTATAAAGGTGTGATAAAGGAAAAATCTCCCAGTTAGACTCCTGCATCTTGATTCCTGCAGGCTCAGCTATTTGTGTAATCCCATGCAAATCAAGAGCAGGCTGGATGGGACCTCAGTGTAATAGAGGGTCATAGCCCATAAAAGAAGTTAATGATGCAGCTTTCTCTGTTTGTAGACATGGATCTCTCTGTCCCACTCCCTCCTTCCATCAACAACATGATTGCTGATGTGCTTTTCCGACATTGCTTCTCTGCAGAGGCTGCCATGTGCCAGAGCCTGCTCAGAGGCTCCAAGGCCATGGCAGAAATCCACGGCACCTCCTGTCCTCGGGTGAGCAAGGACTGACCCGTTCCCTGTAACTGTATCAAAACCCAACAGTGTTCCTCAGTGAGTTGTGGCATGAAATGGACAACCTTTGCCAAAGCACTGAGAGGAAGAAGAATTCTTGAGTAAACACTGAACTCTGCTAAAACTGGCACTCACTTCTGTCCCTTTGTTTCTCAATAATGATCACTCCGCGGCCATTCCTGGCTTGCTTTAGCTACCGGCCCATCGAATCTCCTGTAATAGCTCCCCTCAGAGAGACTGATCTGACTTTACATTGGTATTGTTCAGCATGAAGTTTGCCCTGGGGCCAGAATCGGGTTTTTCCTCCTAGCTTGTGCCTTGAAGGGTTTTGTAATAGCCTTGATTTCCTGTCTTAGTTTGGGCTGCAAAAGTCATCTAGAAAAAATAGGACAAGCCAACATGGTTGTGGCTTTGAGAACTACAGCCAAGAGTTGACTTAAGATTTAGGAGGGAACAGGTCATTTGAGAAATACTTCAGTTAGAAAACATATGAAAAACTGCACTCAAGGGCATTTAAATCCCCCAAATCTGAAAGCTGCTAATGGAGAGCAGGCAATCTGAAAAGTTAACTGTATGGTAACTGTCATCTTTCACACACTCCTTCTCTCCAAGATAATTTTTTAAAAACTTCAGTGGTCATTCATTTCCTATAGTCAGACAAGCAATACATCTGGATCACAGCAACAGTTAGGCATCGTTCAGCTGCGAACTTTCAGGCTTTAAATGCACTATGAAGCCAAGATGTCATGGTGTTCCTTGTGCTTGTATTTCCATGTGCAGCTCTACAACACTTTCCCATCACCATTGAGGCACTTAAGCATTGTGTTAATGAGACTGCTGGTGGCACTAACGCAGGATCTATGAACACTTATTAAGGATGAGATCAGGAACCACCAGAAGAGCTGGTTGCCTGCAGAGCTACAGAACTTCACTGATGCATACCTAGCTCAGATGTTGAAGGTAACAAGTAATAGTCTCTTGTGCAGCTGCAACATATTTAAAACCCTTGTAATTAAGGTATTTCCAGCTGCACTCTTACTTCCTTCTCATCCTTTTCCTCCTGAGAGACTGTTGAGCTATTTCTTTCTTTGAATTCAACCTCAAAAGCAAAGCACTTTGTGAAGGTACTGAGGATGTTCCTTGGCAGTCACCACAGAGTAATGTTTTTCCACCCTAAACGGAAAGTAAGGTTATTGTATGCCGTCTTCCCTATGTGGCTGCTGTCTTACCAGCTTTATCAATGCAGTATAGACTGCAATGAAAAAGGGTCAGTTGCTGGAAATCTGCTATGCTATTAAAACAGTCTTAAATTTCATTGACTGTCTCATATCTGCAAGCAAAGGATGACACACTCTCTACATTCAGAGAGACCAACATGGTGCAAGTGATCACAGATCTCTCCATAGTGAGCTCAGACACTGCCACTATCACTTTATGCTGAGCTCTCCATGATGCTGTATCTGGAAGTACAAGGTGAGAATGTGTGTATCTGCACTTATACGTGTCGCTGTCCTTGTTCGTGGCAGGGTAACAGGCAAAATGCAGTTGACTCAGCTGCCCTAGTCCTGCAGCGTAAGGTGTCTTGGAAATTTTGAGTTTCTTCATAGAATCCACACATCAGCTGCCTTCTTGAATAGTCATTGTCAGTCCTTTCATTCTGCAGAGCGAGTCCAAGAAGAGCTGGATGCTGTCATTGGTCCATCCTATGGAATTGAATATAAGGATCCTGCCATATGCAAATGCAGTTCTACATGAGATTGTGGTTACAGCAGCAGAAATGCAGTAGGGTTTATGCGTAAGCGCACCCAGGATACCACAGCGCAAGGCTGCCCTTTACTAAGGTATGTTAATACCACTAAGCGTTGAGGACAATCCTTAGGTAAAGCAAAGCCAGGCAACGGATCTCTCTCACCAATTCAAACACCGTATGTTGTGTTTATATTTTGTCGCAGTCTGCAAAACTACCCAAAGGTGAGTTTGAACAACCTGTGAGGAACTTTTCACTGTGAATAGGATGATGGACATTATCTACATCTTATAATATGAACAAACTTGTGCTCAGTTTCCCTCTCCTTTCGCACAGATGTTACTTTTACCATTTTTCTATACAGGATTTCAAGAGTCAGATCAGTACAAAGGTACCAGTGTAATGACCCTAGGCTTCTTTTAAACTGGTACAAGCTAAATATATAAGCCACAGAAATTCTGGGAAAACGGTGTCTGGATACACAATTTGTTGTATCAGCAGAATGCTTTGAACCATACCCAACCTCATGTAGGTGGTCTTCCCAATGGATAAGACCTATGTGGCTTTGGGGGAAGATGTCTTTGAGAAAACCAAGATCAAAGTCAGGGGTCTTGGATCAGTGTGAAGTCTTCAGGTCAATGGTGGGTCCTCCCCCAAAGTTTTTGATTACTGTAATTACTGCATCCTCTGATGATGATTAAAGCTCCTTCAGAAGGAGGGAGATGCTAATAATGCTGTTTGCTAATTAACAATTGGCTCCTGGAAGGTATTAGAACTCTTATACTAATATTGACATCACCGGAGACTAAGGGGCCAGCAAAGGAAGCAGCACATTAGGTTTATCTATGAACAGGTCTCCATAGCAATTTGTATAACACATTCTTTCTGAAATATTTCCATAAACTGCTGGTCTTCAGAGCACAAAGATCCCATTTATGTTTAACTGCAACCAAACAGGAAATTCTTTACGAGTTTTTAAACTATTTCTGCTAGTACTTATTTCTAAATAATTTCTGTGTCTTCTAAGATTATGAACACAGGTTTGAGCCCATGAAATAACAGGACGGGAATTCCAGTAGTTAGGATATTTAGAATCACAGAATTATTAAGGTTGGAAAAGACCTCTAAGATCATCAAGTCCAACTGCCAACCCAACACCACCATGCCTGCTAAACCATATCCTGAAGTGCCACATCTACACATTTTTTGAACACCTCCAAGGATGGTGACTCCACCACTTCCCTGGGCAGCCTGTTCCAATGCCTGACCACTCTTTCAGTAAAGACATTTTTCCTGATATCCAATCTAAACCTCCCCTGGTGCAACTTGAGGCCATTGCCTCTCATCCTGTACTAGTTACTTGGGAGAAGAGACCAACGCCCACCTCACTACAATCGCCTTTCAGGTGGCTGTAGAAAGCAGTAAGGTCTCCCCTCAGCCTCCTCTTCTCCAGGCTAAACAACCCCAGTTCCCTCAGCATCTCCTCGTAAGACTTGTTCTCCAGACCCTTCACCAGCCTCACTGCCCTTCTCTGGACACGCTCCAGCACCTCAGTGTCCTTTTTGCAGTGAGGGGCCCAAAACTGAACGCAGTACTCCAGGTGTGGCCTCACCAGTGCCGAGTACAGGGGCATGATCACTTCCCTACTNCTTCTGGCCACACTACTCCTGATACAAGCCAGGATCCTGCTGGCCGTTTTGGCCACCTGGGCACACTGCTGGCTCATGTTCAGCCGGCTGTCAATCAGTACCACCAGGTCCTTTTCCTCCATGCAGCTTTCCAGCCACTCCTCCCCAAGCCTGTAGCATTGCATGGGGTTATTGTGACCCAGTTGCAGGACCCAGCACTTGGCCTTGTTGAACCTTATACGACTGGCCTCGGCCCATCGATCCAGTCTGTCCAGATCCCTTCGCAAAGCCTTCCCACCCTCAAGCAGATCAACATTCCCGCCCAGATTGGTGTCATCTGCAAGCCTACAACTTGGGGAGACCACTGTTCCCTGTTCTGCCATACTTCTATGATTTCAGGTATGTTGCTGAGACACCCATTGCCTTTGCTTCCAAATAGTGAAGTTAGGAATTTCAGCATCACATTACTGTGCTTTGCAAGGATAAATACACTCAGACACTATAGTAACAGGGTCTATGTTGTACCTTATGTAGGTTTAATACCTTTTTTTCATATTCCTGACTTGGCCATGGATTTTCTCTGACTCTCTACATATCACAAGTTGATGGAGAAACAGAAACTACAGCAGTCATAAATCCATGTGCTAATTCTGCCATAGAGCAGAAACTATTGGTCAGAGGTTTTCAAAATGCTACAAGAAGATAGTCTGCTCATGGGGTAACCGGGGAATGGATTCATAAAGTGTGAGGATAGACTATCTCCCCTGACCTCTGTAAACTGTCCGTTATCATCTACTAACACTCCAGGCCTTGCAGGCTCTTCACTGGTATGGTAGTTTTTCCTCTCCTCTTCCCTTTCCTGGGCCCTATCCACGTCTCGGGTGGGGCATGCTACAGAAACAGTCACCAGCCATAGCAATGAGTTGCAGATCTCGACAGATCCATTCGCAGGATGCAGTGAAGGACGCTGATGGCCGGCCTGTATGGGGATCATCTCCAGCCCCACCTATGCAAGACTTGCGCCGTCCCTCGCTATGCACTGAAGGGAAAAGGAATGCCAGCGGCCACGCTGGGGCTTGCCTGTCACCACAGGAGGTGAGTTGGGCAGACTCCTTAAAGAGTGACTGTTTGACTGCTACAACTGTATCTACTAGACACAAATTAGCACTATGAATAAAACAGCAAGCTACTCGAACCCGCTGTCTCGCCCCAGCGGGCGTCATGTGAGGAGACGGCTCGACGCCAGGCCCACCTCATGGAGCTTCCCGCCTCTGGCGGCGGACCCGCCTCACGCCACACCCAACATGGCGGCTCTGCCCCCCCCCCCCCCCC
>Ga0065711_1046027_pt1 | contig 13135 bp, 18 predicted proteins | sample Hoacrofraction12_FD_59098 | JGI IMG/M metagenome (GOLD analysis project Ga0065711, IMG submission 59098) | Hoatzin crop microbial communities from Cojedes, Venezuela - Epithelial fraction 12 v2 (version 2) | ecosystem: Host-associated > Birds > Digestive system > Esophagus > Crop | place... | reverse complement strand
CATGCCATGCTGTCACGTGCTGTCCCGTGCCATGCTGTGCTGTGCCGTGCCATCCCACCCCATGCCATCCCACCCCATGCCATCCCATGCCATCCCATTCCATGCCGTGCCATTCCATGCCATGCCGTGCCATCCCGTGCCACCCCGTGCCATCCCATGCCATGCTGTCCCGTGCCGTGCTGTGCCATGCCATCTCGACCCATGCCATGCCATTCCGTCCCGTGCTGTGCCATCCCATGCCATCCCATGCCGTGCCGTGCCGTGCCATCCCATTCCATGCCATGCCACCCCATGCCACCCCGTGCCATGCCATGCCATGCTGTCCCGTGCCATGCTGTGCCATGCCATCCCGACCCATGCCATGCCATTCCGTCCCGTCCCATCCCATTCCGTGCCGTGCCATCTCGTGCCGTCCCATGCCATGCCGTGCTGTGCCGTGCCATCTCGTCCTGTGCCACCCCATGCTATGCCATGCCATCCCATGCCACCCCGTGCCATGCCATGCCATGCTGTCCCGTGCCATGCTGTGCCATGCCATCTCGACCCATGCCATGCCATTCCGTCCCATGCTGTGCCATCCCATGCCACCCCGTGCCATCCCATGCCATGCTGTCACGTGCTGTCCCGTGCCATGCCGTGCTGTGCCGTGCCATCCCACCCCATGCCATCCCATGCCATCCCATTCCATGCCGTGCCATTCCGTGTCACGCCATGCCATGCCATCCCGTGCCATGTCGTGCCATGCCGTGCCATGCCATGCCGTGCCACCCCGTGCCATGCCATGCCATGCTGTCCCGTGCCGTGCTGTGCCATGCCATCTTGACCCATGCCATGCCATTCCGTCCCATGCTGTGCCATCCCATGCCATCCCATGCCGTGCCATCCCATTCTGTTGCATGCCATACCATGCCACCCCGTGCCATCCCATGCCATGCTGTCCCGTGCCGTGCTGTGCCATGCCATCCCGACCCATGCCATGCCATTCCGTCCCGTCCTGTGCCATCCCATTCCATGCCATGCCATCTCGTGCCGTCCCATGCCATGCCGTGCTGTGCCACCCCATGCCATCCCATGCCATCCCATGCCACCCCGTGCCATCCCATGCCATGCTGTCACGTGCTGTCCCGTGCCATGCTGTGCTGTGCCGTGCCATCCCACCCCATGCCATCCTGTGCTGTGCCATCCCGTGCTGTGCCATCCCATGCCATCCCATCCCATCCCATGCCATCCCATTCCATGCCGTGCCATTCCATGTCACGCCATCCCGTGCCATCCCGTGCCATCCCGTGCCATCTTGTGCCATGCCATGCCATCCCGTGCCACGCCGTGCCGTGCCATCCCGTGCCATGCCATGCCATCCCGTGCCATCCCGTGCCATGCCGTGCCATGCCATGCCGTGCCACGCCGTGCCGTGCCGCCCGCAGGTGCAGCTGCTGAAGGACCAGCTGGCGGCCGAGACGGCGGCGCGGATCGAGGCCCAAGCGCGGGTGCGGCAGCTGCTGCTGACCAACCGGGACCTGCTCCAGCACGTCTCCCTGCTGGTGCGCCAGCTGACCGCGCTGGAGGCCCGGGACCAGCACCGGCAGCCCGGTGAGCGCGGGGGCACCGGGGTCAGCGGGGGGCTGGGGGGCTCCGGCGCCGACCCCCTGCAGCGCCTCTGCACCCCTCGGGGTGCCGGGGAGCTGCTGGGGTGCTCCCAACACCGGACCCCCAGGTTCTGGGGGGGCTTCAGAGCATCTCTGTGTCCCTCGCTATCATGGGGAGCAGCTGGGATGCTCCCAGTATGAGCCCAGCAGGCTCTGGAGGGGCTTTGGAACATCTCCCCACCCATGTGGTCACGGGGAGCAATTGGGGTGCTCCCAGTACCATCCTGGCAGGCTCTGGGGGGGCTTTGGAGCACCTCCCCACCCATGTGGTCACGGGGAGCAATTGGGGTGCTCCCAGTACCATCCTGGCAGGCTCTGGGGGGGCTTTGGAGCATCTCTGCACCTCTCTCAGTCCTGAGGAGCAGCTGGGGTGCTCCCAGCACCATCCCTTCGGAGCATCTCTGCACCCCTTGCCATCCTGGGATGCTCCCAGTACGAGCCCAGCAGGCTCTGGGGGGACTTCAGACCATCTCTGCACCCCTTGCAGTTACGGGGAGCAATCTGGGCACTCCCAGTGCCATCCTGGCAGGCTCTGGAGGGGCTCTGGAGCATCTCTGCACCCCTCATGGTGATGAGGAGCAGTTGGGCTGGAGGCCCCCAGCTCTTCACGTGTCCCTTGTCCCTCTCTCACCAGTTGACCGCTCCTTGCAAAACCTGTCCCTGGCCCAGTCCCTCTCCCTGAACCTGAAGAACCACTACAGCCTGGACGTCCACCTGGTGCCCACCTCCAGCCCCGCCAGCGTCCTGGGCAGCCCCGTGGCTGCCGGCTCGCTGCCGGCCCTGGGCCCCGGGGACTCCTACCTCAACCTGGTCAGCCCCGAGAGGGGCGGCCACCGCCGCGGCACCAAGGAGGGGGACGAGGGCCTGGAGGGGCAGGAGGGGCTCAGCCGGCGCGTGGAGGGCTCCGAGGTCGGCGAGTTCGCTCTGCTCAACGGGAGCAGCCGGCAGAAGACGGAGGACACGGACAGAGGGGATGAGGACAGGTAGGACGTGCCACCTCCATCTGCTGTTGGAACACCCGAGCAGACCCCCGTGCTCCCCCCAGCCACCCTGGTAGGGCTCCCGTGGCACCGGCCACGTTTTGGAGGGCTCGCGGCAGCAGAGCCTGGAGCGGGGGCTGGGGAGGAAGGGCTGGGTGCTCGGGGACAGGGACAGACCGCTGCGCCCAGGGGCTGGGGGCTGGCTCAGGAGGGCACAGCCAGGGCGAGAAGCCCACCGCGTCCCCCCGCGGGGGTCACTGCCTGCCCCTGCCACGAAATGGTCACCACATCACCCCAGCTCCAACGTTCGTAGGCACGGGACCCAGCGAGGGTCTTCTGCAGAGCCTGGGGCAGCCGGCCCGAGCCCCCTCCCGTGCAGGTAGGTGCTTGCCCGTCACCCCCTCGCTCTGCTTTCTCTTCCCAGGCGGCAGCAGCCCATCCCCAAGCTCAACCCACCGCCACCCATCCTACGCAAAAGGTCGAGCAAGACCTCCCCGAGCCTGGAGGTGGAGGTGAAGGCCGAGAGCGCTGCCCAGCAGAGCCTGCCCAGCCCCGGCGTCTCCAGCCGCGCCAGCGTCGCTGCCAGCTCGCTCGCCCTCTTGGACCCCGAGCCAAGGACTCCTGCACGGAGCGCTGCCTCCGGCACGGAGCCCACCGCCGCCGGGACCTGCCAGCGCGCTCTGCGCAAGGACAGGACTGGAGACAGCGGGCAGATGTCCCCCCTGGCCGGTGTCCGCGACCCTGTGGCCAGCGAGGCCCTGGCCAAGGACTCGGTGGTGCTGGGCAGCCCCACGGACAGCTCGCTGCCCTTCTGCCCCGCAGACGACACCTGCTTGCACATCAGCTTCTCGGAAGAAGAGCTGCTCGAACCGGAGCCGGACGCTGCCGTGGGGCCCGGCAGGGTCCCCTCTTAGTGGGATGGCGGTGGGTGGCAGCTGGCTGGCGGGCAGTCCCCGCGGCTCCGTCCACGCCGCTGCCCCAGCGCCCAGACCAAGGCAGGTCCCTTTGCTGTCCCTGTCCTGTGCAGCAGCTCCCACTGCCACGCGCGGGGACGTGGCCCAGCCGCCCCTCTCGGTCTGCCCCAGCTCACACTGCCTTCCTGCTGCCCCGTCCTCCCACCCGCTGCCTGGCACGGCCGCGGGTGCTGCAGGGGGTCCCTGCCTCCGCTGCCACCTGGTGCGGGCACAGTTTGTCACTACAGCCCTTCTGCAGCCCCAGCCGTCCCGCAGCGGCCGGGTGCCATCCCCAGCCCCTGGCAGGGTGCGTGACATCGGCATCGCCTGCCCGGCGGCTCCGGACGATGGGGCAGCGGCTCTGCTGACGGCCAGGGCACGTTGGACGGGGACGGCGCTGGTTTGGTGCTCCGGGGAGGATCCCACCCAGCCAGCATTCCCTGTGGGATGCTCCACAGCGGAGACATCGCCGGGAGCAGGATGGGAGCCCCCGGCCGGGGCACAGGGCTGCGAACCCCCGTGCGCGAGGCTGCTGTCACCAGCTCGGTCCATCGGCTGCCACCCGTGAGCGGGGCTGTGGCCACGGTGCTGCTCCCCTGCCCGGCTGCCCGAGGTGGGTGCTGGGCTGCCGGCGCGCTGCCAAAGCCGGGGCTCTCCGGGGCACCCTGGGTCCACCGGCCCTGCTGCTGGGGTCCGCAGCCCCGCGGCCGCGTCCCCACAGTGAAGCCACCACTGCCTCCCGCCACCGGTGCCTTTCCCCCCGCCCCAGCAGCCGTGGGCCACCCCAGGGCTGCTCATGGGGTGCAGGGCTGGCCCCGCGTTGGGAGAGCCGTGCCCCCGAGGGGCTGGGGGCTGCGGGCAGGAGGCTGCTCCGTCGCGCTGATCGCAGGGTGTAACGGTGGGGTTGGGTTTGGTCTTGGAAGCGTGTGAGTGTCCTGGGATGAGCTAAGGCTTTGGGAAGAAGGGCAGCCCTGGGCGAAGGGACGAGGTGCCACGTGTCCCCTGCAGCCCGGGCAGGTTTTGAGGAGAGACCTGAGGAGATGCTCGTCCACCTCGGGCGTTGGCGAGAGGGCGTTGGGGAAGTGTTGGAGGATGGAGCTGGGGAAGCGTCGGAGGATGGAGCTGGGGAAGCGTCGAGCAGAAACGGAGGCTGGGAGCAGCCATGGCGCCTGTTCCCGGGGCACGGGGAGATGGGGCGGTGGGACAGCACCCCGGAGCCGGCCGGGAGGAGCCGGTGGCATCGGCGCCGGTGACCGGGCCGGGGGGCTTGTGAAGCTGCGGCTGGGCTGCCCCGTGGCGCGGCAGGGACAGACCTGCCCCTGCGCAGGGATGAAGCACGCTGCAGTTTGGTAGCTGACTTTTCAAGAAAAAGAAAAATAAAGATGTCTGATTTGCAGAGCGAGCGTTGTGGTCTCTGCTCCCCCGGGTATTCCCAAAACTGGGAACCACAGCTGCCCCGAGCCACAGCCCCGTCTGCTCCCCTCGGTGACAGCGGGAGGGCCGGGTCCCCACGCAGGGGACGTGTTCCTCGGTCGGGGACAGGGCCCATGCCCAAAGCAACCCCCGTCGTGCCGCACAGCGCCGAGCACTGCCGCCCGCTGCAGCCCCCCCGGGATGTGCAGCCCCCGGGCAGGACCCCGCTCCCCACACCCCCCCGTTGCCCTTTGCTGCCCTTCTTTCTGCTCCCAAAATAAATCCCAGCCCGCAGGGTGGGAGCGCTGCGAGCGGCGGAGGCAGCAAAGCCCGGTGCTGTGGGATGGCACCCCATGGCCGAGAGGGGCAGGAGCCCCCCACCCTCCACAGCACCCCCAGCCCCTTGAGCAGGGGACGGAACCCACGGGCGACTCCGCGCAGAGGCTCCGGGACAGACGGGGACCCCACAACAGCATCTCAGCCCCAGGTGGGTGGAGGGACCCAGCCCAGTGCTGGGGGTTGGATGGACCCAGCACCTCTGCGGGGGTCTCGGGGCTGCTCTCCATCCCTCCCCGGAGCGGGCTCAGCCTCTGGCACAACAGAGCCGGGAGCCCCTTCCCCAGCCCACCGCAGACATCTGCCCGGGGGGGCTGCCCACGCAGGGAGGGGGCACTTCCAGCCCCGCGGCTCATTGTGCTTCCTTCATGGGCAGAAACTTTTTCCTCTGCTGTCTGGGAAGCTGCTCGCAATCATCAGGCAGGCAGGTGGTAAAGATTCATATCCATCAAACAATGCCATGTAGTTTGTAACCTGTGACTAAATCTGGTGTTAGCTTTAATTTCAGAGCCTGCTTTAGGGCTCGCTTGTTAATCTCTATGCAAAGCAGATGAAATGAATATGCAGCATTTTGGATGTAATTGTACGGCTTCAATTCAGCACTATAATTTTCCAAACAGGATCTTGCAATCAAGCTTCTATTCATTAGTGTATAAACAATTTCGTTTCTCAGCTCTCCAGCCTGCCAATCATCTCAATGGAGCGAGCATCTCCGACAGCAAGAGGAGGAAACTTTCCTTTGTGTAACGGAGGTAAAAGTTGCTCCGCACTTCAGACAATTCCCACCCGGCAGATCCAGGCCATTCCTGCACCGACGGCCGGTTCCCGGTGCCCCACGACGCTGACCGGGTGCTCACGGTGTCCCGGGGCGGGGGGCAATGCCCCAGCGGCCGCCCAGCCAGCGTCGCCCCCGGCCCCCCAGCGATGCCGCACGCGAGACCCCGACAGACGCGCCCGGACCCCCAGCACCAGGCTGCCTGCAGCACCTTGGCACTGCCCGGCGATGCCCGGGGCTCCCCGACAGCGGCGCGTGGCTCTGGGGAGGGGACCCCCACCGCAGCAAGAGCCCCCCGCACCTCCCCATGTCCCCCGCACCGCGCACCCCACGCCGGCTCAGCCTTCCCAGCCAGCGCTGCAGGACGGGGCACCGGGACAGCCCTTGCCCAGGGCCGATGGCAGCTCCCCAGCAAGGGATGGGGCCAGGCTGGTGCAGGGCTGGGTGGGGACAGGTTTCGGTCTCGGGGGCTCAGCCCCCCTTGGCTGGGTGCTTTCCTCGGTGGGGACCCGAGGGTGCCACACGCGCGCACCCAGCGCCCGGCTGCGTCCCCATCCCTCCGCACCCATCGCGCTCCTCGGAGGCGAGGAGGGACCGGCCGGGAGCCTCGACAAAGGGAAGCGGCGTCAGCGGAGCTGCTCAGCGCGGTTCTCCGTTACCAAATGAATATCGACAGCGCTAATTACAGGCCGCCACGCAGACAGCTTATTAGCTTGTCACAAAAAGACGGTATTGAACTCCAAGCCGGCGGGATTCACGGAGCGCAGCAAGACGCTCCCCAGACAGCGCAGCGACCCAGGCAGGCGAACAACCTCCCGCAAAACTAATTACTTCCTGATTGTCTGCGGCCACCCACTGGGTATAATAGTATAGACTAAATTTGGCATATACATAACTAAGCACTCGGCACCAATTTGGCGTACAATAATCATCCTCTGTGTTGCATAATTAAAATCTGATCACTTGGAATAATTATTTCATATTCCCAGTATCCCAGAGGATTGCATAATGCAGCGTGGCGGGAGCACGGGCCCGGGAGCGAAGCCGGCCGCCTGCACGCCCGTGGGTGCCCCGGGAAGGACGTTACGGCTCCGGGCACGGGGAGAGGCCGGCTCAGCGCTGGGTGCTGATGACACCGTGGGCAAAGCGCTGCGATGCCCGAGGCGGGTGGTCAGCACCGGCTGCGGAGGAGCTGGAGTCACCCTAACGCCGTCCCTCGGTGGAGACGAGTCGGTGCTGAGCACCGGCCCTGCGAGCCCTCCGTGGCCGGGAAGGATGATACCTGCTCAGGACAGGCTGTCCCCGTGTCCCCGAGCAAACCCTCTCCGTATTGACCTTTCCAGGCAGGCTGCGGCCCCGCTGCCCGCCCGGCCGGGACGCTCGCCGCCCAGCCCCATTGTGCTCGCACGTCTGCTAAAGGCGTTTGGAAAGACACGGCAATAAAAAATAAAAATCAAGTGGAACGTGTGTGTCTAATCCATTAACTTCCTCCGGCGGCTCCCCGGGGACCCGGCGAGGAGGAGAAAGAATACGTGGATATTGCACGCGCCCTGGCACCTTGTCCCCGGGCCAGCCCCGCCGCTGGCCGCTGCCACGGGCTCATAAATCACGGCGGGCGACAGCGTTTCACAGCTCGCTTCCCAGCCAGGATATGGCCATTCCTGCTGATTACACGGCTGGCGCGCGGGGGAAGCTGCATCTCCCACTTCCAGGAAGGGAGGCTCCGCAAGGAAAACGCATTGATAAAAAGAAGAACGAAATCAGCTTTGTTCACGTTGCGAATCTCCCATTGTTCCCGCTGCGGCCGTCAGCCCTCGCTGGAGAAAGTATTTCCTCAGCGATAAATCTCCCGGGCTCCTCGCAGCCCTCGCCTTGGCACCGGACCCTCCGCGGGTTGTTTGGACAGAAAAAGCAGCGCTTGCCAACGGCTGCCCCGTGGGGTGCACGGGCAGCTCGTGGGGTGACTCTGGGGGACGAGGGACGTCCCCGGGGTGAAGGGAGGGGGGGCTGGTGCCCATCCTGGGGGTCCTCGACTCGCGCTGCTGCTCCCAAGGGCTTCTCCCCGCTCCCGTCCCGCAGAGCCCGCGTCCTCCCCGCCGGCACAGCTCGGCCCGGGGAAGGCAGCTCTGACCCCCAGCGCCGAAACACGGGGCTGGTGGTGGCCAGAGCTTGAAACGGGGGAGTCGGGCTGATGGTTGTACAAGAAAAACAGATCAAGTTTCCAAGAAAATAGAGGCGAGCTGATCTGATTTTCATCAGCATCTTCAGCTGCCTTTCGGGAAGCCCCAGCCCGCTCCTCATTCCTGCTCTCCACTTTACAAACCACTTAATTCCTTGTTGCTTTGGAAACCCTCACAAAGACCCTCTGCATCCCCCAAAATAACGAACAACAGATGCTGCTTTGACCTCAGCAACTTCCTGGAAACATACATTTGTCAAAATAAAAATAAAAAGATTAATGTGAGGAAGGCTCTTAAATTATAAGGAAATAGCAGGCAGCGAGCCCGGCCGCGCACGCCTGCAGCGGTGACGGCCGAGCCCTCGGACAGCAGAGAGAGCCGGGCTGGCCAGGGAGGGGGCTGCGCCCTGGGGGTCCCTGCACCCCGGGGGTCCCCGCGCCCCAGCTGCCCTCGGGAGCCGGGAGGGGCTGCGGCTGCTGTGGGGACCCTGGGGGTCCGGGGATCCCTGCCCGGCCCCACCAGACGCGTCTGGAGGGGCTCTGGTTTGTGACCCGCCGTCTTGCTTGAAGTCAGATTTGCAAAATGGTTTGAGAATAAATTCGAAAATTAACACTTTCGGCACGAAACCGAGCCCCGAGCAGCCCTCGCCGCCGGAAGGGCCGCGGTCAGTCGGTGCCCGCCACGGAGCGGGTTGCACCGGGTGCAGGCTCAGCTCTCGCCCTGCCGCGTTTCGGGGTTCGTAGCAGTAACTCCCCTCTTTCACCGAGCTTTAAAGCCCCTTTACTCACCCCGCAGAGGGAAGGCGATGCGCAGACAGCGGGTAGCCAGGACCTCTCTGGTTCCGAGTGCTCGAACGCCAGCGGGGTTAAACCTCACCCCCCGGCTGCAGCCGCCTGCAAGTCCTGGGGAAGGGGCTCGTGCACGGGCACAGCTCTTGCCAACCACACGCACGATGCCCACCAAGGGATGAGGGCTGGTGACAGCCACGTTGGTGAGCGACACAGCCCACCTCCCACAACGCTGAGCCCGCAGCTCTCACCAAGCCCAGGCAGGCTGGGAGGGTCTGCGGGCGCCATGCAGGGGAGGCCCCTTTGCCCTCACAGCTTTATCAGATCAGGTGGAAACGAGCTGCTGGGAAGGGCTTCGCCTTGGCCTGGTGTGAGGTGGGCTGGGTGGTCCTGGGCGTTTGGTGCACCTGGAGCAGGAGGGTCATGGGCTCGGGACATCCCTGTCCCTGTCCCTATGCCTATCCCTATCCCTGTCCCTATCCCTATCCCCATCCCCATCCCCATCCCCATCCTAATCCCCATCCCCATCCTCATCCCCAATGCCATCCTCATCCTCACCCCCATCCCCATCCTCATTCCCATCCCCATTCCCATCCTCATCCCCATCCTCATCCTCATTCCCATCCTCATTCCCATCCTCATCCCCATCCTCATCCCCATCCCCATCCTCATCCTCATCCTCATCCCCATCCTCATCCTTATCCCCAGCCCCATCCCCGTCCTCATCCCCCTGCCCATCCCCATCCTCATCCCCATCCCCATCCCTGTCCCTGTCCCCTGGCTGCACGCCGCTCTCTGCTGCTGCATGACCAGACCTGACCGTGGGAGCCCAGGGACATCCCCCCCGTGAGGGTGTTTTCTCCCTGGGGACCCCGTGACCGGGCTGGGGGTGCACCCGTCTTGGCAAGAGGCTGCAGCGCCCGGGGTTGGTGCTGCCGTGCCGCAGCACGGTGAGCAGTGGGACGGTGCGCTGGGGGACTGTCCCCCTGCCCACACTGGGGACGTGGCGGTGGCACTGGGGTCAGCACAGCCCGGCTGCTCCCATGCTGGGTGCGCAGGGTGCCACTGAGCCGGGAATGCAAATCCTGACCCGGGCTGGGCCGGGGGCTCTGCCTCCCCCAGCACCAGCCGGGATTCCTGCCGTAGCTATGGCAACGGCCATATACATTTACATATTCCTCCCGTTAATCACGGGGACATCCAGAGCCACTGTCGCCGCCGGGGGTTGGTTCCATCCTGCCGAAGGAGGCCTGCAGTGTCCCCCACCCCTTACCCGCAGCCCCCGGTGTGGGGCAGCCACCCACCCCCTGCCCGCACGGGTGCTGCTCCGCCAGCCCAGGGGCCGCGGGTGGGCTGTCCCCGAGCCCCACGGGGGCTGCTGGAGCAGTGGGACCCCCCCAAGCAGCTGCTCCCACGCACCCCTGGGGTCCCACTCCCGCCACACGCTGGGACCTTCACACCGGACCCGACCCTGGCCTTGCACCAGCTCCTGGGCAAAACCCCGTCGGGAGGCGAAGAACCGAACCCTCGGCTGCTCGAGATGTGTCTGAGCGCTGCCGTCGGCCGGGACCGGAGCCGCTGGGTCAGCTGGAGGTGTCCGCACGTCTCCACACCAATCCCACCTCAGGGATGTCCGTTCCCAGTCTCCTCCACCCCAGCTGCCTTTGCCCTGTGGGACCGAACACAACCCTCCGGCGAGGAGGATGCGAAGGTGCTTTACCTCCACGCTTTGCCTCCGCCGGAGCAGGCAGCAAAACCGGGCAGGGAGAGCACGGAGCCCACGTGACGGAGGCAAAGCACAGCGGTCCCAGGGAGCCCATGCTGGGGGGGCACCGAGCTCCCCAGAACCAGCGCAGCCTGGGGACGGCCATTCCCAGCACGGGGGAAACCCTGTGGCTCATGGGAGACAAAGTGGGGGCCCCGCTTGGCTGCTTCGCTCTCAAAAATATCATCCAGGGAGAAATTAGAAGCCGGTGGGAGCCGGAGGGTGCAGACGTGCCTCCCGCGCTGGAGCGCAGCTCAGCAGCCCTGCCTGCTACCCCCGGGAGCCAGCCGGGAGCCAACTGCCCTTCTTAAAAGAAAAAAATTAAGAAATTGGAAGGTTCTTCTGCATCATGCCCTGTGGGTGCTGTGCAGGGCGGGCAGGGAGCAGCCGCCCGCCGCGTGCCCACCAGCCGGGGCAGGGTGCGGGAGCCCGTGCGGGTGGCAGAGGGCAAAGGGCCCGATAAACGACTTTCCCTTGCGCCAGTGAGAGCCAAGGAACTGCCGGTGAGCTCGCTGGTGCCGGCAGGTGCGGGCGGGCGCTGCCAGCTCCCGACACCGGTGCCAGGGGCCTCCCGTGCCCAGGGATAACGGAGCCGTGCCGGAGCGCGGGCGCAGCCGGCCCCGCTGGCTTCCATCGCGGCGGCGCGTGCCGAGGACGCGGCTGAGCCTTCGGCGCTGCTCGCCTGCACGGTTTTGCCTTGCGGGTTGCAGCGGGCAGCACCGCTGCACTGCCGGGAGCGGGGACGTTTAGTGCCGAGCCGGGACGGGGAGCCGCTGGAGGGGATGTTCGGACTCCTTGCTCGCTCGCACGGGGCATCACGCAGAGCTGTGGCCGCAGCCACGAGCGTGGCTGGGAGTGGAGCCGGCTCCTGCAGGGAGGTGCTGGGAGCCGAGCCCCGCGCAGGGACGCCGTCCCCGTCGCTGTCACCCACCTCCCTCCCTGGCTCGTGGGTGCTGGAGGAGCACTGCGGCACCGGCGCGGCACGCTGCGAGTGGGGCATCACCCGCACAACGGTCCCACTGGTGACATGCGACATCCCTGCCGTGGGCATTGCCTGCAGCACGATCCCACTGGTGACACGCGATATCCCTGCCCAGGGCATCACCCGTGGCACGGTCCCACCAGTGACAAGTGCCATCCCTGCCAAGGGCATCGCCCACGGCACGGTCCCACCAGTGACATGCGACATCCCTGCCGCGGGCATCACACACACAACAGTCCCACCAGTGACACGTGCCATCCCTGCCGAGGGCATCACCCGCAGCACGGTCCCACCGGTGACAAGCGCCATCCCTGCCAAGGACATCGCCCACGGCATGGTCCCACTGGTGACATGCGCCATCCCCATGGGGCCACGAGCCACCGTGCTCGGCGTGAGGCCGTCCCAGGGCTCCCCGTGCTCCGCAGGGTGCCGAGGCCGGGGCATCGCAGCCCCGGGAGCAGTGGGACCCGGTGTCACCACTGGAAGCCCCCGAGGGACGCTCAGTGTCTGCTGCCCTCGCCCCGAGCTCGCGGCGCGCACCGCTCGCAGCCCCGGGCGCGTTTTCCGTGCGCGCAGGGAGCAGCCCTGCCCCGGCCCCGCGCCGCCGGGATTGCAGACCCACCAGCTTCCTCTGCCCTTTCCACCGAACCAACCCGCAGAAGGTTTTATAAACTTGAGGAAACGCGACTCAAAGCAGAAGGAGCCCAACGCTGAGCCAAAGTTTGACCTCAGCAACCTCCCGTCTTTGTCCAGCCCGGGAGCTCGTTATTATCTGTCAGCATTTGCTGAGTCTCCTCCTTCGGGGACGCACCAGGCCCTTCCGGAGGAGCGGGGCCTCGCCACAGCCTGCGTTCCTCTAACGACTCCGTTATCTCTGCCGTTTCCAGCTCCGCTTCCCTCCGCGGCGGAGGGGTGATGGCCTCCCCGAGCTGGCAGTCCTGGGGACCGGTGCCCCGGCCCACGCCGCGTGGAGTTCTCGAGGGACGGGCTCGTTGTGCCCGTCTGTGGGGTTGGGGGCTGTGGGACAGGGGTGTCCCCCCCTCGGCGGGCAGCAGCAGGGTTGAGGGTTTGATGGAGCAGCTCAAGCACCGCTGCAGGTCGCAGCCAAGTGCAAGGCTCAGCTGGGCCAACTAACATTGTCCCATGGATGATACTCCCATCCCATCCCACCCCACCCCATCTCAACCCACCTCATCTCAACCCATCCCACCCCATCCCAGCTCATCTCATCCCATGCTATCCCAGCTCATCTCATCCCACCCCATCCCAGCTCATCTCATCCCATGCTATCCCAGCTCATCCCATCCCACCCCACCC
>Ga0065711_1046026_pt1 | contig 13135 bp, 3 predicted proteins | sample Hoacrofraction12_FD_59098 | JGI IMG/M metagenome (GOLD analysis project Ga0065711, IMG submission 59098) | Hoatzin crop microbial communities from Cojedes, Venezuela - Epithelial fraction 12 v2 (version 2) | ecosystem: Host-associated > Birds > Digestive system > Esophagus > Crop | place... | reverse complement strand
TATATGCATTTCTCTATGTGTCTATACATACATATGTGGAAAGGCTTATAGTGCAGCTGCCCTTGCAGTGAACTCAGTAATGACAGAGTATTTTTCCTATGAAATGTAGGCTCTTCTTTGTTAATTCTTATTTTGTATCTGACCGTTTGTTATTTGGGTGAAGATGATATTGGTAAGTAGTTGTTTTGCAGCAGAAGAATTCAAACTTCGTTAGCAAAACGCAAAGCTATCTTCTTTGCCATCTTTCTCTTTGTGGAAGTAGGATTTTATGCACAGCAACATTAATTACAATTAACTATAGCATTCTAATTTGTTGACTTTATTTATTCAGAACTCTATTAGTGTTAAACAATTAATGGTAAGTTGAACTTTAAAGTGGATAAGAACATAATTCTAAGCTGTAATAGCTTAGTGGATGAGCGTATTGTCCTAAATTGGCTCTAGCTACAGCATTAAATTGGTGCTGTATACAGTGCGCATAATTATAAGATGACTGGATGCTATTAAATGTATCGCTCTTTTAGGTACGCATCACAGTATTGTTCCAAATGTTTCTAGAAGTTCCAGTTATGAAAAATTGTTTCAAGCACTGTATTTAAGTGTTCAATGGATGGATACTAGATCAGTTTACAAAAATATACAGGCCAGGGGATGTGACTTATTACCTAAATCTGATTTTGCAGGTAGGTTTACTTTTTGGCAACAGTACTTTTCATTTGTGCTGGCAGAAAAATTATTTCAGACTTTGCTCAGTGGCTTAATTGTCTTTCCATGCACATTCACTTATAGAGGATTTGCATTCATAATACATTTTTTCATTTAACATGCTTTGTATTGTAGTAGGAAATGGAGGAGAGGAATTGCCAGGCTGTTTAAAAATTCAAAGAAATACTTGTTTGTCCCGTGAGTTACGTTTGAATTCATACATTTAATTTTTATTTTTTGTCAATCTGCTAAGTGCAGTGAGGACACAATCCAATGCTGAAGTAACCAATTTTCTAAAATAAAAATATACTAGCACACACACTTTAAAATAAATGTATGTAGGAAGAATATTTTCTCTCTTTACTTTTGCATTAATGTGTGTGGGAAGGGTGTTTCCTCCTTACTTTTGCATTACAACCAGATGCACACAGGCGCACAGACATCTCTATTTATCTCTACATTTATAACTATAGGCTATTCCTTTCAAGCTGTAGTAAGGCAGTGCATGTAGTGGGAGCAGTCCAAGGCAGAAATAGTGGGACTGCAAACAGCTGCTGCATCCTGGTTCTCCCGCTTGCTCTCTGGAGAAATAATGTGTTGCTTATCTCCAGACAGTAGTTGATTATTTTCTGCTGCGTGTTCCTTGGCTGTTGGTGGGCTCACAGACCAGACGAGGCAGAATCACAGCACCACGTGTCTCTGCTTAGCTCCGAGAGAGGAAACAGTGTCCTTTGTCGTCTGGTCTTCCCCAGCAGCCAGCCGGCAGCGGCCTACACAGGAGAGTAACTAATTCATGCTCTCTGACCTTCTGCATGTAAAACAAGCAATATTATCATCCTCATTTGCACTTCTTTATTATTTACTATAGTGATAAAATTGGAGGTCCACGGACGGGTTTGAAGTGCTATTGCCTGGGGTTCTGCAGATGTGGAAACCGGTCGCAGCTACCCGGAGGGTGAGGTTTTGGGGGTGATATGACAAACTCCAGAGGGACGGTGGGGCTTGGCTGTGCTCCCGTGCCCCAGTGCTCTCCGGACTGCGCCAGCTGCTTCCCCATTCCCTGGGATGCCAGCCCTGGCTCTGCGGGCTCCTGCGCAGGCGCCGTCAGCCACCGGTCCCATGGATTACCCGGAGGGACGTCGTGCACCAGGGAGTTAAGGGGTGTCTTACCTCCTGCCTCCTTTCGTAGCCTGCCACAGCCTTGAGAGGGGATTATTTTGTGTTTAACCTGCTTGAAATCACCCTCAGCTCAGGTCAGGTGAAGGACAAACCGCCGACTGAAAGTAATCACAGCATCCAGATGAAACAACACAACTGTTGCTGCCAAGGATGTAAGCGAGGAAAAAGATTTGTAGTCAGTTTTCGATGAAATAAGTTCTGGGAGTTCTCCCTCACCTTCCTACTGTCAGCTGACTGGTAGGTTTTGCTGGCGGTCTCTCCTTTTGCATCCAGTGTATCTGAAGATACCTGTTGCAGAGAACAACTTTTTGGTGAAATTTAGCATTTATTGCCAGTCCTGTTGTGAGGTCCTTGGCCTTAAAGGAGAAAGCTCATTCTATGATTCTTTTTCGCCAAAATTAGTTTGTTTCTTGTAGTGTAGCTGTTACTGTAAATTAATCAGTTCTGTCACTGTCTAGAAGATCCCTGCCTGTTACTCCATGTTTTGTTCCCTGTCCTTACCTGGTTTGTGGTGACTCCTCCCTTCCCTCTTTGGTGATTCAGTGTTTGTTTCCCAGCATGAACTTGGTTGGGTTCTTTCTGAACTTAATATTTCTATGTCTATTGATCCTTAAGCAAGAACAATTGATACAAATGTCGAAAGTGGGTGAGTGGAGGTGGCTCGTTACTGGCTCCAGATGGAGATTGAGCACCACAGTAATCAGAATTTTGTGGACACCAGTGGCTTGGAGCAGTTGACCTCCATCATCTTGCTTTCAGCAGTACAGAAACACGGGTCTTCAGAGGCGAGCCAGAAGCACGAACCGGTGGGTCTGAACTAACAGCCATTTTAAATGTTACCTTTTCAAATTTTCTTCTTGATCTGACCCTCCCTGGACTTTGTCAAGCAGCTATGCAGAGCACTCCATCAGTGTGACTAACGATGCTGAACATCATCTTTACCGTTGTGGTTAAATTGGTTATTATGAACCTGTGTGAACAGATCACCCGAACTGTGAGTGCGGTTACACTCCGTTTTCAGTGGTCTATCAAGACCACCTTCAACAAGCAACCGTTTTTCGTCAGGGTTTTAGCGTGGGTTGTTGTATGTCTGTCTGTTTACAGGTGGCACAACAGCTCCGCTTTTTCCTTTGGATGCATGTAAAACGTTATATAAAAAGTTACTCTTGAGGCTCAAGATTGAGCTGGTTTTTCCACGTCGCGGGTGTTTTGTTGTTTTGTGGTCCAAAATCAGTGTGTTGATCCACAGTCAGTCTGTGGGTTCTCTCTGGGTTTGGTTTTGGAGGAAAAGGCAGGCTAGATGAGGCGGCGTGACCCCGCACTCCTTTATTGCATAAGAGGGAGAGCGAAGCGTGCGCGCTCGGAGGGAACAGATGTGGGCAGTTAATTCTGTTGCCCTGACCAAGTGATTAAGGGAATTAAACCTGGCCCATTCCATTATGCTGAGTGTCCTTACACCCACTCCTGTTTAGAAGCAAAATGCTGCTTAAAGTGAAGAGTTACTGAAAAGCAGAGCACAAAACAAACATTATCAATCACAGATGTGACATCTAACCTTTGTGCCTAAACACATGCCTTCATGAATACGAGATTCCATGGCTGTGACCAATTGAATTAGACTATTCAGAAAAAGAATAGTGCGAGACACCCATTTGAGTTGTGCTTTGTGATTAGATTTCATGAAAATTGCATCTATTAAAAAGGGCTAGGGTAGTAAATGCACACAGAAAAATTACAGTGTGCTTTCTCTGTGGTGCTGGGATATATTTTGTTGCTGGTTTTAAAGAGTATTGCTCTACGCTTTTCTATCAAGCTTTGCCCTAGGGTGACGGTTTAGAATTTTTAATTTAACTTTGTCTGTCATGACAAATGTAGAGAACTAGACAGCTGGGAAACTGTAAAAGTAGATTTAAAAGGGAATTATCGAGTCCCTCCACTCCAGTGGATTTAGCAAACCAAATTTTGCAAGAAGAGCATCGATTACGCTTGCAGAAGTAAGAGCACAGTCTTATTAGTGAAATATGGCCATGCTAATCATTACTAATTTTTCATAATTAAAGGACCATAATGTTCCAGAACTGCTTTCCTGTAATATTAATAGAGGATTAAAGACGGGCTGTAACCTTGAACTTGAAGCTTCAGCTTCAATGTTGTGAACTTTATATGATGTGGTAAATAGAAAAGGAAAGGTTACCAGGAGCTGGATTGCATTTGCAAGACCTGAAACGACACTAGTCAAAGCCTAAATTCCAGTAACTGCACAATGCATGAGGTACCGTTATTTATTGGGCTAGAAAAGTGACATACTCGGCCAAAAGTAGATGAAAGGGAGGAAAAGGGTGAAAGTGGATGGCAGGTGAGTTCAGAAGCAGTACTTCAGAAAGAATTGTACCTCTCCCATCAGAAGAGAGACTGCTGTGGTGTTTCTGCCGTACCGCACCCTTGGGCATGTCTTGCGCTGCCTGTAAAGTCGAGAGTTCAGCTTTCATAGCCACCTCAGGCGGGTAGGCATTCGGGAAGTGTGATGGTTCAAGAAAAGCACAATGCCCTCTTCTGCTTCAGCTCCAAATCTGCGAGGATGCAAAACTACTGTTATGTCTTTACCCTCTCCTTCAAAGCCTCCTTGCCTGTAGGTGAGGGCAAGCGAAGGTAGATACGCTATTCTCTCTGTTCCTCGTACTCTCTGCTTCTCTCAAGGAAAAATTTGAGTCCAGCCCTATGACTTTCTGAAGCAGTAGCTGCAGCATAAAAAATAAATTGCAAACCCTCCCGCGTGTTTCTGAAGGAGAGCTATGAAGCTGGTCTTTGCCGGTTGTTTCATTCCAAGGTTCATCAATAGCCCGAGCTACAGGAGAAGTGCTGGAGCTGCCCATGGGATGAGGAAAGCAATGCTGTGGCTGTTACCTCCCTAAACTGTTAACTAAGTGCTGTCGCTGCAACTCTCTGGATAGAGGTGTTGGTGTTTGAATTTTACACAAGCTGATAGCTTAGACCGCTGCTCACTAGGGAAGTATGTTGAAGTGTGTTTTTCAAGTGTTGATACATTAGGCTGCTTAATTTTATGGTCCTGTGACTGAATGTAATTAATATTTTTAAATTAATTTCAGGCAACCTACTTAGCATTCTGTATTAGTAGGAATTAATGCTGGTACCTGTTTTGTTTTCTTACGCACAATTATTTTGCAAATATTTGCTTTTGTCACTGCTGTTTGCAAACAAAATGAAAGCTTTTTATTTTAATCAAAAACAAAATATGCCTGTTTTTCAAAACTAAAAAAAGTCTTATGAGAATTTTTGAACAGGAACTGTATTTCAGCATTAAGAAACTGAAGAAAATGAAACTACTCTTTTATTTTTTCTTCCTTGCTTATCATATGCTGCAGAGTATTTAATGTCAACCGTATTTTTTCCAAGACCTTGACCCACTTTGGTTTCCTTTTACTATGGCAGTGCCTACAGCCTCAGTCTTTTGGGCGTATCTTAGATCTCTTTTTATCATCATGTTAGAGAGCTGAGGTTTTTTGCCTTTTGAGCTCTTGAGAGTGCGATGTTATTTGTGAATCTTTGAATCAAAACCATTTCTAAACAAAACTTCAGCTTTACCTGTCAGCTGCAATTAATTGTACTGTAACATAGTTGGGTTCTTGCTGATTTTGGGGCTCATCTGTTTTGATTCCAGCTGTTCTTCATTTCTGCAAGTTTTGCAGCAGTGTGTATATTCTTACGTGACATTTCAGCTTACCACTTGCAGAAAAACTGGTAGAGGGAAGATTGAATTAAGTAACTATGGATGGAAATGCAATGGCTGTTCCTCTCTGTACCTCTTAAATGGAGGATTTGCAAGACTGACTCAGCTCCTCCATACGCTTTCCCCTTCTTTCTCTTGCTGTACGTGTGGCTGGAACAAACTAGGGAACCCCTTGGCTTTCCTCCCCCAGGCTGCAATGAATGGGCCATGAATACCCCCAGTCTCTGACACCAGAAGTCAAAAAGCTCTCCCTGGCCTTGCATTTGTGGCTGCTCCTGAGTCAGCAGTGTGCTGCAGGCTGCGGCTGTGCTCTTTGTGAAAAGACCCTGGGACGGTGCACAAATTCTGTCTACGCTGCCATTTAGGTGAGGACTGAAGAGCAGGCAGAAGAATGACTTTACTTAAGGATGGTCTTTCCTGACTTTGGCTGCTGTCTTTTGCCATACGATTGTTGGTGCATTCTGTTAATCCTGCAGTCATTGCCCTTCTGCTGGTGTGCTGTTGGGTTTGTGTCCTGCAGTATGTCGGAAAGAGTGGTAGAAGGAAAAACAAAATGCAAAGTTATAAGAACAAGATGAAAAAGGAATTTTGGATCCGATGTTGCACCAGCAAGCAGCATTTTCTTTTTGTGTCATCCTGAGTCAAACACAGATAGAAATACCTGGGATACTTCTTGTCTAATAAACTAAACCATGAAACCAGTGTGGATCTATTCATCTGCTGCAAAGAATCCTCTCTGCTGGTTATTGTTACTATACTGGGAAAAGGAAGGAAAAAGAAAAGAGAAAATGCTTCATTTTTTTCACTGCTGTCATCACTCATCCTAATGAGGACAAAAAAGGTTACCTCTGCTAGGAGCATGATGCTTTCATGTGCTCTGAAACCCACCTGCTCACTTCTTAATGAGAATGTAAGGTTTGGAGATAGTGTGATCGTGTTAGGTTATTTCTGAAATACGTTACACAAGAAATAACTGTCAGCTGCCTATTTGGTAACCATGACTTTTTAAATTCAGACATCTTATGAAATACTCTTGAAATAAATTTTGGAATCCTTTATTCTGACTGCTTTAGATCTTGTCAAGTGTCAGACATCAGCAGTATTTGTGTCTTGGGTTTTATAGGTTGCATTTTACACAAATGTGTTTCAGCATCTGCACATATAATATGCAATATATATGTACGTATATGTAAATAAATATCCAGATTGGCACTGTGGTTTGAATTTAGAAAAGATCTGACTATGCCTATGAGCTCTCAGAGACCATTAGTAAGAGGAAATGATTTCTCACAAGGTATTTTTGACATATCTGACCCATAAATTTCACCTAGTGTTCTGCTTCTGAGCTTGTGTGTGTACCTTGAAGTGTCATCACCATCCTGTGCTGTACAGCTGGGGTGTTAAGGGGAGTCTAAAATGATGAAGATGAGAAGGAGGTGGTTTTATTTTAAGATCAAAAGCTGCGGGTGAATTTAGAGAGGCTTTTTTTTTTCCTGTGGAAGTTAGGGCATAATGCATACCTTATTTCATATACCATGTGACATACAGATCGTCTTATTTGTTATTTATTTTTTGTCTTGTTATTTATTCTGTGCTTATTTGTTACTCCAGTTGCTGTTAAGTACGTAAAACAGAAGAATTATATCAGTAAACTTCAGTGGTTAAAACCTGCTTGAAACTGATAGAAAAAGTGTGCTACCACCTCGTTTGTGGTCACTTGAACAAAACAACCAAGAGAAAACATCAGCTTTGGATCTGTGTCAGTGATCATAAAGTTAATCAGCTTTCCCTAGTCCTGACGGAATATACTTAAGCATGGAATGTTTTGCTCCAGTCTCTCCATTTTGTTCGTGTGAGTATTGCCGCTGGTAAAAGCTGTGCGTGGAGGGAGAAACAGATCCCCTGCCGCCGGCTGCCCAGCCATGGCAGCGCTTCTGGGGAAAAAGCAGCGCTTGGACTTCCATAGGCGCTTTTACTGACAGTAAATCTGAGTTGAGACCAGTTAGTATCTTGGTGTGTATACGTCATTTAGATTAGATGGTTCGGGGTTGCTTTTAGTATTTTTGTTTTGTTTAATTAACCTGCTTTATAACCTAACCTTGTGACTTTCAGTGAAACACAATTTTGTTGCTGCTTACTGGATAGCAGATAGCTCTGGCTGTCCATAACCAGCGTGTGGGGTTTTTGTTTGATTTTTTGGTTGCTGAAATGGTACATGAGTAGAAACCAGCTTGCCTGGTAGGCACAGCTTTACAGTAGCAATCAGTTGCTTCCTCTCACACAGTACAGTTAAACTCAGTGGAAGAATTACAGAAGTTGATTTGTGCTGAATAGCTGTCCATTATCAAAAATTCATTACGGTCGTTGGTCTGCTAATAAAAGTAGCTCACAGAGCATGGTAATTTTGGGTTAGAAGAGCAGATGTAGGCTCATTAGTGTCAAGGAGTTCACCATCAGGAGTTCAAGCTGAGTGATGATAAGCCAATGGGAAGTATGACTTAAAATCCTTAAAATTCTTTTAACCCTTGCAAATATATCTTTTGAGGGCCAAATTGACTTGCTAATTTACAGTGCAGTTGGGGCATATCAGACTCTAAAAGCTGCACGAGAGGTGACGGGTGGGGTTGACTGATCCCTGGAGAGACCAGGTTAGTGCTCAGAGCGGGGGAGAATAAGGGGGCACAGCCTTCCCCCCTCCAGCCCCCCAGTTTGTCAAGAATTAGGAGGAGGTTCATGCTCTTTGTCTCTTCAGTTTTCTCCAAAGGTCCTTGAGCAGCAGCCGCAGGCTTTGCCCTGACTCTAAGAGTGGAGTAATCTGTCTGCGTGCTTCTGGGTGGTTTTTCTGTTTCATTTGAAGGGAGTAGAAGGAGGAGTGCTTGCATCGCAGGAGTTGAGTTTGGCAGGGCTGAAAATCTGTCTGTGCCATGGTTGCTATTATTTAACAGATTTTTAGCCTGATTCCAGATTCTTCACCCAACGTTTGTAGTAGAAGAGCTCTTCTGTTGGCTCCTGGGTCTTCTGCTGGCTGTCCAGCATTTAGAAAGCAGCAGCCCCGCAGTGCTGGGGCTCCTGCCGACGTCATGCTCCGTGACGCAGCACCTTTGCCGCGACCCGAGGGTAACGGGTAAATGGTCGCAGTGCTGTGAGAGTTGGTTTCAGAGGGTGTTAGCTGCCTCCGGTGAGTTGTGCTGTTGGTCTGTGTAGGGGAAGCTAAAAGGGCACGGCGTAATGCCCATAAGTATATATATATTTTTTTAAGCCATTTAATTCTGTTTAAACCAGGACATCATCTTTGAATCACAGAATGAAGAAACAAATGAAGATTTCTAATACTATTACAGTATATTCCCTCAGGTCGTAGTAGAAAGATTAGTGTTACATAAAGACTTTCATCATAAAAATTCATATTCTGATGGAAAAGAGATTGTGTTAATGACATGAAACTACTGGAAGATAGTGCTACACAATCGGATGTTACAGAAATGTAACATTTTATCCTTCAACTTGTTTTCCTTCCTGTTACATATTGTTAGTTCACTTTCACATAAAGATTTCCTGCATCTGATGGATAAACTCAAATAAGATGTTTGATAGCTATTCATTGGACAAAAATGCTTGAATTCTGTAACATAAGCATAGCTATGTCTTCTGGTCTGCCTTTTAACTGTGATTTAGCTGAGAGGCGAAGCGTAGTCGGTTCCATTAATCAACGTTGAATCAAGTCTGTGAGCTTTATACTAAGATTTAAGCATAAAAACCTTTATTTTAATGCTTGCCAAACTCCACACCTGGATTTTCTTTCTCTTGTGGGAGCTGATAACATCACTAACACCTAAGCAGAATTGGAATAGTATTTCTTGTGGTGATTTCAGTGATAGTGATAATTTCTCTTCTTGGTAGAGAGACAGAATGTTCTAAGCTTAGGTCTGCGCATAAAAATAAAAAGAATGTTTCAAATACATGGTTTAGAAATATATGGATTTTGTTTTAAATTTTGCTTCTGTGAGGGCTTAGTAAAGTTTTTCTACAAATATAAAGTTATTTTGGGTTATACAGGCTATAAACCAACGATGGATAATGACACAGCAATGGGAGGTTTATTTGGTACTTGCTGAAAATGGAAATTATTGCAGTTCCCATTATTAGAAAACTGCAAAACGAAACAACGAGCACATAGCAAAATATATTTGCTAGAACAAATGCTGTGGACTGCAAAGTAGATACATATTCAGGATAGTTGTAGATAGAGTTTAAGTTAGCTTTTCTGAGAAGATGATTATCTTTTAGCATAGAGATGTGACAAATGACATTATGATTTCCTCCCCTCCACTGAACTGGTACATCTGTATTTCTCCCTGAATGTACGTGCAAATATCTTTCTTTTCTTTTTTTTTTAAGTTAACTTTCTGGCAGCAAATATACCATGCTTTTTCCACACTTGTGTCCCCGTGTGGTCGTCTACCTGTCTTTTTGTAAGTGCTTGATGTTTCACTTCCGTGACAACCATCTATATTGATTTATTTTACAAAAAGGAATATTTGCTATGAGATGAAGGTGTGTAAGAAGTGTCTGTTCTTCAGTCTACTTTATCAAAACAGTTAAAATTGATTTTACATTTAAATAAGGGCCATTTATGGGCCCAGAATAAAATTGTCATGAGCACAGATGGTGAAAAGAATGCTTAAAAAAATAAGGCAGATTTTGATCTTTTCCCCCTAATTAGGGAAGGCATCGCTCCGTTCTGTTCCACCGGGCGCCAGCCCTTCCTCTCCGGCCTCTGCTGCAAGGGTAGAATGGGATGGAAGTTTCATAGGACAGAGAGACCACGTTTTTTATTTTTTCCTATTTTAACTTTCCAGCTAGGCAACGTGGGAAATGTTAAGGTGGAGAAATTATGGGGGCGATGGAGAAATCCCTGTAATAGAGTTTCTGATGTGAAGAAGTATAAATCCGTTATCTGCCAGGCATAACAAAAATCAGAAGATAAAATTAACTAGTAAGAAATTACTTTACGCTCTCTTGTTAATAATTTCTCAATTTTTATCCCAGGCTTTTCTGGGTTATACATCATAAACTGTTAAATAAAATGAAGAATAGCATTAATATACAGCATTATTATAATTTTAAATAGTATTTGGCTCAATAAATGAACTGTTATCTATTACAGTATCTGTCGAAGACAGGGATGAATGTGTTTCACCTATTGGTTTGTGTGTGGTGCTCCAAAGACTATTTCAAATGTGTATGTGCCTGAATTTTTAGTTCTCTATGTAGATGTCTGAATTAGTTTTTTTTTCTTGGTTGTGATTTTTTTTAAAGTGTGAGCATATTAATAATTTAAAATAATTTTCGTAGAATAAACTTTCAGCATACAGTCAGGCTAAAATTCGGTAATTCTATATTTGCTTCTCCATTTTTGTTCAAGCAGAGAGAACTGTCTAAGCCACGGTTAGATGCCCAGCTTACCCCGGTAAGATCGCCGCGTCACACTGACGTGCGCCTGAAATCCGTGTGCTCTGCACGTCCTTGCTGAACCCGTGCTGCCGTTGGCAGCGTCTGCCGTGCCTTGCCTGTGACGCTTTCTTCAGCTCTGAGCCCTGCCGTGCTCCCCTTGGGGCTGCTGGGCAGATGGGAGCAGGCTCGGTTAGCAGGGGCACGCAGACAGGAGGGAGCAGTCCTGCTCGTGGCTCGGTTTCTGGGGTGGAGGTCCATCTTTTAAGGATCCCGCTCTTTGTAGGACAAGCAGACTGCTCAGGGACTGAAAGGACAGGTTGCAGCTTTGGAAAGTTGGAGCTTTGTTCTGTGAAAAAGGCTTTTTATTTGGTGCTTGACTGGCAGATCTGGCGAATAGGATGGTGTTGGGAATCTCCTTCTGGTCATCTAAAATCCACCTTGGTGGAGTACTAATAAGCACTTTGAAAAATTGTGCTGTGGAAATACAAGCCTGAGATGTAAAATTGTCAAGGATGTGGCAATCCATCCCCCTTGGCATTCTTCGTCATGGCAGGGCTGTGTGTGTGCCGCCTTCCTGGGGCTTGGGGCTGTGGCTGCTCTTGGAGGTGGCTGGTTCCTGGTGCAGCCGGAGCTACAGCCGGCTGCATGGGCTGCTGTGGGGCCAGGATTGCTGGGGACCACTGGCTGCGGCCGGGAAGCGGTGGCCTGGCAGGATGGGGCTCCGCCAGAACTGCGTCCGGTTAGTTCTGTGAGGAGGATGCTGTGTTGCTGTGCTCCAAAGGAGCCGATGCTGGAATGAGATCGCTTAAAGCTAGTGCTAGCTACGCTCAGCTGCAGGCACACGCTGGTGAGGCCGTTTCCTGCGTTCCTGGTCCCAGAAGAATGTCCATTACGGATACCTAGCTGTCCCCCGTGAAAGGAGGACGGATTCTGAGAGAAGCTGGGGCTGGAAGTTGTTTACAAACTGTATCAAACTACATGGTGGACTTGTTTAAGTTCGTACGTAAAGCTTTGTTTTTCTCAGTTTTTTTCCTTCTTTTAGCAGTCTTGGTAATACTTTTCTGCATAATTTTATGCTTGTCAATTGTACTGTGCTGCTGGTTCATTAATAAAGAAATGAACATTATTCTTGGTACAAAGAGAGCTGAAGTCCTGCATGGGTCATAAATCCTGTTGCAGTTTCCAGGATTCAAACCCAGTTGTCAGATCAAAGCGTTTAAGTTCCACCAAGGTACTCCCCACCTCCGTAACTTTATGACTTCTTTGCTTTTCCAAAGGCTGTGTATATAGTATAGTATCATACCCGGCTATTTGGATAGTCTTTGACTAAATGTTGGCAGTGATCCATATTAGCTGATATTTACATATTTGTATATATATTTTGGTGATAATATATCTTGTTCTCTGTTGATCTTTCTACTAACTCAACTGAGAAGCTTGTATTTTCATGTTGCTTTATTTTACACTTTATTCAGCTTCTGATGTTTATTTTAAACAAATCCTTTCTTTGCTCAAGCAGCACTGTAACGGTATATAAAAAGTTATATAAACATAAAGCTACTTAGGTTGGCCCAGTGCACTAAGCCATGAAAACAGAAGTTCCCATTTTCTATTTCAACACACTTTCTTCAAGCTGTTAATCAACAGAAACAGTATCCTGGTGTATTCAGTAGTATCACAGATTCACTGGCGCTACTCAAATTCCTTCGTGAGCCGAGTAGGGATAAACGCATGGGAAATAGGAAATACTGGAAATGAACTGAAGTCAACTAGCAGGAAGCCTTTACTGTCAGATTCTGTGTGTAGGTCTGTGTAACGTTGATGGCTGTCATATGACGAAAGTATAGCTAGAGTAGAAGTTCTTAAACATTTTTTTAACTACTGTTTTTCTGAGAGCTCATTTTTGTTAGCTTTAGGAGAAGAATGGACCTTTACTGTACCAACCTGATGGTGCTGTGTCCTTGCTTCTTGTGTGCGCTGTTTAAAATACTCGCTTAGTACCGCGGGCAGCGGGTTTCCCGCGTGATGGTGTGCTGTGGTCAGACAGAA
>Ga0065711_1046025_pt1 | contig 13137 bp, 7 predicted proteins | sample Hoacrofraction12_FD_59098 | JGI IMG/M metagenome (GOLD analysis project Ga0065711, IMG submission 59098) | Hoatzin crop microbial communities from Cojedes, Venezuela - Epithelial fraction 12 v2 (version 2) | ecosystem: Host-associated > Birds > Digestive system > Esophagus > Crop | place... | reverse complement strand
TGTTGTTTTTGACATCCCTTGCCAGCTTCAATTCCAGGTGAGCCTTGGCCTTCCTCGTCGCATCCCTGCATGCTCTCACTACGTTTCTGTACTCTTCCCAAGTGGCCTGCCCCTCTTTCCACATTCCATGTAAAATAATATGAATTATTTTACAAAGCATGTGAGTACATACAGTTTTAGTGGGTTGATTTATAATGGCTCTTTATTTGTAAAGGAAGAGGTTGACCAGAATGCGATATGGGATGGCCTTGGTTTTCTGCAGTGTTTCTTTCGAGGCAAACAGCTTTGGCTGTGGGTGGATGCCATCTGTGGGAAGAAGTGCACTGAAGTGGCGAACAGTGGGTGCCTGACACTGGGTACCAGCGCTTGCACGGCTGCTGTGCTGGCAGGCTACTGGGCGGGAAGTGTGCTGTGGTTTACAGAGGAACTTTCCTAGATTCGTCTCAGCTGTGGCATTAATATGCATGCAAAGTCTGACAAAATACTGATTAATGTCCAGTATCAGTCAGTGATAAAACAGCATCTGTTTTAATGTTAATAAATGAGGTGGCAAGCAATTTCCGTATAGAAATTACTCATGCATTTCATTTGCCAGTGACACAAGCTAATTGCAGAGTTAGAAGATAGCACAGTACAGTTAATTTGGGTTATGGTGTAGTTACTCAAGCCAGAGTTCAAATCCAGACCTTACTAGTGTGCAATCTAGGGGAATCCAGAACTCCCACGAAAGGAGAAGGGCTTTGGACAGAACGTCCTAGGTACCTAACTGCCTTTCAGAGTTCCTGAATCCAAAACACAACATAGGGAATTCAGCCTCAAAGCCTCAGTCAGGTGCAGAGCAGTCTTGGAGAGCTCTAAAGCCACCAGCATTTTCATTTTTGTATTGAATTCACCTCCAGTTCATTCAGCAGACTTGCATACAAGCCTTGACAGCACCCATCGGGGACGCCTGAACCCAAGAGGGTGCCTGGACCGCGCCGCTCCTCTGCCTCTCTCACGCCAGGCCCTGTGCACATGTTTCGGGACCATTTCTGATGGGACATTGCACAAAACATAGTGACCCATTACAGCCTGGAGCTAAGGGCACCTACTTTGGATGCTCTGCTGTTAGCTGCAGAGCCTTTGATGTGATGTGGAATCCCTGTCTTCAAAAGGGAAATCCATTGCTAAAATATCCACTGGTAGAATGCCGATAGCAGAAGAGATACAGCACTTACTGGGAGGTGCAGGCTTCAAAATGTTGCTTCAGAGAGGTAACAGCAGAGTGTAACCCTAGGTAAACACTAAGTGAGCAGGGTAAGGGAGAAGAAAGAGGACCACTTTCAAGTCTTCTCTCCTGCCTCTCTCTGTCTGATCCACATACCCCCTGTACCTGTATACTTTCAGTTTTGCGTGGAGAAAAAAAGATGACCAGTGTTCCTATAGATGAGAAATCTGATTCAAGTTATCCCTATCATCCACTGCTAATTTCAGCGTACAGCAAAGGAACAGGGAAGAGACACACAGCGATTAATTTCCTGCTTTTTGCTCTTCTAGTTCATGTTCTGCAAACCCAGCTCAGGCCTTCATAAAATCAGGGGTGGAGCAGGGCAGCGGAGGGAGGATCCCAACCAAATCTGCTCAGAGGTGTCGGGGCCAGCAGCCTTGCAGGCTCCCTGTGCAGTGCTGGGCCTTCCATAACTCTGCTGGAAATACGATTTCAACTTTACTAATCCTAACTTTAAAGCAGTAAATTTCCACCAGGCAATACAGGTTCACCGTCAAGAACACAGGAGTAAAATCCAGCTTTGGTGCAGAAAGGAAGAGCAGTCTAAAGGAGAGATGGAGGCCTATTTGTTCAGTAGTTCTTAAGAAAAAATGGATCGCATTAAAATGTATCCTGTTAAGATTTAGAGTAATCATACAAATGATTCATTTAAGAGATTATAATAAGATACATTATAATGTATCAAACAAGTATGTGAAAAATTAATTAAAGATTGAGATCTAATAGTTGTAGCTAAAAAAAGGTATTAAATTTCTATATGAAGGGTATTTTTTACATTACAAATATGTTTTCTGTAGGTGAGGTATTGAAGGATTTCTTTTCACTCTCTTAAGTATTCTGGTGAGAATATATACAGTAAATTTAGAATCCATCTTATTCCAGAAATGTAATTTTATTGTTATTCTGGTCTTGTACGATTGATCACTGTGTTGTGCTACCAGGAAGCTAGATTGATTGAATTAAAATGTTAATCTAAGGTACAAATGGAAAGCAGCAGCAATGTCATACATTACTGCTGCGTATACAATATGGATAACGGTAAAATAAGAAAAATCAGAGAATTGCATAGGTGACAGAATTACACAGTAGAAATAATGACCAGGACAGAATGCTGACAGATTGTAGATGCATTCAATTGAAAGTGAGTTTACATGTTAGCTCTTCAAAATGAAAATAATCAACTGTAATAGAGCTGAGAGCCCTCAGTCTGCATGAGATTTCTTCCGTACTACAGGGTCCTGTTAGCTCAGGCTTTAACATGCAGCGGTTCCAAGGCTTCGCTAAATGGTAACATTTGGATTCACTTTGCTGCTGCTACAGAACAGTTTGTTGGTGGCAACTGTGGTGAGCGGTACAATGGGGATATTTTGTCTGGGACAGATCGCTCTGAATTTATGACAGAGGCAGTTGTATGAGTTCTCGTCAGCCCCAAATGCCTGTGCCCACAGCAAAAACATAACGGGTACAGTTTAACGTAAAGAATAAAACAAAAGGAGAATGAATCACTGGCTTATTGTAAGTGTAATACAAATGTGTCTTTTACAGAATGTAACATCAAAACACTGAGGGTAGAACTGCTAAAATGAACTTTATCCTAAGTCTAGTGGGTCTTTGGCGTACCCTGTGTGTCACCACCTGACTACTGCATCTCCTGCTGGTTGATGAGATGGGCTCACAAGGTCAGAGGGTTCCTATGGGTGAACGGTTTTAATTTTTAGCTTAGACACATGAAAATTGCTATTGTAAAATCTAAAAGAACTCATTCATGCATCGGATGTTTGATTGCAAACCCAGCAACAGCAGACCGTACCACTGACCTGGCGTGCAGAGAGGCTCATTGAAGTGGTGCCCTCAGAGCCTCGTGCACCACGCTGGGAACGTTCAGCTGAGCTGATGTGACACAGATAACCACCTCCCCTCTATCTGCCCCTTCCCTTTCTTCCCCCAGTTCAGTAAATACCTCTGCAAGGCTTTTTACAAATCACAGTCTAGACATAAATCTCTTTTAAGCAGTTTGCTTCAAATTTCAGAGCAGTAACACAGCCCTGCAGCACTCTCCCTTGTTTATGAGCTACTGCCGTCCTTTATTTAACTGGGAGGAGGGGATTAAAGGAGAGCAATAGAAAGAGCAAAGAAAACACCTTTGCCCCATGCTGATGTATTAAACATGCAAGAAAAATACAGCTACCTAGAAATTTGGTTTAACTGGGAGAAAAAGTGGATTTGAGCCTGTCAGCTCATTAAAGATAGCATCTTTTCGATCAGTGAAAAAGAACATCTCAGGCTTCCATCTATTTTCTTTCTTCCACAGGGATCCTAATCATCTTTCAGTACCTTATCATTATTATGAACCTTTGGGACCTGATGAATGCACAATGTACATTTCACACGAGCGGGGACGAAAGGGCAGTCATCATCGCTTCATCACAGAGAAACGAGTGTTTGAGAACTGGGCACGGACATTCAATATTCACTTTTTCCAACCAGACTGGAAACCAGAACCACTCACTGTGAATCACCCCGAGATTAAACCGGTGGTCTGAGGGGTGAATGCGCAAGACCGCAGTGGCAGTCACCCGCTGTGTCGGCCTTCGGGGTGTTGGACCTTCTGGGAGAGCAAGGCGACCTAGAGGAGCAAGGTGCCAGGATTTGCAGCTGATAACTGCAACGACCGTCAGGAAGTTACAACGAAGGAGCAGAGCACATCGAGAGTACTTTCTGTTGAACTGTGTATTAATCCAGTGTGTAGCCTTCTTTGGCCATCTGACTTCCTGTATGTGTATGTGATTTGTGACAAACAACTCGAGTATCATTAACGGGATGGTTAATTCATTATGGTTTTTTAAAGTACAATGCCACTGAATTTTCATATGAAAACTTACAGCATTTGTTTAATGGAGGTTTTTATGCAACCTAGGCCAGTATTTTTCTAATTCACAGTTATGTGGTTGTTTATCTTTCATAATCTTTCAAATCCAAAATTAATATTGCCGATGGTTTGAAAGGCCTAGATTCTTATTTATAAAATTTGTTTCAAAAATATGATTCTGTATAGCATGTAATTAATATTTGATCTGGAAATGTTGCATTTCTTTTAAAAATGTTGGGCTCAGTTCCAGCCTAAGCCTTTAACAGCAAGAATGGTCCCATGTGCAGATCTAGCTAACTTTACATTCTGACATCTCATGTTAATATGAAAATGGTGGTGAAAATTCTGTTTGATATTAATGTGCATTTGCTGCTGTGCTATCAAGCTGCTGTTTTTTAATTAGGGGTGGGAGGAAGGAGGGCAAAGTTTATCAAAACAAAAAAAAAAATCACTGTTTATAGCAGCACACTTTCAATGAAGAGGAGACCAGCGAAGGCTTGGGGGGGTGGTTGTGTTCTGTTTCGCCTCGTAGTCCTGCAAGAGGCTGAAGGAGCAGCTCTCCTGAGGCAACAGGCTACGAACCAGGCAACAGCATGACCAAATTTCTGAAATCAAGAAGTTACACAACCAGGTACTATAATACCAGCCATACTAGCCAAAAAGCTTACAGCACTGCACCTGCAAAAATCTCTGCCTTCCACCGTTCCCGGATCACCGCTGATCTCGGAGATCCTGCATCGCACTGAAGTGAGGATGTGAAAAGAGTTCCACGCGTACAAAACTGTTCCCTTGAAAAGAGCAAAGTTACACTTGGCAGTTTTTTGTGAAGCACACGTGCATGGCGAGTCCCCGCAAACCAAGGGGATGGACAATGCTAGTGCTGTATATGGAGCCGCACAGTGTGAATTACTGGGTTACATTTGGCTTGCGAATAAAGAAGATTTCAGTTACAGTATTATTTTTCCTTTTGCCTCACAAAAATGAAATCGCTAATTTCTTCGAAGTAATCAGTAGGAGTAATTACTGCATGAAACATTATACCTCAGGTGACGAAAGGTGTCTCTCATTAGGCAAGTACTAAAGCTAGAACAAAGATATTTCCTTAAAACATCTAAATCCAAAAAGCTGAACCTCAGAGGCAATACGTAGAACTGGGACCAACCTCACTGTCATTTAAACCCACTTATAACTCATGGTCTTCCTCTTCCCCAACTGGAGAGCAATAGCTGCAGCTGCCCTGCAGATACCCCGGTCTCTGGGGACAAAGTCATCTGCCCCGCCGGGGCAAAACAGCGTCAGCCCTGTAACACGGCGCAGACCCGAACAGCAGGCCTCCGGGAGCCCCCCTCCGTGCTGCAGCCCTCCCCACTGTCAAAGAGCAAGAAACTATGACCTGGTTTGCCTTAAAAGTTTTCTTTTGGTGGTCTTCCTGGTACACACCGCTCGGCATACAAACTGAATGCCAAGCGCTGCTATTGCCAGTTGCTGGTAACCCGTCTCTTGTCAGCTGGTGTTTAACTTTCCCTCTTTCACTGATGGTGTTTCATTCCTTCCACTTGATTTCACAACATTCTGCAAAAAACAGAATGGATTTTGAACTAATGGTAATTTGAACATCCCCTTCAGTGTGGGTACTGGGGCGTGTATCCAGCACACATTGCTCAAATTCACGAACTCTGTCAAGTTGATTTACGGATCGTTTCTAATGTGACTGCAAGAGATGGTACAGATCACAGTAGGTCCTCTGATGCCACCCTCCTTTTGTTATTTTAGTAGTGATACACTAATAAAAAGATCTTGTCATTCTAAAATAGAGCTCTTAATTTTTCCATTAATCAAGGACTGCAGGATGTGTGTCCTAAGTGTTTAGTTGTGTTACTGTAAAAACAGATCATTTAAAAATGGATTACACAGATCTACTTTCAGTATTCAGTAGGAGCATGGGGACTTACCAGACTCCGTTGCGCTCCACACGCTTGTTTCCTGTCTGCAAGAGCAGTCAATACCAAGTGGATCAGATGAAGCGTTAAGGAGGTGAAGAAGAAACATGGGATAAACTGACATTAGATCTCCTGACTCCTAACAGAGTGAGGCTGAGGATTGTAAATATTCCTGTTTCAGTTTCTGTTAATAACAACTGTGTGTTCTTGTTACCCTTCTACACATCCAGTCTTATAAACAAAATAAACCCAAAACTCACTTCAGTCTCCTCAACTTCCTGGGAAGTTTCAGCAAGTTCCCCCACCTAATTACAAAAAGTATGACAGTATTTTCTAAGAGTAAGTCACACCTGTATATACAAAACTCACCGCAAAAGGAATTTGTTGAAGCCAAGGAGACGGCAAGTTTTAAATAGGATTGATCACATAGATTTATATTCCACATAAATCCAGTCCAAAAAGCCTAAGTTATAAGAGTGCAAAAAATGCAAATAATTTTTAAAGTGCTGTGATTTTAATTTACAAATTACTATGTATTTTTCTACAAAAGCACAATTTTTGAACTACAGCATATCCTGGTACATTTCAGCCTGAAGTGAGGTTTTATGGCCTAGTTATAAAGCAAACAGATTTATGATAGAAAATGCCGTCAGACCAGAGATAAGTAGTAGGAAGTAGGCACTGCTGCCATTCTCAGGTTTATGCTGTCATCCTGCACTCCTCACTATGATTTGATCGATTCATGATCTTCAGCGCGCATCATTTCACATACTAAGAACTGTTGCAAAACAGTGTTTACAGACATCAGCAGTTTTAAGATCTATGTTACTTCAGTTCTGAACTCCTTGCATACCTTATGCTTTTATGCTTGGCTTCATCAGGGTAGCTGTTTTTCACCTTGAGAACCATAGCTCTTACGCCGTGATATGTGCAACTGGAGTTGAGAATGATAAAATATCTCTGCAACCAAGAACAGGAAAATAAAACCATTGGTTTTTGTTGCTTTGGCACACAGGTTGCAAGACACCCAGCTAACGGCACAACAGAAAGCAAAACCACGATGCCCTTTGAGAATACCTTCGAGTTAAAGCACCTCAGGAAGACACGCTAATACTGTTTGTTCCTGGGCAAGGAACCTGAGGAAAGGGGAGGTTAAGAAACTACTGAGACCAAGTTACAGCGTTAGAACTAGATTTTGGAGATGCAGGTCTGCTGACAGCTACTCCTGGCTCTGGCCAGTAGAACACACAACGGCAATTTCATATATTATATACACATACAGATGAACAGGAGTGTAAACTGATAAAATTCTGCAGGAGGTGCTCATCAGGGTATTGTACTGCAGTTACTTCTCAGGCAAACTTCATAGGAAACTAGGTGATTTTTACCCAAAATAGCTCTAAGGAGGCAAGAACACAATAATCTAAAAATCACTGGAAAGACAGTGGGGGATGGGGCAAGGGGAATCTAAAGGTAAGGAATAAAACGTTGTTGGTGCTATCCAGCTGTATTCCCCTGGGAGATGAAAATCAGAGTCAGGCTGGAGCGGACAGAGCGGAAGGTTGTGGCTCAGCACCAATGGCTGACCTGCAGAAGCTTCTTTTCAATATTCTACAAATTGATTGTGTGTGCCACAAAAAATCGTTGAAAAATTCTGATAATCACCTCTGACTAACGAAAGTTAATTATTTTACTTGATGCAAGGAGATGCAATTTCTACTTCAATTTAAAACATAGCTTAGGGATAAAAAAACCATCAGAAACTGTTAAACGGTGAAAGAGTATTTGTAAGACAGCAAAATGTAGTGCAAAAGAGAAGAAAGTTACAGAAACCTTACCGGTATCAATACTGCACTTTTCCTGGTGCCTCAGTTAATACTGATCACTGACTTCCAGCTGCCTACCGCAAAAGCACACCTTACATATCACAAGTATAAGATTTTATATGGAGAAAGGAGAAAGGAGGAGAAAAGGAATTTTTAAAGACAATCTCCTTTAAAAAAAACCTAGGAAATATGAAAGGGCAAGAGTCTAACGTGATGAGAGATTTCTTTGTACTAAAGCAGAAAAGTATAAAACTCAAAGGATGTTTTACAAAATGGCTGTAAAATGGCTCTGCTTATGTTCAATACTGTTAAAACCGCTAGATTAATAAATGTTTTCTACACTGAAAATTACAACAAAAGACGAAATGCCAACTGATAACCTTTGAGCACCATGTGGATGGAGCCTCAGTACGGCAGTGGAGACAAAGACGGTGACTGTCACCACGGCTGGCCAGAGAACCGGCTCCACGGCAGACGCAGATGTGCGGGAAGAGGCCGGGAAGCAGCATGTCCCTCCCTCCCGCGGCACCCTGCCGGGGTGCCAGCCAGCGCACACAGCTGGCAGGGGACATGCTCGCACTGCCAGCAGGAAAGGAGACGTTTCTTTGTGTTGTCTGTCGCTGAACACCAGACCAAGCCAGAGAAACCACTCAGCAGATGAGCAACATACGGTGTCTGTGTCCACGGTGGGGTGCTTCGACCGGGAGTTGTCAGGAAGACAGAAAAGTCAGGAAACTACAGACGAGCAACCCCAGCAACCCAGACAAACGGATGGAAAACGGCAACAAAGAACAGAATTAGCAGTCATAAAGCAGATACATTGGCTAAGATGTAATGCAGCTTTTGTAAGAAAAATCATGCCTTGCAGATCCATTTAGAGTTCTTCAAAGTTCTCTGAAGCAAGTGGACAAGAAGATCCCGGTGATGAATGCACTAGGAGTGCCACAACTAGTTTTGCAAGGTGTCTCTTAAAAGACTTCCAAAGAAGCTATGGTAACATGGGATAAAAGAGAAGATCCTCACCTACGGAACCCATCTGAACACAGGAAATCAGGCTACCAGGATACATCATCAGCTTAAGGTTACAAGCAGAATTCCACAGGAAAACGTCACAACATACTTGCTCTGCTTTTCTGTACTCTTCCCTTGGCACCCAGCATAGGTCACACAGGACACAGGAGCTAGACTCTGTCTAAACACACAGGTAAGTAATAAATATGAAAAAACCCCCATATCCAATGAACATCAACTTGTACACTAAAGCCCAGTTACAGTCTTGCCGTACTCACAACGTGCCAGGCAGCCACAAGATCTAACAACAGCAACCGCATTCTCATTGTACTGGAAGCAATGTCAAAGCATCTGGCTCAGACGGGGAGCCAGACCAGACCCTTTCCACCAGCCAAGGAAAGTCATCTTAATGATCTGGTTTCTCAGAGCAGGTTCATCTCCTTTAGGAGATGCCTACTGATACTTAAATCTGTCATCTTCTTTGCACAACCAGAGCACTGCTCAGGTAACATCAGTAGCTTTTAGGACACTAGATACTTCCTGACGCACAGGGCAGATGGAGTGATGCAGATTTAGCAAGGTGTGAGGTTTTAGGGCTTTGCCGACTTCACCTTGCTATCAGATCAGTTGGAGCCTGTTAGTTCGGATCCAAACATGCAGCATGATGTGAGTCCACTCATAGCAAAACGAAGGAAATTCTGAAGGGAACGATTCAGTGTGGCCGGCAAGAGCTTAGGTTGGGTTTATGTTTTAACAAAAAAAGGCAAAAGTAGTGAGCAGATTTATAACCTATGAGGATATGCTTCCCCCATCGCATCCTTGCTGTAAACAAGCTGCACACAAAGCCAAAATTGAAAGAGGTTACTGGTATTCAGTGGGACTCTTCATTTGTGTTGGGCAAAACTGGAAGATTTCCCACTACAACATTATTTGTTTTTAACATGGCTATACATCTGTAGATGAGCGTTACATGAAACACTAAAAAGCTATTCCTTGTCACTCCATTGCAAATGATATTGCAGAGCAGCAGCTATGCAGAAATGAGTTACAAATGCAAGTGCAGAAAACCTTCTATACACACAACCCGCAGAGTCAGGGACTACTGCAGAGAAGGGTACGTAAAAGAACAGTACAAAATACAAACATACATTGCAACAATGTACTGATGGCCCTATTTGCCATTCCCCTTGCAATATAAAGACCAGGGGAGGTAAGGGGACCCTAAAATCATCACAGTTTGAGCTACAAACCTACCCTGGACAGGAAAGGCAGCACAGAAAAAGTAACTTAACAACCCCCAAACAGCAGTATCTAATGCTTAGTGATGCTCTTCATTGGTAAACATTGAAGCATTTGACACAGGAAAGCAGCATTACGCTGCAACTAAGCAGCATTATACTGGAACTGGATATAAAGAAAGGACAGCGCCTAAGCTTAAAATGCCCACCACACGCCAAACCAGTGGACCTAGTCAAGCATTTAATATATGCCAGCATTCTTGCAGTAAGTTCTGTTGCAAGCAAGAAAGGAAATATATTTGCTATTTCAAATTAGTGAACTTTGAGACAGGGACAAGTACGACACGCCATGAATCTCCCAGCTAAACCACAGCCCGGTGGCCTGGTCCCTACGGAGCTGCGTCACCAAAGCTGTGCAGTGGTCAGCAGTGTGAAAAAAATCACTTTGTATGAAACGGCATCTATGGTAGAGCTTTGCCAGCATTGCTGTTACACCGTTGGAGCACTCTGGTTCTGGTATAGCCTGTTCTGTTCAGTGGATTACTGTAAACAATGCCACCAAAATCACCTCTGCTGACACCATTTGCATCTGTGTTAAGCCTGTTGGCCAGAGCAGTAAAACTGGCTCAGTTTTGGACATGGCTTCAGTGTTCTTTGTGCATGTACATTAAAAGAAAAAAAAAAAAAGTTAAATCTAAAATTTGCATGGGGAAGAAGACACGGCACAATCAAACATTAATAGATGTACATCTTCATAAACTTTGAACTGAAACCTTAAACACTATCAATTTAATCACTAAATCAGGCAGAAATCCTCATTAAGGGAGAAAAAGTAACACATTTTGAAGAACTTGCAAGTGAAATTAGTGCTATGAAATGCTGATTTCAGAGTATCTCATGCAGCATATACAAGTTTTCATCATAAAACACCGAAGCTTTTAAGATGCATTTCCCGACAGCAGATTATTTTTAAAAGCTCAGGGAAAGAGGTAAAGCAGAGGTAACAGTAGAGTGCACGCAGCAGAGGATATTACCTTCCACAAGAAACACATTTCCCTGGGTTTTTTTTAACTGCTTTTCACCACTTAAAAAATGCAAAAACTATTATGCTCATTATTGTACACGAGCGAAGTGATGGCTGAGAAGACATTTCCATTATATACACTGCTCTTTCCTGTAGTTCATCGCTTTATGGACAGATTAGTCTCATGGCTGAAATACTTTCTGCTGGTCCTCAGTCCAGAGGTGAATTCAGTCTGGAAGCATGGTAAAATGCTACCAGGTCACGCACAGCTCTGTGACACAGACTGAGGTGGAAGATCTGCATGCAGGGACAGAGTCTTCCGACACCCCCAGTCTCTGTCCCCAGACTGTACCATGTACAAAGGCTGTCATCTCCCAAATGCCACAGGCTCCGTGAAAGACACCATTCCCACGTTGTGAATTGCCTTCCACTTCATCCATTTTTATCAAGTCCAAATCACCCTGAACTTTGTAGAAGCTTTTCAGTTCACAGTACAACAAAGCACTGGATCAAATCTATTTATCAGCAACTGGCAGCACTCATTTCCCCATCTATACTGAAGGGGTAATTAGCTCAGTTTTTGGAATTCTTCAGACAAGAAACTTCTTTTTATTCCTTCCCTCTAAGCATCCACCAGAGAAGAGAAAGAAGCAGCTCTTCAAGCTTCAAAAAAAGAAACTTGAATGACATGCCGTAGGGATCAGGATGGCCAGGGCTGCAGACCCCGCATGTCTGCCTCAGTGGGACAGGTTGTCCTTCAAATCTCTCTTACAGGAATTCAGTACAACACCTCCCCATTCGTTATCACTTTGCAAATCCTCTCCACCCATGATAAATTCATGGCTGAATCTGATCTTTGCTCCTTCACAAATCACTGATTTCATACTATGTGCTACTCAGCCCTCCTTTAGCACGCCATGATGCCCACCTGAAAGCACATTAGACCACGAGATCACTGACTTCCAGTGCGTTGCATGGATGTGGTACCAGAGAATGGAAATCCCTGACTGCGAAAATGAGAGATGAAATGGGCTCAATTTGCAGACGCTCACCAATCAGAATTAGAACCAGATTACATTTGTTTTTCTGTAATCAATAATGGAGACCAGCTTTTAAGGGGAAAAACCAACCACCACCACCACCAAAAAGAGTCCACTCACTAGAAGAGATACGCTGTCGCTAATGATATTTGTGAGGACACTTTTGAACAGTCTATGATCTTTGCTTATGCTAAGAAGACAGCATTTCATAGTGGTCACGTAAATATAAAAAAGATCTAGCTGGCACAGACCAGTGAAATGGTCATTGTCTCATCACTGTTCAGGCTTCCTTCTCCACTGGTTTTTGTGGGAATCTCACTTTTCAGTCTGTTATGGAAGTGTAGCTTAGAGCCATACATTTGTGTAAACGTTTGGGCATGGTCACACAAAACAGCATTCTCAAATGTCTACAGCATTTCACAGGCAGTTCAGAAATCAAATGAAGTGCAGAGACATGAGAGAACGCGTGTGAACCCTACTGTTAACTCACCATTTCCTCAGCTCAGTAACAGTAAGGCATTTCAATACGTGATCCTGAAACAGAGCTGCAAAACTGAAACAAAACAAGTACTCTACACGTCTGTGGAAACCCGCTGCAAGACCTCTCAATGCCGTTACACAGTACAGGTACAGCCATGATTGTACAAAATTTGGCAAGCATGGGCATGCTTGGTTCGCAGACCTGTCTTATGTAGACTCACGATATCATAGAATCATAGAAAGTTTTGGGTTGGAAGGGACCCCTAGAGGTCATCTAGTCCAACCCCCCCCACAGCGAGCAGGGACACCACTAAATAGATCAGGTTGCTCAGAGCCGTGTCCAACCTGGTCTTGAATGTTTCCAGGGATGGGGCCTCCACTACCTCTCTGGGCAACCCGTTCCAGTGTTTCACCACCCTCATTGTAAAGAATTTCTTCCTTA
>Ga0065711_1046024_pt1 | contig 13137 bp, 6 predicted proteins | sample Hoacrofraction12_FD_59098 | JGI IMG/M metagenome (GOLD analysis project Ga0065711, IMG submission 59098) | Hoatzin crop microbial communities from Cojedes, Venezuela - Epithelial fraction 12 v2 (version 2) | ecosystem: Host-associated > Birds > Digestive system > Esophagus > Crop | place... | reverse complement strand
ATAAACGCCATTTGCTGTCCACCACGTTGGTGTCTGCGAGCTGATGGCCCGAGCGGCCGGGGGGTAGGTTGCCGTGCCGTTCCTGAACCAGGTCGCCACACCAACAAAGGCAACATCTTGGGACAAGTAAATAAAATAAGAAGATGGGAATTATAACCATTTTAAACCAGAACATTTGGAATGATACTCAGCAATCCTCCTTCTGCCACTTCTTTTGTATTTCTTGGCCAGCACTGTACTGAGAACAGTACAAATAAGTTAAGCTCTTAGGAGAGGAAGGTAAGAGCAGTGTAGGTTTGATTCACTGTAGTATTTCTTTTACTTATGAAAAAGTAGAGCAAAAAAGGATGTCAGTGAAGTGGGAAAACAGGAGAGGGTCCATCTCTCAGTTAATTGAAATCCTGCAACTCCTTTATGAAGGTTGGTTGAAAGTCTTGGGTAGCAGTTGCCACACAGTATAGGAACTCTGTGACTGACAGACTACCAGATGAAAAAAATAAAATGTGTTGGGCTACAGACCTACCGGCTGAAAGGCATCATAGGACCCCCGTACTGGATGTCCACAGCAAGGTTTTGGTGGTGAGGTGGGGATGTTGGAGGAGCAGCCTTTGCGAGGAGAGGCCGGGACTGCCCCATGATGGACACAGCTGATTCCAGGCGGCTCCAATGGACCCACTGCAGGGCACAGCTGAGCCCCTCAGCCAGGATGGTGGTAGCTCTGGTAATATGTATTTAAGAAAGAGCAGAAAAAATGCCAGTCGGAGAGAGAAGGAGTGAGCAAGAGAGAAGGAAAGAGAAGAAGGTTGGGAGGAGGTGTTCCAAGCACCAGTGCAAAGTTTCCCCCGCAGTCCATGAAGGAGACCACACTATAACACATTTTTCCTGACAGAAACTGCGTGGAAAGCCCATACTAGAGCAGATTTTTTTCCTGAAGGAAACTGTAGGCTGTGGGAACAGGCCATACAAGAGAAGAGGAAAAGTGCAAAGAGCAACAGCAGAGAAACCTCTATGTACTGACCATAAGCTCCCACCATTCCTCTTGTGCCATTTGATGAGGGGCGGAGAAGAGGAGGTGGGAGTGAAGCAGCGGAGTCTCGGAAAGGGGTGATGAGAGACGTTGCTGAAAGTTTTATCTTTTTGTATCACACTACACAGATCTACTTTAACTGGCAAAAATTTATATTAATTTTCCCCAAATCAAGTCTATTTTCCCTCTGATGGTACCTGGTAAGTGATCTAACTGTCTTTATCTTGACCCACAAGCTTTTCATCCTACTTTTCTTTCCCTGTCCTGTTGAGGAACGGAGTGATAAAGTGGCTGGGTGGGAATTTGTCCCTTAGCCAAAGCTAACCCACCACAAGCTCCACCTACAATGCGTGGAACAGAGGTCTAAAAAAGAAGCAGAACTTCTTTCTCCTTTTTCAAAACATTACTTCTTTCTAGGTACAGCATTGCAAACTAAAATCTCTCCTGGATTTCTTATAATTTGTTGTCATTTATTTTCAAGCTGTGGTACATATGTGTGTATGTACCTCTGAGCACAGGCACACACAGAAAAGTGTAAGTGGGAACACAGAGAATGCATTTGCAATTTCAGAAGCTGCTTATTCTTCCTTCAGAATAATAAGTGGAATACCAGGGAAAGTGTAACTAGCAAAAACTGAAAATATGCAAGTTTTACTTTGAGTGCAAACATTTTTCTGAAGATTTGCTGTGTGAACATATAAGCAAAGTGTTTTCCATCAGGTTCATTAATGAATTCTTTTATTATTTTCACATTCCAGAGAATCTGAAATCTGTAACAGAAGGGCAAGCATCAGACTCATACTCAGTAAAAATCTCCTGACGTTTACAATAAAAAGAACAAAAGAACTATGTCATCATGTAAAGTACAGACCCCAATTCAGCCTAACACAAGCAAATCCTCTTTGGAAAAGGTTATGTTGTACCTCAGGTAATGTCAAATGGAAATTGCTTTCTACTTCTAATTAAGGTGCTTTGGTAATAAAAGCAATGAGGAGCCTATGTCCACAAAAGAGCAAAAAAAATGACTTGCAGTATTACAGAGTGACGTACAACAGTGTAGTCTGGAATTTCTTTTGTATGTACTTGGATATGGGATTGATATGTAAAAGTAACACTTTGAGTACCTGTAGTGCAGATAAACATGCAACTCCAAAGTACTGGTGTTATGGTAGTCAGAAGGTTGTCTTCAACTCTCTTTTCTATAGAAATGCACGTGAAAAATATTGAGCTCTTTAGAAAAGCAAGAATGACCATTAATCTGCATTGCATATTCAATACTAATGACAAAGTTATAATAATTTTTTTTTTTTGGCAGCAGGCCTCAGCTTTCCTACACTGTGAATGGACAAGATCCTAAAACAAAAGGAAGGGAAAGATAAAACACTTCCTAGACAAACTTTCTGAGAAATGAAGAGGGAACACAACATAAATGATTGGTACACCTTATCCTTCACTCTCTCCCCATTGTCAGACCTGCATTCAATTTTCAAAGTAAAAGAAACACATTGAGGAAAGAACATACTCACATTGCACTGTACACTCAATCACCTGCATGCTTGGGTTTTGTTTGTTTGGTTTTTATCTTCTAATTCAATCCCACTACTAAAACCAAGATGTTTCTGTTTCGTTCTGAGAGGAATATTCCTCCGTGGGTCTCGTTTTTTGAAACATAAGTAAACATGTGAGAGAAATTAGAATTCTTATCTTGTTTTACAACCATATTTAGGTTACTGCTTGCCATACAGCAACTTCACTGTTACAAAGGTCTGTTTCAACCTTTTTGATTTTGTGTAGTAATTTTAATAAAATACAACTTGTTACGAGCTGAATATTAAAAATTCAACTTTGCTTTTAAGTGGCAGGAGTTTTTTTTTCCACACTAATGCAATCCAGTAGACGTCTAATTTGCCCAGAGCTTTTTTGTTTTCTTTTGGTTTAACCTGATGAGACAGCAGTGCTAAGAGGATAATTGACCTCTCAGTTAAAACAGGCACATGACCTTGCGTGCTTCGCACCAGCAAATGATCTAAGTGGCAGCAAAGAACATGTGAAGTGTAGTTTCTGATTTTGGAATCAGTTTTATGAAAGTCATATCCTTGGGAAGTGTCCTCGCAGAGCAGGCCTGTGTTAATAGCTGACACATTGTCATGTATTTGAATAATACCTTTTTGCAAGAAAAATTAATACCAAGTAACAATCTTTCATGAATTTGTATAATATAATGTCTTCTACTAATTAACATCCTAAGTAGTTCATCTGTGCTATCACTAAATTCTGCACACAGTGAAAAATGGAAAACTATAATATATTGGCCTGTTATTTCATCATAAATTTGTGCATGCTGTAGAGTCAGTGACATTCAGAAACTATATTAACCTTTGGAACAGAGTGAATCATCAAGGCATTTACAGTTGAGGCATATGTATATCCTCTGCCTGGCAAGGTGTGGAAAATGCACTGTCCTGAGCCCAAGCAATGTAGCAAAACATTTCAGTTATGAGTAGCAAGGCAGGTTTGTCCTGTAACATCAACCATATGCAGGTAAATCTTGAAGATTTACACATACATTCAAAACAAAGTTTGTAGACCTTTTGAACAAGGAGGAAAGCTAACAAGTGCTAGGACAGCCACTGAAAGAAACTGGCTTATCATCTGTTAGTTCTATATATTAATGTAATAAAGACAGATGGTAAGACATTTACTATAACAATTACTGCAGGGTCACTTCTACTATCTTCTTGACTGATAAAGTTCATTTGACTAAAACCAAAAATCATCATTTGGGAGAAATGGGACTGTCTGCAGGCAGTAGTGTGCACTTTTTTTGTCAGGGGGCAGAATATTTTTGGTCAAAACTGATAAAGGAGATAATTTTTAGTTAGTAATGATGAGGGGACGGGAGCATCTCTCCTACGAGGAACGGCTGAGGGAGTGGGGCTTGTTCAGAAGAAGAGAAGGCTGAGAGAGGACCTTAGAAATGCTTATAAGTATCTCAAGGTGGGTGTCAGGAGGATGAAGCCAGACTCTTTTCAGAGGTGCCCAGTGACAGGACAAGGGGCAACGGGCACCAACTGAAGCATAGGAAGTTCCTTCTGAACATGAGGAAGAACTTCTTCCCTCTGAGCGTGACGGAGCACTGGAACAGGTTGCCCAGGGAGGCTGTGACTTCTCCTTCTCTGGAGATATTCAAGACCTGCCTGGACAAGGTCCTCTGTGGCCTGCTGTAGGTGACCCTGCTTCGGCAGGGGTGTTGGACTAGATGACCCGCAGAGGTCCCTGCCAAGCCCTACCATTCTGTGATTCTGTAATAATGAACTGAGACAGTAATGGGGAAGAGTGAAGCAATTCAGTTGCTACCAGCTTCTTGTGGTAGGTGTCCTCTACAGAATCTGGTATCAAATCCTTAAAGAACAATTAAATACCCCTAAATACTGAAATTCTAATTCGAGTAAGGAGAAAGCATTTGAAGAAACCAGGAAAAAGTGATTGATTCTTCTAGTGTCTGATACAGAAGAGCGGTAACCTTTCTGCCATAGCAATCCCACTGTCTGAAAGAACAACAATCATCTGACGTAGCTGGAAGAGGGATGTCTGGTGTCTATCTTCGAGAAAGGTTAGACAATTAGGGAAAGAAACAGAACTGAAATTTATTGTTGCGTAACCTTTCCAGATGAGAGAGAAGTGTTGATGTCTGTATAAGCCATATCGTTTTCTTCTTTTAAGGTTGTGATAGGTATTTTTTCTTTTGCAGGGACAATGGTCATGGCACATCATAACCACTCTTTGTCTTTTTCAAATGAGAAAATCTGTAATGTTTTATGTTATATTTTTAGTGGAGCAAAAAGCAATTCTAACAGATGGTCCAGGTTCTAAACACCTACATGCATGATGTCCGGTCACTGCATCAAGTTAAGTACATGTGTGCCTGCATTCTAAAGGCAAGTGTCTTTTTAGGTTTTTCAGACATGTATAAATGTTTGGCTTTCTCTTTTAAGGCCACTGGATCTTGTTGAACAACCACAATAAATCATTTTTGAAATCTTATTCACCAATATTTGAATGGCTTAGCACAGCAGAAAGATTTAATCAAGGACTCTTGAAATCCAGAATTTATCAAGAAAAATGAAAGCGAACTAATATTCACTGTATCACAGATCTACAGCTTTGCTAAATAATTCCTGTGTCATGATGTTTGGCTGATTCCAGTTATAAGACTAAAAATACCAAAGTAATATTAAAAGGTAATGAAACTTTGTCCCTGCATTTTTTCCCCTCCATTGGTAATATCACTTGACTTTAATATAAATTAGTTAATTATTTACTAAATATTGTCATCATGCTACTGGTTGAAGATACCAGACATACATTGTAAATATCTTTAAATAGAGTCACGTCTTACAGCAGAAAATTGCTGGCACTGAGTAACAAAAATTATGGAAAGGTACATCGAGTAATTGAGTAGAAGACAATGATTATTCATCTAACTCTAAAATATGGATCAGGGAACCGCATACTCTTCAAATAATTAAAATATTACAAAGCTGTTCCAATACATTATTCAATGGCAAAATGAATAAGGTCTATGCAATCACTCTAAAATGGCCTCAGATATTATTATTAGGTTAGGTGAGATTGTCTTTTGCCATTTAGACGTGGCCTTTTGCCTTGTGCAGAGATGCCTATTTTGCCCCAGTGAGCAAATAACCTGCCATGAGCAGAGAGCAAAGAGGAAGTTGGTAGTCTTTTCTCATCTATCCCAAATATCTTTTAGACCTTAAATACTTGGTAGGAGACAGATGCAATTCTGTTTAATGATTTGCAAGAAAAAGAGCTGGTCATGCAATAAGAACACACAAAACACCGAGTGAGAAAACACTTGTTTGACAGGATTTTAATCTTTGCTCTGTACATACTCTTGAGAAGTGAGATCTGACACAGACAATTTTCATTTATTGCATCACATACCTACTTCATATAGAGAAAGGCCTGGGAAAGAGGAGGAGAACTGAAAGTTAAAGGAGAAAGAGCAACTGGAAGGTTGGTGGTAGAAGAGGATGAGAGAAATGTCTCTCAGGATACTCCTTACTGTATTACTGTCTCTCACTATTCCGTACAGCAATGTTTCAATAAAACTTATGAAAACCTAGCAACTGTAATGTACATAGTTCCAATTCACAACTTTCCCTTGAGAAAGAAATAAGACAATTGAATAAAAGTGTTTCCTAGCCATTTCCTAGATGAAGAGTACAAACATAAGATCGACTCCACGCCCTCCTTTCTTTTCAATTTTGAGAAGGATAGTTTACCAAACCATCCTACCTTCTTGTTTCACACAGGAGCTTTGGTTTAGCTTTCATCTTCAACAGTAATTATCAAATGATGGTGAAGACAAAATTATTTTTTTTATCACTGTTCAAGAGAACTAGAGTCATCATCATCTTTCATCTATATCTGAGTCATTCCACAGAATGAGAACATATTTTGCCTTATACTTTTCTGTTCCATTGATTTACATCTCCCTTTTACTTATGCCTGATTCACCCTTCTGCACCTAGAATATTCTAAAGTGAAAAACTGTCATTCATATACAGAACTTTAACATTATAAAGTTACAATCATATTTGTTTTCATAATAAATACAGCATAGGCTTAGGGAGAGTCCATTACTTACTTTTTAGTAAATGACCTCTAATACAAAAGGTCACACTCTAAAAAGTTTTGTAGAGGGCAAAATTAATCTTTCTAATCCTGGGTGAAATTTAAAAGGCTCATCAAAAAAAAGGAGTTACGCTATATGTAAACATTGTTCTTGCATTGAATCCTGGGCAGAAGCTGCAGTGTATCTATTGTCAACACAAAAGATACACCAACAAAGTGAAAAGAAATAACCACTAGGATTCACAAGTTCCAAATGTCTAAGAAAGAACAAAACTAAAAAACAAGAGTCTTTCCATAAAAAATGTTTTGTAATACATCTGGAATTTCTCTTTGTTTACAGAAATCTTCAGCAACTAGTTGTGAAAAATAAGACAATAGAAAGAAGAGAAGAGGGAAATCAGGAAGTGATATATCATCCCTTATCTCAATACATGTTCCTAGAATAGCAAAACATTCATAATCCCTTGTCTTTTACTTCAACCCATGTGTAGTTGAAACAGATAACAAACAAGCAACTCATTTTTTGGTAAAATACTCGTAATAGAAAAATGGAAATGTTGGCTTTGCACTTTGTTGTCTAGTCAAGTTGACGACAACTGGTTTCAGAATTAGAGAAGGCTGAAAACACAAAGACTTATGTGCAAATATGAAATGTGTAGTGATAAAAATAACTGGGAGGAACACATTGCTTTGTGCATAACCTTGTGGGTAACTTTTTCACATTTAAGATCGAAATTCAGACATACTTGTGTAAAAACTTCTTTCATCCCTTCTCCAAGAATTATAGTCCTCAGGTTTAGTGTCATTGTTGTAGTAACATGAGAACAAGTGTAGGTGTTTTATCTTTCCACCACCGCTACTATCAAAGCTTTTAGTGGATGGCAAATGCTCCACTAATCATGAAGTATTCTGCTCAGAAGACTTCCCCCATGTTCATTCAAAGGTTACATCTTGATTTGTGAATTTATAAACTTCTAATCAAATGAAAAGCCTTAAATTTATTTCACCTGAAACAGTACGTTATTCAAATATACATCCACAGATCATTATTCATCTCTGTTTCTTGCTGAATATGTAGAGATGTATCAACTGAAAAAAAATAATTGCCAAGTTCCTTAACAGTATCTTGTGACAGTAAAATGAATAATTTAATTGGGAAATGAGTATATGATTTTAATAATTAAACGTGTTGTAGTTTCCTTTAATGGAACATTTTGTTGCTGTTACATAATGTTAATCTTTCTCATTCAGAAAATTGACCAACGACGACTAAATATTCGTGTAAAAATGAATTTGCTTGCTTGCATGCAACAGGATTCCTGAATTGATAGGTCAATCCTGCTTGTTATCTAAATTCTTCATCAGATCTTTCAGTCTCCCAAATGAAGTCAGTTACAGTCCAGAGAAGTGAAGCCTAAAAATTGCACAGATTTCAGCTATCCAAACCATCTCAAAAAACGTGCAAAGTCATATGACTTCTTGTCATCAAACCACTATATACAATTTATAAAAAGGTTGAGAAGTATCAGAATCTTCTTCCCATCACTGGTTCTATAAATATTTTTGAGATTTTTCCTCATTCATGTTTAATAAGCTTGCCTTTCTTCACATCTGTTATTGTTTGGCCTCAATTGGCAACAAAAAACCATGCAGTTGCTCTCTCACTGCTTCCCCCTTCCCAGGGGGATGGGGAGGGCGATCAGAAGGAAAAGGCCAAATTCACGGGTTGGGATGAGAACAGTTTAACACACTGGCAAAGGGAGAAGAAAATAACAATAGTACTGATAAAAAAGCATATGTACAATGTCCAATGTACCTACGACCCAGTGCTTATTATGCTGCTGATTAGCAAATTCCCCTCCTTCAGCCAGCTCCCCACTTGAATACTGAGCATGGCGTCACATGGTATAGAATATCCAATTTGATTGGCTGGTTTGGGTCAGCCCAAACAGTTTCTTGTGAAAATTGACTATTCCAGCTGAACCCAGGATAGCTACTTAGTTGTATTATTTGAATAGGGGAAGGGTGGGGTATAGATTCTTTTAGTTAAGAAAATTAATGTTTGGTTTCATTCTGAATTTGAAATAAACTTAAATATTCCATGAAATTAAAGATCAAAATCAGAGTGCAAACATTTCACTTCAACTAAAGTACATAATGCTTTCTCGGTGTTGATAATTTATTTTTTATTGTACTTTAACAAAAAAGTAGTCTAACTGAAAAGCATTTTGAAAATAAAAACCAAAACATTCAGCTCAAGATATATCAAAAAACATCACATTCAGTCTGTGATGAAGGTTTCTTCTTTTCTTGCCTTATGCATTTTTCCTGTAAGGAAAACACAACCAACACGATCAACAGCATTTTACAAAGCTTTTCTGTTCTAATGCCTGAGTCCATCAAGGCTTATTGATCAGTTCTATTCACTACACTTTGTAGACTCTTGTATCTTTTTTTTTCTTTTTTAGTCCCTTGTTTTTCTTCTCCCTCCGTCGCCTAGAAAGGACATGAGGGCTGATCTAGTCCAAATTATGCAGATGGTGTCTGCTAATGTTTAAGAAAACTTTGTGGAAGGTCGTTGTGTAACAGTGAACCCCAACAAGGGCTCATGTGCTTGATAGTCCAGAAAGGTTTCTTATCTAGCTTCCTCTTACTTTTACTACTATAATAATTTTAATTTCAGTTTTAATGCACATTAATTTGTCTTATTTTTCAAGGGTGACAAAGTGACATTTTGAAGTGAAATCCTAACTGACTGAAAGCCACATAACTAGTGTTAACTGAGATATGGCATTTATATTTCTTTAGTAGGAATTGGTGAAGTGTACATTAAAAGTAAGTTTGTTACAGTTTGAGATATCATCTATTTTTATTTTTAACCTGCTTATCAAGTAAAGTATACTTCATTGTATAAAGCATTATGACCTGCAGTCAGCAAGAAATTCCAAGGGCAAAAATGGATATTCACTGAAGATTAAATGCTGAAAGAGAATCTGAAGTTAACAAGCTACTCATTTGGGTTGAGTGGAACTTGCATTTATCTGTTTCAACTCTCTAGTAAAATCCAGCACCATTTCAAGACCACTAAGCATTGAGAAATTCTTACATGCGCTATTACATGCACTGAAACCACAGTCATTATATTTTAACATTTTTATGTTATTTCCTTCTATACCTTTCAAGGTATTTTTTATTTTAAAATTAAAATTACAAGTAGGATACAGTAGGTGTAGTTTAATTCCCCGTACATAACTTTTAAATACATCAATTTATCCTTTTGGCCTCCATCTGCTGCTCCAGAGGACATGGCGTCACATTCACTATGGAGGTACATCAGACACCCTAAAAGTGTTAGAGACACAAGGTCCTTCACTTGCTCTTGTTTAGGCAAGTAATTCAAAGCATGGGTGTCTGAATCCAAAACTGAACCCAGTTATTGGACATATACATATACACAGTTTTCAGATTCCTGAACCTTGAAGACATTGTCCTGAAGTAAGCACTTAAATTCCCTACCAATACATCCTAAAATTGCCTTGAAACATTAAATCTCCTAAAAAATCCTTTGACTTAAGTACTTCTCTTCATTGAATGCCCAGGGAGCCAGTGCCTTTTAGGTACCTACCGACCTGAGACACAATCAGTTTTAGTCCTTTTTTTGAGGCAAGGTATTTAGAAATTAGGACTGCTTCTGTTCCAGCCCCTTAATTATTGCAGTTGCCTTTTTCTGTGCACTTTCTAACTCCATTCTATCTTTCTTGAAATGTGGACAGAACACAACTGCACAGTAGTCAAGATATGCACACTCCAAGGTTTTCTACATAACAATGTCCATATTGTTTTTAATCTCTTTGTGATGGTGCCCAAAATTTTATTAGCTTTTCTTGATTGCATACAGAGCTGCTCTTTCCAGAAAATTGTCAATGTTGACCCTAAAGTTTCTTTTCTATATTGTGAGTTCCGATTCAAAGTCTAGCAATTACGATTTAGAATTCTTTTTCCTAGACACATCATCTTACATTAATTTACATTGAAAAGGAAGAATTTGATGTCACCTGAAAACTTGGAGATATTACTGCAGACTTCTACTCCAAGTCATTGATAGAAATGTTGAATGAGACCAGTCCTCTCATTGATCTATGGGGAACCTACTGGTGATTCTTTTCCACCCAGAGAAGTGAAGTTGCTTTCCTTCCTTTAGCCTCATTTCTAATGAGAAAAAGAACCTTTCCTATTACGACTTACTTTTTCACTGAATTTGATATAAAGACTTGTCAAGGACTCTTTCAAACCCCAAATATATTTTGTCCATGCTATATCTTTTATCTGCTTGCTCTTCAAAATCTCCTCACTCTTCAACATCTCCTCAAACACTGGTAGGATTTGGGGCATGATTTCCTTTTATAGAAGCCATTCTGATTCTTTCCTAGCAGATTCGGTTTATCCAAGTTTTCTTGATTTCACTAATTTTGTCTTTTATTATTGACTCTACTAGATGGATACTTGGAAAGAAGCCAGGCTCACTTGTCTGCGGTTCTTAGGATTTCCTTCAGAACCCTTCCCATACCTGTGAGTTGCATCGATGATCTGCCAGTCCTCTGGCACAGATGCAGTTTGTCATGACAGGTTGCACACTTTGGCCTCTGATTCTACAACTTCACATTTGGGTTCCTTCAGAACTCTGTGATGAATGTCAGGCAGTCATCCTGGTGACACACTGACATTGAACTTATTTGTTCTAACACTTCAAATTTATTTAGTGCTTCTGTCTTATTACAAAGTATCAGGTGTAGGAATCACCCAAAACCTAGCTGTCTACCTTGTTTTTATTTTAAATACTCTGCTACTACCTTTTAGCTCTCAGTCCTAACAGCCTTGTTTCATTCTGATTAAAGAGCTACTTCTGCTTCTTGTGCAGGTTCTTTTGTTCCCCTTCCTAACACTATAAATGCCTCATCCTGTCCGTCACAATCTCATTCATGCATTGAGACATTTAATTCCTGGGTGCCTCCTGGGCTTCACACGTGGGACTAGAAGTATTTCACAGGACCCTATGATGGAGCGCTGGAATGTTGGTTGGTCTCCTGGATTGCAGTCTGACTTTACCCTCTAGAACATTTTTCCTACACTCCCCTCTAACATTAATGGTATGGACTATAGACCATGATCACCAGCTCCTTTTCTGAACATCTTGTGAAGTTCACTGCATCTGCAATCAGTAGGAAAGTTATCATCCAGTTTTCTCAGACATCATAAACCTATCTGTCTAAATCTAATAGTCAAATCTCCCACTACCATGACCCACTTGAAGTACAGTTCTGATGTGAGAGCATCCCTCATGTGACAAAAAAAAAAACCCAAAACCCCAAACGGAACTGTCCTAAGAGCAGAGACTGGAATATTTGTGCTGTAATCAGTCACAATAAACTTAGGAAATTTCTCATCATTAGTTTTCTGATTGGCGACACTTTCATTCCATTTAAGAATGGGTAGGTAAGGGTGGGTAGTGCACTAAGGAAGCACAGTCTGAACACATAAATTTATTAGGAAGAAACTGTCTGTCAAATGCCCTAAGGCTTAAAGAGTTCTTAACCCCCAGTCTCTTCCTTGTTTTAAACTGCATTTACTAAGAATTTATGCAAAAGGTGATCTCTGTTCTGGAGTTTTGGTGGAGGAGGGGTCGTGTTTTGTTTTTCCCTTAGGTAGTTGTCCACATAATGTAGAACAGAAAGAGGGCCTAGGTACATAAAGTACATAAATCCCCACAAGTTATAAACTCCTTATGAGACTGAGGTTAAGGGTGCTAAACCACTTTCAAAGAATTTTAGACCCCCAAAACCATGATTTTGACAATTACTATTATAATTTATTATTTGTTTACAGAGATTAAAAAATGTATCTGCCTAGCATTTCTTTGGAATAAAGTCTTTGTGTTAGTCACATAGCCGAATGTAAAAACGGAAAAGTTGATAACTGCAAACAAGAAAGTAGTAAAAATTACTTATTCAGAAAAATATTTCTTTAAAAAACGAAATTCCTTACTAGCTACTACATTTTACCCATTGTAGAAGTACTGGAGTACTTGTGGAGTTGATCTCAGCTGTAGGTGGCCATACTGGTACAAGTCATATACGTAGGAGAGCTCTTGGAACTCACAGGGCTATAGGAAGTCTGTGAAAGTGTCCTGGTTTGGGTTAAAACAGAACCAATTCTCTTCTAGTGAACCTTCCTTACAGCTAAGTTCTTCTAAGTAACTGCATTTTTCTGAAGCTGGCTGCATATTTCACAGACACTGTCCACTCCAAAGCTGAGAACACATTGTTTTGGTTTCGGCTGCCGCCAGCAACAAAAGCGCCACGCAGCCACCCCTCCCCCCGCCGGCGTGCAGAGAATGAAAAGAAAGAGGCAGAAACTGGTGGGTCGGGATAAGGGCAGTTTAACAGAACAGCAAA
>Ga0065711_1010677_pt1 | contig 13137 bp, 8 predicted proteins | sample Hoacrofraction12_FD_59098 | JGI IMG/M metagenome (GOLD analysis project Ga0065711, IMG submission 59098) | Hoatzin crop microbial communities from Cojedes, Venezuela - Epithelial fraction 12 v2 (version 2) | ecosystem: Host-associated > Birds > Digestive system > Esophagus > Crop | place... | reverse complement strand
CCCGTAGAAGAATTCCACCACCTGCATGGCCACCACGCCGTGCGCGAAGAGGAGCAAGAGCCACGTGACGATCAAGCTGATGCCCTGGAGGAGGAGGATGGGCTTGTAGCGCACGTAGTCTGTAACCAGGAAGACTGGGAAAAGGAGTGCAAGGTAGGAGTATGTCCAAACTGGGAGAATCTGGTTGGTAACCTAGAAGAGAAGAGGATATCTCAGTGGTGTTATTCTTGGTGAAAGGAAATTAATTTATTTTAAATGGCTTTGTAGAGGGAAGTTTTTGCTCTGAGGAAATTCATAAAATATATAACCACACTGAAGTGGCATGTTACTGTTGAGCAGGCAAATGGATCTTAAATCCATTAAATGGATGTTTTATTTATGCCATCTGCTGAAAATTTTAACCTGCTAAAGCTGATTACAGTTGTGCTTTTTTGGTTTGTATATTTGTTTAAAAAACTTCGTTTAAATTTTTACTTTGTTTTTGCTGCTCCATATATAAGCAAAGGCAGAGTAAAACCATACCTCATCTATGGTCAGGTTTTTATCTGGTCCTGTTAGATAGGGTGTTAGGAAGGGTTCTGATGGTTTCATCGTGCAGAAGAATCCATAGAGGCAGAGGATCAGGGTGGGAAAAGTCCAGGTGTTGCCTTTCTCTTGCTTCCAGCAGCCCATGGTACCTGTACAGGAAAGCCAAGGAGGAAGTTTGTTAGAAGGATGATATTGCCCACGTAAGCACAAAGACATCTTGTGATTGATTTTTATTTTGTAGTTTCTAATGCTAAGGAGTGCTCTTTAGAGATTGGCAGTTGGAAAACATTTTTCTTCATAACTTTAAAGGGAACAGCTTTTCCTTACATTTATCTGCTGTTTCTCTGTCTTTGTAGATAGCGTGTAAAGAATGACTTGGAAGATCTTTACCTGAGAGACAAATTACACTGTCATTCAATCTGCACTGACCAAGCTAGCCACAGGAGAAGCCTTTCTAGACAACAGTTGCTGAAGACAGCTGAGCACTGAGATTTCACTTGACACCTTGACTGATCACAGCCAAGCACCTTGTTGAATGTAACTAGTTCACAATTGCTGTTTTTTTTCTTCCTCACCTCCTGGATGTGCATGGCTTTCCTGTTACGAAGAGCTGGTGACTCTGGAACCTACCAAATGAGAGTCGCTAATAAATACAGAAAGCAAGGATGTCAAGCTAGGTCCTCAGCTGGAATTAATTGCATCGGAAGTCCAGTTTGGAGACAGACATCCTATTTTCAATCTATAAAAAAATTTGTGGTCACCGAAGGTAGCAGTTCACACTAAAATGAAATGAAGCAAATATTTTTGTTCTTGTCTGTAGCTGAGACTTTTGGAATAAATGAAACTTTGCAACTCTGCTGGGCAGAGTCCAAAGAGTAGTCAAAATGGATGTTATGGGGGGCATGCAAAGGAATCAGTAAGTTGTACCCCACATTAATGTTGGTATAGGCAATGTCAGGAATCTAAAAGCATACAGCTTCTCTTTTGGAGCCCTCTGGAGGGTTAACAGCTTGTTAACTGCTGGGATTTCTGTCACTCTGCTTTTGACTTTACCTATTTACCTCGTGAGAACTTTTTTTTCAGGCAATAGTTTTAATCTTAAAAATGAAGTATTTTGCAGGCAGCGTTTTTCCTCAACATTTTTTTGTAAAGGCTGACGAAAGATGTCTTCCAAAACAGCCAAAAATATTCATGTACCTGTTGACTGCATCACTCCAGATTGGATGGGCACAGAATCCTTTTACAAGGTGTGATATATAATGTACAAGGCAGCAGGCATTATGCATCTTCTTTTCTAACTTCACACCACGATAGCACACGTTTCTAATGGCCTGGTGCACTGAGAAACGGGTGCAGATCAAAGGGACTTTGAGTTCTTTTGTTTTGTGCAGGACGGCTGATGCCACCGGCGCTCCAGCAGCAGCTGAGCTCTGTGCCAGCTCTGCAGTGCGAACGCTAGAGGGCAAGATGGTCCCAGCAAAGGGAGAACCTCCATGGGCGCGAGTGAGACGCGGTCAGGGTGCTCAAGCAAGGAAGCTTTTCTGCCCCTCCTTCCTCCCCAGGTGTTGCAACAGCTTCTCCTGCGAACGTGGCTTTGGCAGGACCAGTTCTGGCCCTGCCCAGGGTCGCACTCCATCACCATAACATGCCCTCACTCTCCTTTCACACAATAATCATTAAAGCCTTACAGCATCCGAATGCCACGTAAACGCTTCACACAACACCAAGAGGTTATGAGAAAGGCACCAAGAAGAGGAGGAAAGAAGAGCATCTCTAGCACAGCAGTGAAGAACACTTGTATACAGTAGCTCTAGGACTTAGCCAGGTTATTTTTTTTTCCCTTTCCAGCCTAGATTTTCCGCTCCAGTCTGGTTCGGGTCTTGTCATGTTTTCCCTCCCCCTGTCAGGCTGCGTGACACAAAGGCAGCAGGTTTCATGGATCCTTTCAAAATGTCTGGCACCTTGGGAAGCGAGCGGGGCAAGCTGCTGTATTCCCAGGGCTCACAGGGCACTGTGGGCTGCACCTCTGCTGCTGCCCGTCTGTGGCAGGGCTCTGCCACCGCGTGCAGTAATTCCTGTTTTGAGCTATATACAGAACATCTCCGGGTGTGCCCTGGTCACTGCATCCCTCCAGTTCCAGCGCATGCAGCGTCTGGGGTTTTCTGCTAGACATGTACCTCTATTCTGTAGATTTCCTCTTTGAGGCACCTGTGGCTGCCTGGCAGGTAAGTCAGACAAGAAGTTCCCCAGCTGATTTAAGCAACTGTGCAGGAAAAACCTGCCCCTGGTGCTGAGGTGGGAAATGCAGTGGGCTGAGGGCTTGCAGGGGCAGTGGGAGGTGGGGGCTGCTCCCTCCACAGCGGGGTGCGCGCTCACCTCGCCCCGCAGCCCTTCGCCATCGGGGAAGGGCTCTGCCGGCTGCCGGTATAATTGCTCTTTCCTGCATTCATAACCATGAACCTCAGACAACGAAATCTGTACTTTGGTGCTTAAGGGGGAGGGATCCAACCTGTTCCCATTCGGCCATCCCTTATGGTCAATTTGTCTTTTACAAATCTAGGTTTTTCTTAACTTTTGGGAAGATAGTGGGATGCCTTGGTGTCACTCCACAGCAAAACAACCCTCTGTTTCTTGTTTCCCCCATCAATTCTCGATTAGTGCTGGAGCTGTCAGCTCTTCTCCCACACAGCCTGACCCAGCCCCCCCAGATCCTCACTGACCCCTCTCTTCTTTCCCCCCTCTTTCTCTTGCCACTGCAGGATTTCTGATTTCCAAAGTTCATATAAAAACATACCTTGTCTGCTGGAGCTCTTCCTCTCTTACTTCTAAGGGAAAGGTCCCTTTTTAGTATTTCCAGTCTTTTTTCTGACTGTCCTGTGTGTATTGGTACTGGACTCTGTTTGGTTTTTATGCTTTTCCTGTTGTTCTGGTATTTCAGCTTGCTCTGATGACACCTCCTTTGAAAACATTTCCAGCTGGCTTTCCTTCAGCGCCTGCTTTCCGCACCCTTAAAGGAACATCAAGAGAATCCTGGCCTGTCCTTGCCCAAAAGCAGCAGTAAATCAAGACCAAAACTATGGTTTGGTGCTTGACTGGCACAAAAGCAATAGAGCTATTCCTGTTTCCAAAGAATTTTGCATGTTTGACAGGGTACGTGGCTTGGGACCCATCTGTGCCTCAAACTGGTCTATATTAAAGATGGAGCAATAGCTATGCGTGGGTAATGACAGAGACAAGGGAGAACAAATACCAGTGCTATAAGATTCAAAGGTTTCTCCACTAAATACATGGGGTTTCATACTGTTTTAGTAGGTTTAAAAAGTAAAACACTCTGTTCTGCTTCCCTTTAGTGTTGCTTGTAGCAATTTTCTCAGATCTTTTGCTTAGGCAGGTTCTGAAAGTCCTACTGAAGATGGAGATGATCCTACAATCTTCTTCAGAAGATACCGCAGGACTCAACAGTGAAGGATGCTACCGGAAATGTACAGATTTGCACAAAACGTATGTACCTAAGAATCTAGATCCACCCCCATCCCAGTCCCACAACATATAGGTCTGGAATGAAGGATATAGTAATCACTTAGGAATGTGACCAGTACAGTAGAAAATTATAAATTCATAAATAACAGTGAATTATCCCATAACTTCAGAGAAAGGCAGCTGCTTTGTTAACATAGAGTAAAATGGTACAGTAACTTTAGAATAGGGACATATGCATGAATAAGGAAAACATACAAAACTCCCTACTGGGTCAGATGAATTGCCCAGCTAGACCACTATTTTGCCTTCAGCCTTGGCCACATTTTGCAGCCTTTTCGCCTCCTACTCCTCAGTGCTCAAAGTTAGGGGATTGGTGATGACAGAGAGGTCATCCCTTACTGCTTTTATCATTTACTTGTTGACCTGTTGTCCATGAATGCATCTAATCCTGCCTGGGACACTGCTGTATACTTGTGCGAGCTTTTGTGATGTATATGAAACTATAATGCGTGAAAGGGATGCGGTAATTCCCTGTGGCACTTAGACAGTGACTGGTGGCTGGCAGACACTGATTCCAGAGCTATTTTGGTTCTAGTTCACTGCATGTGTATTGAACCTATAGCTATAGGAGGTGACAGCCCATCTGAGAGGAGGCTGTGTATACCTGCAATCAGTTCTCAAGGGCTCTTGCTAAAACACAGAGAACTTCTGTTGAAATGAACAGCATTACTCTGGGTTTGCATTGACTTAACTGAGCTAAGAATCCAACTCAAATTTCTCGGCACTGAAAAAAACCCCAAAAGTATGTGTTTTCCTGTAATGTAATAATGAGAAAAAATGATTTAAGTAGCTTCCAGTTACTGATGTTTGTTTTTTCTGCTTTCAGATGCTCTCTTAACTGTTCTTTCCACACTCTTTAGTCCATCTCTTTTGTATCTGAAATTTCACCCTTTCTCACTGATTCACATCTGAATGCCAAATGGAAGACAGTAAAACTATAATGGGCTTACAGAAGATTTTCACAGAATCACAGAATGTTCAGGGTTGGAAGGGACCTCTGTGGGTCATCTAGTCCAACCCTCCTGCCAAAGCAGGGTAAACTTTGGTTAACTTGAGCCCTATGTCATAAGCTGCCTGCAGCAGAGCATAGACACTAGTTTGAAGAGGACTGTGCTCTTTACGCTGAGTTTGGATGTACTCTGGTCGGAAGCAGAAATGTTTTTCTGCTTGAAGGGTGGGCTGGGGCATCTGTTTATACTTGGCATCCAAATTCTGTTCAGGTGGGAAAGGGAAGACTCTGTAAGACCTGCAGAAAAGGTGAGTTTTGAAGTAGTAGTGTATCCTAAAGAGTTAATGCAATATGGTATCTAATGCATCAAGGAGACAGGAACATCCTGAGAGAAGCGGAAGGAAAGGCAGTAAGAGAACAAGACTGTAAACCTCTGTCACCCTGGTACCTTCTGCCTCTACTGCCCCTTGGGCTCGATCCTGGTATTCTCTCTGGTGCTTCACAGGATGGCATGAAGGCCAAGAGCCTCACCTCAGCTGTGTGAGGTATGTTTCTCAAACTGTCTGGTTGGGTGCTGGCTTAGGAACTGACTTTCATTCCCAAATCTCATCTGTTTCTTGACATCTGCCTAACTCAGGTGAAGAGACTTTTCAAATCAAACTGGAGGCTTATACTTTTTGAAGAATGTGTACTATACTCCCTTCAAGAAAAGTGATAGCAAAGAAAATTTACTGTGGCTGATACCGGAGATTTTTCTCCATTGGTGGTCAAATACAGCCCATGCACAGAAAGGTTGCAATGGCAGTTACGAAGATTAAACTGCCTCTTTGTTGGATTCCTCAGACCCAGGAGTATTCACAGGGCAAGTTCACTTTTTGATTTATGGCTGAGCAGGTCTTCATTTTTCCTCATGTACTACATGCCTATTTTGGGACTGAGCTGCTGTTTGCAGCCTTAGCCTGAACTCCGCGGTGTGTGGGTGAGGGTTTCCATAACTCAACTCTCAGCTAAATCTCACGCAGGGTTCCCAAGGTGGGGAGACATTCACATGCTGGGCTTAAATGCTTTTCATCTGAGTCACTGAAATGCTCATGCAAAGTCTAGTTTAGAATATTTAGCTAGAAAGTACTATGTGCATTACTCCAAGGGGCAAGTCGGAGAATACATTCAACCAAAGTAATGTTTCAGGTTCTTAGTTTGAATGCAGACTTACGAGTGCTTCCTTACTGAAAAGCAATGATGTAAGGATATTTTTCACTGCACTGCTACTTACATGAGGCTAGTAGAAAGGCCTTTCCTCTTTATCCAGTCACTTCTTTTCTTTGTGTCACTAGAGTGCGCATTGCCTTTTGCACTGTGCAGGGTGGTGGCTGCTGGTAGCAGTGCAGGATCTGGAACAAATAGCTGTGTCATTAATCATCACGCTGGGACATTGAGGGGGGGGGAAGTTTCTTATAGGCAACTTTCTAGTGGTGGCACACTTGGATGTTCGCACAATAGAAGGCCTGGAGCTCTTGCTATAATGTGCTACCAACATAGCATGGAGCATGTAGAAGTTTTGTGATGAGTTTATGAAGACCAGCAGAACCTGCTTACCAACTTTGCTTGCAGAGCCATGCTTTATGTCCACTTTTGTACACTGCTAACTCTGGGCCAGTGTTGGGTTAAAGGGAATGCTTGACCCTCTTAATCACCTGTTATTGGGCAGGGAAAGTTAAGTTTGATATCTTTAGCCTTCTGCAATATAAGTCACTGGTTGGATTTTCTCCTCTTTTGGTCACAGTTTCATTGTTAAATTAAACGTTAGGTGACAGGTCAACTCCTCCATAGTTGTGAGAGGTTGGGGAAGTGGCATCCCATTTACACTGAGTGTCCCCTTGGGACCATTGCCAAGACTTTACGTGGATGTGTGCCATCCTTATTTGCATTGCAGTGACCTGCATTGCATCTCTCTGATTTGCTCCATAGCTCTTGTGAAAACCTGTCAGAGTCTTTGGTAGGTTTCCAAATAAGAGTGTTTCACCTTGTCTTAGGACCGGGTTGAGCAAGATCCGCTTTTACTTTCTCGCTCTGATTGGCACAAAGCATGCTCTGCTTTCCCAGCTGAGGATTGCAAAGCAGCGTGGTCCAGAAGAGCCACAGAGCCAAGCCAGAGAAGAGTCCCGCATGTGAATGTATCTGCTGATACTGTTCTGCAACAAAATTTGTTCTTCAAACTGAAACTGTTTGTGGACTTTGCAGTATCTTCCTCTTTGATTTATAGGTCTGAGAATGCTGGAAAATTAAATTTTAACATTTTCAACCTTGTTTTTTATGGTTCAAAACTACTTTTGAACAACAACAAAAATCAATCAAGTTGAATAGATGACAAAATTTCCAGGACTGAGCAGACAGATGATATCTTATGTATGGTCTCTCTCTTGGCATCAGGGTATATTTTAGCCCTAACAGACAAATTTATTTCTGTTGCAATCATTCCAATAACAAAATACTGTCTTGAAACTTTTAAAATGGAGAGCTGAAATCCAAAAATAGTGTGATTCAAAGTTTACTGGAAGTTGGAGAAAGTCTTCCTGTTGCATTCAATGAATGTCACAGCAGGGCAGAAAGGCTTACAGAAGAATAGTTTATACCTTCAGTAGTTCCTTTTTTTATCCTTACATTTTCCTTCTAGATCATCAGCAGAGAACAGGAATTACTACTTTGTTAGTGGGATTCTCTGGGGACTGTCCTTTATTTAAAATTTTATGTGGCAGTTGTTGCATGTCCACAGCTGACTTTTTTGCAAGTGCTGGCTGTGGGTGGGCGTACTGGGCTCTGGATTCCCTCTGCCCCACATATAGACAGCATGTCTGTCAGCTCTGCTAATGGCATAGAAGACATCAGTGTTTAAAGGAAGAACAGCAGCTTGGTATTTCTGGATGAAGTGGAAGATAAATGATCTTGGTGAGAAAGAAGTGGTTGAATTTTTGTTGTGTCTGCAAAGCTATCTTTTACCATCACTTTGAGATTGTCAGTGTGGTTCACAAGTTGGCTTTGAGCTCTTCACTTCTGCAAACTGTGGTTGAGAGAAACACGTCTTTTCTGTGGCTAATAAGAACATTTTGCTTAATACTTCCTTGATATGAGCTACATGTTACAAGTAAGCATGAAACAATTGCATTCATAAAGTACAAAATGCTCTAAAAGCTGTGGCCTGTTTTGTCATCAGTGCCAACCACAGATCATTCCCATGACAGCTATGAGCTCCACATGACCAATGAGCCTGCCAAGGTCCACGAGGCAAGTAGTCTCTTGATATAGTGCTTGTGCCACCTCTTGCTGATTTTTTTTTTAAATGAAAAAAACTCATCTTTTTAATTCAGTGCAATCATTGTTCAACACTGTAACAAAACAATGAGTAAAAAAAATCATGCTTTTAGAAGATGAGGAAGAGAATAAAAGAATCTATTAAGCTTGACCTTTAGAATTTGGAGGGCATTCCAGTCAGATGAATAAGGGTGGTATGCATATCCCAGCACCAAAATAAACCCCTGTACCTCCAAGTTTGCTACTTGATCATTGGACCTGGTGACTTTGCTATCCTACTTGTATTTTTTGTAATGATACTATACAGTCTAATTCAATGCTCACTCATAGCTTGTTCTTTAGCCTTTCTTTGATTGTATACTTTCTTCATCTCCAGTTAAGTAACAAAAAGGAAATGATATATAGTCAAAGAAATCTCATTTATATAGGTTAATAATTTTGTGATTAATGGTGACTTACCATGGATTGCCAAAGAGATGAGAGGAAATACCTGACAGGATTTCTAAGTAACTTTCCATGTTGAAAGATCACTTTCTGAGGCGTGTTCCCTTGTACACTTATCCTACAAACCTCCCACTAGTGGCAGACTTTGCCCTGTCGTCATGGACGGACATCTTGTTTCAGAGATGAAGATTTGCACTTGCACAACACATGTGTGTAGGAAGTTTCAGCTCAGCACCTCCACTCTACTTTTTTTTTTTTTTTGTCCTCAAGGTGCATCTCATTACAGACACTGTGGGAGACTGAATCATGTAAAGTCCTGCTGGAAGAACATTTGTCACATTTTGACAAGTCCACATAACTAGCTGGATGCTTCATTTAATGCTAAATCTCTAATGACGTTTGAGAGAGACTTAAAATAAGTGCATCATGCTGCTAGTGCTTGCTTGAAAGTAAGAATTCTTGTACTTAAAATGTCCTAGATTCTTCTAATACCTTGATTTCTTGCCATATCAGAAGAGTTTGGACAATAGAGTCACCAAACACTTGCAGGTTTTTTTGTTTCTTGGTTGGTTTTTTTTTTCCCCAACAGCGTGTTGGGTTTTGTCCTTTTCATGAAGAATAATTTTTTCTTTACATGGTCCAAGGTTTTCTCCATGTACCTTATTCTTCCTGTTAGGCCTTTCAAGGGCAGCAGTTAACAGTGTAAATGTTGTGTTCTGAAGCTCTGGCCTTGGTTCCCAGGTCCCTCGATACACTAGGGTGTGTGCAAACATGAAGAAAAAAAGGACCATTCTCTGATCTGAGGAAGGCTAAGTCTAGTTACTTGAGGCCAAGATGTTCTTATAAAACAGTTTATTTTGGAATAGCAGATTTCTTGGCTTAAAACATCTTGTGTTTGAGCAGCTTTGCTGGCTCTGGTTCTTGCAGGACAAACCTGTGCTGTTTACAGGAGCCCCTGAAGCTTGTGAGCAGTCTCATGTGGTTGGGAACAGCACCTTCCTTAAAGCCTGGGCCAAGGGCTGAACCAACACGCCACTGCTATGGCTGACTGGAGTTGTCCAGAGGGGTGACTAGAGTTGTCCAGGCCAGCAATAAGGTGAGAAAGACTTTGAAAATGAGGACAAACAAGATATGCTTGAAGCAGCCAAGGGGAACCGTGTAGAAAGAGAGGAAAAATGACCCTGGCAGACATTTCCTTAACGTGAGCTAGGGCAAGACTGCCCTTGTTAGAGTCCCCAGATGCCTCTTGCAGAAATCAAGAGGTGAGGACTAAGATCCAGCAAAGGAGTTTTAAGGGTACAGGAGGATAAGAAAGGAGTATCTCGGTTGTGTTATGCAAAAGAACCTGTGAGAGTCAGGACGGAAGGACCCAGGGCTGTGGTTTCCTTGGAAAAAGAGCAGGACTCTTGGATAGAGGGAAGTTAGAGCTGGCTGGTTTGCGCAACCATGGTTTAAATCTCCCCACAGGGAAGTCCCTATACCGTAACTGCATAGTGCTGAAAATCTACAGTGATTGCGGTGTTTGCCTAGAGAAGGCCTGTGTCCATGGCTACTCTGCCAATGTTCGTGACACAGCTGCTCAATAGTGTCTTCTAACACCCACTAAACCCAAACTTGTTTGTTTTTTGTCTGGCAACCCAAAATAAGCAGATGTTACTGGATATTTTTAAGCTAGTCTTCCAGTAACACATGACAATGTCAGCTGTCTTAATCATGTACTAAGTAGTCTGTAATGACCAAGTGCTCTATATGTCACGTGTGACTTAGTAACACTTTCGGTCAATGAGTTCTCTTGGTCAACTTAAAACTTTACAACTTCATGTCATTTTGTTCTTTTTCTTCTCTTTTGTTTTTAGGGTTTGTTATCTTTGTTTTAGGTCAACTTGAGGAAGCAAACATAGAACACGAGAAAAAAAAAAAGCAGCTTCACATTTTCCAAATTATTCTCTTCCAATTTTTAGACAAAGCTATTCACCATGTTTCAATTGAATTAATGAATAGTTTCAGCCCACCTAAAACTGCATTTCTAATAAAATTTTGAAGTGCCAGATTTTTTTTTCCTCCTCTATTCTTGTCTACTAATTGTCAAAATCCGGAAAATGTCACATATATCTCTTTCATAATTGCCAAGGAATAGTATCTTTTTTTCCTCTTTCTGAATTAAATGTTTAAGTGCAATTCCTCATTTGTTAGTACGGGAAGGTGCCTTGATGTTCAGGCTGTGGATTTTTGCTCCAGCCACTCTCCTTGATCTTTGCGATCTGTACATCTCTGGGAAACTCTCAGCCACACCACAGCAGTGGAGAAGCAGTGACCGACATGCGTAGAGGTGGTGTGGTGGGAACCACAGAAAACCAGAAGCTTCAGGCTTAGTTTCTGTGGGTCTGTATGATGACTCTAGTGCTAAAAGGTTGCTGACAGCTTTTTTTTTTGTGAAGATTTCAGGATGTTAGACCAGAGTAAATCACATTACTTCTTTTTGTAAGCATGTTCCTTCTTTGTCTGCAGATGACACTTGGTGGCCTCAGTCCCTTCCAAGAGATACATATTGTACACTCTCAAGTGATTCCTTCCCTTCTTCCCCACCTTTGTGGAAGTTATGCAGAAAATTGGCACTTCTCGACTTCTTTAATAGTCAGGAACGTATTAGTCAAAATGTTTCTTTTGTTGTGGTTGTTATGCCTAAAGGCAGATACAAATTTAGATGGGAAGGGAAAAAGAGCTCTAATAAAGCAAATCTAATGTAACCTAGAGCTTAGCTTGGTAGGCACCTTTTAATTGTTCTTCTTTTGACTACTTTTTTTCATCCTTCTTTCCAGCTATAGGTTTTGCCTTTAACTTTGAGAGGTCCATTTCTGTGAAAAGGTGGTTGGCTGCCACAAGGGGCTGTAGACAGAGTAGGGTTAATTTTGGAAGAGAGAAATCTGCCCTCAGAACACCAGATATTCCGCTACTGTATCTATGTAGCAGCAAACAACCATCAGTGCTAGGATGGATGCTGGCATGCTCATGGCAGATGCACCAGTCTCCTCATAACCTGCACTTCTGATAGATCAGAGGTTCGTTTCTCCCAGCAGGCATGCAATTTGTCAATAATTGCATTAAACCAATTTCATTCAATAGTATTTCTAGATCTATTCCTTTTGAAGTGTAATGTATAATTAGTCAAAATTAATGAAATCACCGTATTACATCACAGCCTCTAAAGCACCAGAGATGTTGAGCAAGTTACCTGTGGAACTTTTGTGTTCAGGATGCATTATGTAATTTCATCACTGGGGATTATGCAATGATTAAATCCCCGCATTTAGCCCGGTTCCTTTGAACTAGTGCCTTCTCCTGCCCTTTGCTCTGTCAAAGGTGTCCTAAACCACTGGAAGTTACAGCAGGGGATTTCCCGTTTGGTTCTGTTCTTCCTGGTTGATCAGCTGTATTGCTGTAATGCTTTATTTCCAGCAGGTTGGACAAGGGCAGTAGTATGTAATAAAAACCCATCTCTTTGTGAGGATGAATAAAATTGGAAATTTTGGTAAACTGCTACCAGTCAGTTAAAAACTGTTCATAAGTTTCTCATCTTATTGTAGGGGATAGGTAAAGATATTATAGACACTGTTTAACATCAGGGTAGATAAGAAATTTTTTTAAAAAAAGCTTTCATATTTAATATTAGATCTAAACTCATAAAGAAGTGACTATAAGCTGCAGTCTATCAATCAAGTAGTTAATGATTATAAAACTTCCCTGTGTCTCTTCAGAAGTCAGTGGAGTGTTTCAAGCCTTACATCTGTATGACTGTTTGAGGATCTCATAGCAGATTACCATTGCGGGGCTACAGTTTTAAAGCATTTCAAACTGTTTTCCAAGTCATGCACAGTTCTTAATTCCCCATAGGCATAGGGCTTCTCATATGCAAGATTTTGAATGAAAACAGACATAGCTTTATTGCCACAACTCCACGAGTACCTCGAAACCAGGCAGTCTGCTTCTCTGCTGCTCCACAATGGGGAGAGTGGTGGGGCAAGCCCACCCCCCAGAAATAACTCTCATTTTTCGACTGGTACAGGGGTGTTTATCAAGGTTGAACTATGAAGTCCCTTCAGCACTTCAGACTTTCAGCAGGTACTTCTGCCACTAAAAGCCCCTTGGGATAAAAGAGAGGAAGCATATTACAGGGAGGCAGCAGCCTGGTGACCAGGGCAAGAGGTGACATAGAGGCTGTAACTTTTCAGCTGGTGTCCGAGAGTGCTCTGACTCCTCAGCTCTCCTCTTTCACATCCCCAAACTGCTCAGAACTATTGGTTTCTCAATATTACCTTGGAAAAGGCTCAGTTTTCCCTGAGGTGTTCTGTCTCCTTTCACAGCTCTCA
>Ga0065711_1008706_pt1 | contig 13137 bp, 7 predicted proteins | sample Hoacrofraction12_FD_59098 | JGI IMG/M metagenome (GOLD analysis project Ga0065711, IMG submission 59098) | Hoatzin crop microbial communities from Cojedes, Venezuela - Epithelial fraction 12 v2 (version 2) | ecosystem: Host-associated > Birds > Digestive system > Esophagus > Crop | place... | reverse complement strand
TTTTTTTTTTTTTTTTTTTTTTTGTATTCTATTTGTTTAGCAGTTCCTTTCTGGTTATTTCCTGAGGGGTCATTTTGTTAATGCATATCATTGATGGAAATGCATAAACCAAACCCAAAATCTATAATGTTACCAAATCTCTGTAGTTAATTAAAGGAGGGATTGAATGTAGAGCACAGGAAAAGGTGACTGGATGCCTAAGGCTCAGCTTGCCATTGTAACACTGATTCTCAAAATAACATTCAATTTGTTAGTAAAGTACACCAAGCCTACCACTAGTGATAAGGCCAATGAACTTTGCTACTCTCAATCTATATAAGCTGAAATAAACTAATTTAAAAAGTACAGGTTCCCTGTTGATTCCCTCAGCAGGCTACAGGTTTTGAGTAATACATCATTGGATCAACACCACTTCATTTTCAAGGTGCTGAAACTCAATTTGTTTGCAGTGCCACGAAGTCAAGTACACTGTAAAATTCTGCAGCTCAGTGGTATAAAAAAATAACTAAAACCAGACTTTGTAGAAGAAGTTAGGTGATAAAGTGACATGTGCACAGCTGCTTCAGTCATGCTTGCCTAAATTCAAATTTCTTCAAAGTAAATAAAAAAATTAATATGCTATTTCCTGGGCTTTCTTTTTCCCCTCCCCTTAAGGAGTTTTATACTAAATGCTGTTCTGCCTTCTGGTTTGGAAAAGTTGGAAAATCCTTTAGAAGAATGACGGGAGTGGAGACAGGATTTTTATGCTCTCTTTGAAAAAGATACTCAGTTCCCTGTGCCAGCAGGTAATGAATCCCCAGCTACACTCCTGGTGGTTCATGTGCCATTCTCCTTGGCACAGCCCAAGGGCTCGAGTACCATGGAGGAAACTGCCAAATAGTGGCTTGTGTTTTAGTTTTCTTATAATGAATATAAGAATATGAGAATAATAAAGCTTACACCCCTCAAAGGTGTGTTGAAGCTAAATTGAAGTGTGTGAAGTAGATGATATGTGTTGATGGAAACCACTAATAGCGTGAGAAATATAAACAAACCTGATGAGAAAGCTGAGTTTTAAGATGGGACAGGAACTTAAAAAGTCCTGAGTGCTTTAAAAAAAATGCCTTTCTGAGCTTGAATCAGTGAATATTCACTGATGTTTTGGCAGGACCTAAGGAAGGACCGAAATGAACTAGGTTTTTCTAATTGCAGTCTGGCATCTTACTATTTTATGGGCAATGAGTCTTCAGACTAGTTGAGGTGAAATGAGATCAGACATTAGCCCTTTTGGTCAGCGCAGGGAAAAAGTAACACCTTAACATAAACCTGGTCACTTATACTAGAAATAAGCCAAAAGTGATACCTCAGATGAAAACTTCCTGGAAAAGTTTAAAGCCATGGTTCCAGATACCTCTCTGCAATTTTTGGATTTCGGCTGAACACGAAACTCTATTCTGAGTTATTTGATGCTAAAATCTCCTAGAAACTTTCTTCCCTTCAGGTTCTTGACTAAGATTATCAGCTGGACATCTCTGATGCTATTCAGTCAGCATCATTCAATGTGTCAAAACTTGATTAGATGAGTGCTTTTGCCAGGTTTATCACTGCATTTTTCTAAAACCAGGCAAGGGGAATTTGGAAGGTGAGGAGGAAGTAGAGATAGCTGTACCGGATCCTGGAGGGGGAGGTTTGGGCTGGGGATGCCTGCCGTGGTCCACAAGAGTAGTGAAGACTTTGGCTAATGAGGGAGTGGAGAAATGCCTGTTCTCTACTTCACTGCCATCCTCTCCCCTTCAGCCTTCCCTCTGCACCCCACTCAACCACCTCACAACTTGCACCTGCTCTGCTGTTAATGTGAAATTGCACTGCACCTGCATTGCTGGGAAATTTTTGAAGTAGCATGGCCTTTTTAGTTCTTCAGTGCTGCTTTATGACTAAATAGCTGTAACAGCAGGGAAAAATATATCCATGCACTACCTTACTGATCAGAAAACGATTACCTGTCTCCTGGGAATTGTGTGATTTCTCTTCTGTGATCTCCCATCTCTCTTCTCGTGAGCTCTCAGTGGAAGTCAGTCACACGATGTGAGTTGCAAACTACATCTTGAAATTGTTTGCACGCACCTAAAAGTAATGTCTGCAAGAGGATAACCTAGAACAGCAATAGGAGAGTTGCTGTAGAAAGCTCCTCTCTTGTTCTATGGAGAGTAGAAATCAATTTTTCTGATTGGGGTTTCTTCAGCAACAACTTTCTAGGCACAAGAGTTTTCCCAACAAAACCCATTTGCTAAAATCATCAAGCTACTTTTCTGTAAAGATGAAACAGTGAAAGGGATGACATATTTATTACCTGATTATCTTCCATAAAATGTTTTTATATAATGATACTGCAGTTTAAAAACCCTGATTAAAGACCATCAATGAAATATCAAGTCTCTTAGTATTGATAACGATTCTAAATTATGTCTGTTATGAAAAGGACTTTTGTTAGAATTGTCTTTTTACTTCTATACTGAATTCATAGACAGGATTCAGAAGAGTCTTATTTTGCGGAGAAATATTTATGTTTGTAGTAAATTTTTTGCCAGATGAGCCTTTTGCACAGTATAGTGCATTTTCTCTCCTAAAGCCAGGGGGTGTGTATGGGAGTGTTCTGTTATAGTGGGATGATGGTATAGTGACAGAAAGTTGATGGGATGCCCCGAAGAGGTTCCCCAGCACTAAATGACAGTAATGTCACCCAGCAAAGACAGCCCTTCCTGAAATTTGTCATTTGTTTATGTTGTGACGTTTTAGACTCTACAGATTGGTAAGAAAAAGGCTTTGTTGTTTTCTTTTCCTGTCATGTAACTAGAATGAATCTGTAATCATGGGTTATTATGATAGAAGGCATTTGTAAACTTCATATTATTGTGTCAAGATGACTTGGAACAGGACGGGAAAAATGCACAAGGCAGGAGTACATTATCATGACAGTGCATCTGAAGAAGACAGCGAGCGGGGAAGATGGGTGTCCTTTTGCCTGATAACAGGGAATCAACTTTTTCTTATGTATATTCTTAACAAAATTCTGATAGAAGTTACCTGGAGTCCACAAGGCATATGCACCTAATGTTATTTCAGAATACCAGGAACAGTTATTCCAGGTGAAGTTGTAGTTGAACAATAGTATCAAGGGAAACTCTCTCACTCTCCTGTTAAAATCTAAGGAGAAACAGGAAACAGGACTCTGACCTGGACAGATGTTTCAGATGAGAAGGCCTAAACTTTCAATAATGAGGTCCCCGAAAACATCAGAAAGATCTTAAATTCAGGAAGCTAAGTTTAAAATAAAAAAATAGTGGGGGTGGGGAGGTGGGTGAGGAGGGAGGTTGGATAAAAAGTTTCAAGGCAAAACAGATAATTTCTCTGAAGAACTTCTGCCCCACCTACAGTGTCCTTGCAGCCAAACTGTTGCATCCTTACTTGGTTCTAGGTCGTGAAAAAACAGAGTTTGCAGCCTTCTGGATTGCAGCAAATTCTGTCTCTTCCTCTTCCCACCATGTCCTGCCGTGAGGTGACTTCTCCCCCCATGTGGGGTTTGCTGCGTTTGCTGCTCTGGAGGGAAGGAGCAGTCTCCTGCCTCAACTTCCTGTCCTTCCCAGGGAAATGTGACATCCGAACGGAGAACAGAGGCGTCGGATGCTGATCGGCGTGGTCTGTGAGAGGGAGCCAGGGCTGGTCACCAGCAGCTTTGCTGGGAGATCTTGTCTGACTGAGGGACGCATTGCCAACAGGAGGAGCAGGAAAGAGGGTTTCTCTGGCACGTGAGGCAGCAGTGTTACCTGGGCCATTGTGGCTGCAGGAGAAGCACTGCAGCCGCTTAGGAGGGTCGTTCTGCGTGGTGTTTGGAGTACACTTTAATATTTTAAAACAGTGTCAGTTGGCAGAATATGTACTTTTCTTCCCAATGGAGTAAAGGGAAGTTGCTAATAACACTTAGTTAATAAGAAAGCCTAGTGACAGTCGCAAGGAATCCTGTTGTCTCAAGTTGAAGAGGATGCCGACAGGCTCCTGGGGTGCCTTGCACCAGCCCTAACTCAGGAGGCTCTGGAGAGCTGGAGCAAATACTTGTCATGTGAAGGCCAGGTTTGGCCTGGCACACCCTGTCACTGGTACCTACTGACGGCCGGCTCCTCTGGCAGGCGAGCGGTACTCCCATAGTGAGCCTGGCAGCTCCCCCGGTGGTGTATTTTCATCAAGGTGGCTGCATGTCGTGTGCTGCCCTCCAACGAGGGTATGTGCCTACCGCTGCCAGAGCGCGTCTTTGATTTCATAATCTCTAGTCTGCCAAAACGGACTCAGGGGAGTTGCTCTGATATGAAGTGAGCTTTGTTTAACTATCCATGCCTAATTGCAGATCACTCACTACTGGATTTCTTCAGGAGCAGACGCCATAAAACACTTTGAAAATAGAAGTATAATGTGTAGGGATAGAAAGGCTGGATACCTACACAGCTGCCCTGTTGCACGGGGACATGACGTGACATCCCTTTGCTGTTGCCTCACAGCTTTTGGGGCACCTGCGTGTCCCCCCAGACTGATGCACGGCTCGGGAAGGGAGAGGGACTGATGGACTTCTGCAGAGAGGAGACACCCACGGCTGCCGATGGAGGGAGCAGAGGATTTGCTAACGATGACTCTGCAAATCAGGGGAAGCAAAACAAAGGCAGCTGCTCCCTTGGTGGACAGAGGCCTAACGTATTTTAATAAATGAAGAGAAATATCCTGAAAACTTTGGAAGGAAAAAGGTTTCAAGTTGAGCCATAGGCACAGGGTCACCCAGGGCAAAGGACGGAAAGGGTTCAGTCCCTCCAGCACAGAACATGACAGTTAAATTGCTTGAACTAAGCCGGCATCTTCCTCTGGAGGAGGGATGTTGGAAACAAACCAACTAGGCAATGTAACAGTGGTGGACTGCTGATCAGCCTGCTATGCTTTTGGCAAAGCGAAATGATTCGAGGGAGAAGACTGAACTGAGTCCTGGTGTAGCTGTAGCCTCTTTTCTTTTTTTTTTTTTTTAAAGCAGAGTAGCTAGCTCAATTTTCATTACAACGATAGGCGATTGAGGATACATTTATCTATCCCTAAATCACAACTTTCCTGTTTTGTAGCTAGATTTAATTCACAAATCTAGTAAAACTGTCAGGCATCATACAGACGGTGGCTGATGTTTAGAGTAGTATACTTGCAGAATTTGTAAAGGGAAGGGGAATGGGGCTCATGAATGCACTGCTGCTGTTTAGGAAATGACTTCTGAGTCCTTGATTTAGAGGAACTGTCCAGGCGAAATGGGAAGAGGGATGCCGAGGACCCCCGTGCTGTGACTGCAGCTGAAATGAGCTGTTCTTTGGCTGTCTCCTGATTCTGCTGGACCCAGGGCTGCTCTGCTTTGTCCCAGAGCCCTCTGCTTGGGCTTAAAGGAGGGAGAAGGCCTTTGTCCTCTTTGCCTCTGTTCTGCTTTGACTGGAGTGAAGTAGCTGAGAGTCTCTGTTGTATAGAAATGACACACGCAAATAACACAAATATGATATAGTGTTTGAAGGCTGTCATGTTACTAAGTTGTATCCATGCAAAATGGTATTTTTACTACTTTGTCTTCTGCCTTTTTGAGTCACTATTGAACTTCATAGTCTTTCACTTACTACTTAAATAACAGTAAACTGTAATAGCCAGCTAAGTGTAGCAATAATATTTGAAGGAGATGATTTAATAGACAGTGTATTTGAATATGAATCCTTTTGCTGTTATGCTTTGGAGCTAGCTCTGGAGAGCTACTGATGGAAATTTGTAAGGTCATGACTGACTTGATGGTGTAATTATAAATTCCTGCTGAACATTAAGCACATTGCTATTCTTCTCATCTCTGTCTGGTCATTAAGGAAACAGAAGAACATCATGTGGTGTCAGAAGTGTAGAGTGAGAATGAATTTAGGAAGACTTCGGGAAAGGTCACAGAAAATAAAGGGAAGGGGAAGAAAAATAAAAGGGGAATTGTAGCAGCTCAAAGCTTTCTTACACAGGTTTTATAAGTAGATTTCTTATGTTCACTTTTTAGAAGAGTCTCAAAAGCTTATTGCAGATCTTGTGTACCGTGAGAGAAAATACATGCCTTTGACCCTGAGACTGTACTGCAATCTGGGATTATTTAAGAGATGTGTTAAAAATATAAGCACACTGTCAATCTGTTGACAGAAGGAGTGATAAGTGACAGTTATATGGGCTAAACCCTGAGTTGTAGCAAACAGTATGCTCTGGTGGGCAAACACTAGTACAAAGGAGGTAGTTATACTTCTCAAGTACAAAATTCTGTCTCCTGTCCTAGCCTTCTTAGTTATCTTTTCTGTCTCAGCTCTTCATTTTGTACATCTTTTACCCTTATTTTTCTAGTTGTTCATGCTTTCTTCTTCTGTCTCACTCTTCTTTCCTATCTTGATTCAGCTTCTTAACCCAGGCTTTTTAGCAAGACGGTTTCAGTGGTTTCTTTTAGTACTGCCTTTTCATCTGGCCTGCCACCTTCTCTCTGTCCTGCCAGTTCCCAGTCCTCGTCACTTTGTCCACATAGTTACTATCCTCTGCCAACCACAACACTCCCTTCCAGTTTCCCTTTTCCATCAGTTTTCAGTCCCAGTCACCTTGTCCCTTTTTCTGCCTTGTGTCATACATTGTCTCCTCTACTTCTAAGTGTGTCAGATGCTTTATTATCTCTACGTTTACATTAGATGTCTTCCTAAGCTGTATTGCCTTGGCACCAGCAGGAGGGATACCAGAAGATCAGGAAAATGCTTTCAGGACAGGGTTATGTGCATGCGGCTTGAGCATCCTTTCACTGCAACAGCAAAGATATAGTAACCCACTTCTGTTAAACGATGGCTCCAGCATCATGAGTTTTGCAAATAAACAGTGCCCAGAACTTAAATGAGATGAAACAAAGTACTTGACAGACTTACAGGTAGACATGGACACAAGTGAGATAAATTTTTCATTCCAGAGTCCTTCAAATTCTCTCCTTACAGAGATGAGATGGTGTGACTTTCTCTGTCCTGGATTACAGGTCATTTCCGATCTGTAAATGTGTGAATGTTGCTTTATTTTACTAGGAGAGTCATCTCTTCCATTTAACTGGTAAGTAAATAATTTTGCTTCACTGAGGTCAAAACCTTCCTTCCTTTCCTCAGTAAAAGTTTTTTTTTTCCTATGAACCTTACATTTTATATAAGTCTCTACATTAAAAGCCTTTGTGATATGAGTGTCTGAACACTATAACTGTATGTAGCTAATTGCTGAGTCTTGACTTGTCCAAGGCAGTTGAGTGACAATAGGCTGAACGCAATGCCCACCTTTTCCTTTGTAGGCAACCTGTTCCCAAACTTGTGAGAAATTTATGTGGCACTTTGTTTTACTAAATCGCACTCAATTTAAACTCACCAGTTTTCAAGGTTATTCAGTGACCAGATTCGTACCTATTCTTCTGTGCTTTAAAATGAGACGAAGTTAAGAGATGGGGTGATGATTTGTAAATTGACATTTTTACTAGATCAGCTATTATTGAAATCAGGTAAGGAAGTGGTTGATTAATGGTCAGGAATAACTTACAACTGTTCATTCTGGTATTGGTTTTCTTGTCACATATGATCCGGTTGATTAATATCTTCACGTTTTAAGAATGATTATGCATGGTGAAAGTGAAGGCAACTTGCTTCAGAAAATAACACTTTAATACTGTGCCATGTTGCTGTGCTGTTATGACTAGCATACAGGCTACTTGCTTGAATGGAAGATGTGAGGAATTTTTGTTTTTAGTGACCTTTTCCACCAGGGCATGTGCTAAATGGCAGTCAGCTATGCATCAGAAAACAATTATGCCTGGCGGCGCAACTGTTCATGTGTTCATGAGGTCTTTGAGGTCTTTAATTTTCCCTGGCATTTAATCTGAACTGTGCGCTGGAAAGGAACCAGCTTTTTAAGAACAAGCATACAAATATTTTTTTAATTCAGACCTGAAAATAATGATGTTGAGTGACCATTTTTATATTGTTCAATGTCTGTAGAGATGGCTATATTATCATTGGTCAAATATATTATTAAATGTTTGAGAAATTATCATAGCAATTTATTTCCATTTTCAAAATTAATGTAGTATTGTTTGGTAAATTACCTGGAGGAAACATTTTTCAAAGGCATGTGTAGAAATAGGCACTAAACCTCCATTAAAAGTCAACAGGAATTGGACACTTATTTCTTTCCCTTTTCCCCTGCTCACAGGCAGTGGACGGAACTGTTGAATAACTTTTTCTTGTTCCTTGTCATGATTATAGAAGAAATGCTCAGAATGAGTCTAATTATTATTTGCTTCTGTACTGCTGCTGATCCAAAGTCATCCCTCTAAAAATGATGAACTCCACTTATCGTGGAGACAGAGAGATGAAACTACTTGTGGCAAATTTAATCATTGTTTGCTGTATGCTGGAAAAGGACATGGATAGGGTGGTGGTGACGGTGTTATAAAAAGAGTCTAGGACAAGGTAATGCAAGAAGTGTCCTAGAGACATACCTGCATCCTTGTTCAGTAAGCTTGCCCCTGATGCTTTCTCAGATGCTCTTTGTTGGTGGGTCCTAAATGCATGCTTGTGTTAATTCTTGAATCAAATCTTGAAATAGAAATGTTCACACTTAGCAAATTCCTTTTGGCATCACTTACATGCTGTGCCATCCATATCTAATTATTTTGTATAGAAAAGTGAATGCACTGTCACATGCTGTTGCTGTTGCACCAAAGGTGTATCTCGTGTGCACTTGTTGTGGGGGGGTCTCTCCTTTGCGCTGAGCAGCCGCCGGTTACCAAGTACTGAAATCTGTCTTTATGACTCATGTTTTTCAGAGAAAAGTTTACTGCATCTCCGAATGGGAGTTTCCTTCAGAGATTCAGGAGAGCTTGGAAGGGAATTCGCTTCCTGGTGATGAGTGAGGTTTTTGGGAGTTTGTTTCTTTGGTTTTCAGGAAGGAAAAAGGGGAGGAGGTGATTTAGGAGGGCTTTTATGTTTTTCTTCTGGGAGCTACAAAAATGCTATATATTTTGTTGTAAGGAGAAAAGACTGCTGTGATTTTGTGTTGTGGTACCACTACATAGAACTGACTAATGGGTTGTAGTATAATCCCAGAAATGTTTTGAGATGGATTCCTTACAGTTCCCATTTATAACAAAAGGCAAGGCTGTATCTCAGCAGGACTTTCTAGTTCTTTGCATGCATCAGATCAGTTTTATTTGTTCTTTTCATTTACACTGGGATTTGGGCTTGTTATTAATTTAGTAGGGTCAGAAATCCTGTTGTTATGAAATTGTTGGTTTTACAGATAAGCAGCTCAAATAGTAAAAGGTTTTTTTTAATTTTGTCATGGATATGTTTTCTTTTCAGAAGTGCCCTGATTTTGCATGCACTAGATTTTAAGCATTTAATTGTTCTATTTTCCTGGCATTTGAATTAAAAAGAAACAAACTACTCATATGCTTGCCTGTAAATACATGCTTTAACTCTTCTGTTTGAACAGGGATATTCGGTACTTTGCCAGTGAGAATTTTGCTGTGTAATAGCACAAATTTACCAGCTGTTATAAGTAGTTTGGTGTGTTATTTGTTTCCTTTGGGTCCTATGATTTTTACACAAACCATGTCTTTTGTAGTTCCTGGCCAATATTTCTTCTTTGTGAGTTAGAATGCTACAAATAAAGTCAGTATCATAGAATCATAGAATACTTTGGATTGGAAGGGACATTTAGAGGTCATCTAGCCCAACCCCCTGCAGTGAGCAGGGACATCTTCAACTCGACCAGGTTGCTCAGAGCCCGGTCCAACCTGGCCTTGAATGTTTCCAGTGATGGGGCCTCCACTACCTCTCTGGGCAACCTGTTCCAGTGTTTCACCACCCTTACGGTAAAAAATTTCTTCCTTATATGTAGTTTAAACCTACCATCCCTTAGTTTAAAGCCATCACTCCTTGTCCTGTCACAATAAGCTCTGCTGAAAATATTTTCTTCATCTTTCGTATAGGCCCCCTTCAGGTACTGGAGGCTGCTGTAAGGTCTCCCTGCAGCCTTCTCTTCTCCAGGCTGAACAGCCCCAACTCTCTCAGCCTTTCCTCATAGGAGAAGTGTTCCAGCTCTCTGGTCATCTTTGTGGCCTCCTCTGGACCTGCTCTAACAGGTCCATGTCTTTCCTGTGCTGAGGGCTCCAGAGCTGGATGCAGGACTCCAGGTGGGGTCTGACCAGAGCGGAGCAGAGAGGCAGAATCCCCTCGCTCAACCTGCTGGCCATGCTTCTCTATCAGACCTGGTTGGGAGCCCCTTTTTAAGTGGAAGCAGATAAAACAACTAAGAAAAACTTCCTTTACAAGAAGGACAAAAAACAACACTCCCCCATTCAATTTTCTGAATATTTTTTTCCAATCTTATCCCTTGCTGAGCAATTGCGTGGTTTCCCCACTTAAGCTTAGGAGGAAGAAGCATTGTGAAAACACAGCGTCCACAAACACAAAACCATCTACTGATAAAATATCTTAGTAATGCATTTTCATTCAGCTCTGAATAACAGCAGTTGCTTTCGTTGTTTTTCCTTTTAAGTGGGACATATCTGTAGTTAAAATAGTACCTTGCAATATATAGCTATATCTGCAGTAGACTGAAGTACACCTACATCCTGTTGCATAAGGTGGATGTAAAGTAGTACATTTTTGGTGGATATGTTGAGTAAAATTTTCTCAATTGTGAGGCATGAATGAGCAATAGAGGATTAGCTTTTTTAATGTGTGAGTCTGGATAAAGGCTATAAAAGGCTCTTGTCGATTGTTACCTATTGAAACTAGGCCAAAAAGACCTTCTCATAGTTTTAAGAACCAGATGACATCTCCTTTATTTTTTTCTTTCTTTCTTCCTTTTTTTTAATTTTCATTGTGTAAAAACTCATTTAAAGCAAGGCCTCAGTTTAGAAGACCAGATATTTTTTTTAAAATTATTTGCAGGAAATTAATAGTAGATAACGAAATTATAGAAACGGTCCTCCTCCTTCCTCCTTGTGACCTTTCTGTAAATGCACGTTGTTGCAGAAGCATGCGCAGTATTGGAAATGTTCTTAACCATTGATGGCTAACAAACTGAATGTGATGGCATTCTGGGTCCTTCTGTTTACACGAAAATATTCAGTGATCAGAATGAGGTGGTATGTGATGGCGTACTGTACCACTAGTTCTCCGAATATCAAACATATAGAACAGTCTCCAGTCCCTCTTTATAAAAACTTTAGTAGATTTTGTACAGAGTTGCTGCTATATTGTGCTCCAGCCAGAGTTTCCTTTCCTGCGTTTTCTTTTTTTGTTTCACCTCGTACAAGTAGAAGACAGTTGGAGTCATGTAATTAGAAATCTGGAGTTCAGTCAAGTAATCTAAATCTCTGTGCTTGGGCTGGGGTGAGGTGCTTGCATACCTCCCACTGTTCCTAGCCATACTAGAGCTAAGCACTTACAGAAGACAGGTTTTGGATTCAAGTTGATTGTGACGGAGTTCAGGTAATTTATTAATTTTACAAAGATATCACACATCTTTTATATACACACACATACATATGTCTGTCTGTCTTGATTCTGAAGGATGTATGTTTCACTAACACTTCTATTGGTGAAATAAAACATGTTTTTTTCCAGTTCTTAGCTGTGTGCCATGTAACTCGTGCTACTGTGATTAACAGTTTTCCATTGTAAACAAATTGTAGTAAGCGGCCATTTTTATGTTGCATTATAGATCAACTTCATGAGTGTCTGCCCTTTGACTATGTTGTGTTCTAGTGGAAATTATTGGGGAGAAATGATAAGCAGCATCGGGTTTGATCAAATACGTGTTTTTTCACTACCGGAATTACTAGGAAGTCTACTTTATTTATGTGTAGGTAGGTAGCTAGCTAAAAATATGCTTCTGTTTATTTTTATATATGTGTTGTTATGTATATTTATAGCATACATGGTAGAATAACAGAATTTCACAATCTGAGCTTTTTCCTATGCGTTTTGTCTTTTTTTATTTGTTTTGATTATAAAATTTCTTTCTTCTACATTTTGCAGATTACACCACAGTGCAGCCTGAAGTGTGTTGGGGTGTCTGTATTACAAAGAAGTGACATAATTTGGCATCTGAGCTATTTTATGTTGTATCCTGAGAAATTAAGATATCCCTTTCCTCACTGTCCTTGGATTACGGCTGCCTTTGTGTTCTGTCACTGAATAGACTGTGAAAAGTTGCTTTTCCTGCAACGGATGCAGCCTGTCATGCTGCTTTTAACTGATTTTAGTTCCAGGCCAGTGGGCTGGGTTTCTCAGTTAGCTACAGGAAAATGGCAGCTGACCATGAGGAGGGACTCAGCTCAGCAGAACAAATTACGTTCGGTCCCAGCAGACAGTGAAACATATGGAAATTGCTTTGCAGTTGCCCCCATGTAAACCTTACCTGTGAATGGTTCTTAAAGATGTTGCCCTTTCATGCTTCCCAAAGCATGCAAGCCCATTGGCCAGCAGCTTCTTGGAGTCCCCTGCTTCTCTGTGACCTGACATTTGCTTTCCTCTGCTGTGCAGGAGCTGGCCTTTTTGCCAGCATTTTCTATACTAGAAAATAGAATATAATGTGAGGTTGGGGAGACAGTGAAGCCTGATGTTTCATGTAAGGCTCATCGCAGATGCACATGCCTGGGCCTGGTGAAGGGTGTCGCAGGACCCTCAGCAATACCACATAGAGGGTCAAATGTTTCCAGAACTAGCCTAGCTTTAAAAAACTTCCTTTAAAGGGAAATTTTGGGTAAATTACCTGGGCAAATTCTTGTCTTCCCAAAACAGGTTGCAAGGGCTGGTGTAGTTCTTGTAGACTGACAGGGCACCATGCCAGCTACCTGCAGGAGAATGGAGTGTTCTGGCTTCTGTGCTCGCACATGACTTTAGAGACTTTCAGAGAGCGCAAGAGCTCTCGATTCCCAAGTGTAAGAAGTCGAGCAGAGAAGGGAAGAGACCGGCATGGCTGAGGCAAGAGATGCTGGTCAAACTAAGGAAGAAGAGGGAACTGCACAGGCAGTGGAAGCAGGGACTG
>Ga0065711_1046023_pt1 | contig 13138 bp, 22 predicted proteins | sample Hoacrofraction12_FD_59098 | JGI IMG/M metagenome (GOLD analysis project Ga0065711, IMG submission 59098) | Hoatzin crop microbial communities from Cojedes, Venezuela - Epithelial fraction 12 v2 (version 2) | ecosystem: Host-associated > Birds > Digestive system > Esophagus > Crop | place... | reverse complement strand
CGTTCCCGCTCTCCGGCCGGGCTGCGGGCAGGGCCGGGCTCCCTGTCCCGCCTGGTTTTGCCCGCTCGGGAGCGCGGGGCGGGGGGGGTCCCCCCGGGTGGGCGATGTGCGGGACGCTGCGGGGCCGCTCTGGCTCCTGGCGGCTTCGCCCGCCCGCGCCGTTCGCCTCGGGGATCCGGGAGGCTGGAAGGGCTGGGCAGGGACGGGGTGCCGGCCCCAGGCACGGAGCCCTCCGGGGGGCGGCAGGGACCGGACGTCCAGGGCAGCGCCTTCCCCGCTCTCAAAGCGTAAGAATTGCTGGCACGGGCTGGGAGCCCGGAGCGGAGGGACCCCTGCGAGCCGGGGGCGTGGGAGTGCGTGGCTGTGGGGTGTCAGGGCTCAGCGATGGAGGAGAGCGGCTCTGGAGCCCCGCTGTCCTCTCTGGAGCTCTGCGCCGCGCGGGCTGCTCCCTCTGCCGCGTTTTCATCAGAAGTGGAAATGATAATCTTGGTTTCTTCCTCTCTAGTGAGGACCAGGACGAGCTGCATTACCAGGATACCGACTCGGATGTGCCGGAGCAGCGGGACGGCAGGTGCAAAGTCAAGTGGACGCAGGAGGAGGTGAGTGAGAGCCGGGCACTTGCTGAGAGTAGGCGCTTCGGGGTCGGGCTCTGCATGGCACCCGAGGCTTGGGTGCATCCACCCCAGCTGTCTCCTGCTGGCCACCACCTCCTGCTGGCTTGCTGCTGGAGAAGACCATGTGTCTGTTTTGGTGACATGAGCTGAGGTCTTAACAAGGCTGGGAGGTTCAGGGGAGTTTGAAGTGTGGCCTGAAGAGCAAGAGCTGCAACCACTTCAGCTGAAGTGTGTGAGCCCTGAGCGAGGCATCTGCTGCCTGCAGCGCTCTTGTGAGCAAAGAGGGATTCCAGAGGATGGCCAAGGCCTTCAGCAAGCTGAATGGCGCAGTGGAAGTGTCCTCTCTTTTCTGCAGCAAGAGCAGGGAGCGTTGAGACTGTTGGGATCATGGCTTAGTCATCCTGGCAGAGAGCCTGAAATTAGTTGGGATATTCTCTTCCCTCCTCCCAGTTCCTCCGTCATCTTTGGTGTGAAAGCTACAAGGTGTCCCGTATCCGTGGGGCCTGAACACCAAGTGAGGTGGTCTTTGTGCAGGGGTCAGGGCCTCGGGCTCGTGCTGGGCAGGGGGTTATTTCATGCCTCTGTTTGCCCAGGCAGAGCACACAGGCAAGGGCACCCGAGAAGTGCTGTAGGGCCCCGTAGCACTGAAAGACAGCAGACCTCTGGGCCAGTGGTGAGGCACTTAAACCAATCGGCCTTCTTGGCTGGGAAAAAGCAGTGGCTGAGCTGGAAGTTGGACTGTCTGGTCCAGGGGGTACTGGGGCTGGATAAGCAGGTAACCTTAGCCACATGGTTTGAACCAGACTGTACTGGGACAGAGCTGAGCTTGCTTTGTACTCGCTGCATGAGTTTGTGCTAGTACAGAGCCTGGAACCAAATGGTCTGTTCCAGTGGGATTCCATGTGCTGGAGCGCTGCTGAGGGATGGTGGGAGCTACCTTCCTCCACTGAAGGCAGAATGCCAAAAAACCTTCTTGACAGTTTGAAATATCTAACTCCTTGTCTTGGTGCCGTCAGCCCAGGGGTGCCAGTGGCGTGCGTTTGTGAAAGTGGATGTCTTTGTTCTTTGCAGGATGAGCAGCTGAAGATGCTAGTGAGACATTACGGGCAGAATGACTGGAAGTTCCTGGCCAGTCACTTCCCTGTAAGTAACCCCTTGCCCAGTTGGGAATTGTTGTGTTTGCATGTTGCTTCTTGTGCTCATTGTGCTGGTTCTCCATGTCTGGGCAGCAGCTTGCACAGTGGGACGCGGTTCTGTGACTGCCGTGGCTGGCTGTGGAACAGTGCTCCTTCAAGGCAGGGGAGCATTGTTCTTGTATAGAGGACTTTGAAGGGCAAGCCTGTGGGAGCTGGGGTGAGAAATGGAGGCTCCTGTCTCTGTGCCCAGTGCCCTAGTCGTAGGATGTATTCTCCATGCGCTCCTGCGTGTTTTCCGTGGGATGGCCCGTGTGTGTGGGGACTGCTGTTGCTATAGCGGCTGTTGGAGCCTCCGGTCCAGCGCGTGGCTGTTCTCATTCCTTTTCACAGAACCGCAGCGATCAGCAGTGTCAGTACCGGTGGCTGAGGGTGCTGAATCCAGACTTGGTGAAGGGCCCTTGGACCAAAGAGGAGGACCAAAAGGTGAGTCAGGGCTGAGAGGATCCGAATGTTGGACTGTGACTGTCTGCGGAGAGGATGGAGGCGTCAGACCCTCGGGTCTTTTTGTCAGCTGTGGGTAATTCCTTCCAGTGGTGGATATCCACGAGAGCAGCACTCTGACCTGTTCTGACCAGACTAATGCAGCCGTGGTCATGACGAGCAGAAGCATGTCTGGGCCTCTTTAGCTGAACACCTTTTTGCTTTCGCAGAGTACTGCTACAGTAGGCTGCCAAGGGAGAAAGCAGAAAAGGGAATTAATTCATCTGCCTGCTGGCAGATCTCCACTTGACCTGGCTGTGTTGGACCCAAGGGAAAATAAAACTGGCATTTCCTGTGCCGCAGCAGACAGACTGAAGTGGATATCTGAGGTCAGCTAGGTGAATCGGGACTTCTGCAAACCTGTTTGCTGATTCCAGAGTGAGCTGAGAGCGGCCAGCTCAGATAAACTCCTCATCTTGATGTACTTAAGGAAAGTTGGAATGAATTCCAACTTTTACTAAGGTTTTGTGCTGCAAAATTTCCTAGCTTTTTAGATTCTCTGTAACGCTGCTGCTCCTCCGTTTCTGTCCCTTTTGGTCCCATTACAGGCTGTTATGGTCCTTTTTGCCTCCCATCTGTGTGTTAAGTCAAGCATGTCCTAAGAATGCTTATCATGATGTCCTGCCACATTCCTACAGCAGAGCCATAGCTGCCTGCTTTCCCCTTCCCTTTGCATGTCCTGACACTTCCAGCCTACCCAGTCATGACGCCCACTGCCATCCTGGCCAGGCTGGGCCCCGGTTTTCTGCTCCTGTTGCTGCACGTTGCTTTGCCCTGCAAGCACTCCAGCTCCTTGGGCTGTGCTGCAGTTTGGTGTCGTTGGCCCGTTTGTCTGTGCTGGGTAGGCGAGAGTCTGCGGTGGGGACGTTGGTTATGGGCCCAGAGTACTGTGAGCGTCACCTGGCTAGGCGCACCTTTCAGCCAGTGCAGCTGGCCAGGGTGGACGTGCTCTTTGAGAGCCCTTTGGTCTCTCAGATTTTGGCGGGCGGAACGCTGCAGGCTGTAGATCGCTTCGTCCTGACTGTGCCATGGATGTCTCGCAGGGGCTCAGAACAGGTTCCATGCCCAACACAAACGTGTTGAGCCTCAAGCAGAAGTGACAAAACCCTGGGTGACAGGGAAGTGGCGAAGTGGATGGCTCTTAAGTGAATATTGTTCGTTTTGCTTTGGAGTTTTCACTGTGCTAGCGGGGCATGGAGCTGCAGGCCCTGGCACATCCTGGGCGTAGTGCGTGCTGTTGGAGGGAGGCTGCACCTCTGTCCCGGCGAGCAGACTGGTGCAGAGCTTATGGGGACTGGTCCTTGGTAGGAGGGAGGGCAGAAGAGCCTTGGAGCAGGCGGGACTCGGCCCTTGCACAGAAATGCGCATGTGTGTTTAAATTTGGGCCCCTCTGCCCCTGGCGCACCTGCCAGCTTCCACCCCATCTTCTGTGAGCAGTCACCCACGTTCACAGGTGCCTTGTGGCAAAATGGCTGCATGCAGACAGCCTCTTTCAGAAATTCAGCTGAATGGCTGCTCTCGCAGCTGTTGGTACACCTGATTGTCAGAGCTTTTTCTCCTGAGGGGCCTTTGTGTATCTGAGAAGATGTCTCAAGAGAGGTGAAGAGCAAAGCCTGAAGATGACTGTATTGACCTTCCCCTCCTTTATTCCATTTCCTTACTTCCCTCCTGCTCTCTTCAAAGGTAATTGAACTGGTCAAAAAATATGGCACCAAACAATGGACCCTGATAGCCAAGCACCTGAAAGGGCGATTAGGGAAGCAGTGCCGAGAACGCTGGCATAATCACCTGAACCCTGAGGTGAAGAAGTCCTCGTGGACAGAGGAGGAGGATCGCATCATTTTTGAGGCCCACAAGGTCCTGGGGAATCGCTGGGCAGAGATTGCCAAGCTGCTGCCTGGGAGGTAGGACCTCTGCTCGCTGTTGCCTTCAGAGCTGGGTGGCCCATGGAGATCCATGTGTTGGGCTCACGGGATGGGGCTGGAGAGCCTGTAGGAGCTGTTAGCTGTGCTTTAAAGCTGCTGGCAATGGTGATTTCCGTTTCCTTCTGCTTTCCCTGCAGGACCGACAATGCTGTGAAGAATCACTGGAACTCCACCATCAAGCGGAAGGTGGACACAGGAGGCTTCCTCAATGAAGCTAAGGAGTCCAAGTCACTCTACTTACTCGTGGAGGTGGATGACAAGGAGACCCAAAGCCAAACGAGAGCTGGAGGCCAGGTAGTGCACCAGCACATTTGCAGCAGGCAGCTGGGTCAGTCCCCTGCTCTGCTAATGCGTATCAGAGCTGTTCATCCACCTTCCTGCTGCCTCTGCCACAGCCCGGTGTCTACATAGACGGTCTGTGCCTTCCCCCAGCCTTCTCCAAGACACTGACTCTTGGGAGATCTCTCCCTCCGGGAGCTAGAAGTGTAACGTGTGCTGGAGCGTGTTATCCCTGCAGAGGACAGCAGTATGCTAGTGCTGCTGTGTTGCCAATCCCAGCATCAGGTCTGTCTTGGAGACCAAAGATTTTTTGACTCCGTTGTACTGTTGCTGGTGGGAGGAGGCGGCTGCTCCAGGCAGTGTGAGGGGCATGGTGAAGAGGTATTGTGTTCCTTTCCTCTGAAAAAGGAAGCAGGGGAAGTACACCCAATTATTTTTTCATGAAGAAAGCAAGTAGCTTGCAAAGGCAGGCTCTTGGAAAGTAGGAAATGCAGAATTAGTGCTGTCTGTTAGCCTTCATTCAGCTTTCTCTTGGGATACTGTGAAGTGAAATCTTCAATTTAACAGTCCTGTGCTCTGTATGTTGCACGGAGTCCTGCTCAGATGGTGAATGGGACAGAGCAGTGGGAGAACGGGGATGTGAAACAAACTGAGTGGCAGCTGGGAGAGCAGGCAGAGCTGAATGTGTCCACAGACCGTTGCTCTTTGTCCCCAGGACTTGAAGTTGCTCCCTTGGTTTCTACTAATGGCTGGACTTTCTTTGTTCTTTGTGCAAAGACCGTGCTGCCGAACTGGCCAGTCGATATCTCTGAAAGGAAGAGGATGTCAGCGATGAGGAAGTGACGGGTGTGCAGGAGTTGCCCTCGGAGCTGCCAGCTGCTGAACCGGCAGAGCATAATGCTGAGGGGACCCCAGGTGATGCGGTGCCCGAGGATGCCTCTTCATTTGTCACATCACCGTACAAGTGGGTCGTCGAAGCTGCCAACTATTTGTACCCAACGTCTGTGCCAGCCTTCAATGAAGCTCTGGACATGATTGAATCTGTAAGTAACAGACCCTTGCTCCTCCAGCTAATGTAGGGAGACTGATCCCCACCCTTTTCCCTTGGGTGAACTTACTGGGTCCTCTTGCTCATCACCATGGGCATCCTGAGCTGGGCTGGATCTGTCACTGGCTTGCAGCTTCCCACTGTCTCTTTTCCAGGGCTGGATTAGGCCTTTCCAGCTCTGCCAGTATTGCTCTCGGCTTACAGATTCCCCTAGGTGGGTGTCGTTGTGCATGGGCTCTGCTGGCGTGAGAGGCTGTAGGTGCTGGCAAACCTGGTCCCAAGCTCTCCCTTTCATAAAAGTCCAGGACCATGCTTATGGGCTTTCCTTTCCCTTGTAAGGCGAGTTGGGATAGGACAGACTGGGAGCAGGCGAGGCCCACTTGTAATGTGAAGGACAGACCCCTTCCTGCTGGGATGATGCTACCATCTGCTTTCAGTGGAGGCAGCTTCACTGAAACCAGTAATTTTGGGCCAGTGGAGCAGCGCTGAGCTCCCCAGGGTGATGGAGGCACGCCAGGGCAGGAGGCTGGCTCGAATCGACAGAACGCTTTGCTGCCATCAGAGGGAAGTATCACTGCAGAGAGTTTATGAGTTGATTATCCATGAAAGATCCACTTTACATGTGTATAGGAGGACAGAGAGGCTGTGCCCAAGGCTTAACAGCCCATCTGTGTGTCCTTAGGGGCCTGTATGGTGCTTTGGGTGTTGGTGGGGTTGAGCTTCGAAGCAGCTGATCTCTGAACTGGTCTGGTTATTTTTAATCTGCTTCCAGCAGTGCATGTTACAGCAGAGCCCTGTGTCCAGCTGTACTGGTGTGCTCAAGACTGTGGTTTGGTGTTGGGTGACAGTCGCTTCATTCAGCCCCTGTCCCCAGCTGCCTGTTTTGTCCCCTCTGTGTGGAGGTGCAGCTGTGTGTGCAGCTGTGCTGTGAACTGAACTGGGAAACCAACCTTGCATAAATAGAAAAGTCTGCCCTACGCACAAGCAGCAGCTCTCAGTTGGGTCAGTTCCCTGGTCTGGTTCTCAGCTGTGCTGGCAGCAGAGGGGAGGGCTTGAGCTCTCCTGTATCCAGGCTCCTTGCAAAATGTGGCGCAACCTCACACACCCAGTTATTTCACCTCCCAGTTCATCTCTGCATCTGCACCAGTCGGCTGCTCAGCGTTCTTTCCTGGGCTGCTTCTGACGGTTTCCCTTGTGTGCAGGACCCAGACGGGTGGTGTGATCTGACCCAGTTTGACCTGCCAGAGGAACCCTCCGCCGGCAGCAGCAGTAGCAGCAGCAGCCCGGTGAGGCAAACCCCCAGCAAGCCAGCACCGTCCCTGCCCAATGTGACCGAGTACCGCCTGGACGGCCACACCATCTCCGACCTGAGCAAGAGCAGCAAAGGGGAGCTCATCCCCATCTCTCCGCACGCAGAGGTGAGCTTTGGCACGCCGCCCTCTGTGCTGAAGAGGCAGAAGAAGAGGAAGATCTCCCTCTCCCCAGTCACAGAGAATGCCACCAGCACCAGCCTTTCCTTCATCGACTCCTGCAACAGCATGACGCCCAAGAGCACCCCTGTCAAGACGCTGCCTTTCTCTCCATCTCAGGTACAGAGCAATGGCGGAGCCCAGTCTGTGCTTCTCTGCTTGGGCTTGGTCATGAGGTCGTAAGCATGTTAGTGCTCTGCTTGCCTTAATGCCGTGTCTTCCCATCAGCTCTGCCAGGGTTGAGTTTCTCCTCCTGTGAATGGGGCAGTGCCAGTGCACAGGGTTCGTCTCCGCTAAAACAAGGCGCAGAGCTGGGTTCTGGCTCTGCTTGTCTTCAGTACTGCCCTTTCTGTGGGAGCAGCAGCCTGGCTCTGCCTCTGCGAGCGCTTGCAGCGTGGATGAAGCCCAGCTGCCCTGTGTGGTGGGCCGGGCACGTGCCCACTGTGAGGAAGGAGCACCGCTGTGCAGATCTGCGTGCCTGCCTGCTCCAGGATCACTGGGGAGCACAGTGCTTCTGTCCCCAGGGTGTTGCTGCCCCAGCTGCGGGTAGCAGAGTGGCAGCAGTGGAAAATGGCTTTCCCTGTTCATGTCCAGCTAAGCCACGCAGGCAGGCTCGGCAGCCCGTGCCTTGTGCAGGTCTCTGAGTTGCTGTGTTTAGGCGAATGCTCCTGGGCTTGTCTTCGATGCAAAAGGGACTTGGGATCTTTCAGCATTTGCCATGAGTCCTGCAGTGTCCACATGTGTGTGCACACGTGGCTTCCAACATACATCATCTTGGAGTCTGTGGTGTTCAGACCCATTGGTGTGGCGGGGTTCTGTCTGTAAAGGCTGCTGCGTTCCCCAGCGCAGTTCCCACAGCTGCTCTGTTGTTCAGGCCCTGCCTAGCCCTGCCTTCAAGGCCTTGATTTCTGCTGTTTCTGCAGCCCTGGGTTGCACATGGGAGAGCACCACAGGACAGTCTGACACTTAGGTTCAGGTGGACCTTGAATGCAAAGCCAGCAAGAATTGGGAAAACGGAGTGGGACCTGAAATATGAAGCTTTGCAGAGTGTAAAAGGCTGGAAGGCCTGGAGTGAATCTGAGAAGGCAAACGGCATGTCCTGCTTCTGGGCTGCACTTCAGCCATCAGTGAATGTAACACACAGAGCTCTTCTCTCCCGATAGGTTCTCGGGTACAAACCGTGTCCCTTGTGTGAGTGGAGTTGACACTTACTGGCTGTCATGAAGTAAAATCCTAGCAGAGATGAGACGGTTTGTTGTTCTCTCACAATTTAGGCTGAAGACAGCCCAGTGCAAGATCTGTTAACTTGTATGCTGTTGTGTTACATGGACTTGCCTCACGTTTGCCAGCCTGAGGTCAGAATAGACCTTTGGTGGGCTGGCATTACCCCTCCTTCACCATTTTACTTGGCCTTATCTGGGCCAGTGCAAGGAGAGACTGCTCTCGCAGCCTCTAGCTGCTTGTGGTTATGTCGGCTCATCCCTTATGGGAAGGGAATAACCGTTACAGGTGTGAGGCACCTTCTGGCAACTTTCACATGTGTGTCCATGTTACAGGACTGTAAGACCCTGCAAGAGCCATCCTGGTTTATACCAAGACAGATCCCTCTTCTGCCACTCAGTGTGGGAGAGTTGTCCCTACTTCAGGTTTTCCGCCATATTTAGGAAAAAGTAATGACTTGTGACACTGTGCCGGGATGCTGGAGACTGAGTGTCTTCTCTTTCTTTCCTGTGCTGTGCAGTTCTTAAACTTTTGGACCAAACAGGATACACTAGAACTGGAGAACCCGTCTCTGACCTCCACGCCTGTGTGCAGTCAGAAGGTGATTGTCACCACCCCTCTGCACAGGGACAAGACCCCTCTGCTCCAGAAGAACTCAGCGTAAGTCTTTTCCTCCTCTTCCCCCATCCTTACCCGAGCAGCATCCTTTTCCATGCAGCAGTCTGGTCCAGTTCAAACATACCCCGCCAGTACTTGTGCTGGCACTGCTGAGAAAGGGGCAGGGCAGGCTGGGGATTTCCATAAATCAGTGTTTCGCCCCAAAGACAGCTCCTCTCCGAGCTGCAGGGAAGAAGTGTCCGGGCTGACTGGGGCTGCAGCCAGGTGACCACTCTTGTGCTCAGCTGCTGGGTGGGCCATTGCCAGCCGTGCACGTCTTTGTCTGGGAAACGTTGCTGTGCTGTGAGCCCTGTGCCATCAGGGAAGGGGCTTGATTTCCTCAACAAGAGCTGTTCAGATCCACCACTTCAGCTCTGCACCCTCTGATTTGCCTGGCCTGAGGGGCAAGTCCAGGCCAGTGATTACCCAAGGCACTCTACCAGGCAGGTGAGGAGGAGTGGTCTGCACAGGGAGTGTTTTGCTGGTGAACCGAAGCAGCACAGTGTTTGGGGGTGCTGGCTGTGCTAGCGAAACCGCTCTGTTGTTGGCATGGTCCAGAGCTGCTCCCCTGTACAGGCAGCATGAGCTGGCTTGGCTGCTGTAAGTGCATTTGCACCCAGCACTTCTGCTGGTCCAGCTGTGACTGTCGCAAGCCCAGGCTGGGCCTGGGCAGATCCGCCAGCAGAAGCGTTGCAGAGTAGTGCTGGCCTGCAGAGCTGCATGTTGCCTGTGTCAGGGTGCTGGCCTGCTTTCTGACAAGGGTGCTTTGTAGCTGGTAAGGTGGAACCATAGAATCATTAAGGTTGGAAAAGACCTCTAAGATCACCAAGTCCAACCATCAACCCAACACCCCCATGTCTGCTAAACCATGTCCCAAAGTGCCATATCTACACATTTTTTGGGACACCTCCAGGGCTGGTGACTCCACCACTTGCCTGGGCAGCCTGTTCCAATGCCTGACCCCTCTTTCAGTAAAGAAATTTTTCCTAATATCCAGTCTAAACCCCCCGATGCAACTTGAGGCCATTTCCTCTTGTCCTATTGCTAATTACTTGGGAGAAGAGATCAACACCTGCCTCACTACAACCTCCTTTCAGGTAGTTGTAGAGAGCGATAAGGTCTCCCCTCAGCCTCCTCTTCTCCAGACTAAACAGCACTAAACAGCCCCAGCTCCCTCAGCCACTCCTCATAAGACTTGTTCTCTAGATACCTCTCCAGCCTTGTTACCCTTCCTTCTCTGGACACGCTCCAGCCCCTCAATGTTCTTCTTGTACTGAGGGGCCCAAAACTGAACATGGTACTCGAGGTGTGGCCTCACCAGGGCCGAGTGCAGTGGCACGGTCGCCTCCCTACTCCTGCTGGCCACACCATTGCTGGTACAAGCCAGGATGCTGTTGGCCGGTTTGGCCACATGGGCACGCTGCCGGCTCGTGTTCAGCCGGCTGTCAGTCGGCACCCCCAGGTCCTTTTCTGCCGTGCAGCTTTCCGGCCACTCTTCCCCAAGCACAGCTGACATGTTTGAAGGGTGTTTTCCCTGCTGAAGGCTCCTCTGTGCTTATTTGCTCTGCTCACACCCCAGGAACAGTCCAGCCAGGTGGGTGGCTGCTGCTGAGGCCATGTGAGTCTCTGCAGGTGGTTTGTGTAAGGAGAGGGCTTGGAAGGTCGAGGGTTACTTTGTGTGGGTGACAGCATGTCTGATCCTTCATCTTTCCCACTCTCTGCTCCCAGGTTTGTCACACCAGATCAGAAATATGTGGTGGACAACACTCCTCACACCCCTACACCTTTCAAAAATGCCCTGGAGAAATATGGACCAATTAGGCCTCTGGTAAGTGTTGGGCAGGTCTGCCACTTGCTGGGGCAGAAATGTAATGAGTGCATATGGGACATGGGGTGGGTTGCAGTGGAGCTGTGAGCAAGCTGTTACCTGTGCCATAGCAAGGTACGGTGTGGTAGTGCCAGGCTGAGATGGGAGGAAGGAAGGGGAGCTTGTCATGGTGAAAATGTCATGGTAAGCAGCCACAGGACTTTTAGCTCCTCTGTAAACTGGCTAAAAATGTCAAAACGTGCCCTTGAATCAAGCTGCAGTGCTTGGCTACAGATGAGGAAAAGCAAGGAAATGATCTACCTAGATGTCCCTGAGGAACTGGGTCTCTTAATGCAGGTTGTGTGGCGATGGCAGTGTCCAGTATCCCAGACCTGTGTGTACTGGTCTCTTGATGGCACGTTTGGGGTGCAGCTGATAAGTCTGTCATGCTTGGAGATTCTGTGAATCTGTGAGGCTGGCAGAAATCTTGTCATATCTTTTCCAGCTGGGAAGTAAATAAGTTGTCTTTGTGTTTGTCCTCCCACTGTGCGCTCCCCTGGCCCCATTATCCCTTGAGGGAAATACTTGCGAGTCTGACCAGCATACGGATTTTGACTGTCTTGTGCTCTCTCTCTGCCTTTTCATGCTAGCCCCAGACTCCTCACTTGGAAGAAGACTTGAAAGAGGTGCTCAGAAGTGAAGCTGGCATCGAACTTATCATAGAGGACGATGTGAAGCCTGAGAAACAGAAGAGGAAACAAGGGGTGAGCTGATCTTGCATCTGGTACCTGCTGCTGAGCTGCCCTGTGTTGTTGAGGGGTGTTTTGGCTGATTTTGTTCATCCTGCTGCCGATGCTAAAAAGTTTTTGGCCCATGACTGCTGTCTTTTAATAAGCAAGAGGTGCCTGAGGTTAAGGCCTGCTTAAAATATGGCCAGCTGTGTCCTGGTTTATGCTGAACTCAGGGCATGCTAGGAGACGCCGTGTCCCTAACCTACAGGAGAGACCCATGGCACGCTTGGGAGCATCTGTGGCAAGTTGGGCTGCTGGAAGGCTGTGGGCTGATATGCAGAATCTCTTGGCTCAGTTGCCCTGCTGGCTTTCCTTTCCTACTGAAAGCAGCTTCCTCTTCTAAATCGGTGGCTCTTGGTGCCAAGAGAGGAGCACTGGAAGCTGCTGTGCCCTGTGGTGGCAAAGGCTGCAGCATGTCTTCTTCCGGAGGTGCTGGTGCAGTGCAGAGCTGGGGTGGTGTGGGCTTGGTGTGCACCCTGGGCCCTGAGGGTGGGAATTCACCGAGTTGATTCATGCTGACGCGTGTTTTTCTGTGTCCCCCAGTTGCGCAGGAGTCCCATCAAGAAGGTCCGGAAGTCTCTGGCCCTGGATATTGTGGATGAAGATATGACACAAAATATGCCTGCCCTCCCCAAGACTGTCTCTTTCAAAAGAGCCCAGGTGAGGGGTACTGTGCTCAGGGCAGGGGTAGAGCTGGCTTCTGCTCCAGAGAAACCCTGTGCAGAGCAGCGGGTTTGCCACCTGAAGCTGCCTCAGAACAGGATGTGTGAGTGTGGATGAGGGGCTGGTTTTGTTAGCTGGTCTTTTAGCCAGGTCAAATATCAGCACTCTTAGGGCAAGCTAACTAGTCTCCTTATACTCTTCTTTTTTTCCCCCTTTACAGCCTGTCAACTTCCTGTCGAGGTCCCTGAACCTTTCCTCCTCGAGCAGGAAGAATGACAGCGGTTTGCTCAACAGAGCCTTTGTGCAAGTGCAGCCAGAGAAAATGTCCTACAGGAAAATGCCAAGCCATTTCAGACCACCAGCACCGGTAAGCCCTGCCACCACTGCTCTCCCAGTCAGGAGGCTAGCTGAGTGTGCCTCCTTGGGGGGAGGAGCGAGGGGATTAATCATAGAATAGTTAGGGTTGGAAGGGACCTTTAAACGTCATCTAGTCCAACTCTCCTTGCGATGATCAGGGACGTAGAATGACCGAATAGTTTGAGTTGGAAGGGACTTTAAAGATCATCTTGTTTCCACCCCCTGCCGTGGGCAGGGCCACCTTCCACCAGACCAGGTTGCTCAGAGCCTCATCCAGCCTGCCCTTGAACACTGTCAGGGAGGGGGCAACCACAGCTTCTCTAGGCAGCCTGTGCCAGGGCCTCACCACCCTCATAGCAAAGAATTTATTTCTTGTATCTAGTCTAAATCCACCCTTTTTCGGTTTGAAGCCATTACCCCTTGTCCTGTCACTCCATGCCCTTGTAAAAAGTCCCTCTCCAGCTCTCTTGCAGTCCCTTCGGGTACTGGCAGGCTGCTCTGAGGTCTCCCCGCAGCCTGCTCTTCCCCAGGCTGAACAGCCCCAGCTCTCCCAGCCTTTCCTCCCAGCAGAGGGGTTCCAGCCCTCGGATCATTGCTGGGGCCTCCTCTGGCCCCGCTCCCACAGCTCCAG
>Ga0065711_1046022_pt1 | contig 13138 bp, 7 predicted proteins | sample Hoacrofraction12_FD_59098 | JGI IMG/M metagenome (GOLD analysis project Ga0065711, IMG submission 59098) | Hoatzin crop microbial communities from Cojedes, Venezuela - Epithelial fraction 12 v2 (version 2) | ecosystem: Host-associated > Birds > Digestive system > Esophagus > Crop | place... | reverse complement strand
GGGGGGGCTGCTCGCCCCACACCCGCCGCCTGGCTGTCGGCGGGGCAGCCGAACCCCACGGAGCACCGCTGACGGGCGAAACCTCACCGAGCGTGACGGCGTGTGGCGCAGCTCTCCCTCCCTCCCTCCCCTTTTAAAGGGCTTCTCTTCTTAGCCAGGGAGGTCGCAGAATGATGTGAAGCTCAGTCAAGTAAGCAGTGTGTGCTCGTTCTTTAAACATTTGTGGGTTTGGGGTGTTTTTTTGCTGTTGTTTTGGGCGGGGAAGCGGGGCCAGAGCGGCACACCACTGGAAGCAGTGGCCTGGCTTACAGCTATATGCATAAACTCGTGTCTTTTTCTTTCTCCTCGCCTCCCTCTTCCCCCTCTAGCAGTGCTTTTAGCAAAAATACGGGATTCTGTGCGACTGGCCCCTGCCCTTCAAAACGGGAGCCCTCTCTGAACCTTACATGTTTTTACCAAACTTCTTTGTGAATGACAGCTGCCGCCTTTTCTCGCTCTGACCCCGTGTAGGTGATGAAACACCCGCTCGTCCTTCGGCCTTCCCGGGCGAAGGGCCTCGCAGCAGCCCGCGGTCACCCAGGCGAGCGGGCTGGTGCCTTGCCGGCGCTCGGGCAGTCCGAGATGCACACCCGAGACACACAGAGATACTCTGGTGCCTCTGATGCAGAAGGAAAGCTCCAGGGGGGGTTGGTAGTGTAGTGTGGAAAAAAAAAAAAAAAAGCCACCATTTCCTGGGGCTTTACAGAGTAGTTTAGGGAAACCTCGTGTAAATGAAACTGGTTGTTTTTCGTCTCTCTACTCTCCAACCTCATCCACCTCCATACAGTGGTAAGCTACGGTGGAGTGATGGGTTTGGATTTTCTTAGGTAATAAAGATTGACTTAATTCTTTTTCTGCTCCTTCTAATTAGTTGCATAAAAAAAGAAAGTTATTTTTGTATTCAGTTGTCTGAACTAATTTTTCACTTCTGTGGATGTCATCATGTGATTTCCCTTCCCCTCCCAAATCAATGTCTTCTGTCTTCAGAGGAGAATAAAGCACCAATTTACTTGGTTTGCATCAGCTTCGCTTGAAACTTTGTAAAATAGCCCATCCTCTCCTCGTGTTACCTTTACTTTTAGCCGAATTCCCCATCGAAGTTACTGTTACCGTGTCCATCACTGTCAGCTTGAGCAAGGAAGATGCAGCCTGGAACAGAGAGAATTGAGAAGTCTCAAATATATTTAAAAAAAATTAATTACAAACTGATCCCAACTACAGGAAGATAACATTGATGATGCAGTGCTGTAGCATAAGGGTTTTATTTCTAATTCCTTTCTGTACGCGGTGGAGCACATTTAGATTTAATTCTTCCTCTAGGCTCTCTTTGTGTTTTACTCCCTGTGAAAAGAATGCCTTTGATAATACCATTTTAAATACGGTTTCATATTTCTGCAGCATACTTTCTCACATGCCATGCTTTCTAGCTTATGTGATAAACTGTGGTCTCTTCCATGTTCCCACCAATGTAAAGACAGCTATAGAGCGCTCTTGTGGCGTAAACCTTTTCTTTTCTCCTATGGTATGCTCAACAACAAAGTCTGTAATATTCTGATCACCTATAATTGCAGTGCGACTGCAATTCAGACTTTGAATTCTGATGTACTTTCATAGGAGGGTGTGCAAGTCTTGGAACTGGTTGTTCACCTGGTATGGAACATCTCTTCAGTACACTGTTTGGAAAAGTGCTTTACAGTGCAAATCTCTTGCTACCAGTAAGTCAGTAGTTAGCAGGACGAATGTTACTCAGAGTGGTATTTCAGTGCTTGCGTTATGAGCTGATGTCTATTCACTTTGCCACCCCAAACTCCAGTCCAGGTCTTCACGTAATGGAAATCCGATTATTGAAATCCAGGGTATGCTGATCTGGAACAGATCCTGTCAAGATGTACTCAAGGATCTAATCTTAACTCCGCATTTAGTTTAAAATAGTAGTATTGTTCCTTTGCTGTAATGCCTCATTCTCATTTTCCTCCTGAATTAATAGTCAAGTTAAACAGATTCTTACCTAGGTAACTCTGGCAGAAGTAGTATTATGAGTGGCTGTACTGCCCAGGTGATTAGACAGCTCTGCAAAGTCAAGCAGTGTAATTATTTTTCTTAACTACTGCCTACCTTTTTTTTTTTTTGAAGATCTAATAATACAATGTCAACTGGAAGGGTACGAACGAAAAAAAAGGCATGTTCTTCAGACCAGTCTCCTGACAACCTTCCTCTGAGGAGTTCTGGAAGACAGGTATTTGTAATAATTTAAAAACACATGGGTTCATACTCTGGTATTTTTTATTTTCTTTTGACATTTCTAAAGAAAGCAGGCTTCATTGTGGATAAGTTAGGGCTTAGAGTACTTATCCAGAGAGAGGGAGAATTAGTTAATTCTGTGAATAAGAAGGTAAAGTGTCTCATTTGTGAACAATATTCAGAAAAGACAAATGCTCAATATAACCTGTAAATACTTGATGTGTTAAAAATATAATCACCAATTTCTGTACAGCCAGCCAAAGGTGTCTGCCCATCCCGACGGAGGCCTAAACCAACACAAGACACAGTGCCCCTGAGGCCCAGAAGAGACATTTGGTATACAGCTCTGTGCCTGGAGTCCAAAAAAAGCCCCAAGCCTAATATTCTGAGGTGCAGATAAGATTGCCACTAATTAATATCAATAACTATATCAAGAAGAGAGTTTCTTCTTCTGAAGGAGAAATAGAAGGAACGCATGAGACTTGACTCATTCGCATGTGATGGAGCTTAAAATATGATTTAAACTGGGAGCTTTGCTTGTAATTTCTTCAATGGCATCAAGTTAGACTAAGGCAAGACGTTTTTAGCTTTAAATGATATTTCCAGCCTTTCTGTATTTTTTTTTTCTCTCTGTAGAAAAACTGACCTACTTTGGCAGCTGTTTTGTGCTGCAGCTATTTCACAATGGATACAAAAATTTTCATTAGTACCTTTTTAACCATTTGATGCTACCCACAAGCTGCAAAACTGTCCGAATGCCATTTTGTAGAAGATGCATTTGTGACATTTCTGGTCAGATTTCAGTTATTCTTTGTTAGGTGAAGAAGAAAGCAGCTGAAGCAGCAGATGACGATGATGAAGCATCAGAGAAGAAATACAGAAAGTGTGAAAAAGCTGGATGCACTGCAACGTGTCCCGTTTGCTTTGCCAGTGCAGCTGAAAGGTTTGTTTCTTTTTATTTGCGTTTTCCGTGGACTTTTCTAAACTTGCAGCTGAAGTGTAGGGTCCTAACTATATTCTGAAAAAACCTTAATTTCTTAATGTAGCGGGAGAATCGAAAGGTACTAGTATGACTCTTGAGATGCCAGGAAAGTGTCACAAGTTATTCCTGTAGTGGATAACATTCTACTCTGCAGGGTGCTAATTCAGATATAGAACGTCTTTAGAATATGCTCATTTATGTTATTAATGGCATCTTCTGGAACACGCCTTGCTTCTGTGAAACTGAGAGCGCGTTAGTGTAATCGGAGGAAGCTAAACTTGCTTTCAAGATGGAAAATAAAACTGTCAGTCACTGCAGGAAGTCTTTATCTCTCTTTCGTTGGAACGCCTTGCAGTCCGAGGTGAGATTCTGACCTTGAAATTTTAGGTCTTGGGGGACAGTCGTACTTATTTCAACTCTTTGTTCTCGAGTTGTTCATGGCTTTCTGTGTACTTGCACAAGTCCTTTTGCATTCTGACCCTGGAGGTACTGAACGCATGATACTGGCAAGGTGTATCTATAATAAGAAACACATTATACCTCATTATACAGCAGGCAGACTGTAATTATATAGCATTCCTCCCTCCCTGGTTAATTGAGACCAACTTTCCTTGTTTTATTTATTTTCCAATGACATAAAGTAATTCCTTGCTTCATTTAGTTATCTGTGTGGATTGTTTTTTGGTGGCATGAGGTCAATATATTCTGGATGTTGTCATAGGAAAGCCAAGTGCTTTGGCAGTTGCATAAGAGACTCGTAGGGGAAATGAGCACCTGAGAGATCAGCACTGGTGATAGTACGTTTTTTTATTTAGGAAACAATAGATACTGCTTAGTCATCTTTTTGTATTGTTATTTCAATATTTTGATCTCCACCCCCTAAGTACACACTTTCAAAATTTTTTATTTGAGGTGAGATCATTTCATGGCTAGCTATTTCAGTTAGTAGGTCACTGCTTTTTACCTTGTGCATTTATCACAAACTGTTTCACTGAGTTTAATGAGAGTTTTCGAAGCGAACAGGGATTGCTTTGTATGATGAATATAATCTTTGCTAATGGATATTTCTTTCTGAGAGTAATAAAGAATAAATACCCAGAATGTGTTAACTGCTTCCTCAGGGTTTTCTCTCATTGGCTTAAAAGCGCAGCCAACTCAGTCATGTGAAAAAAACAGGCAACATCTGTTTTGTGTTCAGATTTGCCTTTATGGTTTTGTCAGTTGTTCTGGGGACGGGATGTTGTAATGATTTACGAATCAACTGATCACACATACAAGAAAAATACTATTTTAAATGATCCCTCCCACCCCTGCGCTGATATCAGAATAAAATGGAATAAAGTAAAGGAACTGTAAGTTCCTATGGAGAGAGACTTTGCCTTCTTATACATCTGCAAAACACTTCGTGTGCCACAGCACATACTGCAAGAGCAAACGTATTTCATGTTCAGGAAACGTCTGCTTAAAGGGTACTAAAGACGGGCTCGGTCAACCATTGTTAGCAGGAGGTTGCTGGAAGCCAGACCAACTATAAAACTGCACATTGTGTACGTTTTGCCTCCTTTGCATCTGGTGTTGCTTAGTTTGGAAACTGGAAATGTTTGAGACCATTGGAATGATCTTATTGTTACTTGTATGACTGTAGTGCCTTGTGCAAGTCAGCCTTCGTGAATGTAACGTAAAGCCCTGGCTTGTCATGAGTATTATGTTCACGTTCTAGAATGTGCGACTGTCAACAGAAAGATTTTTTACTAAATATATTGTAAAACTATTTCTATGTCTCCTGCATTACAGGTGTGCTAAAAATGGGTATACGTCTAGATGGTATCATCTTTCCTGTGGGGAACACTTCTGCAATGAATGTTTTGACCACTATTATCGAAGGTAGATTTTCCAGTTAAGGTTGTGCCTTTTCAGTGCTTATTAGAATTTGGCAGACATTAACAACTGTTGAAACATTATGTACCTACACATAATACAAAGACTTGTCCTCTGTGCTTGCTTTAAGTGAGGCTTAGTTACTGGTACTAAAACTGCAGGTGGTGTATGGACTAATCATCAACTTAAACATAGCAGTGTGAACAAAACTGCTTCCTTTAGGCAGACTGGTTTGTTGCAGTTATTCTGAAGCTTTTGTCTTTTTTAAAACAACATCAGAGAATTTTAAATAATAAGAACAGTTTTAAGTAAATCTATTTTCCTTTATAAAGCAAATTCACTTTACAGTGGAAGTTCAGGAGACCTTGCCTCTCTGTAACATCAAATCAGTGAGCGGATTTAACTCTTGCGGTTCAGTGACCGTGAAGACTATGGTCAGGCTCACAGAGTGCTTTCAGGTCCAAGCTCCTTCCCATTTGAGTGGCAGCTGAGTCCAGCTCTACTAAGGCTTCTGGATGCTCTGAGCTCAGCAGTACCTGCAACTCAGTCCAGACCTTAGATACCAGGAAGTGTGCTCATGATCGAGAGGACATAGTTGTCAGGATGCAGTTTATTGCTATTGTAAGAACCACGACTTTCTCCTTTTTTAATAGGAAAAATATAGGACTCTCTACAGCCTTATTTCTCTGTCCTTCTATAAAATGCTTAATTTTAGAATAACTGCTGTTGCTTGAAATGAACTGGATATTCAGTTCTCTGACTGCTTGCTGTTTTGTTTTCTGTTCCTTCTTAGCCATAAAGATGGTTATGAGAAGTACACTGCCTGGAAAAGGATTTGGACAAGTAATGGTAAAAGTGAGCCCAGTCCAAAAGCCTTCATGGCTGATCAACAGCTTCCTTACTGGGTAAGATGGAGGGTAATTTATTTAATAGGGTGTATTTCAATGTGATATTCTGATGCGAGTTTCTGATACTGTATGTTCAAGGAGCAGGTCAGCTGAGTTTTTGTGGGAGTTTTCTAGTATTAGAGGACTGTGGAAAAGCTCAAGCTAATAGTTCTGATCAGCTACTCTGTTGTTGGAGACCTTCTCCACACCCCACAAAGAACAACCTTCTGTTGCTTTTCACTGAAGTAATAGGTAAGACGTGTGATGTTCAGGTAGAATAAGACTTGGCAGAGAAGAGGGAGCGGGTCAGCTATAGGAAAGTACGAATGTGAAAGACTTCCAAAACAGGTTTTGTATTTCCCTAGTAAAGAGAGCAGAAGAAGAGAGACTGGAATGGAAGGAAGTTTGGTGTTGGTGGTTTTTTTGTTGTCATCATTTTTCAAGTGGTGAACAAGAATTTTTTGCAGTAATGCTTGCAAACCCACTGAAGCCCATAGTAGCTGAGTGTTGAATTAATTTTGGAGTGAGGTTCTGTGGAGAAATTCAGTCTTACAGGAGATGGGCACAAGGTTTCTGTACACCAAATGTCTTACTTATGACCTGAGGATTGCATGAGAAAGAGTTCAATAATTATATTTGACACCTTCCTCACATATCTCTTCTTTCTAATTGGTTAGTTATGCTTCATTAGTCTTATCTGTAATCAGACAGCAACAAGTAAAAACATGTTTGTTTTTTGACTTGTAGGTGCAGTGCACAAAGCCAGACTGTGGTAAATGGCGTCAGCTGACAAAGGAAATCCAGCTGACACCACAAATAGCAAAAACCTACAGATGTGGTATGAAACTGAACAGTTCCACCAAGGTAACACAGAAGATTTTTTTTTCTCATATTGAAACTAACAACAAATTGATTTTTCTTGTTTGCAGACATTAATTTCTTCTTGTTTGCTGTTAATGTTTCTAATGCGAAAACAGTTGTAACAGCCTGGAGAGCTACAGGGTGACAGGTCTGCACACTGTTAGGACTTTTTGTTTTGCCCCAGTGGCAACGTCAGTAAAGAAGTATCTGGAATACTCTTTCTCTGCACAGTCAATTGTAAAATCCTTCATTCTGAAGCTATGGAAAGGTTATCAGCACATACAAAATAGACATACACCCAAAGGTTTATTTTGGTTTTGTTTAGCCATGCTGCATTATTGAAGAAAGCATCTGAAAATCTCAATGGGCTTTTATTAATTTCTAGCGAGTTTGTCATTGGGTTTACATGAAAACTTTCAGCTTTGGCATGAAGATCACTCCTGAAATTGAAAGAGTCCTTATGCTGTCATCGAATCTATATAGTTAAAAACATAACACGAAAATACTGACCATATGAAAACCAGAAGGGTCAGCATTTAATCTTTAAATTTTGTGATAAAAATGCTCTTTAAATAAACGAGAAACTTTTTTTGACAGTCTAGACTGGAAGGGTCTCTCTGGAAAATGTGGAATCTTTCCAGAATTTTTCTACAGAATTCCTTTTTTTTTCCTGGATTTATTTGTTTCAGTGTTCCACTAAATTTCGTGGAATAAAATGTATATTTTAATGTCTGATCAGTACAAAGTGATCCTGGGGTGTTTTGGCTTTATGGTGTGTTGTCTTTTTAACCATGCATTTCTCTGTTACTTATTTTTACTAACATAATCATCTCTGCTACAGAAGGCTAACACTAGTACATTTTTGATGTGGTTTTTAAGTTTAAAGAACTATGCCTTGGCCAAATTACTTTTGTTTATATTTACTTTTTGTTGTACATCTTAAGAACACCTCTGATACCATTCACTTTTCTTTCAGACTGAGGGCTCAGACCAGTGTTCCATGCCTGAGGACTTGGTGAGTAGCGGCTGTTCCTCCTCATTTGTCCTAGAATATGACAGCAAACTTAAACCAAAGCATATTTCTTTCATTTTCTTGGTCCTTTGGCCCATTATGGTGGTATTTATGCATTTTGCTCAGGAAACTGTCAGACGCTATTTGCAACAGAGCCTAGGGCCTTCTACTTACTCATCTTTTTCCTCTTTTCCCTTACCATACCAATTAGCTTTCAGGTGGTTTGTGGTGTCTTTGAGTTGTGGCCTGTGATTCAAGGTTTACTCCTAATTCTCGTTTTTGATCAGGGAAAACAGTACTCAGTTGCCAGCTTTCAACTAAAATTCCCCGTCCTAAAATTTCCCTGTCTTTCAGGTGGTTTCTGTCTTTAGTCAAGCTAGTCTCCTCTTTTTGAAGACTGCGAGAGAACATCAAAGCATGTTTTCTCTATCCTGTGCCTCATACGCAAAACTAGACTTGATGTAGGTTGGTGTTTCAATGGGCTTATGATCATGTAACCCTGCATTTCAATTTAGTATGATCTGATGTTCAATAACCCAGAGTGTCAGGTACCTCTGTCCCAGGAAACATGTTCAAGCTTATTGTTGACTCGTGTAGAAGCTTTGTGTTTTTGTTTCCTTAATGAACGTTTGATTTGTAAATTAAGGCTGAATCATTAGTGTTTGTTAGGGTTTTAGAAGGTCTTTGATAGGCACAGCAGAATCTAAATTAAATAGATGTTAGACTAGACTGCTCTAAGTTCAGATTTCTGGATGCATGAACAACTGTAAATGTTTTATAAAGGGCCTGGTAAGGCATCGATGTGTTGTCATGGCATGTCTCATCTGTTTGCTTTCCACGTGGGTGTGGAATTTGTGAATTTTCAGCTCCATTTCTGAGGAAGAGCTTAATGCTACAGGTTTTCTGTGTCAGGCTGAGGAAGGGGAAAGAGGGAGAGAAAATGTCTTTATGACTTGCAGTTCTGAGATTGGGACTGCTAGTGCTTTTTATCTCAGTTTTGGAGGGAGGGTGGGGAACTGGTTCATTTTCCAACGTTTTCAAAGTACTGACGTGTTCTCTTCTCCCCTCTTTCCTTCACTTCTCCGCTTGGCCAGAGAGTGGCTGAAGTTTCAGACCATTGGTGGTACTCCATGCTCATACTCCCTCCTTTGCTGAAAGACAGTGTGGCAGCTCCCTTTCTAGCTGCATATTATCCAGACTGCGTGGGCATGAGTCCATCCTGTACCAGCACTAATCGGTTACCTGGTGAATCCAACCTTGTGAAGTTAGAGCACTTAAAGAGCGTGCCTAATTTGACTGGTAAGGGCCATCTGCAGGGCTCTGTTGCTTAAATAGGTGTGATAAATTTTGTCTTACAACTGAGTTTATAAGGCACATAATGCTCCTGATTCAGAAATACCAGTTCTGTTCTCAGTGCTAATACACACTCTCTGTGTGACTGCCTCTGTACTTCTTTGATGCAATTTACCCATTTGTAAGATAAAGGTAATACATTTTGTACGGCATTTCTTTAGAGACTAAGCATAGGCTTATTATTAGAGACTAAGCATAGACTGCATAGGCTTTTTGTTTACCACCTGTCATTTGTTTATTGAAATGCGAAATTAACATGCGAGTACTTAAAGACTGTTTGCACTCTTAAAGAAATGAAGATATATCAAAACAAAACATGATTCTGCTAGTGTGGATCTTTGGGGCTTTGGAGAAAATGATTTGATTTCTTAAGGCACTCAGATTCTGTTCAGGTTAATTTTTTTGCTAATGACAGCTCTGAGACTGGCAGCCTGGGAGTGCGGATCTGCAGAATAGGTCAGGTATGGAGAAAGGGAATTCAGGATTCCCATAGTCATCTCGGAGAGAGAGCTCTGAGGAAAGTTCAGCTTCTGTGTTGTCTTAGCAGGCTTTGCTCTCCTTAGGTGCTGAAAATAAATCTGTTCATCTATTCAACAGATACTTATCTGCTTAACAGAAAACTTCATTACACAGAGCTACCAATACTGCACATAGGAACTAAAAGTAATCAGCTTCTGTCCACTCTGGGCAGTATTGGGAGTTGAAGATGAAGCGGATTCAGAGGACTGCATGAGCCTGTACAGGGATGCTAGACCTTAGACTTGAGTTTAGATCCTGTTCCTTGTTGGACTCATCACGGCATCCAAGGGCACATACTGTTTCTCTGACAAAACTTAAGCTCTGATAAGTCCAAGATGTGCCCATCAGGCAGCAGGACAATAATTAACACTGCACAGCCTAGAGAGGAGGGGAGAGCAATATAAATGAAATCAAGCTGAAGGTGGCTGGAGGCTGGAAAGCTTCGTTACCTGGTTATCTGTGTGAGGTCAATGGATCGTCTTAGAGGGAAAAGGATGTGATGAAGATGCAATGAAGTATGACTAGTTCTTGGTATGTCTTTATTTAGTTGCAGGCATGAACAAGTATTTCCAGCCTTTTTACCAGCCCAATGAATGTGGGAAAGCACTTTGTGTGAGGCCAGATGTCATGGAACTGGATGAGCTCTATGAGTTCCCAGAATATTCACGAGACCCTACCATGTACTTGGCTTTGAGAAACCTGATTTTGGCTCTGTGGTATACAAACTGCAAGGTAAGAGATGCTAATAGTTAATTTGTTTGTTTACAAGTAATAGCTACTTTTTTGGGATGTGGACTCGCTTCTTAGGGATTGGACTCTCTTCTTAGATGTATCCTTATGCATCAGAAAAATTGCTTCCATGCTTTTGAAAATACATTTGAAGATTGGCTGGTGTTTTGTGTGGTTTTTGGTGGTGTTTTTTTTTTTTATTTTTTGTGTTTGGTGTGTGTCCCCCCCCAAGTTTCAATGTCTAGATGCCTAGGAGCTTCTTTTGCAGTAAAATACAAAAGTTCCAAACGATTACAATTCCACTGAGCCTGTCCAGCTATTAACCGTTAAGGGGACGCTTGAACATTTCTAAACAGTGTTTGCGGGTGCTTTATGATTTTTTTCTTTTTTCATATGCCTGTTGGACAGGGAAGTGATTGTCTTTTTACTTATGCTAACTATGACACTGCCTCTAATGGAATTGCAGGAATTTCAGACACTGAAGCTTTCAGACACTGGTGTCTATATTTATGTGAACATTTTGGATATTAATTATTTTTTATTTGGAATGCCATTTTGGAATAGATTTTACTGGAATGTCACTGCAAGCATGGCCACCAGGTAGATTCATTTTGCAATCAGGGATGCGTTTTGTACTAATGGAGCACGCCACAGAGTTTGCAAGAGTATCTTATACACTCATTTGCTTTAATTCCATGTTAATCTAGCGTAATAAATTGTTACCTTACTGTGCAACACTGGCTAGCAAGAAACTTCCATAAAACTTGCTTTTAAAATGCTCTCAGAAACCTGATTCATGATTAATTTTTACCATCTGGTTTACACTTTGAATATAATGTAAGTGTATGAAAAAATTGAATATTAGATAATCAACACTTTCTGTTCTTTGTTTCTTCTTTGCAGGAGGCTCTTACCCCTCAAAAATGTATCCATCATATAATTGTTCGGGGGCTTGTGCGTATTCGTTGTGTACAGGAAATGGAGAGGATACTTCACTTTATGACAAGGAAAGGGCTAATTAATACAGGGATTTTATCAGTCAGTCCTGACCAGTATCTTCTTCCTAAAGAATACCACAGTGTAAGTTGCTGTAATAATCCCTACGTTATTAGTGCTATAAAACTACATGGCATGTCATATTTTTTTGTTCTGGATTTTTTGCTCATTACCGTGATTCCCACCATTTATGTAAAAATTACATCTAAAAGCAAACACATTGCCTGCTTTTCACGGTTCTCATTTGCCTTCAATGGTTATCTGAACTACAAGTGTGGGACTCTTCCCAGCAATGTTTTATTCCCACTAAAATCTGTGGAATTCAGTCCTATGGATTAGTGCTTCCTATGAGCTTTACAGACAGATGGGAACTGTGTGAAAAATACACAATACACTTAGGTTCTTCTCATGGCTTAACCTTGTAATACACCTCTGCTTTCATAGATGAGGAAACTCCTATTCCATACTGGTTTGCAAGAACCATGATTAAAGGGTACATATTTACGACTAGCAATTTGCTTGACAGCACACAGAAACTTACCAAATTAATGTATTCTGTAATGGAAAATCCCCTAGAAATTTTAAGTTGATTTATGTTTGCAAAGTGTGTTTGTGTATGTTCTTAATTTATAAAATAGTTTTTACTGGTCAACCCAATTTGTGATTGAAATCAATACAAGGTGTGTTTCTTGTCTGACAATTTCAGTTAGATTATGTTACTCAACTGATAACTTAGCTGTTTTCATTAAAAGAAATCGAGATATCTGCTTTTAAAGCGCTTAAAAATTGTAACTATTTTCAAACCTACAATTGATCTTTTCTCTGTCGTCTTTAAAAGTTACCACTGATTACTTTAGAGGACAAGAGAGCCTAGACTTCCAAAACCTACAGGTATTTTTAACTTTAGCAAGAAGAAAAATAAGTTTGCAATGATAATTTCTATTTCAGTTCTAGCTTTTATTTAAATCTTGTATTATTTTTTAGAAATCTGTCATTATTGTTGGGGCTGGTGCAGCAGGATTAGGAGCAGCCCGACAACTGCACAACTTTGGAATTAAGGTGAGAAACTCTAGACTACATTACTTAAAAAATCAGACTTCCTCTGCTTTGGCAGACATGACAGTGTTATTCATCAAACTAAAAAAAATTACATTCTTGTTACAAACATTTCTGTGTAGGGCATCCTAATTAATTTGTAAAATATGGGGTTTTATTGAGTACATCTGCTTTTTAAAACCAGCATTTATTTGTATCTAAAATTCAACAAAGCATGCAATGAATATTTTACATAGACTTGGACTGGCAGGATAAGGGAGACCTTATAGCAGCCTTCCAGTACCTGAAGGGGCCTACAGGAAGGATGGAGAGGGACTTTTCACAAGGGTGTGTAGTGATAGGAAAAGGGGGAATGGCTCTAAACTAAAAGAGGGCAGATTTAGATTAGATTAGGAAGAAATTCTTCACCATGAGGGTGGTGAGGCACTGGGACAGGCTGCCCAGAGAAGCTGTGGCTGCCCCCTCCCTGGAAGTGTTCAAGGCCAGGCTGGATGGAGCTCTGAGCAACCTGGTCTAGTGGAAGGTGTCCCTGCTCATGGCAGGGGGGTTGGAACCAGATGATCTTTAAGGTCCCTTCCAACCCAA
>Ga0065711_1046021_pt1 | contig 13138 bp, 7 predicted proteins | sample Hoacrofraction12_FD_59098 | JGI IMG/M metagenome (GOLD analysis project Ga0065711, IMG submission 59098) | Hoatzin crop microbial communities from Cojedes, Venezuela - Epithelial fraction 12 v2 (version 2) | ecosystem: Host-associated > Birds > Digestive system > Esophagus > Crop | place... | reverse complement strand
CAGGCTGCCCAGGGAGGCTGTGGAGTCTCCTTCTCTGGAGATATTCCAGCCCCGCCTGGACAAGGTCCTGTGCAGCCTGCTCTGGGTGACCCTGCTTGGGCAGGGGGTTGGACTGGGTGACCCACAGAGGGCCCTTCCAACCCCTACTATTCTGTGATTCTGTGATTCTGTGACTATGACTGAAAGAATTTGGTGTGTTATAGTCTTAACTATAACTTCTGTTTGTATATACCACTGACAGTTATTTAGCAAGTTTTATGAAATGATGAGGAAGAGAAGGAAATTTGGTGCTTTTACAAGTACGAACAGTTGCTTAAGCAGCGTATTGCAGTCACTAGTTTAGTGAAAACTGACACCTGCAGTGAATGTTTGTCTAAAAACAGTGAAGATGCTTCTTTAAAAAAAAAAAATTGCCTAATCTTTGTTTGCATTTCTGGATATACTCCCATCTTGGAAGGAGTAGGCAAAATGTCTTAATTTTGCAGGCTGCCCTGCTAAAGCTATCTTAGCTGTTGCATATAGTGGGGTGTTTTTGGTCCAGTAGGAATCTTAGGTGTTGTTTACTATTTTCCTTGTGAGCTTTCAGCTGTATGGACCTTTTAGTTGTATGCACAATGGTGCAAATATTAACCAAAGTAAATCTAAGAAGTAATTACAATATAGGAATAAGATTTTTTTTTTATATATGTTTAGGGCCAAATGGAAAGTTTCCAGAAGTCAGATTAATATTCTGTGACTAGGGGTATAAATTTCCCTTGGATGTTGTCATATAAGAATGTGGACAGGAAACAGCCTTCTGTATCAGCTGTTCATGAAACATCTAGATCTGGTAATTTTGCAATATGCTCAAAACAGCTCAGTCCGGAGAGGAAAACTTTACATTGATGACTTCCTGTTACTTCCTGGCTTTCCTTGATTGACTTGCACTTTCAAAAGCTTTACCAGGAAACAGAGTATGTTTGCAAAGCCTGAGTAGAAAGAAGGATTCATTGATGACTTCATGTACCAGCAGTCACCATTTTGGAAATTTTCTCATGTGTGTATGTGTAAAAGCATGTGTAAAAGCAAACCAAGAAGCTTCATGGGAAAATTTATAATGTGGTTGTAGCTGATAATGTTCATTTACCAGCAACATTAGATTTTTGTGTGTGTAAACCTAGTGAAAACGGAAAAAATGAAAATTCTGTAAGCATCATTTAGTTTGCCAAAATACGCAAATGTACCCTTAAAATGACCAGCTTGGATGGTTTCTAAGAAATTTCGTACTGCATTGTGACAGAAAACACGCCTTACAAATTCCGTCACTTGAGAACTTGAGGGGAAATCTGATGTGAATTAAGTAACTGTCACTCAGATGGACTAAGCTGCCAGCCTGTTTCCACCTCTGAGATGGGAGTTCTGGCATGTACCTTAAGGCAGCCAGAAATCTAAAGCTAACCTCTACCACTTGGATAATTCTTGCTGTTGTATGTTGTACAGTGAATAACAGTATTAAGTAGATGAATATTCAGCTTTTGTCTTGAAAATATAGATGGACAGAGCAGCTATGCAGAGCAAGCATGTTTGCCATATGCCAAGTGCCACCTTGATGGTTTTCACTGTGCTGCCATTGTGAGCAACTAAATTTTGGTTTTCCCATTCAAACAACACATTCCAATTAAACTCTGCTGCTCTGTACATAGTACTGTGATGGCATGTGTAGAGGTGTGCATGTATCAGAAAAGTGATCTTACAGGGCTTGATTCACCAAGAGTCTGAGCCTAGAGTGATTAGATGAACCTGGATCATAGAATCATAGAATGGTTTGGGTTGGAAGGGATCTTATAGACCATCTAGTTCCAACCCCCTTGCAATGGGCAGGAACACCTTCCACTAGACCAGGCTGCTGAAAGCCCCATCCAACCTGACCTTGAACACTTCCAGGGAGGGGGCATCCAGAGCTTCTCTGGGCAACCTGTTCCAGTGCCTCACCACCCTCATAGTAAAGAATTTCTTATATCTAATGAAAATCTACCCTCTTTCAGTTTAAAGCCATTATCCCTTGTCCTATCACTCCATGCCTTTGTCAAGAGTCCCTCTCCAGCTTTCTGGTAGGCCCCCTTCAGGTACTGGAAGGCTGCTCTAAGGTCTTCCTGGAGCCTTCTCTTCTCCAGGCTGAACAACCCCAAATCTCTCAGCCTTACCTCACAGGAGAGGTGCTCCAGCCCTTGGATCATTTTTGTGGCCCTTCTCTGGCTCCGCTCCAAGAGGTCCATTGCTGCTTTTGCTGCGGGCTCCAGAGCTGGATGCAGGATTCCAGGTGGGTTCTCACCAGAGCGGAGTAGAGGGGCAGAATCACCTCCCTCAACCTGCTGGCCATGCTGCGTTTGATGGAGCCCAGGATACGGTTTGCCTTCTGGGCTGCGAGCATACATTGCTGGGTCATGTTGAGCTTGTAGTCAGCCAGCACCCCCAAGTCCTTCTCCTCAGGGCTTCTCTCAATCCGTTCTCTTCCCAGCCTGTATTTGTGTTTGTGACTGCCCTGATCCATGTGCAGGGCCTTGTACTTGGCCTTGTTGAACTTCGTGAGGTTCTTACAGGCGCACCTCATGAGCCTGTCCATGTCCCTCTGGATGGCAGAGAGATTTCAACATATCTAAGATATTCACAGGCTCAAACACTGACTGTGCTGGAGCTGCTAGGGAGAGGAAGCATGGTGAGGAGCAGCAGTCAGTTTATGTAGACCTGTAAGATGCACTGAGGGCCCATTTTAAGAAGTTAGCGACAAACTCTTTTCTGTAGGTTCAGTTTAGCTGACAGGTTACACAGTAAAAAAAGGGTGCTTACACAGGGATCAAAATAAAGACTGAGATAAATGACTCTTTCACTTAAACATTAGCAGTTTCAGCAGCACAGTTTTTTCTTTGATTGATAAGCAGGTGCAATACTGGTACCTCTTTGCATCTCTTAAAATACCTAAATTAATATGTGTATCCCAAATTACTGATATTCAGTGAGACACATGTCACTGGTCCTTCTCATGTCACTGCTGGGCTCCATTTATTTCCATAGTATTTGGGGAAGAGGAGGTGGCTTTTCTTTTGCATGGAATTGATACCTTGATAAAGGAGTTTGGGAGTTCAGAAGTTTTGATGTCATCTTCATGAGAAACTTCAGGGGTTTTTTGGACAAAAGCCACTGATCGCTCCGTTGCGTCTTTACAAAGATGGCTAAGTTAGCAAATATTCTTGCACAGTTTAACGTGGGATTTGAATACTGACGTAGTCAGTGACGAAAGATAAATTGGACACCCACATTACCAGATGTGGCTGCCCTGTAGGTTTCTGAGAAATTTCTATTGAGCAACATAAAGCTATGTTTTAATTGATGTAGGAGTGCTCTCTTTGAGTACAGTAGTTCAGTTGCAGCCTGGCAATCCAGTTGATCACAAGACTAAACAGTGCTTTCTACTCAACACAGTGGATTCAGTTAAACTTCTCCATGTTGAAGGCATTGACTGTGAGATATTTTTGTGGCTTGTGTTTTTGGTGTTTTGTGGGGTTTTTTTTCTTCCTGCCAGCAAGTTGCAGTTTCAGACTGTTTATACTGAGTCCGTTGTTAGTTACTGAAATGTCAGGTCAGTGCTGCACATTAGTTGTTGTATTGGGTTTATGCGGCAAGGTTTTGGTACTGGGGGAGGCTGCAAGGGTGGCTTCTGTAAGAGGCCAGGGCTTACCCCCATGTTGGACAGACCCAGTGCCAGCTGGCACCAGGACGGACCCACCACTGCTCGAAGCTGAGCCCATCAGCGCCTCTGTGATAACACATTTAAGAAAGGGCAAAAAATGCTGCACAACAGCTGTCAGAGAGGAGTGAGAATATGTGAGAGAAACAACCCTGCAGACACCAAGGACAATGAAGAAGGAAGGGGAGGAGGTGCTTCAGGTGCCAGGGCAGAGATTCCCCTGCAGCCTGTGGAGAAGACCATGGTGAAGCATGTTGTCCTCCTGCAGCCCATGGGTGTCCATGGTGGAGCAGATATCCACCCTGACTCATTTAGACGCCTTTTTAGCTGGAATACTTCTAGTAATTACAAACTTTTTTTAGTTCGCGGTGGAAATAAGCAGATAATGCTGTTTGGTTTTGATCTCCTGAAATGTCAGCAGACTATACTGATGTTATTTGTTGATGTAAGCGATGAGTGTGGGTTCTTGGTAAGTTCTGGTATTCCATAAACATCTGCTCACTCAACTAGCTGTAGCATCAATTTATTTTTTTGCTAGGTGTTTAGGGACTCACTTATTGGGTTGGGTGGTTTATTTTTTGCAGAGGATGAAATGTCTTTGATTTTTCTGTAACTTCTTACAGGTATCAGACGATGGTCGATATGTCTTGCTATCTATCCGAGAAGGTTGTGATCCAGTGAACAGACTGTGGTACTGTGATTTACAGACAGAGCCTCAGGGTATATCAGGTATGTTTTCTTCCTTTCTAAGTTTTGGTTTATTCTAAGACAATATAAGGCTTGAAATACTTTATATATGATTAAATATATGTATTTAAATATGCTTATTGCTTAACCTCTTCTCTTTTTTTATAATGCAGAGATTATGAGAAAATATGCACTGCTTCTGCTGGCATTCCATTTTCTGTTATATATCAGTAGATGGAAAACTCCATTCTTAGTCCTGTAGTTTGTTTAAAAGGTCACAAGGAAAAAATGAGATGATATAAGCAACCTTACCAGTGTGTGTTCCATTTCTTTCTACACCACTAATACTTTTCCATGTTCAATTTTTTTACATTTTAAAAGTTCATGTGTCTCCCTTCAAGAGCTAATCTCCCTTTTTTGAAAAAGGTACCTGGTTTATAGGTAATATTTTTTTTTTCTCCCTATAGTACTAGGAAACAAACATAAATCCTCTAATATTTTAGTAATACAACTTTGCTTTGTAACATGATTATTGTTACAGTAGAAATATCTACTCGTATTTTGAATACACGTTCGTGAAATGCTCCTTCATAGAATGGTTTGGGTTGGAAGGGACCTTTTAAAAAAAAAAAACAAAAAAAGGATCATCCAGTTCCAGCCACCCCTGCCATGGGCCAGGACACCTTCCACCAGACCAGGTTGCTCAGAGCTCCATCCAGCCTGACCTTGAACAATTCCAGAGAGGGGGCAGCCACAACTGCTTCAGGCAACCTGTTCCAGTCTTTTTCCTTGCGTTCCAGTTGGATTAGATTTTGACTTTTGTGTATTTCACTTTTTAGCCTTAATGGTATGGGCTGAAAGTATGGTACTTGGCTCCATATGGCTATTGTTGATGATTGGCATAGTTAGTTGTTTTACTGATTGGTGGATTTGTGTTTCCAGAGTATTGGATTATTGAAATCTCTTCCTCAGTATGTGCTTTGTGTAGAACGCAACTTAGGTCGCTGTTTCTTTGCGGCTTCTGTCTTCGAAAGCTTCAGAAACAGAATTAATACTGCAGTAGCTCCTTGTTAAATATTGGATCTCAAGAAACTTGTTCTCTTGCCCGTAGACAGAATATTTGAGGCTTATGAGTGTGATTAGAGCTGATAGCAGCTCTGCATTACGGAGCGTATAGTTCTGTTTCTCCCTGCCTTTATTACACTATGTGATTGTGTGGTCTTCCCTTAGTTCATTAACAAGTCTTAGTACAATATTTGGAATTTTGTTGAGTTAAGTGTTAGTGATGATAGTTAACAGCTTTATACTGCTTTCTGTGGGAGTATTAGTTTTGTTTTGTGGGCATGTCATTATATCCTTTTATAAAGGATATTTCTTAATTACTTCTGAACTTGTCTTGCACATCTGAGTAGTCGTTTAATGTCCTCTTGAATGTATAGAATGGCAGGCTTAATCAAAATTATTACAGATGCTTTCCGTGGGACTTTTACAAACATAAAATTGTGTAGATAAAACTGTTTAGTATAGTGAAGCATTTTCATAAATGATAAATTGCGTTGTCATTCAAGTTGACATTTTACAGCTAGAGATAGAATACATAAAAAACATAGCTCTCCTCCCATATTCACCCTCCCATTTATAGATACACTGGACAGCCTTGAAGAGAATACTAGCATTGAGCCTTGAAAGACCATGGATGAGATAATGAAGCTTCTGTTTTGTACTACCTGGTATAAGGTAAACCTACAGTTTAACCTTTTCCAGGCTTAGAAATGCTTTTTTAAAGAAGTTTTTTCTCTGAACCGGTCTTTGACTTGCCTTCCTATTTGTTTATTGTTGGGTAGGAGTTGTTCCATCCCTCCAAATTCTCCCTTTTTGCATACAAGAGGAAAGATCTAGCTGTAACCATTTGCTTGCACAAATTATAATATAAACTTACAAACTCTCGGTATCTGTCTCACTAAGTTGCCAAATGCATTTTCAGTATAAAGAGTCTTATCTTTACCCATGTCTTTCTGCCTCCATGTTAGTAAGCACAGATGTAATAGTAAACATCTGGGATGTTTCCTGGACTTGATCTTCTATGCAAATGTAAACAACTTGAACCACTGGTCCTTCAGCCTTTGGTGGACAGAGGCCAGAAGTTGAGCCAGCAGTAGTGTATGTAAGCTTAATTCTTGGCTCTATCAATGTAGACCCCAAGAGGTGTAATTTTAGTTCAACTTGTAATTTACTGGGACAGCAAGTGTAGGAGAGGTTGCTTGTGAATTTAGGGGAAATGAATGCCAAATTTCATTATTTAAACTGTTTCAGACAAGTAAATAAGCAGCTTTAGAAAAACGGAGTTTAATGATAAGTCTGTGTCTTGACTGAAGACTTGCATTTAGCTGCCAGTTTGTACAGACTACTCAGTGGTATCTCAAGGTATGTTCAGATGGGTTAAGATTAAGTGATGCTTAGAGAATTATGTATAACAGAAGCACGTTCTTAACAAAACCCTGAGATACAAAAGTACTTGTTACTCTATCTGGCTCTTGTTACTCTATCTGTAAAATACTGTGTTCAGTACAAGGGTCTATGTAAGTATCAAACACTGTCACTTGTTATGAAACTTAGAGAATCAAGTGTATTGGAAAAATATCTGTACTTTTAAAACGTATTACATTATCCTTCTGTCTTTTAGAACAGACTTTATTTATGAATAGACCTCATACTTTTGGTGACATTTAAGAGATTGCTTGCCATTTTCCTCCTTCTAAACTATTGAGTGTTGAAACTGAGCCTTTCTACCTGACCTGTTTACAATGATCTGTTTGTTCAAAAATCTATTCAGAATACCTCATTTAGTTTTGAAAAAATTATAAAGGAAAGTAGGCTAGCTAGTGTATTTCCTGTGTCCTAGATGGTACTTGATATAGATAAATAATTAGATTTTCAGGCACATGTTTTTTCTGCCCTGCTTGTTCTTTTAATCCAGGTTGTCCAAGAATACACCAGTTCGTTAGAAGATTTTCTTTTTGTGCTTTAGATCTTTCAAGTCTCAAACTTCTTTAGGCTTATTCAGAGGGCATCCAACACAAAAGGCAGTGAAGCCTTTTTGGAAGGTAACAGGCAGTAACATTTTACATGGCATCCATTATTTATATCATGTATTTCTTTGTGAAAAGCAAAAGTTAATGGATGAGATTCTAATTCTTATGAAGTTTGTGGCAAAACCCTAATTATAGAATCACACGCTTCAGCAGATTGTTTTTAAAGCGCTCAGTAGTATATATTGTTTATAAAATAAAGTTTCAATCAGAGAATCATGAACTTCTCTTTTTTAAAATACTTTGTTTCAAGGTTAACATACCACTGCATAATTTGAAATGCTACGTGAAAAAAAAAAAAGAAGCATTACTTAGAATTGCACAAAAATGCAAAGAACTGATTCTCATCTGTGACTTACTACTTGAAAAACCTATTTCAGAATGTCATGTTAACTAACTTAGGGGCACCTTTCTTGATTTTTTGATTGCTAGTAGTGCATTCTTTCCCTTTGACAGGAGGAAAGCAAGTTTCTGAGTTGTTTAAACAATTTTCATTTAGAACAACGTGTTCTAGTAGTCAAGATGTACGACCACTGAAGAGTCAGTTTCTTTTCCTTTTGATACTGAGGCCTTGTGGAGTCAACTGTAGTTCTGTTACTGTTTCTTAGAGATGATGGTTGCAATGATAAAGGCTGCTTATTTGGCCTCCTTGCTAACAAATGGCTGTGAAGAAGTCATGAAGTTCAGTGTGGCAACCTCAGTACTGACTGCCAAAATGCCAGGTGGTTGTCTGTAGGAAAACTGCAGGGATGTTGGTGATGTGCAGTTCCTTATGGTTATAGATCAATAGTTTATTCCCAAGATAGAGAAACTTATCTTTTTACTGGGACATAAATATCCATATTTCATGATTTAAGAAAAGTGGGATAATTTGATTTTTTAAAAAATAGTGCAATTACTTGTTTACACCTGTGTATATTTTCGTTGTTCAAAACCAAAGAAAATGAGTTCTGAAAACTAAAAATAAATGCTGTTATTAACGCTTTTTGCTTCTGAAAAAAACAGAAGGAATTTCTTGGAGATATGAGACGTGAAGGTGTCTCGCTTTCATGTTAGGAACTGTAACAGCCAAAAAGTAGAAGAGGAGAAAGTCTCCTCTACCTGTAGATTAGATGTAAATTTCAAAGGAAGGGGTGAAAATAGCAGGGTGCATTGAAAGAGTGAGTGTGTGTGCACGTTCCCTAAACAACTTTCTTTTCTTTTGTACCTGTGGCAAATTTAGCATTAGAAAATTATGCATAATATGTCTTTCAGTGGGAAGGATGTCAGGACAAAATAACAAAACACAACCAAAAGGTTGCGTCAGACCTAATAACCAAAAAGTTGCATCAGACCTAGGTCCAAGTGTGTCCTGATGTACTATATGAAAAATTGGTCGCTTGTTTCATACCTAAGATGCATCAGATCTTTTAATTATTGAATCTTTTTATAGTGTTGGTAGTAACTTCTATGTTAATCTGAAGGAAACCGATATTATTGAAACCACAAACTGCTAACTTCTTGCCTGTTTATTACAGTGATATATGTTTCACAGCTTTAAAGTTGAATTCTTTAATGTCACACTTCATCATTTAGCTGTTACTGTACTGATGATGGTCTTCATTTCTAGGCAGAGTTAAAGTGGCAGTAATAGTTGTTTGGTTGGTTTGTAACTGTTGTTGTCCTGGGACTCTGTCCTCAAGATTAAAACTAAGAAGCCCTACATGAGTCAACAGGAATGCGACAAATTGAAAAATATAGTTTCTTGAAAACAATCCAGCCTTACCAAAAAGAAGCACTAAGTTGCTCTGTTCAATGAAGACTGTGCAAAGAAATTTCTCTTAGCAATAACACGTCATCAACACCATCCTGTGAATGAAACAAGAATTTTTTTTCCTTCTCCTAAGACTAAATGATTATTAGTTCTGTAGGACAGATGAGTAACTTAAATAGATTTTACCCTGTTTGAGTTTAGTTAGTTAAGAGATGTCTTCATTGCATGGTGTGTACAGTGGTAGAGTTTATTAACATTTGTTATTAGCTACTTTATCTAATAGTCTGTTTCATTAAAACGGTGAAAAAACAGTAGTTTGTCTCATCCAAAGTTGAAGCCAAATGATCTGCTTTTTCACAATTTAGTGTGTTTTGAAAGTTCATAATTATAATTTGATCTTGTCCAATCCCAAAATGTCTTCATTCTGGTTTTATAGCAAATGAAAACACACGCTGAAAAACACCCCGTGTTAGGGAGCAGTGAGAAAACGGGAGAAAATATATTTGCCCTCTTCAAAGAATAGTGTGGTACGTTTTCATAGTGTGCCCCTTAATCAGTAGTGATCTCCAAAACTGACCTGATAAAAATCTGATTTCCAGGGCAGCTGGGTTCCAGTTGTCCTAGTAACACTAATAATTGCAATTAATAAAGTCTTATAAACAAGCAACATAATTAGTGCTATCCTCACAGGTTAAAAATGCACTGAAAGCAACAAAAAGACAGCTCCCATCTTACTTCAGTGTATAATGTGTACCTTTTATATTGTATTTCCTGAAAAGGAGAAGATGAGTCTGAAATACTTGGCACCCTTCTACGAGGGTCCCTGTCCACGTACACTCTACTCCCTTTTTTGCTGTTGCTAAAACAGAGACCTGACGCAGATTTCACAACCAAAAGTGGGGAAGGAGCAAAACAGACATAGTTTGTATTTGTGTTGTTCTTGGTACCATCCTCCTGCTGGAAGTCCAAGGTCCGTCAGATTTTCTGGCTGATCGAAACGTGTGTTCAGGCTTCCCACTGCTTCATCGTAGGGATGGGGCACGCTGCCTGTGTGACTCGGGGGCAATGGCTGTGCAGTAGCAGGTTGGCCACAGCCTGTACTCTGACACTGAAGCCAAGAGGTGCATGCCAGCTCACCTCTGTGTCAGAGATCTCTTCCTCCAGGGTACCATAACTGTGTCCAAATTGCCTGTTGGGAATGATTTTGGCAAATGCTGTCCCCCAGACTGTGACTGCATACTGCCTGCTAATTGACACAGACTGAAAATGTGATGGGGGATGTGCTAGCAGTTAAATAGTGCAGAAGTCATGGAGCAGTGCTTCAGGCCTGTGCTCCACCTCTTTTGTATACTTAGGTGTGTATATATATGGCCAGGTTGATTGCACACAGCAGCCTGTTTTGTGTTAATTTCTTCTACAGCCGGGGATGTGAATTACCTGGCATAGAGTATAGACTTCTTGTCATTACATGCTTCCAGCTGAGCTATTCAGGAGCTGAGGAGATGGCAATGTTGGGTGATGGACACAAGTGAGGAAAGGAAGCAATACAGTTGCAATTTTCCTGAATGAAAGGTATGTTCCTTTAAGAAGCAGTGGTCACAAAACGGGAGTGGTAGAAATATTAGTATGATGGTAATGACTGTAATAATTTCTATCAGAAAGTTGTTTTAAGGAAACGGAGAGGTAAACATAAAAGATGGTCTCATCTCTCCTTTTTTCTCTGTGTGCATGTCTGGTATCTTTCACCAAGCGCTGACTTGTGAGGTACAGGATTGCTTAGGTTGGAAGGGACCTCTTGAGACCATTTAGTCCATCCCCTTTGCTCAAGGAGAGTCAGCTAGAACAGGTTGCCCAGGACCGTGTCTGATTGGGTGTTAAATATCTCTGCTGATACTCTCCACAACCTCTCTGAGCAACCTGGTGCCAGTGTTTGACCACTCCACATTGAAGTGTTTTCTTGTGTTTCTATTTAATTTCCTATTTTTTCTGGAGCCCACTGCCTCTTTACCTGCCCGTGTGCACTACTGAGGAAAGTCTGGGCTCCCTCTTCTTTATTCCCTCCCATCAGGTATTTATATACATTGATAAGATCACCCCGAGCCTTCTCTTGTACATGCTGAGAAGTTGGAGCTTCCTCAGCCTTTTCTCATATATGCTTCAGTCCCTTAATCATGTTTGTGGCCCTGTGCTGGGTTTGCTCCAGTAATTCCATATGTTTCTTGTACTGGGGAGACTGGAACTCGATACAGCACTCAGGATGTGGCTGCCTCAGTGCTGAGCAGAGAGGAGGAATTGCCTCCCTTGATCTGCTGGTAACCTTCTTAATGCAGCACAGGATGCTGTTTTTCTGCTTCGATACAAGGGCACGTTGGTGGCTCAGGGTCAGCATGTTGTCCAGCAGGGCTCCAGGGTCCTTGTCTGCAGAGCTGCTTTCAAGTGCCTGGGATTATTCTTACCTAGATGCAGGACTTTGTTTTTCCTCCTGTTGAACTGCATGAGATTCCTCTCAGCCCAATTCACCAGCCTATCCTGATCACGCTGAATGGCACCACAACAATCTGATTTATCAGCTGCTCCCCTCAGTTTTGTATCATCTGTGAACTTGCTCAGGGTGCACACTTCCCCAGCATGCAGGTCACTAGTGAAGATCTTAAAGAGTATTAGCCCCGGTATCAACCTCTGGGGTGAACCACTAGTGACTTGTCTCCAACCAAACTTCAGCTGAGGTCGCCTGCAACTTCCACATACACAACCAGTTCTTCTTTGTTTGTAAGTATCATGTCAAGCAGAGCACCTTTCTTTCTTTGGCTTCTTAGTCAGCTTGGGAAGTTATCATCAAGCCACTCTAGAATTCTCCTAGACTGCTGGAGCCCTGCTGCATTGTCCTTCCAGCAGATACCACAGCAGTTAAATTTCCACTGTAAGGAGTAAGGCCTGTGAACATGAGGCTTCTTCCAGTTTTCTGAAGAAGGTAGCATCTACTACTACTTCCTGATCGGGAAGTCTATAGCATATACCCACTATGGTAGTACCTCTGTTGGTCTGCCTGCTAATCTTGATCCGTAAGCTCTTGGCTGGCCCTAGATCTGTCCCAAGGCACAGCTCCGTGAATTCCACTTGCTCTTTCACATAAAGCGCAACTCCCCTCCTCGCCTTCCCAGCCTGTCCTTCCTAAAGAACCTTTATCCATCCATTGCAGCAGTCCAGTCCTGTGAGCTATCCCACCATGTCTCTGTGATCTCAGTGAGGTCATAGCACGGAAACTGCACAGACTTCTGACTCCTCCTGTTCTTTCCCTGTGTTGTGTGCATCGGTGTAGAGGCAGTTCAGGCAGGGACCCAAGCATGCTGATTCCCCAGTATAGGCTTGAGAGCTTGCTTCATGAGGCTGTTCTGCAGGCAGTTCCTTCTTTACGCGCCTGCACTTGGAGAGGTTCCACTTCAGCTCTGTTCTGTCGATTGCTGTGTCCCTTCTGTACCTGTCACCCGAGCCCTTGGCTTGCCTGCCTCATCTGCAACTTCCTTAATTGTTCGTTGAAGAACCTCTTTCTCATCTGTCATTTCTGGTTTAAAGCTCTGCTTAGCAGGTTGGTCAGCCTGCAAGGATAGTTTTGCCTTGCTTAGTCAGGTAGATAATGGTACAGCAGTAGTACAGGATGAGATAACCTAGAGTAGGTACTGAATCATTGGTTTCTCTAATGGATGTGTATGGATAGATGTCTTCTGTTCCTTATTTGCAGCCTGTTTTCTATGGAAATAAGAGCTGCTTAATCCCACTTTTCTTTTTGAGCCATTGGCTCCCAGATTCAATCAGCTGTGCTGAGAAGGTAGGAGTCCCAGTGGTGCACCCCTCGCAAGAATGCACAGGAGGCCAAGTGGCCAGGGA
>Ga0065711_1014179_pt1 | contig 13139 bp, 7 predicted proteins | sample Hoacrofraction12_FD_59098 | JGI IMG/M metagenome (GOLD analysis project Ga0065711, IMG submission 59098) | Hoatzin crop microbial communities from Cojedes, Venezuela - Epithelial fraction 12 v2 (version 2) | ecosystem: Host-associated > Birds > Digestive system > Esophagus > Crop | place... | reverse complement strand
CAGAAAATGCAAATGGACTGATGCCCGTGCAGCCACCAAGAGGGAAGAAAATACAGACTTCCCGAAGAAATGCAGGAGTCTGCCTGTTGCCCAGTACCAGACAGTGACTTTTGCCTGTTGCAAAGACTGGCTTTGTTAGCATTTGGTATATTTTTAAGAATCCCATTGTCTGGAACGCAAGTTGCCCTAGCACTGCTTCCTGTGCTGTTACTGCGCTTTTGGACTTGCTGAATGAGCAGAGTTTCATTCTCCAAAACACAGAACACCGGTCCAGCTTTGTGACAGGTACTTTTGTCTCCAAAACATGGAAGAGATGTGCTCAGACAAGCTTGAAAGCCAGCAGTGAGCCGAACTCTTCAGACAGCTTTGAAAGAATCAGTAGTTTTGTGGTCTGAAACAGACTGCACAATATCTGGATTTCCTGCTCATAAGCTCTTCTGAATAACTAATACGCCACTAATTGCTATAGAAATGGATTATGGAAGACATTGCTCAAGAAATTTGGACTTACCTAATAGGGAAGCCCGCTGCACTGATGGTGATTGCTTCGACTATTCCACACGCCTGAAGCTGGCTGAGAACCTGAGGCATAAATCGAGAAGGTTTAGGTCACCACCGTCTCTGTGGCGCTGCTGCTGCGGTCTGCGTGGGGTGTGCTCGACGCAAGCCACACGCCGCTCAGCTCAGCCGCCGCGCCGGAGCTCGCCCAGGGTGCAGCCACCACCCCGGCAGCCGGGAATGAATGGAGAGGCTGGAGAAGGGGATTGTGCAGCCACGGAGCTACTGCTGTGAGCGACGCCCTGAGCAGGGCTGACGCAGAGGGACCGTCCTGTTGTGCCCGCTCTTGCGGTATCCACGCACCCTGCGCTGACCGAACGCAGCACGACACGGAAACCTGGTGTTGGTATTTTACTACTATTTGCATGCAATCAGCAAATTCTCCTAGCATTTAAAATTAATGCAGCACTACTCCAGCTGCTTGTTTTTGAGGTTCTCCAGTCATAGCTTTGCCATCTGACGCTCTGCTCCCAAAGACATGCTTGGCAGCTGATCTCATCTAACTTGTCCTAGAATAGACTCCAGGAGCAAGCAAAGTTTTGTTGTGGGCATTCACTGTGAAGATACTGCTGAGCAGTCGGATCACCTTTATCTATTTTGAGGGCTGGGCTGGCAGCACCCCAAATAACTCAGGAGTGCTCTGGTAAGAACTTCTCATACAGCAACAAGTAAGTTGCACCTGGAAGAGCTGCTGTGCTTACTAGCTCCATTTTAGACAAGCATCACCAGTGATTCTCAAAGGATGTTCATCTTGGAAGCTCCAAAGGAGAAAAAGCTATTAGAAAATGTGCTGTGGAAAGAGCCTTGCAAGGGACTCAAGAGACCCAACACAAAGCCCTGCACAATGTCTTTAGGAGGCTTCTCCTTGACCCGCTGAGGAAAGGCTTTTGCAAAGTTACCTCTTCTCTTTTGAAAGTCATTGCCTTGCAGTCAGCATTAGGCTTGATGCAGCGGATGTAATGCGGCGTGGTGCTGTTCAAAATCTGCATGAGATGTTCAAGTGAACCCTGTGAAAAAACAAATACAGGTTTAATTAGGGACTCCTCCTCCACAGGTAGTTCAGCTAATCACTGATCTTATATAAAAACAATGGAGCCGATTTCTGCAAGGATGGCTTTACAGACTCGGTGTCAGCAGAGCTCTTCCATAAGGACAGCGTGAGTAAAAAATCCACTCTGTGGATGCTTTTGTAAAATTGTTGAGGGCAAATTCATAAAGTTCCCAAAATTACAGTGGGGCCATCAGCTGAAGCTAACCCCTCATGAGGAACAGGTAGGAAGAAGCCTCAGAAATGCAAGTGCCCAACAGTTAAAAGGAAAAGGTAAAACTGGAGTGAGTTAAAACCCAGAGAATATCAGGAGTCTGAAGCTATTTCTGTTTTACAGTTGTTCCATTTCAATAACATTTACTGCTCTTGGTCCAACCATACTGTTTTCTCATCCAGTTACGAAGACAGAAATCAGAGGCTTGAATAGGATGTACCTTGAACTTTGACACCACTGTAACAACAGCTGCTCTGTTCTGCGTTTTGATGTTATTTTGGTTCCTTTCTGTCACGGGAAATAATTTTTGAAGCAAAGGGTCCTTAGAATTCCGCAAAACGTGGACCAGCTCTGGTGGAATGGGGTCCTGCAAACACAAACATGACTCCTTAGTATTTGGACTTGGGCAGAAACCGGCCACCTTCGAAAATGACTCAAAATTTAACCTACATAGATGGAATAGTATTTCTGATGCCAACTTCGATTTAACCACAGCCATAGTTTCAAATCTGACTACAAACATTCATTCATAGTCAAGATTCAGGAACAGAAAACAACGTTTGGCTCAATATTTCGCACATCTAGTCAAATGTGCGACTGCTCCTAACGTTGTTCTTGTGATACAACTGAAGTGATCTAGAAGTCTCAGGACTAGTTTAATCCCCATAGGACAGTCTGCAGCAGACATTAGAAAGTGTTTTCCTTTTAATTAAGAGATGGTATTTTATTGCATCACCTAATACCACTCGCCATAATTGCTGGTGCTGTCAGAACTGAACAGGGACCCTCCTCTCTGCAGACCATTTCACTTACTCCCTGATGGCACAATGAGGCCAAAACTTGGGTTTCCTGGTACTTCCAGAACTTCCAGTAGTCAAGTCCATGCTCTTGTTTCTCATAAACTTATCTGAATTTTGGGGGGAAATGATGGTTATATAGATGGTTATGGTTATGTAAATGCCCCAATGCCATTAACACTTATGCATTGTCTCAGGAATGGAAGCAGCTCTGATTTGGTGACATTTGGTCTGCTTAATCCTCAGCGGAAGGTCTGCTAACAAAGCATTTGCTTGTGCCAGTGAGTCATGGTTCCCTAAAAATCTGAGCAAGAACATTACCCAGTTTTACACAGCATGAAGGATTTATTTGGAGCAAGGTATGTACAGCCAGTAAATGCCACTGCATACACACATTAGTGGTGCCTTGACTTAAGTAGCTTTTGGTCTGTAAGATGGTTTTGGTTTGTTTTTTTAACAGCTCTTCTGAAAACACCTACCTTATTTTTCTCCACCATTGCTGCCAGCTGATAGCAGACTTTGCCAGCATAATGTGAAATAATAAAGTTAGGCTTCTTACTAAACTTGTTTCGACTTAAACATTGATTATTAGCCAAGGCTTTCTCAATCCGAGTTTGAAACAGGTCAGTGTTAGAGGATCTATTCAGACGGCACTCCTGCATAAAAAAACAAGACAAAACTGCAGCATCTCTTACTTGTCATAATGAACTGTCTTTAAAAGCTAAGACACTTTAACTTAAAATCATAGCCATTTTACTTTTAGAGTTGCTTTGAGTACACAAGCCTTGAAATACTGTGGGGGCAAGAAAAAAAGTAATCGAGGCTTTGTATTTGAATCAGAACATCCTAGATCAGAGTTAAAAAAAAGGCAGAATAAGAAGCAGCAGTGTCACGATTGTTCTGAAAAATAAATTCTGCAGAAATTTTATAGCTGACAAGTTTCCTACTAATTTACTGTTCATGTTTTCTTTGGTGGCATGGAAGGGAAGGCAGGCAACTAGGCCAGAAGCATTAGGGGTTTAGATCCACACTTACCTCATTCAGCAAGGCAAAAATGCTGAGAGGGTTGCCCTCTATCAGATCAAGGCAGCTCTGGTTATCCTGGTAGTTTACGAAAGACCACTGCAGGCCTTCGGCTGCATATTCTTCCTGAAGCCAGAGAGAAACGGGTTACTCTGCGGCAGAGGGCACTACGGCTCAAATAACGGCCTGCCCTGTGCCGTCTGATGCAGCTGCTGTTGAACGAGTTAATCCCAGGCTCAGCCTGCTCATCCCAACCGTGTTCAACAACAATCTTGAGGAAAAAAAACAAATGAGGATCTTCTACCCCAGGTAACTTTTGAGTACGTAGCAGCAGATCCTGCCGGAGCAATCTGTTTAAGTATTTGGGAACCTCACAGATTTTTCAGAGAGCTGCCAGGCTGCTTTACAGAGGCTCCACTCACACTGAGCCTCTCCTGGCTCTACCGAATGTTGCCCTGAAGGGCACGGAACGCACAGAACTCCTTCCTCAGGCTGGGACATAGCCCTACACCAACCATTGTGTCCCAGACCTTACTAACTGGGCTCCATTTAAAAGAAAGCCTGAGCCAAAGGGAAGGAGAAAGATACTGGTTGAAATAATTTGTACGCTGAATTACAGCACAAACTGTCAGGAGCGTTTAACAAGCGCAAGCTCTGGTCAGTTATTTTAGAAGTCTCCTGCCAAAAGCTAGCTCAGCTCAGCACAGCCACTAATGGTGTTAAGTGGTTTGGGACACAGCCAGATCAAGAGAGGTAAGAGGGCAGGCAGTAACTGGGAGGGGTACAATAAACAGAGGTCATGACTCAGTTTCAAGGAAAGTAATTGTGTGCTTGAACTTGCTTCCATCTTCACTGACCATTAACCCCTGGTATACTGACGAGGGCAGGCAGGAAAAAACCCACTGGGCATCTGAAAGCACAAATTATGGTCCAAGAGACACTTATCTCCTGAATAAATTGACAAAACTATGCCATTAGGCAGAAGGGTACCATCATGCTGGTGCCGTAAAGAAAATAATTTCCCAGATTCCTGTCAATGGCAACGAGCACTGTGGTAACGTGTGTGGCATGGGGAGGAATTCAACAAGGACTGAAGTACATCTGTTAGAGGAGCAGGCCGGGCAGGGACTCTGTAGCTTTCAGAGCACTCAGATGAGAACTGGAATTAGCAGTGTGTGACCAGTTAGGCAAGTGACTGCAATGCATTTAGCACGGTGCAAATAGCTTCTCTGCTGTGAAACAACACAACTCGTGTACCTCCTTGTTCAAAACTAAAAGCTGATGTGCAGTGTGTTTTTGTCTTTCAAGGTAGCAGCCTGAAAACTGGGTTTCTGAAGCGGCTCTCCTGCGGCAGAAGGCCTCCACCAGGTACTGCATGCCACTGACGGTCGGGTTACGAGGTTCTGCTGGGCTCTCTGCTTCGCACTAAGGTCAGCTCCTCACTCATTTGGGTACCTCATGCTCAATGATCAGAATTCACATGGTTACATGCNGCAGCTTCCAAGAGAATCTTAATTTAGGCTACACTTACTTCAGGAATTTAGTTTTGTGTTCAGCGTTTTGAGGGAATGCAAACAGTTTAACAGGTCACAGAGCCAATGTATAACAAGGAACAGATTTCCAGCACCCCAGGAGAGAAAGCTGTCTCATTCCATCAACGGCCCCACACTCTCCTCTTTAAAATAGCAATCTTTACTCACATCCCACTGATTTCTGTGGCATTATTTACTCAACTGAAGGTTGCAATCTCATCAGAAATACAATTAGAGACAAAAGATGCTGGTTTAAAATCAGATCTTTAACATTTGATCTTACTGGAGTATTACCTGTTGTGCCTTCAGGTAGTGTGCGACAAAGTGCTGCTGCAGTTTCTCATTGGCGTAGTTAATACAGAGCTGTTCCAAGTTGTTTTCAGGGAAGGCTTCAAAACCATAAACATCCAACAAACCTAGGAACACGGGAAGACAGTGCCCTTTGGTCTCGCAGGCACTTGAAGGACTTACGGTTAGTCAGTTAAACCAGGGATGAACAAGCCATACCTATGAAGCTGGTCCACACTGATGGATCTGCATAGATGCTTTCATTTATGACCAAAACGAGCCATTCGAACAATCTGCAGACAACAAAACCGGATTAGTTGGAAAGTGCTTGCTTACAACAGAGTAGTGTGCTTTTACTGCTGTTTTCACCGGTATCACATGGAAGAAACAAAAAAGCTACGACATGCTGCCCGCTGACATGAAACAGCCGTTCTCTGAAGATCTCTCCGCCAGATACCGCAGCTATGTCAGTATCTACAACCGCATCAAAGGTGTGCCGAGCAGGGAGGGGAGGGTTACGCTGTTATTGAGTCCAAGCAGAAAGCCAGGGCAAGTAAATCCCCCTGGCCTCTCTTTTCCCTCACAGAAGCTGCATGGATTAGCACAGCAGCCTGGCCTGCGTGTCCTTACTTGGCGTAGATCGCTTTGGCGAGGCAGTCCCTCCTAGTCTCACATTCAGCTCTGGAGCATGGCTTCTTGAAGACTTGTTGTTGTTTTCCAGCAGTTATTGTTCGAATTCTTAATGATTCCAGTAGTTCCTCGACAGATATCTTCAGCAAATCTCCAGCGGTCTTCACAAAATCTTGTTCAGGAAAAATAACATTGCAAGATTATCTGGAGTGTCAAATGGATGCAGCCCCTTTAAAGTTACGGGAGGTCTTGAGAGGATACAGAAAAATGACACTTCCAGGAACTCGCCAACTTAAATGTGGATTTTGGATCTTTTCACCCAAACTCACCAGAAAGTTTTGCAAGACCAGCCTCTAACTTTGGATGTACAGGACCCCAAGAATTGCAGGTACTCTCTTTCAAATGCAACAACAATATCAAAAAAGTATGTAGTTTGCCACACTGAAGCTGGCATTTTCCGGAGTACTCTCTAGGCGTGTCTTTGTTACTTTTTCACCCCTTTCCTTTAAATCCAGATAGAAAGTATCAAACAGCCATGACCAGAAAAAAAAAAAAGAATAATTTTGGGGATAGTAAGGAAATGTAATCCCTTCATTAGAGGAATGAGTATTTGCAAACGAAGCATTTAAGATCTTTGCTGAGCTGTATGCAAAACTATTTGAATATTAACTAGTTTGAATTCAGAGCATGGGAAATCATAGTAGGAAACTTCACTATTCAAGACAGTGTTGCAGTTCTGAAGGGTCCACAAACCTCCTACAGACAGGCAGAACAACCTACATTCTACGCTGCAATTCAACAGATTTGCTGTTACTAAGTGGAGTTTTAGCCTTTATCATGAAAACTTCAAAGCTTTAATTTTAAAAAGCCCTGCTCTCCACTCTGGGTCAGATTTCTGGAAGTCTTGTGATGTCAGCGTAAGATTACAATCAAGAGTAACAGTTCTGCCAATAATCCTTCTGAAACGACTGTCTAATGTTGTGGCTGCCTTGACCTGTAACAGAAGGATATTATCTCTCAGAGCAGGGGAGCGTTAGGTTTTGGTTTGTTCAGTACTTTGAAACTGTGAAGTACCGAACAAAAACGTGCCCAGATTTTGGTCTGCCCATGACCGTGATCATCTCCTGTCAAGCAGAAGAGCGTAGTATAATCCTTTCTATTAGGCATCTGCACTAAGACAACAAGACTCTGTGGAGCACGGCATGCTTGTTGCCTCACCTTTGGCTTTGTCTTCTAGTTCACAAGGCTGAGATTCATCCACTGGATTAGAGAATTGAACGTTCCCAAGATGGAGAAGGCCTGACAACACCTGAAATATGACCAAGCATTGAGTTTTCTACAACAGAGCTCCCCTCCAAGGTGGTGTCCGCTTAGCCTTCCCTTAGCCACAGGAACAGGACAAGTCAAAACATTTCTGCACTAAAAAAAGCAAGCAGATTCCAAGCTTCTATGCTAATTGCTATTGCTGCAATTACTGAAGGAAAACTAAAGTTCACAGGTGCAGGCTTTTAGTTAAGAACTAATATTTGGTTATGCAACCTAATGCGATGCGTAGCTGCAGGCCCTCCAGTCAGGAATACCAAAAACCCATGCCCTATACATTGATACACATTTATTTCTGCAGAAATCCCATGCTAAAAAGACATTCCAAACAGCCTCAAGGTGACCATGCTGTGTACCTGACCTTGAAAATATTGTTCTGCGTGGAGCGGTCAATGCCCAAGTGAAACATTGCGTCTCGGGTCACCTCGAAGCAGTCCTCTGAAAAGCCAAACAGGTGCTGTTTACAAGAAAGCCATGCACACCAACACGGGCAAGCAGACCACTCCACACCACCGCCAGTTCAGCTGCAATTGTCCAAGGAGATCGAGGAGGGCAGATGCTCTTTTGGTATATCCCAGAGTACAAGCTGAAGAACCAAGTCGTTGACTCAGTACTGGCTCTGAAGTTGGGCAGCAGGTTGCTGAAGCACATCCAAAGACGAGACGGTTTCTAAACATAGCCACGGAGAGATGCAAATTCGCTAGGCCAGAAACCGCTGTTTTAAGCCAGATGAAAACTCTTCATAGTGCAAACTGACATTTAAAAAGCATTACATTAATGCAGGTGGCTTTGCAAAACGTCTGCTGTTGGCTGGCCAGCCTGGGTCATGGGATTTAATAGAGCAGATGCATTTCTGCCTGCCTTCCTTTAAAGTTACAGCCGTTATTAATGGACAGTCTGTGAAACTAATCTTTACCGTCTAAGTTTCTTTCAGAATTTGGCAGCCAGCGGAAGTCAGCCCCTTCTGGAAGGTTCCACTCCAGCCTCTCCTCTGCAGTGGCACCTTTTGTGATCTGGAGACAGAAAACAAGGTAACGACTGAATTCTGCCTTTGGTATTTACACCTCGCAGACAATGAAGAGTAGCACGCTGGCAGCATGATTTAATTTGGAAGCATGCAGACAGGAAAACTGTTAAATATTAAAAGTTGCAACTGTGCTAAATCTAGTGATTTCATCCCCACTGTTTGTCAGAAATATCTAGCAAAATTAACTGAAGTCAAACCTGATAAAAAATATGAAAGTTTCTTTCATTGGGAGCCTGATAGGCAACTCTGGTCTTCTCCAGAAGGAACGTCTGAATGGAAGCACTACTCAGATGGTGGAATCTAGGCAGGGGGGGAAAAAAGCGCAGATTTCAACAAAGCTCCAACAGGTGTTGTGTTGTCACGATACTGACGGACTATGAATGCTTTGCAGTTCACCTTCACTTTTGTGCAAGCTTAATGTAACATTTTACTCAGCGTTCTTAACTGCATCTCTGTTTTTCCATTGCTCTCTTTCAGAGATCAGGGTGAGAGCTTGCAGGGAGAAAGAAGGAAGATAAAAATAATAATGTAAGCCACCAGCAAACCAAAATACGTTCTAAAGACAGATAGAATATTCTATGGCAGCCTTCAGAAACAGGTTTGTAAAGACTTAAAGGAAGAAGACAATAGATAAGGTTTTTACACAGCAATTATTACCTGTCTAACTGCAGCTGGATATATTTTCCAAAACGGCTACTGTTGTTATTCCGCAGGGTACATGCATTTCCTGTGAAATTGCCAGTGACAGATACAGCATAGTCAGAGTGGTTCCACTCTTTGTGTAGGACATACAGATATGAAGGGTGATTTGTATATAGCTCCAGTATTTGAAGAGTTTGTCTTTTAAGCAGAGGACTAAGAGCTAGCTTAGACTTGTGTATGAACAAACAAAATTCCCACAGTGGCCACTACTTCTTTTTGCTATTAAAAAAGCCTCATTTACCAAACGCTTCCATGACAGGGTTGGAATCCAACACTCTCTTCTCTATCCTTTCCACAGTTTCATTGCCTTTTGGAGAGATGACTGAAGCAGCAACAGAAGCATAGAATTTCATAAGGCAGCGAGATGTCCAGGTCTGCAAGAGAGAGGCTTGACAGCAGGCCTTTGCTTTCACCATGTTATTAGTTATGTCAGTTAGCGAAACAGTGCTAGCTTCTGAAAACACAGTATGCAGCTGGCGACGACGCTAAAGGGAGTGATTGTGTCAGGTTTATAGCTCTAGCTCAGTGGGAACTTTTTGTGCGAATGCTTACGCGCAACAGACACACATTTGAACGCTATTGGAGTTGGAGTGCTTGGCTGAACAGCAGTCTTATCACGATGTAAGCATCTGGAAGCTCAGCTGGAATGAACAGCTAATATCTTAAGATGAACTGAATATAAATGGAATTTGAGTCATCAACACTCAGCAAATCGTTTTGTTCTCAGGCTTAAAAATCTCCTGGCTGAATAGGGATGGACCATTACAGAAGGACCCAGGACAGGATCTGAAGTCTCCCACTTCTTCAAAGTCTCTACACAAGGGTGTGCTGAGACCCACACTAGCTCCCTAACAGACTAGGCTGAGACGTTAACTCGGGTGCAATTCCTGTTGAATGATTCAAGTCTAGCCCTCCCAGAAATTACAGATGTCACCTACAGAGCAGCTACATTTAGCAGTGTCTATTTGACTGCTGAAATCACTTGATGTTTTACCCATACTTCAAGAAAGTCCTGCTAGAGCAGACTGGCTAGGTGCTCTGTCAGAATATTTTTTTCTTCATCTTTGCTTGTTCACTGAAACACTGTGTGCTACAAATCATTAGCAAATCTCAAAACTTAAGAGCAATGTCAGGAAAAAATCTCCTTACCTTCCCAGCACCACTTTCTCCACTAACAATTATAGACTGGTTGACGGGGCCTATCTGGCTTTGGACGTTCCGGTAGGTCTGTTCAGCCACTGCAAAGATGTGAGGTTTTAAATCCTGGCAGTAAAAGAGAATATACATATTTAAGAGAAAAGTAATTACAAAGTTCAACAGCAACGGACAGCAAAGGTCTTCTCACATTTATCTGAAAGCAGTACTGCTCTTTTAACGGAACTCATATTTCACTAGAAATGGGTTTTATCCTTTAAGATTATTTTGCTTATATAGATTTTGAAGAACTTGATGTCTGGGTTCTGCGAAAGGACAGTTATTTCAATACAAGGATTACCTGGGGACGAAGTGCAACATGGTACTCTCTCATAAGCTCGGGTGAATAGAGGCAGGAGATAGGTTGAAATGGATTTAAAGCCACCAGGCTGCAGCCAGCATTGGTATAAAACAAGTTTACTGTATATCTTGCTTGAAGACATTTCAGAACTGAAAGACACACCTTCTGTTAGCATCTTTTGAAAAGTGTATTTAACATTTCCTGTTGCTGTTTGTAACAAAAATCTTCAGATATGTTACCTATTAGGTGTAACAGAGAATGAGGTGATCAAGAGAGTGATGCAGGTTTAATACAGATAACAATGTCTTCATAAGCTGCCCTTATTTGTAAACATCTTAAGGGATCTGTTAACTATACCATTCAATAAATCCTGTGCTTTTATGAGGTTTCACATAGTGAGTCCTAGAAAGAAAATCTGTTCACTTGCAGAACAAGCAGAATTCCCCACCTGCACTAGGAACAGGCCTTAGCTTCTCTTGACAGCATCATCTTTAAAAGTTGAGTGAGGAATTTACTTTTCAAAACCAATTTCATGGATATATTTTGGATCTAAGTTAGAGCCTCGTTTGCTGGTGTGTTCACGTAGCGCCAGACTACAATCACAAGGTCATGCAGGAGCCCTGCGATAGCCTCAACGCTCAGCTGCACCCTGGCTACCTGCACCAACAATACAAAAGTGAGCTCTGTGTGCAGAGCTTGATAAGATATCAGCGTGGCTAAATCTACAATAGAAGTATTTCTTACAAAATTCAACCAAGCCAAATGGGACTTTCTAAGGCTTTGATTAGGCTTCAGTAGGATTTGAATCTTTAACTACTGTGTTCACGACAGTATTAATGCAATGAGAACGGTAACTACCGTACATTAGAGCCACCAGGGCAAGTGACTCCCCAGGAGATACGCCTCTGGCTGGCTGCTTACCTGTCGTAGTTGTCACTGGATTAACTTTCGTGAGGTCATCAAAAAGATGCAGTTTCTCTTCATCACTGAGGAACACTCGAACTTCTTCTTCAAATGCTTCACTGAGGTCATTCTGGATGACAGAATCTTGTTTTTGGCCATTTTCCTGGAGAGGATGTCAGATCAGCACCAAAGGCTGAATATAGCTGGACTTTCACCTCACTCACGATAGTTTAGAGCTCTTCTGCTGCTTCCATGTAGCAGGAGTTCAGCCTCAGCAGGAGTCATAACTGAGGATGTTTGAGCTACTCTTCCTCCCAGTTGCCCTCCCCAGGCATCAATGGTTCCCATGGGGTGCTCTGTTTTCAGAAAGGTATTACCCAGCGCATGAGAGATGGCAGGCTGACAACACTGTCTGCACACTGAATTCATCGCTGGCAATGCTGGCCGTAAGCAAAGGCGCTCAGAAAGAACGTGTCCTTAGGCTCACGCTACCTGGCGCTTGCAATTGTGCACAGACACTCTTCTACAGTGTTCATAACTGGCACGTTTCTAAGCCGAGGGTTGTCATGCATTCCGTGCAAACACTGCCTTGGGCAGAGGGGAGCAGGAAGGACTGGCTGCAGAGGCTAAGGCAGAGCTGCAGGCTACTGTGGTCCAACTGAAATGCAGTTTTCCTAGCAGAGACTTTCATTTTTCAAGCAGAGACTGAGGGCCCCCACAGTGAAGTTACAGAGGGCACGCATCGCAGCCAGGGGAAAGAAACGGGGGCATTGTAAGAGCTGGCCTGCATCAGGTGAAGATTTCTCCCCTTTGGATCACTTAAAGTATTTAAATCGTAGCCTCTGGGCTCCCATGTCCTTGACAATATTAGTTGGAAGGACACATTTGTTGTACACACATAATGGAAAACTTAGCCAGAAGAGAGACTTCAGGTCCTCTTTGTCATTTCTGGGGGGAAGGAGAGAGGAGCTATAAGGGAAAATGCAAAGGGAAAAGATGCCAGTCCTGATTTTTGCTTTCCAGATACTCCTTTTCTGTTCTCCTTGACAGAAACTCCTTCAAAGTAACCCTACTCATTTGTATTTAGTAGCATAAACCTGCAATTCTTTACAAGTTAACCAAGTCAATGAACAGTATCACCTTGTTTATACAAAAAAAAGTGCTAAATTCAGTTAGCAGCATTCCCACTAGGTGAGCTAACCTCATTTACAAAGGGGAAAATATACCGCAATACCCCGTTAACACATTTCTAAAAAAAAAATAAAGCTACAATAATGTACTCATTTAGGAGCATTATTATCTTTTCCAGACAGCATAAGTAGTTCATTTCCAGTATTACAATTTTTTTTTTTTCCACAATTATGAAACACTGTGTGGACAAGAGGGGTTTCTGCCAGTCACCCCCCCCTTCCCATGCCCTCCTGTGTGTTCACTGGGTTACGCTGACACCAGCCAAGCTCTTCAGTCTGCTGCGGCGCTGATAGTGCAAGATCTGAGAAAGGGCTTGTTTTTGCTCGCCTGCACCCCCTCGCTCAACATCGCTTCATTTGAGAAGAGATGGGGATCGCTTAGCCAAGGCAATATTTGGAAATACAGTCA
>Ga0065711_1046020_pt1 | contig 13140 bp, 7 predicted proteins | sample Hoacrofraction12_FD_59098 | JGI IMG/M metagenome (GOLD analysis project Ga0065711, IMG submission 59098) | Hoatzin crop microbial communities from Cojedes, Venezuela - Epithelial fraction 12 v2 (version 2) | ecosystem: Host-associated > Birds > Digestive system > Esophagus > Crop | place... | reverse complement strand
AAATATCTTGGTAAAGAAGTTGCTTTTCTGTGTGATGGTGGTGGTGCACTGAACCACAGCAATCTGGAGCAAGTTCAGTACTAGAAGACAACATGTCTTTGTGGCAGACTTGATTTGAGTTTTGTGACTTTAGCATGCCCCTTGGGCCCAAACACTCCCCCTCCACCGCCATGGTTCCTCTGGGTGGAGAAGGAAGGAAGGTTGTAGCCACAAGGATCAGGATGCTTCTGTTCGGGTTGTGGCAGAGGTCATGTCTGGCAGCTGATGGACTGAAGTCAGTCAAGGTGAGGAGAGCTGATATTTTAGTGTGAGCCTTACAACATAGTGCTGATATTACTGAAAGCACCCACAGGTTGTGCAAAGCTGGCAGGATCTGTATTCTGAGGTCCTGTTTTGGTCACTTATTCAAACAGGCAGACAATGTTAAAAATGTTCCCAGTACCATTGACTTCAGTGGCTTTAGGAGCATGCTTGTTGTCAAATCTGGGCTTGAGCAAGTTGCTGATCTCAGGCTGGGTGGCTCTTGCTGATGAGATCCTGTACCAACAGAGAGACTGTCTCTATTTCAGGCTGTGATTCAGCTAGGTTGTCAATCCGATTTAAGGGGACCAGATTATAACCATTGTGAAATGCTGAGCTGGTGTAAAGCCGCTTTGCTGATAAGGAGCTGTTCAAAATATTTTGAAAGTTCGATGCTGCTTCAGGACTGGGCAGCCACCCCTGGCTGTGCTCGCAAAGCTCGATGCCAGGGGCGTTCGGGCTGGTTTGCCTGCTTGGCATTGTGTGCTTGGGGTGTTCTGCTGCTGGAGGTCCACCAGGCAACGGCAGTGGTACAGCAGCTGTGGTGGTTCTGCTGGGGCCACCCAGCAGGGTGGTGAACAGCTGTCTCCTGGCCATGTACAGACAGAAAACGGAGTCATACACCCCATCAGGTGCCACAGTGTTACTGGGAAAACCAAAACGGAGTTGACAGCTGCTCTGGTGCCCTTTGTATCCGTTCCCAGCTCCCAGCATGGGATGAAAATCCACCAGGTGGAGGATGCCACTCTGCCACATCTCTGGCTGTATGGGGGAGAGCCTTGCTGTCTGTCTTCTGAAACACTTTCAGCCTCAAAATAGTCTGGCAACGGAGCAAAGGCAGTTTACAATTGCCAGCTTCCAAGTGCTCGCAGGAGCCTCTGTGTGGGTTTGGTGCTTTTCCGTCCAAGACCTTGGCACAGATTTCCACTATTGCTGCCTTGCCTTTCCTCTCCTCTCCTCCCCTCCCTCTGCTTCTGATCCATCTCAGTACAGCAGTTTGCTACTATTTATTGTTTTTATTTATTATTGTTGGCGACATGGACAGTGGACTGAGTGCACCCTCAGCAAGTTTGCCGATGGCACCAAGCTGTGTGGTGTGGTTGACACGCTTGGAGGGAAGGGATGCCAATCAGAGGGACCTTGACAGGCTGCAGAGGTGGGCCTGTGTGAACCATATGAAGTTCAACAAGGCCAAGTGCAAGGTCCTGCACATGGGTCAGGGCAATCCCAAACACAAGTACAGGCTGGGAGGAGAGTGGCTCGAGAGGAGCCCTGAGGAGAAGGACTTGGGGGTACTGGTGGATGAGAAGCTCAACATGGGCTGGCAACGTGCGCTTGCAGCCCAGAAAGCCAACCGTATCTTGGGCTGCATCAAGAGAAGCGTGGCCAGCAGGTCGAGAGAGGGGATTCTGCCCCTTTACTCCGCTCTCGTGAGACCCCACCTGGAGTCCTGCATCCAGCTCTGGAGCCCCCAATGTAAGAAGGACATTGATGTGTTGGAGCAGGTCCAGAGGAGGGCCACGAATATGATCAGAGGGCTGGAGCACCTCTCCTATGAGGACAGGCTAAGAGAGTTGGGGCTGTTCAGCCTGGAGAAGAGAAGGCTCAGGGGTGACCTTACAGCAGCCTTCCAGTACTTGAAGAGGCCTACAGGAAGGATGGAGAGGGACTTTTCACAAGCGTGTGTAGTGACAGGACAAGGGGGAATGGCTGTAAACTAAAAGAGGGCAGATTTCGATCAGATATTATGAAGAAATTCTTCACCATGAGGGTGGTGAAACACTGGGACAGGTTGCCCAGAGAAACTGTGGCTGCCCCCTCCCTGGCAGTGTTCAAGGCCAGGCTGGATGGAGCTCTGAGCACCCTGGTCTGGTGGAAGATGTCCCTGCTCGTGGCAGGGAGGTTGGAACCAGATGATCTTTAAGGTCCCTTCCAACCCAAACCATTCTATGATTTACTTCCCTTGCAGTTTTGGACGCTTTCGGTAGTTAACACCTTTGCATCCAATGAGTATCTGGAGTAGCCAGCCTTGCCGTCACTTGCATGTTCCTGCTCCTTTATAGCCTATCTCGTCATTTGCTTTAGGGACCTTCTTTGCAGCTGTGCTTCTGTTCACAAGTCCTCTGCCAGCTGTGCAGCAGTGCTCTGCACAGAGAAGTAGGAGGAGGGATGTGCACAGACCAGCGTGAATGTGGTATCGTGTCCCCTGGATAATTCCTGAACGCGCTCGTCTGGATCAGGTGTCTGGTGCCTGGCTGTGGTATTCAGGTTGTGCTTCTGTGTGCAGGGGGGTGTTGTCAGCCGGTGATAATCCCCTGTCACTAAAGGTCTGGGCAGCACTGCTGAAATAACTGCGTGTTGGGAGGATGGAAAGAGAAGCCCAGCAACATTTCTACATGAGAAGAAACTGTTAGTGTAGTCACGTATGACGGCAAGAAACTGCGTACATACACAGCAAATAGTAGTAATGGACTACGGCTGTCTCTTAATGCTTCTTCTCTCTGATTAGTTGTCAATGTCTGTTAATTTCTGCTACCGCAAAATATGTAGACAGTTCTGAGGTTTGCATTATTAAGAGTGTGTGTTGTGTATAATTTATAGTGTATTATGACAGCTGTAGCGAATGCCATGATCCACACCATGGAGCACTGAGATATGGCTGAGCTGCCATCTCCTGTATTATCTAGAACAAGTTTGGAGCCTTCCTGGCATTATAACAGAAGAGGAAACATGTGTAGTCATGTTACTCTCATTAGACATTTGCGTGTGGCTCTTTGGAGCACGGCACAGCACAAGGTCGCTGGCCTGCGGCCACCCCAGCTTCTTGGGATCTTGTCAGACCCTGCAAGCAAAGGAGTGCCAGGCTGGGTTGCAGTTCTTGGACAAGAAACCTCCAAGGAACAGACTCCCGTTGCAGAGATATTGGAGATGTTCTCGTGGTGCCCTGTGTCTTTTGGCATGCATGTGTGCTGGGTGTGTTTCTCTATTGTTACTTGATATTTTCTTACTTCAGAAGAGCATTGTATTATTTTCTAGTGTTAGTAGGAAGTAAGACTTGATTCTCCTCTCCCCCATACTGTGCCCAGTTCTAAATGATTTGAAGACGAATTGCTTGAAATCTGCAGACAGGTATAGCATTGGTTATTTATGAGATAACGATTGCTCGGTCACAAGCTGAATATCCATCCTCACTAAGTGTGGCCTTAGTAGCAGTGTGGAGCTGTGCTTGAGGTTGCTGGATTCTGTTTCCACATGGAGCGCTTGCTGTCTCCATACTGGTGCGAAGTTCCCGCAAGTGAGAAGTTCCCACTGGTGAGAATTTTGCGCAGGTAGATGAACATGTGCTCTGTTTGGGTAGGCTAACTTGATGTGAAGACCAGAGTAGCAGGAGTCCCAGCTCAGGTGAGCAACTTTTAACCTAAGCCCTTCAGGGTGACTGGTTTAGCTAAGCTGTTTCCTTTGATTTAACGCGCAGTTTACTTCATCTTTATGTCTGTCTTCAGTCAGGTTAGCTCTTTTGAGTTTGGCAGCTGGAATTAGGAAAATAATGTATTTTTCACAGTGTATCCTTTGTGTTGGCAGACTGCTGTATAGATGTTCATAATTGCTGTCCCCACCTAAGCCTGAAGTTTCCTGCCTCGGACCACACTGCTGTGGTACCAGGAGAGCCTTGGGCCAGGCTGCGGCAGCGCGAGGTGTCGTGTGAGTGCGGAGCAGGGGGTCTCAGCAACCAGGAGCGCTGCCAAGCGTGCCCAAGGGGTGCCTGCGGCATGGGAACTCGCCCACAACTGTGTGAAGAGGTTTCCTCTGGCTGAAAGGAGTATCATAGCTGTCTGGCCATGGCTTCTCAGTACTGCTTTCAGACCTGAAGAAGTCCTCCGTCCTAGGATCTGTCAGCTTCCCTCCTTCCCTCTGGAGGCTCCTGGGGCAGCCCGGACTGCTGGGAGGCTGCCCTCTGAGCACAGGTCCGCTTGCTGCTGTTCACCCACTGTGGGGTCGATGCTGAATGTCTCTTCCCAAGGCACATGCTCAGATCAGATGGGCTTTGTTACCCACGTACTCTGCAGGCTGCCTTTGGGGCGTGTGCTGTTGGGGTGTCCTAAGCACCTTACGGGTGCCGATCTCTTCCCTGCCGAGTGCACACTCATGTGCTAGATCGCTTCCCTCCATGGATGGTCACCTCTTCGATGCTGACCTTGCCCTTCCACTGCTGAGTCCTCTGTTTCAGGTACTGGACATCCTCTGGCTCTTTCCTCCTTGTTTGGTAGTTAGGCAGCATAGGCAGCTTAGGCGGTCTAGTCATGCCCAATTACAAGCTGTAAGGGACCATGGACAAAGTCAATCTTTGCCAATGAGCCCCCCCGAATGCTGGTGGTATCTTTGCCAGTGAGACTGCTGCAGTGAGAACCTCGTGCAGCATCAGCACAGGGCGCGGGATTTGTCCCAGGGCCTGTCCTTGGCTGTGCTGAGTTGGAAGGCGGCGATCAGAACGGGGAATGCTCTCCAGCGCTGAGGACAGAGTTGGTGTTGCAGCATAGCAACAGCAAGTTAAGCTTTCTTCTCCTTAAACAAAGACATTTCCATAAATCATAAGCAGCTTTTGCCCGAGTGATATTAAAATAGGTTTGCAGAAACTTCGAAACAGGCACGAAAGTGTCAGAAGTGTGGCTCGGCATCAGCGTTTGTTTCGTTAATACCTGAGCCTCGGTTTAGAAGAACGGGATGCCATTTACTAGTTGTCTCTTTCATGTTACTTTCCAAAGTCTTTTTTTTTAGACAAGATAATGCAACACAAGGAATTAAACCCCTACTTTTTAGAAGGTTTTTAATTAGCAGACAGTACTGATTCAGGTCTTGCAATCTGTAAAATACAGCACATCGCTTCACACTACTGCATCTTGGATAGTGCTCCACGTTCTTTTTAAAGACAATTTAAATAGAATGTGGGGGTGTGGGGAGTGGGGAATGAAACCAGAGGACAGAAATAGCAATTTAGTATTCTTGACATTTCTCAGAAAGCTGCTTAAGATTATCTTCTTAAAATGGCAGATTTTGCCTGCAAGTCAAGTAGAGGAGCAGGAATTGATATTTCATTAAAATACTATGAGATGCCTGAATGCGTTTATGATCCTTGAGACATCTGCAGGAAACAAGAGCTTACTATTTGGAACTGTCAAAAGTTTTAATAAAGGGCAAAAACAAATTCCAAAGGCCAACTGTATCGATTCGTACACCTCTGCTTCCAGAGATCTGGTTGTTACCACACCAAGATACCCGTTCCTGGCCTTTTTTTTTCCTGAATGTACCTGTGAAACCCTCTATTTTAACACTGGATGTTAAACCAGAGTTTAGAGTGATGATTGCCCTTATTCACTGTTAAATGTATAGCCAGGTGGACTTTCTTCCAAGAAATAATAAAGAATTAATTAAAAATGAGGAGACCATGGCTTTCTCAAAGATCTACCATGTGGACAATGCTTTTTAAATGTTTTTTTCATTGCATTTAGAGTTATTCTGGCTATTTTCCTTTTCTCTTACCTCCCAACATCAAGGCATTTGGCTTCTGTCAAAGTCTCTTTACTTTAGCTTGAAAAATGGAGTTGGATATTTGGGAGATCAAAAGATAGTTTGCTAGGTGAGGTCTATAACAGCAGGAGTAGTTGTGTAGACGATATTACTGCTCTGTTTCAGAACGCTCTACTTTAGCACTAATAAAAAAACTTGTATTTAAGGCAACAAGTTTAGTATTATCCACCCATATTTTCCACTCAGATTGTATTGCAATAATTGTTAGGCTCAGAAAATAAGAAGGAAACCCTTCTTTAAAATTTCTTACCTTGAGTCACTTTTTAGGGTAAGATACGTTTCAGTTGGGGGAATTTATTGTTAATGAAATACCATATAATTGCAATGTATTTTTTGAGGCTTGAACAGCAGTAATCTCACACTTCATTACATGCAAGGGATCCTTGTGCCTAGGTGGATTTCCACAAGCTTCAGCAGGGCTCCCTGTTGGACTTGCAGCTTGTTTGCACACAGTATTTATCCTCAGCAGTCAAGTGAGGCTGTTTCCCTGGGCAGAGCAGTTGAAGTGTAGCGACTTGCAGGAGCACCCGGCTTGTGCAAACTGGAGCACACAGTTGCAGTGGCTGGTCTGAAAAGTTTGTCCTGGAGAAGTCCTTGTATTGTAGCATTTAAGCAGTTAGAGCTTTCTTTTAGTCTTGCTTTTTGGACTTTGCTAGAAACCCGCTGACAACAGTGTTCAGTAACGCAGTGTTTCCAGGGTACTTGCAAAACCAGTATACCACCAGCGAGCACACTCATGTTGATTGACGCATCATAATTCATTTGCAAGTGTAACCAGAGTTTATCAACAAGACCTGAAGCTCTACAAAGTAAAATACCGTGGTAGTTAATATCTTACCAGCAAAACCTTGGAGCAGATGAATCCGTCTACGTAAGCGGCAGAGTTTCGTGCTGTCAGGAAGGGAATTACCGTAGGGGTTTAGTAGTGCTGCTGGAGGGGGTGGGAGCAGTGGTGGACCTTTCTGCATGCACTTCAGCACACTTGCTGTTGAGAGCTACCCCCATTTCTGTCCAGTGACTGAAGAGGCAACCTCACATAGCTGCTCAAATGCCTCTGCTGCAGGCTGTTGGTCTATAGCGGTAAATAAATGGTGAGCCGTCACTGAGAGGAGCTGGACTATGATGGGACCCCTGTCTGAAGATGTGTGATGATTTACATCCTGAAATAAGCAATATTTCTTTTCCCAAACAGGGCTGAAGCTGTAGGTCTATTGTATACATACAGTAAACATTCTTGCCAGCTTTGGATTTACTTTTCCCCTTTTACGTGGCAGGATCATCGTAACTGGGGCCTTGGCATCACCAGTGTCTTCTGCAAGCCCAGGCTAGACTGTCTCAGTGCTTTCTTTCTGTTCCACAGAGTAAGAGCAATATCCTCCTCTAAGGGAGGATCCCATCCTAACTTTAGCCAGGGAAACAAAATCTGCAGTGCTTCAGAGCTAAATATAACCCCCCAGAAACAGCTCCTCAGGTGATGGCTCAGTGTTTTGCATGTGTTTTTCAACCACATGAAAACCAGTCAGCCCCAACAAAGGGAAATACAGGGGCAATACTTTACAAATATTGATTTTTATAGTTCTATTATATGAAGAAAGAATCAACCCTTTAAAACTTCTTTAATGCTTGAGAACAAGTGAGGCTTATCTCCAGGTAGCTCCTGAGCCTCCATGCATACAACAAAGAATTTGGCCCCAGATGTTCACATGGTTGCTGAGGAAGCTACTAGTTCATGGTGATGATGAGAAAATAGAATTAATTGTTTACTTCTGTTTATTTGGGGTGGGTTTTTGGGTTTTTTTCAGTTTTTTTGACATGGACAACTTCTAGGACCTTCTTTTCTCAGCTGGTCTGATGAGGTCCTTCACTGAGGCACAAAGACCTGGTACATCTTGTCAGCTGCCCTCTTTCCTTTTCACTGGCAACTTTCACAGTGTTTTGGGAGTCCTGTTGTATTCTCCTGCTTGCCTCTGAAGAAAACCGTTGAAGATGATCAGCTCACCCCCATTAAACTTCATAAGGGCTTTGACAGTGCCAGTGGGCCTTTGTTTTTTCTGTGAACAACCTCGTCCTTCCCGTGGCCTTTGTGGACTGGACACTTCCATTGATCACAAATTCCCTCTTGATGTCAGCAAGACCATATGCATCCTACAGGTTAAACCTGTGCTGTTCATTAGGACCAGGATCTTCAGCTGCAGGTGGGAGGGACTGGGACTCTACCCTGTTTCTTATTTCACCTTTGATACATGAAGAACTCCTTCATGGCCAGCTGGTATAGTGAAAACCGACGTATAGTTAATATATACCTTTCTACAGGACTGTGTCTTCCACCCCCTCCCGAAGGTTGGGAAAGTGTGAAACACTTCTAATGTCTGCTTCTTTTAGCATTAGATGTCTAATCTGATTTGTATGCAAGTAGGAAAACTTTGAAGTGTTGTTGAAATACAAAGGGAAAGGACTTCAAAGAAATGCAACATTAAAAGTGTATCTGATCCCTCGAGGTTTTTGAAGTTTTTATCTGGAGATTATGTATTCAGAGGAACATTTGTATGGAAATACTAAGGGTCATTATTTCATCCAAAACATGATGAGTGTTGCCAGTCAGCATGCATTGAACTGTTCTGTACTAGTTTTGATTTCGCGTTGCGACAGGCGAGCGGTCCTTTACCCGTCTGTCTGTGTTGCCAGTGTCCGTGACACAGTAAGAAGTTAACATGGTCTCGGGTGGGGAGACCGCAGCACAATGCTGCTACAGCGTGAGACTTGTTCGGTTCGGTTCCCCCATGTCCTGCACAGATCCCTGGGTGGGGCCAAATAAAACTGCAGTGTGTGAAGCTCCCAGAACTCCTTATTTGCGTCGGTTGCTGTGCTGGAGAAGGGCCATGGAGGTCCTTGGGAGGCAACAGGGTTGTGAATTACAGATTTCTAATAAATATCTTGAACTTTGAGAGAGTTCAGATGTTGAATGTCAGCTTCTTACGGTTGGGCATCCACTCCTGTAAAAACACGCCCAGCTGTGCTGGATGACGGGGTGGTTCTTCCTTTTGGCAAACAAGGATTCTGGCATCGAAGCCTTTAATTGCAGGAATTATACTAACAGCTCCCAGAGCCCAAGGGTAGGTGGGTAGGTGTGCTGGAGGAGCTAATTAGATGTGTATAAATCTTGGGCTAGGCAGAGCATTAAACCCTGGATGTGGTGTTCCAACCTCGCTATCTTCTGTTACGCTGCAGCTTTGGAAAGTTAGAAAACTACGAAGCTACGCAAGAACCACTTTTTCCTAGTACAACTATGAAACAGTAGTGAAGTTACTTGTGGTCTTTTGATGTTATAAAAACACTTTTAATTAAAAAAGTATTAAATTACTAATATTGTTTTTGAAGCTTTATTTTAATTACATCTGTAGGTTGAGAGAAGGGAAACAGTTAAGCAGCCTAAGCTGGTTTTTTTCTTTATTGCAGACTTTTTTTTTGGAAAAAAAAAAGGTCAGGTGATCCTGCTTCCCCTATCCACATCCCTTCTATGCCTTCCTATATTACATGGCAAATAAGGGGTGTTGGGGTTGATGTAGCTTGAGAGTTAGCATGACTAGGCCGCTTAAGCAAAACAGCATAACTGAACAGGCCGCTGGAAAGGACAGCTAAGAACAGCCATTGAGAAAGTTCTGATAGTGCCCATGGTGTGGGTTAGCAAAAACAAGATGTGTTCAAGGACGTGGAGGCGGTCTGTTGCTATTGGCGTTAGTGCATAGTTACCAATCATAAGGGAATGTGGGGTGCGTGAACAGCGTGTGGTTTATGTCTGTAGCCTACCCGAATAAGCATGATCACGTGTGCAGATATGAAAAATGTATATAACCACGCAAGCAGACCAATAAATTGGAATTGACTGTGCATTGTATCAATGTGTGGGAGTCATTCCTGTCCCTGCATGGATGCTGAAACTCAGCAAAGGGGCTTCCTGTGTTCAAACTTTCAGGATATTCTCGGATCACATCAAGCTTCCTTCAGCAACCATGTGGTTCAGTAATATTTTTTTTCTTTCTTAATGAAAAGTGAGATCCTAGTGGAATTACTTCTCTGTAAGATCTCAAGTTTTGGGAGAAATCAGATGAAACTGGCTTTCCAGTAGAACCTGTAAACCGGACTGGCATATCAGAGTTGTAGACTGGCTTAAACAGGTTGCAGACACTGAAGAATGGAGAGGGGCAATTCAGCTCTTGCACAGGACAGTTATTTCTACATTATTGTTGTTGTTGGGTGATTTAGCCACACCTAAGTTTGCTTCAGACTCGCCGGCTTGGATCATGGCACCACTGGCCTGCACAGCGTGGGGTGTTGTGTGTGCTGACCCATCCACTGCTTACCCTGTTGCCTGAGAGAGCTTTGGTTAGGCTGCTCTGCGTACCTGAACCAGGTGCTTGTAGGTGTGTTCGCACTGTACTACTGCAACTGGATTGTAAACTTTCTTGCACAGCTCTTTAAAGTTGTGCTATTCTGCATTTTAGTATATCATATAACCATGTCTACTAAAGGCAGCCTACTATTAGTATGGTCAGTAAAAAATCACAGTTTATTGCTGTATGTAATGAAACAGGCATTTTGCATTGTTCTAAGTAATTTAAAAAAAAAATAGTTTCACACTTAGCAGATCAGCTGTAGCAAGTAAACTTAGTCCCAATAACCTTGTTATCCCACAGAAATCTACATAGGTTTGTAGCAGCTGCAGTTCTGTCCCCAGCTGGGCATCAAAGATGCATTGATGCAAGTATGTCCCAAGTTTCTGACTGGTAAGATTTTTCTTTGTCTCATGACCTGCGTCTTCCTCTGTTGTAAATCTGTTTCTGCTTATCTTGCTGATGGGGCCGTGGGCAGCAGGTGGAATATTTCCACTTCCTACATATGCACAGACGCTTGGCCACAGGATGGAGAGTGGCTGCTCCCTTACCTCCCTAGCTTTCTCTCTTAGTGGCAAAGCAGCAGAAAGAAGCCACCTTTTCCTCTGCCATCTCCTTTCTTCTCAGCTTCTCTCCTCTTCCTGCTGCAGAAGAAAGGGAAGATGGTAGGGCTGGGACCAGGCTTGTTTCGTGCTCAGTTCCTTCAGAGGTCACAGCTCTGGCTTAATGCTGAGCAGTTGCCTCCCTCCACCATGCTGGTGAAAACCCTCCTACCCTTCAGTATCACCTGTACTCCATGACTATTAACTGTGGAGACCTCCAGCTGGGGCCAGCATTTTTTCAGTTCTCCTAGTACCGATACCTTTCTCTTGAGAGCTCCTCTGAGCCCCAGGCACAGCTCAGCTCCTGCTCCACTGAGTTTTCTTGGCCTTGGGTGATGCTGGAGGCCAAAGGCCACCAGGGCATGAAAATGTCTGCCTGTGAAGGACAGTGAGGAGGCGTCAGTCTGACAGGAGGAGGGAAGTGGAATGGAGCAGGCAACACATCTACCCTGAAGAACTGGCGGCGGGCTTTCATGAAGAAAGAGCAGGCAGCAAGACACAGTTTCTGTGTCCTAGCTGCAAAATTGACTGAAGGAACTGGGGCTGTTTAGTCTGGAGAAGAGGAGGCTGAGCGGGGACCTTATTGCTCTCTACAACTACCTGAAAGGAGGTTGTGGTGAGACAGGTTGTTGGTCTCTTCTCCCAGATAACCAGCGACAGGACAAGAGGCAATGGCCTCAAGTTGCATCAGGGGAGGTTCAGATTGGGTATTAGGAAAAACTTCTTTCCTGGAAGAGTGGTGAGGCATTGGAACAGGCTGCCCAGGGAGGTGGTGGAGTCACCATCGCTGGAGGTGTTTAAAAAACATGTAGATGTGGCACTTCAGGATATGATTTAGTAGGTATGGTGGTGTTGGGCTGATGGTTGGACTTGATGATCTTAGAGGTCTCTTCCAACCTATGATAAGCAAGGCTGGCTCAAGCGTAGGCAGGACACAAGGTTCACCAGCCACACAAGGGCAACTGTTAGACAGTGGTGAGGACAGCGTATGGCTCCTTAAAGTTGCACTGTAATAATAGGTTTTTTGGAGGGGCTTTGCTTGTTGCTTCTCACCAGCACAACGTTCAGAGAGGAACGAAGGACCCTTTCCTCAAGCTAAGAGCGCGCAGCTTTTATCCTTCATCTGTTGGCACTGAAACTTCGGTATTCAAAAAACAAGAAAAAATCAACAGCCCTCTGTCCCCTGGCCGAAAAAAAACCCAAAAAAGCTTTGCTTGGTCCAGTGTTACTGAAATCCCTGGTTATCTGACTCAGGGCTGTGCTGTCCTAGGGACTGGAGGCTGTATCCTGGAAAGAGACTTGGGGGACAGAAGACAGTCGAGAAAGTGTGCGATGGGCAGTGCTGGGAAAAAGCCGTGTCTGTGAGTGCTGCTGCTCCACGCTAGGCTTGAACGAGCAGCTCTGGAGCTGGGCAGCAAACAGAGGCTGTGTGCTGGAGGATGGGCAGAATGGTCCTGAGGGGATGAGGGAGAGCATCCCGGCAGTGCTGCACTCCCTGGGCGAGAGGCATCTCCTTGTTCTGCAGCTGGGTAGCCAGTGCTGTGCAGGGTCCTCCTCTGGCCAGCAACAGGACAGCAGACATGGCTGTGTCAAAACACGAAGGTGACTGTGTTCATCTTTGCTTTCTCATTGATGATAGCAAACGCTGATGTTTCAGAATGTGTTTTGCACATGACCTGCTTGGGCCTTTCCAAAGCTGCGAACTAATTCAGAATTTGAAGTCGGTATTTTGAAAGGCACAACACCTACATCTGATATTCCAAGAATCTCAGAGGTAGAATGTCCATTTTTAATAGCGATTAAGGTCACGTGCTGCCTGAAGAAAGTTGTCTTGATAGAGACTCTTTCAGTTTCCCAAGTGTACTACCTGAACATTGATGACACCAAACTGGGAGGAGTGGTGGATACACCGGAAAGCTGTGTTGCCATTCAGCGAGACCTGGACAGTCTGGAAAGTTGGGCAGAGAGGAACCTAATGAGGTTCAACAAAGGCAAATGCAGGGTCCTGCACCTGGGAGGAACAACCCCACGCATCAGTACAGGCTTGGGGCGGACCTGCTGGAGAGCAGCTCTGCGGAGAGGGACCTGGGTGTGCTGGTGGACGACAGGCTGACCATGAGCCAGCAGTGTGCCCTGGTTGCCAAGAAGGCCAATGGAATCCTGGAGTGTATCAAGAGGAGTGTGGCCAGCAGGTCGAGGGAGGTTCTCCTCTCCCTCTACTCTGCCCTGGTGAGGCCCCATCTGGAGTGCTGTGTCCAGTT
>Ga0065711_1046019_pt1 | contig 13140 bp, 7 predicted proteins | sample Hoacrofraction12_FD_59098 | JGI IMG/M metagenome (GOLD analysis project Ga0065711, IMG submission 59098) | Hoatzin crop microbial communities from Cojedes, Venezuela - Epithelial fraction 12 v2 (version 2) | ecosystem: Host-associated > Birds > Digestive system > Esophagus > Crop | place... | reverse complement strand
TGCTCTAACACCAGTGTCCACACAGGCTTGGTGGTGTCCCATATCTGAACCCCACATGTGGTTGCTGTAATGGCACTAACTGTTCGGCAGCTCCAAGGCAAGGTGAACCCTCCCAGCTCTCGGGCACTATGTGGCAGTGCTGGTCCCTGGGGCTCAGAAAGTTGGAGTTTTTTCCCAAAGATTTTCCCTGTGCTTTCCCCACTCTGCGTGACCCTGCATTGTCTGGGCATTGCACCACTGAGGCAAACACCATGTGCCATGGCTGCTGCGCTGAAATGCTGTGGTCCCGGTGACAGATGCTTTAACATCGGCCTCCTCATTCACATGAAGATGGCAGAGTCGCTCATACCCTCCTGTGCTTAGTGGAGGTAAGAGCTGGCGGGGGCTGCCCGTGGGTTTCGGTCTCCATGTGTGCCAAGAAACGGTGTGGTGCCTCCGTGCCTGGCATCTCCTTGGGGAGCAGGGGAGAGTGGGGCCACCCAGAGAAGGCATGTCGCTGAGCGGGGGGCTCAGGAGCTCATCCCTGCCTCTGCCAGCACTCGTGGGTGCCCCATCCAGGTCGAGCCCGAGAACCAGCGCTGGGCTTGGCCATCTCGCCCACTGTGGCAGTCTGTCTGCTCCTGGTGATTTTTCAGATCAGGCAGCACAAGCGATGCCGCAACCAAGCCCCCCGGGGCTGCAGAGCCAGCCCTCTCCCCGGGGCGGCCAGTGGCCGTCAGAGCTTACCTGCAAGCTTGCATCTTTGCTAGGTACCGGGTGTTACGTATAGCGTACATGCTCTGTGCACACTCACAAGTTCCCACCCTCACACGAGTTGTTTTATGGTATGCTGGATTGTTGCCATCACATAAGCTTACGTACTGGGGGGGCAAACTGGGTCCTGACCCCCACTGCATTAGGCACAACACAGCCATGTAAAAAAAATGGCTGGCCAAAGATGAGCTCCTACATCCTGGTTTAAGCATATAAATAGAGGAGCTGATGATGTGACAAGCTGAATGCCGGCATCTCCCTCAGATTTTGGAGGAGCAGCCCAGGAATTGGCTTTTACTCTGCTGTGGAAATGCTGGAAAGCAGGAAAGCATAGCTTGGCTGAAAACTTTTTCAGTACTCAAGAAAATGAAAGTCTACAAATGAATTTTTGAATATCCGTTTCATCTGCTGGCCTGAGACATTTGAAGAAAACACATCTTTTTAATCAGGTCTTTGAGGACAGGTGGGCTGCCACAGAGGCATTTCCCGAGAGCATCACTCAGGTTAAAACAACAAGCATCCTGTGGCAAGCGCACCAAGGGAGGGGTGGGGGGAAGGTGTTTTAAGATCTGGTTTTATTTCTCATTATCCTGCTCTGATTTGATTGGTGATAAATTGAACTTTCCTTTTCTCCCCAAGTTCAATCTGTTTTGTCTGTGACAGTAATTGGTGAGTGATCTCTCCCTGTCCTTGTCTCGACCTTCAAGCCTTTCATCATATTTCCTCTTCCCTGTCCAGCTGAGGAGGGGGGTGATAGAGCGGTTTGGGTGGGCACCTGGCATTTATCCAGGCCAAACTGAAAGAGCTATATAAAGGCTTTCAGTCAACAATTGCTTACGGTAGTGAATGAATAGGGTTTCTGAGGGGGTGATCAGTGCTCCATGCAGCTCAGTGGGTGTTGGACAGCCTCCGGCCCCGGATCCTTGTTCAAAATGTTTCCTGTCAGCATCTGTCAGCCGGTTTAGAAAACTGAATTCTTGCCTTTTTTTTTTAACTAACAAAGTTTGACTAATTCAAACTCACTAGCATGAGCATCTGAATAGATTGCATCCCCCCAGGTTTTCTACAAGTTTCTTTGTCAAGAGTAACTATAATTTGAATAAATGTCTACTGTCGTCACCAAGCCTATAGCTTTGACAAAAGCAGCTATTGATCTTGTCTGATGGGATCTATCCGGTACGAACACACGCAGCTTCTCACTCATCAGCTTGTTATCTGCTACATTATTACGTATTGATTCCCTTATTTGCTGTGTATTTACCAGCTGCAGAAGTTGGCTGAGTTGTTTGGAAATTTTGGGGACCAACCTTCACGAAGACTCTTTGCTTTACTCTGGTTTTCTCATAGCAAAGCTCGGCCAAAGTTTGTCACAGGGATGGCATTACTCTCTGCGGGTTTCCATAGGGTCTCTGAATGGCCTGAGCAGACGGAATCTGGGTGATCACTTAAGATCCCTCCTAACCCGTCCTTTCTGTCAAAGCCATAAGGTCTGTCCTCTGAGGCTGCAGACACTGACTTCTGCACGTATGCATGTGCATGCCTACCTTAATTCTGCTGTCAAACACTATTACATTCCAATTACCATTAATTAAAATTAATGGCTGGGTCCTAATGACATGGACTAGAATGTGACCCCGTTTGTTCATCCACATAACTATGATTTAATTTGCAGTCTCTATAGTGCTATGCCAGTTGCTACAGAGCACGCACAACAGACCTGAGCATCTCAAGGAGTTTTTCTTCCACCCCTTGCTATTTTTGGTAGCACCAGCACCTGCTTGCTGCAGGTCCTTTTCTCCGACTGGCGAGTGGTCGCCCACACTGTGTCAATGGGAATGGCTCAGATCAGCAGCAGTGAACAGGGGCTGGCAGTCTGGTCTTGGGAGCTCACGGTGATTCAATAACCCTTCTCTCCCACAGGCTGTAGATAACCTGGAATAAAGAACACCTCCATGGAAATCACTTCACTTGGGACATTTTTCCTAGATGATTATTAATTTGTCACCAGTTTCCAAACTTGACTTCAGCTGAAGAGGAAAGATGTTTTGTTCCATAAACTTTTTGCACAGAATCTGAAAGAAGAATAGTACTTCAGCTTGTACCTGCAGGCACATCTGTCCTAACACAACTTCAGTTGTTTCTCTATAACATGGAGGTCAGCTGAGTTTAATCATTATAGGAAATCTACCAAAGCACCTCCTACCATGAGGGATGATTTGTAGCACTCTCTGCTAGCAATGAGCTTGCACACAAGGAAGTCCAACAAAGGAAAACTTGATTTAAAAAGATGTGTATACACACACACACACATAAACTCAGAGTTCAATGCTTGATTAAGAAGATGCTGATGGTCTGCAGGAAATATTTGGGGAAAACCCCCACGTCATATTGATTTATAAACAATTCTGCTCGTACAAGCTTCATTCTGTTGTCTAGACATCGTATGAATCGGGAGGAGAATTGCTGGGCCTAGGAGGCCAGCAATACGTAACAAAGTAAACACAAACTCTGTCCTAAACAGAAGTTAGGGGACTGTAGCATCTGTAGCAGCTGAGTACCTGCTACTTAGGTATTTGCAAACAGCAAATTCAAGTATATTTGACTATAACAGTGACATAGAAAAATGGCGCTGGAAGAGACCTTGTGAGTTTATTCAACCTGTTGCTCTGTCTCAAGACAGACTTGTTCTCCCTGTGTCGTTCCCGGTGGAAGTTTGTGACTTGCTGTGAGAGGTTTCCAGTGATGGAGGTCCCCACACAGACTGTTCCAGAGCTCCATTATTTCTGGCAGTGGGTAATTTTCCGGTGTCAAGGCTGAATCTTTCTTGCTGTAATTTAAGCCCACCATTCATCATTCTACAAACCACGGATGTGGGACGCATATGATTTCCTTCCATTTTTGCAGCAATTTTCACGTACTGGAGGAGCTCCCCTGAGCCTTCACAAACTGTGAGGTGATGCTGTTGACCAAGCTCAGCTTCTGATACTCCTCCATGGGTTTGCTACATGGCTGGTCACTCCCCATCCTGGATTTGCACTATTGATTTTCCTACTGAGTTGCTGTGCTTGCCCCTAATAGACTATCTCTTCTTTTTTTTTTTTTCCTTCTCAAAGTCTCTTTCAGACTTGCTGAAATCATGTTGAACACCAAGTCGGTCCTCCAACGTAACTGGAGCCCCTCCCAGGTTCTTGACAGCTGCACGCGGAGTAAGTATTCTCCCTGCTCCATCACCCAAGTCATTTATGAAAAAATTGACTCACACTTTGGCCGACACAGACACCTGTGAAACATGACTCAGTACATCCTCCTGTGCCAGCAGCACACCCCCACTGACTGCTCTCACAGCGGGGTTTTACAAAGAAATTTCACCCAAACCAAGTTCTCCTGCTTTTCTCTCAATGCTCTTCAGAAGTTGCACAGAAGAAATAGGGTTTGTGTCCGGCTTTCTTCCTCCACTGCAGTTATGAAGGACATTTGCATAAAGCAGTTGTCATACTTCGAGATAGAAAAAGAGACAAAATCAACTCATCAATGGAAGAAGAGGCACAAACAAGAAATAAAAATACTCTCAGGCTCTGCAGATCGACTGGTCATGCTGCCTGCATCAGCTCCAAGTACTTTGTCTGTAGACCTTAACAATTAAAACCAGAAGAAGAGAAATATAAAACATGAAGTTTCCCGCTTTATGTCTCTGCAAAGGAACTTTTTCAAATGTTAGAAACAATCACTATTGGGTCACGGCATAAAGGAGCTTGCAGAAATGTCCATGTGATGGATGAAGTGTGCAAGCAGCCCTTCAGAAATGCAGCTTGCCGGAGAGCTGCGCTGAGCAAAAGATCTCCTTTCCTTGGGGTGAACCGGAGGGGATGGACCCGGTTAACCACAGCACAGCGAGCACATTGCAGCCAGTCGATAGCCCGAAGTGCTGGAACAGCCGAGAAATTGTTGCTATGGACTTATATAGGGTTATAAATTTTAAAGGGAGGTCACCTGAGAGTAATCTTAAGAAGGAGGAATGCAACTTGTCTTCTATGTAGAAGCAAACAGAGGCGATACTAGGATAGACAAAGTTGTAAAAGTCATATTAAGGCATTTGGGAATGGAGCAAAGGCAAGATGATCTGAAAGGTGGCTTAGGTTGTTTAAAAGATATTTTTATTGCCTGCAAGCTACACATTCAAGGATGTAAATGTGGATCTCAGTCTCCTTTTCTGGTTAAGACAGCCAGCAAAATACAGACCACGAATGGAGCCTCTCTGAGCGGCAGCAAGATGAAGCAATCCATCCTCTTCCCCGCTGCCGGCCCCTGCCCGCACCAGCGTCTCTTAGAGGAGGGAGAACACCGAGCAGCATGTCACCACCTGCTCCAGCCTCATGTGGCCCAAGTGGGTGAGGAAAGACACCCACCTGCATCAGGAGCCGTGGAGGGGTGAAGAGCAGCTCGCGGCATGCTTTTAGACCAACCTGAACATGCCCGCATGTTGGCTGTGCTCTGTAAGCGGGGCTCCACCGCTACACCCGTGTTAATCTGTTCTGCTCCTATCCTGGTGCCTGGAAAAATGATCCACAGGGCATTGTGCTGGCTGTCACACCCCAAAGGCAGGTCTTGAAGGCGTCCTTCAGGTAGCCCAACGGCACGGCGTGCCCTTTAGGATTATCTTGGCCACAAACCAGCAGGTAACAGTGAGGCGGGCTAAGCCTTCAGTGCTTGCTCTGAAGACCTTAGGGATGTAACATGCTGGGTATCCTGCCAAATACCACTCCTGTTGCATCCTTCTACCTCTGGTGGTAGGTGACTTTCAAGAGACAGATTAAATAAACTCCGCCATTAGCTTACAGATCCTTCTGAGGAGCAGTAGGAGACAAAGCAAGCTGCAGAACTGATTGAGCCAGGCATTTGTGTTTGCACCTTGACCAGACTGGCCCACAGATCCCTCTCAGTTCTAGTTTTCCCTGGTGCAGAAGTGGCGCAGAAGTGGCACAGAAGTGTTAGGGCGAGCAGTTCCCTCTGAGGTGACAACAACCCACCCAGCTCCTCACACGTGAAACACCTCCAAGAGAAGTGACAGCGCTGTCTGAAAAGAGAGGGACATGGAGATTCATTTGAGGAAAGGCAGTTCATGCCAGCAGCAGGAAACCCGACATTTTCACAGTGCCTTCAGGGAAGAGAGCAGGAAAGGCAGCTTCTGGGGCAGAACTGAAGGCAAATAGGGGTGTCAGGGCACGAAGTGAGACAAATAATAGGAGCAACACACAGATATGGATGTTCCCAAAGTGAGAACAGAAGACATGCATTGTATCTGTGCTTTGTATGCAAACACCTTCTTCCAGGAGCAAAATGACTTTTCTGATGTTCTTTGGTAGCTCCTAAGCAAGTTTCACTGCTACTTCATTTTCTCATATCATCCTTTTCTGCCCCGCAGAAGAGGAGGATACCAAGGCGCAGGATTTCATGCAGGTATCCAGCTCTCACCTGTTACTACATAGGGATGCTCCACAGAGTGGGATAAGACAGTTTCCATGTCCTGATCTGTCTGGTGGCGTGCTGTACTCATGAGAAACACCCACAGCACTGAGTGCCACTGACACGCTCCTCAGTTTGTGGCAGGGATAAAACAGGGAGGGGGTGCTGGGGTGCTTCTGCCCTGCTCAGCACTGCTGAGGCACCAGGGAATCACTGGTGAGGCAGAAACGTAGCCACGTAGCTTAACAGGCAAAGGGGATAAGCGACCGGTTGGGCAGAAAACCAGTTCTGCTGCCTGCATGATAGAGAAGGGGGATTGACATCAGCAAGTCTTGGTTGGCCTCTTCTCCCAGGTAACTAGCAATAGGATGAGAGACAATGGCCTCAAGTTGCGTCAGGGGAGGTTTAGGTTGGATATTAGGAAAAAATTATTTCCTGAAAGAGTGGTCAGGCATTGGAACAGGCTGCCCAGGGAGGTGGCTGAGTCACCATCCCTGGAGGTGTTCAAAGAATGTTTAGATGTGGCACTTCAGGATATGGTTTAGTAGGCATGGTGGTGTTGGGTGGATGATTGGACTCGATGATCTCAGAGGTCTTTTCCAACGTATGATTCTATGATTCTATAAGTCAGGTATGAGACACATTCAGCATGTTTCTGCCTGCTCAGATGAAGTAACAAGTGCTCATTTCAGACCAAGCATGGATGGATGGAAGAGTATTATTAGCAAGCTTTTATAGATCTGACCAATATTACAGACATCCTACGGTCAGGCAAAAGGTCCCAGTTTTAAGGACAATGAAAGCAGAGCCAGAGCCTTCCCTAACTTCTAAAAACATCTTATGAAAGAAGAAAATCGGAGATGTTCTGGCTGGCACAGTAAGTGCCGTGTGCTGCTAATGTAGCGGTGGGTTTTAGCAGACAAGCCAGCAGCTGGGGTATTTACCTAAAAAAGAGCTGGGAGAGCTGTGGTGCTTTACAGAGTCTTTACTTCCCACAAACGTGCCTCCTGTGGAACTGATGCGGTCTGGCAGCACAGCAACTACGACAAGGCACGCTAATCTCACCAATTTCATTTCAAATGATAATAACGCAATTAGCTGTTCTGGTTTATGAATAGGCAGTATCTGATTACTCTTAGGGCTCACTATTCCAGTGTTATAAGCGAGGCCTTGTACAATGGGTTGCTCTGCAAATACCTGTCTCCCACGTGACAATCTTTGACTCCCATGGAGCAGCTCAGGTCCCCAGGAAGAAGGAGTCCATCTTCAGCCACGTCAAGTTGAGGAGCTGCCCAGAATCTTTGGTTTATGCTTTGCGTGCAGATCACACTTCATCCCCAATCTCTCCCTGCACAAGGCTTTCTAATGTGTTTATTTTGACAGTGTAATTCAATCAACTTTATTATTTTCTTTGAGCCATTTATAGAACAGTAGGTGTACAGAAAGGTGGAGCCCTTAACTTATTTGTTTTCCGTTTTTCTTATTTGCCACTGCACAATGACATATAAAAAAGGTTACACCACTGTTTGGAAAAAAAACATAAATGTTTTAGGAAAAGCCGACTTCCTACTGATCAAGAAAAATTAGCACAGTATCGAAAGTCAGAGAATGATATTGGAGCAAGGTCCCCATATTTATTGATGCATCTAATTTCTGACAGAAGTTTCTTTTGACAACACCTTAGTATTACCTACATACATGTCTTTCTACAAAAAGCAGCAACAACTAGAAGTGACAAATTATATCTGCCTGCAGGTATACAATCACATTATCTCACCATGAGGCAAAGGATAACGTGTCACTGAAGGTGACAATTAAAAAACTTCAATCATTCCAAATGTGTCCTAGATCTAATTGCATTTTATAGGGACTCAACCTTTAGTCAAACAATCTACATCTTGGAGAATGTTTCCAGAGCCGCTCTTTCTGCTTTAGTTTTAAATGTAATTATTAATCTGCATGCCATCATCCTGTCAGTGAGAATACAGGTACAGACCCATGCAAAATTAGCTTTGTCTCGCAACCACACAACAACGAGGCCACTTGGAGAAACTCCTTCCCAGGAAAAACCACTTTGTTTTAAGCGAGCCAGGAGCTAGACAGTGAGTAGCAGGGAAAAAGCATGAAAATATTCCCCCAGCTCAGAATTTCTTTCCTTCCTCCCGGAGCCAATTTGTGTCCTCCTGACACCATCCAGCCCCTGTGCCTGAAGCATCCCAGCCAGCCCGCCTCTGCCATCCCCACGACATTGAACAAAACCACCCTGCGCTAGAGAAACAAGCGTTTCCAACAGCGCCGATAAACCTCCACTGCACAAAAGCCCTCTCTGCCAGTATCCTGGGCTCAGCATTTCCCTCTGCCGGAGGGAATTTAAGCCTGAGGAAACACTGGCCAGTGCAGAGGCAAAAAACCTGGATTGTTCTTCTCTGACACGGTGTTCACGTGCTTTCCTACCAAACAGAGGCACGTGGGAAACCAAGGCGCAAGGACACAGAGCCCCTGAATCCCTGCTGAGTTTTGGGGGGAAACGCAGCTTCCAGGCTGCCTGGGCTGTGAAAAAGCACAGCACCCTGTGCACATGCTGCTGCCCGGCTATACAGGCACGGTGGATGAAAATGTAAAGCAGCCGATCGATTTGGTACTCGTAGGTCAAGTCAGTAAGCAAGATTGCTGAGGTGCCCACCTTTAGGAATACGAGTGCTTAAATTCTTTTCCTAATTATGTTCCTAAGCATCTAATTCTCATTTTTAAGTCCTGACCCATCTTTAAAAATCTGCCATCGTACGGATTTTACACACTAACCAAGGAAAATGAGGAATCCTCTTTCCCTTCTGAGTAAAGCTGGAGAGGTGGATAAACTCAGAACCAGGAGCTCAATTCCCACAGTGTCATTTCTTTTTCTTGACTACAGAACTGTAACTCCCATTTACTTAGTTATAACAAAATGCACGTGCAGAGAGATACAGCTCAACTCTGAAAAATGTTCCCTTAACAGTTACTCAGGTTTGCTGATTCCACTCCACACCTCCTGTAATGCCTGTGGGCACTAGCAACAGGCAAAAGCTGGGAACCAAAGTGCAGTCAAACACAGGCAGATATTTTGCCAGGTATTTTCCTTATCAGCCGGGTTCTGATGCCGTGCCCAGCTGTGAGCGAGATGGAGAACAAGCTCACATTGTCTCACGGTGCTGCAGGAAATCACACCTTCAGGAGATGCTTCAGTAACCAAAAGACCCATCACAAGGTGCAGCTTTCTGGAGATGTGGAGGCACGAACCAGGGCTCATGTCAGGTAACACAGTAGCGCAGCAGTCCATTGATGTGGGTGACACAAAGCACACGGAAAGATGAGGAACAAACAACAGTAGGAATAAGATGTACCAAAGGCATTGAGAACATCTCTTGGTTTGTGTACTATTGGGACATTATAATTTTTGTTTTTTCATTTTAATAGGTTTGGTCTTTTTTACGAGTTTGATGCACCATGACGGAATGCTAAATGATGCTGCCCTGGACCCAAACATGGATAGAAACACAGGCTCCTTTCCTTGAAAACAAAGGAAAAATCCTGCTTTTTAAGGAAAACAACTAGGAGCATGGACTAACCAAGGCCGGCTGTGCTCAGGTGCAGGGCACGATAGTGGGCGCAGTGCCCAGCTCCCGCTCCGGTCCTGCCTGGGTGGAGAGAAAGCCTGTGCCGCAGGGGAAGGTGTGAGGGACGGTGCAAAGATGCTCTGCCCCAGCACCTTGTGTCAGGGGCACAGCGGGCAGCAGGGGATGGAAGGGCCATGCTGTCTTGTAGGTGATTGCTAAGCCTGGGCTTGCAGCTAGAAGCTTAATTGTGTTCAAAAGCAGGGTGAAAGGTGGATCTTGACTGTGTTTTATTCCTTTACAAGGCCGTGTGGCAGGTTGGGCAGCTCATGGGATGTGCCTGTGCTTGCGGTTGTCCACCTGAGGGGCTTAGGATTGATGACAACTCAGATGATACTGCAGTGAAGAAATATTTTTGGTCTTTTGTCTCGTGTGCAGCACCAACCCATTGCTGGAAGGGTGCACCACTGTCAGCTGATGTAGCTGTGCGTAGCACCTTGAATCACTGCACTCTTCACCTAATGGAGATGATAACAGCACATTCATCTTTTCTCTCGCTCTTTCTCTCCCACCTCTTGTATTGTGATGCCAGCAAAGTAGAATGATAAAAAAAGGATGGCAATCTGCTGAAAAAAACCCCTTCACTATCAGTCTTTGCCATAACTTGTGGACCCCACATGGAGACCACACCATTGCTTCACCTCCCGCTGCCTTCTGTCACTTCTTCGCAGCACAGAGAGCTGACGTGAGCAGACCTGTCTCCACTGAACTGGCTGCCACATCTACTGTCAGTGCTGAGTCAGCACTTACGGCTCTCCAGGCGCCCCGGCAGCAGTTGGACTATTTCCATGCCAAGTTACTGCCCTCCGTAAATTAAGCTGTCCCTGGCGGGATGTTTTCCGTGGGAGAGCTTTCCGTTCTCAGAGGAAAGCGCTTTAACATTGAGAGGGCAGTGAAATTCATGTCGGTTTTCCAGCCGGTGGAGATTTGTGTGGCACTCCCAAGCACACTGCAGCAGCTTGGGAGCTGCTCCGTGAGCTTTCAGCTGCTGCAGCTCCCGGGGAGGATTTCACTCCATGAGGACCAGGCAACGGGGAGACACCTCCCAACTCTGAGTGTCCCCCAAACAGGCAAATCCAGCAGGGGTTCAGGTGAGCTTCAGATGTGCTCCTCCTCCGTGCAGAGCTGAATCGAACCCGCTCGGTCACTCCTTGCCCTCCGAGTCGCACGTCTCCGTCATGAAGCAGCAAGAAGGAGAAAATACCGTTGTTTTTTTTTTTGTTTTCCCCTTGTCTTTTTTTCTTTTTAAATGACTACCACAAAAGCTAGCTGAAGAGCTTAGGAGCAGCTGCACTATCATAAATTATTTTTACCTCATTAAAAAAGTTTATCCTTTTCGAATGAGAGCGGCAGAATGGAGATTAGAGGTTCCAGTGCTTTGCCGGGTGCTACTTAGTACCTGTGGACCATTACATTGATAAAAATATGTACAGACTCACTTTCCAGGTTTAAAAGTGTTTTGTCCCTTTGTTTGCTTAGCTAAATAAAGAGGTTTTGTTTGACCTGTGATTCTGAACCCAGCTGGCTTTTTCATATACAGTGACTCACACGAAGCAGCCTGCGGAGCTGGTCTTGTTTCCACCATTAAGCTGCCGAATTCGGCAGAAGCCCCACAGAAAACCAAGCGGCATGGGGGGCTTTCTGCCCGGCTCCCGACCCGGCCTCCCTCACCAGAGCCGTGCTCTTCTTTCTGTAATTGCTCCCACCAAAGGGAGGGAGCTAATCACCGAGAGAGGCACTTCACGCGAGCCAGATTGCTGGGACCTGGCCTTTCAAGGTACTGCAAGTCCCGTAAGATATTCAAGGTTAGTAACAAACCATTAGTTTCTCATGAAAATTGGAGCTGAGGCTGAGGACTTCCTGCCTCGAAATGGTAATTTTTTTTGATGACATGCTGTCATCACCTTGGCTGATGTGCAATAGGGCTTCACTGGTTTTAGTGGAAGCAGGCTGGGAGCTCTTTAGACCAAGACCGACGTTATTTTATCTACTTCAGAACAAGCCGAAGAATTTTTACGGGTGGTGAAGCAGGAAATCTCATTTCCATTTTCAGTAAAGGCTACATATAGTATATCACCACCAGACATTGGGCCTGATCCTTGCACCTGACACGGTGTGTGTTTTTTCCCCTCACAGACTGCACCATTGACGTGAGAATGTAAAAACCACTGAGTGGGGACAGGGGAAGGTCCGTGCTCACCAGCGGTCACGGCAGCTTCTGCTGCAGTTCTGCAGGCACAGCTGCCCCTTGGATTTTGGAAGTACAGGAGCAGGCTCAGCACATGGCTGTCCCCCCAGCTGGCTCCCCGCCGGGGCTGGGGGCGGTCACGGCGACGTGCTGCCCAGCGACTGGCAATGAGGGGCTCGAGGGAGTTCTGTCTTCCACAAATCCCTTCAGGACCAAGGTAGAAGTGCCATCATCTGGCAACAGGAGGAGTTCGTGAGTCCAGACACTGCAAATGTAACACCATTTTCTCCAATAAATGTCTGCTGTTTCGATAAAAAACTCAGCAAAGAAAACACAGGCATCACGCTACACACAGTTCCTTGACTTCCTCCATCAGGAACTGCAGCTCTTCTTTTTCTGAAGTGAGATGTCATTTGGGGAGACAGGAGATTACGTGGCCTGCTTTCTGTTCTTCTGCTCAGGTATCTCTGCAGATCAGGACTGGCTTTGAAAATGAAAGGCCATGTCTTACTGCAAGTGGGCTGGCATCCATACCACTCTCAGGGCTAACCAAACCCCATCAAAATATCCTCTCCTCTTATGCCTTAGTCTTTCACAGAAATTGTGAGTCAGCAAAAGCTTTCTGAATGTGCTATATAGAAAAAACACCCATGTTAGTATTGTCCCAACAAAATGAATGGCTAAGATCACTGTAACCCAAATTTGCTTCCTGGAAGAGGGGAAGAATGCTCAGGGAAATACCTTAAAATGTCACATTTTTAACAGGAGGGATCCAGCTTTATTTTGTAGATAAAGTAAATGATGGGGCAAAGTGCTAAACTGAAAATGTGGTCATATAGTAAAAAAATGAAACAAGGTAAATAACACGTTAGGCTAAACCCGGAAAAGTAAATCCTTTTCACTCCTGCATTAAGTGGTTTATGACTGAAACAGGATTCTATCCATCTAAGTTTTCTATATCTAACTGCAGGTTGTCACTGCTTAATGAATTTATGGTGAAAATCCCTGAGGCCCAGTTCGTGACAGAGTTAATGGAGGGAGGTGGCGTCAGGGCTGGTCTCTAGCAGATTCTGTCTCCCTAACTTC
>Ga0065711_1046018_pt1 | contig 13140 bp, 18 predicted proteins | sample Hoacrofraction12_FD_59098 | JGI IMG/M metagenome (GOLD analysis project Ga0065711, IMG submission 59098) | Hoatzin crop microbial communities from Cojedes, Venezuela - Epithelial fraction 12 v2 (version 2) | ecosystem: Host-associated > Birds > Digestive system > Esophagus > Crop | place... | reverse complement strand
AGCCTGGCACGGCGAGCTGGCTTCCCCTGCCTCCCGTCCCCGGGACCGGCCAGCGGCACAGGCCCCGCCAAGCCGAATGTCCACCGCGCCGGGGCACGCGGGGGAGCAGCAGCCACCTCTGCTGTCCCCGGGCGTCCCCAGCGTTGGGGCGGAGGCAGCAGAGCCGGAGGCACCCGGCAGCGGAGCCCTCGCGGGAGCACGGTCATGAAAACGTCAGCGAAGGCGCGAAGCGGGGCGGGAGGGGATGAGGAATTCGCTGCAGCCCCCGGCAGCCGCCTCGCCAGCGGAGCGAGGCAGCAGCGGAGCGCGCTCACGAGTCGCACGCGTGCCCGGTAGCTCGCTTGCGCGATTAAAAACGCGTCGTGAGCGCAGCGCCCGAGCGTGCCACCACACGTGGCTCCTCTCCCGGCAAACCGCCGCTTCCGAAGCCGAGAATTCCCGACCGGGGCTGGAATCAGCCCAGCTTGGCCCGCGTCCAGAGCGGTGCTCTGGGTGGAGGGCAGGGGGGACGCTGTGCGGGTGCCGGGGGATGCAGGGCGCAGCCACCCAGCACCGCTGCCTGCGGCTGCGCGGGGAGGAGCCAGCCCGGCAGAAAGCACCGCGCTCTGCTCGTTAGTGTCCCCTGGCCACAGTCTCTAACTTGTCTTGAGGACATATCCAGCGCCAACGCCTCCAAACGAGGTTTGCCGGCTTCCTGCCCCAGGGTCGCACCTTGCAGGGCCGGGGCGGGCAGGGAGAATCGATGGGGGGGGCAGAAAACCGGCATCACCCGCAGAGGTGCGCGGAGGCGTCACGGAGGTGACGGAGCGGGGTCCCGAGGCGTGGGGCAGTGCACTGTCAGGGCTGTCAGGGAGGATGGGTTGGCCGTGAGGCAGAGGCAGAGCCGTGGGAGCGACGCAGCAGAAGGGGAGCAGTGTGTGCGGGGCTCGGTCAGAGGGGCCGGGCGCTGGACAGACCCTGCTCGCTGCGGGCGCCCGAGGCTCAGCGCAGCCGTTGGCACCTTCGTCACCATTGCTGGTGGTGGTGGTTGCAACGCGGTGAGCTTCAGCAGCGATGCACGTCCTCCACGAGTGGGGAGGGGGGGTTTTTGTCTTCAGAGGGATCCAGGGATCCAGCTGCCTGCGTAGCATTTCTTGTGCCCGGCTAGAGATCGTTAGAGCCTGTGTCAGTGGAGCTGACGGGCAAGGGGGGTAGATTAATATTAGAACACCCTGTCAGAATTGGTGAAAAGGCGGGATTGATTTTATAGGAAGTTTAGTCGGAGCGGTGTGTAAAGCCCTTGGGGGGCTACGCTGCAGTGAATCAGTCTCCTGCATTAGCGAGTCCCTCTGGGAGCAGCCGGCTTCGCTGCTCGTTACAGCCGGGGCTGCGCAGAGCAGGGATGGCAGTCGCTCGCTCCCGCTCTCCCCTCTCCGCAGTGGCAGCCGCGGCGGTGCCGGGGGTGCCTGGCGCCCGCAGAGCCCCCCGCCGCGGTCCCCCCCGAGCGGGGACGGGGCTGCCGAAGGGCAGGCTGCCCTGCTGCCCTCCTCCCCGGGCAAAATCCACCCCGGGAGCCGCGCACCTTCCGTTTGGGGAGCGGAGACGGTGCAGGCTGCGTGCCAGGAAGCTGTAAGTCAGGGCGGGGGGCGAGGACCCTCGCCTCGCAGCTCCTTCTGCCCCCCGGCCGTCGCTGTGCCGGCCGCTGAGCGCGGAGCTGAGCCTGCTTGGGGGACGCTGTGAGGCTCCGCGTGCCGCTCGCCCCTGCCCGGTGCCGCTCGCCCCTGCCCGGTGCCGCTCGCCGCCGGAGCTCCCGTCTCCCTGCCCCGCTCCACGCACCCGCAGAGCTGCCGGGGTGAGCGCAGGCGCTGCGGGGCCACGCACAGATGGACGTGTAAATATGGCAGTGGAATGGACGGCGGCTGGGGTAAGCTAAACCGGTATGAGCCAGCTGGAGGCCTCCTCCCCTCTAGAGCCGTCCTGCGGCTAGCTGGAAGAGGCTCAGAGGCAGTTGTGCTGGGTAAGGAGACCGTGAGGCGAAGCTGCCGGCTCTGGGGCGGGCTGCTTCGGGCTGCGGGTGCAGCAGGAGTTGCACCAGGGGCTGCTGGACTTGCCCTGCTCTTGCCCATCACGGGTTTGCTGCACAGCGCAGGGGTACAGACCGGAGGCTCCTGAAAATCAGCCGGTGGGTCCCTGTCGGCACGCACGCGCTCGCGTGTCCGCAGCCTGTCTGTGTGGTGCTCAGCAAGCCGGGTGATTTCGTTCTTCCTCTTCCACCGTCAGTTCCTTCGCTTGTTCTCCGCACAACAGAAATTCCTTCCCTCGAACCCATCCTCTGCTTTCACCACGCTCCTCGCTTTCAAATGCTAATAATCCGCGGCACTAAGAGCCTTAGAAGTGGTTCTAGATTTTTTGATCTTTGCCCTGTGATCTACTTTCATCTTTCAGCTTTCAAATGTTACTTTAGATTTACTTTAACCTATTAACACGCTTGGTATTCGCAGGCGGGCCCTTTTGCTATGTTTTGCATCAAACCCACCCAAATTCTGAGGAAGACGGGGCAAGTTAAACTTGTAGACACCCACTTTTCGGGGCGGTTGGTCGTCCGCCGTGGCAAGCAGCCGGGGTTTTTTCCCTCCTCCTGCATCGATGTTTCCAAGACAGGGGAGGGAGATGCTGGGGAGCAGGGGCAGCCCCGGACACAGCCCGGACCTCTCCGGGGGAACGCGGCAGCCGGGGAGCCGCGCTCCTCCGTGCCTTTTTGTCATTGTGCCTCCGGAGAGGAGGGCGTTGAAGCCACCGCTTCCCCTCGCGGGCTCCCCTTCCCCAGCATCCCCTCGCGGGCTCCCCGGGGGCACGGAGGCCGCTTTCGCAGGGGGAAGCCAAGGGGAGCCTCGCCAAGTCCCCATCTCCGCTGGAAAATGTGCTGAGGAAGGAGGATGCGAGGTGAGAGCATCCGTGGGGGTCCCTGCGAGGTCTCGCGCACCCCGGCACGGCCCGGGCCGTCCCCCTCCGCCTCGCCGCTGCTGCGGGAGCCCCAGCGGCAGCACTCCTCGAGGAGCAGCAAACGCTTCAATGTTTAAACCCAAGCAGCCCAGGCAAAGCTGCTTTTCTTTTTTTATTTATTCTTTTAATTAAATGCCAATTAGAAAGGAAGAGTGAAAAAAAGAAGGCATTAAACACTTAAATCCACACTACGCCCAGGTTGCTCGAAGTCGCTACGAGTTAATTAGCTACTGAAGCGATCCTTTGGAATTCCATATCAAACAACTCATAATCCGCCCCAAACCCAGCAGCTGGCAGGGAGCAGCCCTCAGCCTCCCTCGCCAGAAGCGGGCAGCACCCGCCTGCCTGCCCCGTGCCCGAAGCTCGGCGCTTCGGCTGGAGCCTCCCCTGCGCCGTTGCTGCCGCCGGTGCCCCCCGTGCCCCTTGGAGAGCAGGGCTGGTTTTTCAGCAGGAACCCCGTGGAGAGGGGGTTTCTTGAGCGCCCGTTTGCCCCCGCCCGCAGCACGGAGCGCCGGGAGCCGGCGCGGCGCGCAGAGCCATTTATTGGCATTTGCCTGCGTGCTAATGAGAAAACGTCGTTTCGAACTCCAGCCCTCGCTTGCCCGCTACCAAGCAGCAAAACCAAGCGAGGAGGGGGCTGGGAGGGGAGAGCGCGCTCTGAACGCGCCGGGGAGAATTCAAAGGCACTTGAAAGCGGGGATGTGGTCTGGGGAAGAGCCTGTTTTCAATGCAGATTTGTTTTCCTTTGAATTAGCTGATGCTTATTTTAAGCTCCCGTGGCACATTGTCATCTCTGGATTGCTTCTTTTCCCGTGCCAAAGTCAACCTTGATTTCTCCCCTCCTTTCAAGAGGGAGCCGTGATTTTCCCTCTGCTGCGCGCAGCGTCAGCTGGGCAGGACAGGCCCGGCTTCCCCAAGCGATGCTGACAAGGTTTCCTACTGACTGCGGAGCAAAACGCTGCCTTCCGACCAAAGCCGGGGCAGATGGCGGAGGAAAGCGCTGGAAGCTCGTCTCTAATTCCTGGCGAGGGACGAACCTCGCGGGGACCGGAGGATCGCTTTGGATAAGCCGGCAAATTCTGGCTGCTTTCCTCGGGCTCATCCGGGGCTGCCGCGCGCCCGGAGCCGCACGGGCTGCAGCCTGCCCCGCCGGACGGGAGCCGGGCAGCGGCCGGCGTCGGAAGCCCCCGCGTTCGCTCCCGGCCCCGTGCGGCACGTGGGGCCACCGAGGGAGGCCTCCAGCAGCTTTTTCTTCAGGAAGAAGTGAACATCTGCCTTGCTTCTGCGGCAGAGGGGCCAGCGAGTAGCCTGGGCTGAGCTCCGGCGACGTGCCGCCCAGCCTGGGAACGTCTCACCCCTCGCGTGGTGCCGGGAGGCTCGGAATTTGAAGCCTCACAAAGTGGCAGAGGCGTTCGCAAGCCCCATCGGCCTCCTCGCCTTCCTGCAGAAAAGCGAGCCGGGACATCTCCCAGCTCCCACGGGTGGGCTCGCAGCTTCACGGGAAGGAGAAACCGAGTCCCAGGAGCCGACGGCGAGGGTTCTCTGGTCACGCGGCGCCGGCCATCACCTTGGCCGCCGTCGCACGGCCAGGGTGGTGGGTGCCGCGGCGAGACCGGCCGCCCCCGAGGTCTGTGTCCTGGCTGCGGGGGGTGCCTGCACGGGTGCAGCCTCCCAGGACCGACGCGGGCTGCCGAGGGTTTTGCCCGCGGGACGGAGCAAAGGCTGCATCCCTCCCTGGAAGTTGGCGGAGGTCGTGGCGCTGCCTTCAGCTGGACCCAGGCGGGCTGAAACCTGCCCGGAACTGCCGACACCTGCACCATCCAGTCCGAAGGAGCAAGTATTGGCTAATTAGGTAATTAGTTTCGTATTAGCGGCTAATGGTCAGAAAATTCACCGGCATCTGTTGCCGTCGCTGGCAGGTTGGGCGGGTGCTGAGGAGGCTGGACCCGAAGGAGGGCTTCCAAGGAAGGCTCTGCTGGCAGCCGCGCCGCGCTGCCCGCGTTCGGGATGCCTCGCTGGCTTCGTTGTCGTGCTCGGCACCAGCGTCTTTGAAGACAGGCACTTCATAAATTATTTAAGGCAATAAATAAAACTCTTGGCCTTTCCTTGCGCTTGCCCCAAGACGCTCCTCTCCTCCTGCGTGCTGGTTGCTCGCCTGTGTCGCTCCTTCGCCTGCCCTGTTCCCCACCGCCGGGGAACATCCCGTTTCATCCCGCCGGGTTTGCTCGGCGCTAACCACGGCCGAGGAGGACGGGCTCCGAGCCCCCGCGCGTCCCTCGGGGCGGCTCAGCCCTCCCGGCCTTCGGCGAGGGCGCTCCGGCTCGGGGGGCTGCCCCGCTAAGCCTCCCGCTCCCTACACCGCGCGCAGCTTTGCTCTGCGAGTTTGCCTTCTCCATCCCCCCGCACCGGCAGCCGCGGCTCGGGGAGGAGAAGTTCATCTTTCCCCCCCCGGCTCCAGAAAAGCCGTTTCCACTGAGATGCTGATGAAGTCACTGGCTGGGAGAGGCCGCTTGGAAGGGTCCCGGGAACGGGAGGCGAGGCGTTTGCGCGAGCTGCCCGGGCCCCCGGGCTTCGCCACGCGCAGCGTCCCGTCGCAGCCCCCGAGCCTCGCGGGGAAAGCAGCCGGAGCTCCGCGCAGAGCGGGGTGCGCCGCGACGTAGGGCAGCACCCGGAGCATCCTCTGCCACCCTCCCTCAGAGGAGGAGGAGGAGGCAGGATGAAGACCTCGTGGTCCACGTGCCCTCAGCAGGGCAGCGGTCCCGATGCCTGCGTACGCTCCTCGTCAGAGCAGGACCCTGCTGTGCCGGGGGTAGAGGCTGGCGCGAGGAGCGGAGCGCTGTGGCAGTCCCCGAGGCGGGGGTCCCGTTCCCTCCGGGTCAAATCCTTCGCAAGAGACGCGTTGGCACGTGCTGAGTTTAGCAGCGTTTCACAGTTTCCCGAGCATCCCAAAATCCCTGGGCACGGCGGCGAGGAGCTCCCAGCGAAGCCGGTGCGATTGCTCCGAGGCTTTCGGGAAGCGGGAAGGGGTGGGAAGCCTGTGGAGGGCCTGGCTGCGAGCGAGGGGCAGGGAAGGACCCTCGGACCGAGACGCTTGCCCGGGGTCCGCCGGCGTGGAAGCCGCTGCCCCTCGGTCCCGCGGCGACGGACGACGCCGTGCGCATCCCAGGGCCGTCGCGGGGACGAGCGGGAGCGGGGCCCGAGGCAGAGCCCCTGCGCTGCGCTGGGGAAATATTGAGAAAGGAAGGAGAAACGAGCTCAGTGAAATGGCGTTCGGATCCCCCCGGGGCCTCTGGCAGAAGCAGGATGTGCACAGTGCGGCTGAGCGCTGCGTTGAGAGCCCAGAGCAGCTCTGCTCCGGCAGTGATTTAAAATTTAAACCCACAAATTAAACGGGTTCTTTTTCATGATGATGGAGTCCGTGTGGCGGGTCCCCGAACGCCTCTCACGCCGTGCCGACGCCGGCTGAAGCGCCGCTGTTCGCCGGCACCTGCCGGGTTCCGGCAGCAGCTCTGGCGTCTCCAGCCGGTCCCACCGGGTCCCCCGGCCGGGCGCTGGGCCGGGCACTCTCTGCTCCCCGGGACGCGGATGTTTTTCCCGGCGGTGCGGGAGCGGTGAAGCTGCCGGCCTCCCCTCGCCTTCCCGCCGGGGCAGGGGCGAGCTGGGGTCGCAGCCGACTTCTGCTTCAAGTTTCGACCTCGTTTTTTAAATTAGCGCTCAAAGCGCAGCCGTAGCGAGAGGAGCAGGAGTCCTGACATTCGTGGCGCAAAAGGAAACCTTTTTGTGTCTGTTCTTTAAAGGCTGCCTTTTCTCCTGCTGTACCTGTTGCTCTGAGGGCTGCGGTGACAGGAGGCTTCAGGGTGACAGCGCTGAAGCCCTGCGAGAGCAGCAGACGTCACGGGCGAGAAACGTCGTTCCAGGCCCAGCGGCCGTGGACGATGTCTCGGGGTCGCCAGGGCCGTCTTTGGCCAAGACGCGCCAGTCCTTTGCTCAGTCCTTGCCCCCTTAAGAAGCCCTGGGGGCTGTTTCGAGCAGCCTGGCGGATGCCAAGACCCGAACCGCTCCTGCGAGCGGGACGGCGGCCGCCCGTGCAGCACGCTTGCTGCCGAGGCCAGCAGCCTCAGCATCCTCCTCCTCCTCCTCGTCCTGCCCGTGCTGCTGCCCGTCACCAGCACGGGCAGGGACAGCCCGGCCCGTGGGTCACAGCTGTGGCCCCCGCTCCGCTGCCTCTCCGTGCAGGGGTCAGCGAGCTGGAGGGAGCGTGGGAGACGGGATTCCAAAGCCTCGGGTCTTGGGCCGGGGCTCCCGTCCAAAGCAGCGCAGGGCAAAAGGGAGAGAGGCAGAAAGAACGGGAAAAAGAAACGCTATTTTATTTCGGTGCAAAACTCTCCACTTTAAATACCCTTCTTATTACATTATCTGCATAGTAATACTAATAATAGATCTTGTTGGCAGTTCTAATGAGGCTGGAGAATATAAAGTTTCCAATAAAGTTAATTGTTGCCTTTAATACTCTCATACATTTATACATGGTAAATCTTTAAAGGAAAACCACTCGTTTCTTCTCCATTCGGCGTTCAGGACCGGTCCGTCCTTGAGGGGCCCAAAGCACGTGCTCTGCCGGCGCAGCAGCTCGGCCCGAGAAGTCGAGCCGTCACCCAGAAAACCTCTGCCGCAGCGTGACGAGGGCAGCCGGGCAGGAGGGGAGGGGGTTGTCTCCTTCTTGGGGCCCGGCTGGGCCCTGCCGTGGGTCCCTGCGGTGGTGAATTCGTTTGCCCTGCGCAGCTCTCCAGGGACGGGTGCAGGCGGGCCGTCCTTTTGGTTGAAGACTCTATCAGGCAGTAGCTTAAACCCACCACCAACGACCTTAACAAACCGAGCAGGACCTTTCTCGGGGTGAAAATAAACATTCGAGGGGGATCTGGAATGGAGACTTCCCTGAGCCACCGGCAGCATCCCTGCCCGCCGCCGCTGCCGCCCCTTCTGCGCCGGCTGCGTGGGGCGGGGGTCTGCGGGGCGCCAGCCCCCGCTCCCCCGTCCCAGCCACTGCCGGGGCCGTTCCTGGGGATGCCGCCCTCGGCGCGGCCGCCGCTGCCCGCTGGTGCGTGGGTAATTAAGTGTGCTTTATGCACACAGCGCTGTCGTGCTCGGCGTAATTGCAGGTTCCATATAAATAATTCACGTGGAATTATTATAGCGAGGACGTCACCCGTCGCCTCGTAATTTGCTTAACTGAAACGGGCTCTCTCTTCGGCAGCGGTGGCTGACTTGCCTCAGGACCGTGTACGCACCATCCCTTACAGGCTGACTTCGGTGGGGATTACTGTAAATGTCATTAAGTTATGCAAATGGATTGTCCACTCTGCGGTGGAAGGGTGCAAGGGCAGGGAACGGGGCCAGTGAGCCTGACGCCGCTGAAATGGGTGGATTATTATTAACAATAAAGCAATAATAGCGACCGACCGATGAACTCGTAGGCCGTGCCCTCTGCCGAGGGTGGCTCTCGCGCTTTGCTCTGGATGCGTGCGGGCTCTCCGCGCCCCGCGTGGAGCTGCCAGCGCCGCGTGTCCGTGCGGACCGAGCCCGATTGCCAAGCGGGTGCCTTGGCTGTGCCGAGGTCGTCACCAGTGCCCAGAGCAGAGGGCAAGTGGCACCAAGGGGCCGTTCCGGAGCTCCGCAGCCCTCGCCGCGCGGCCGCGAGCATCCCTCCCTCCCGAGCGTCCCAGCTGCCGCTGCCGTTGCGGGAGGCAGGCAAAGCGCCGCGAGCTGCTCGTCGCTATTCGGGACCGCTCGCCGAGACGAGGCCGGCAGCCGGGGGGGAAAGATCGCTCCAGCCCTTCCTCCCGCGCCGTCTCCTCCTTTCGCCGCCTCTCCGTGCCGACTGCTGCTCAGCTCGGCGTGGGAGAGCAGCGCTGGCACCATGCCTCCGGAACTGGCCCTGGGGTCTTCCCAGTCCGGAGGCGGCACTGGCAGCCTGCAGGCACCACCATCCACCAGTGCCACAGCCGCCCCGGGGCCAGGGTCCGTGTCCGTGATGGATGTGGCGGCCGCTGCTTCCCGGGGGCTGCTGGCGAGCGGAGGCCGTTGTTGATCGCCGAGCCCTGATCCTGGCCCCCGGCCTCCGTTGCTGTCACCCAGCCGCTGCGTCACCGTAAAGCGTCCTGCTGAGGGGCGGCCCGGGGACTTCTGGCCAGCGTGAGAGGTGATTTAGCGACGATGCTCTCGCGTGTGGGCACGTACGGGAAGAGCGAGCGAGCGAGGGCTGGGTGAGAACATGGCGGGGTGTGGCAGAGCCCTACCCCGTCCTGGGCGCCGTCACTACCTCGTCGCTGCTCCCACGCGACCAGGGGACGGTGGCCCATCCCGTACCGCTCGGCTGCGGCACCGCGTCGGAGGGGTCCAGCTGCTCTCAGACGAAACACCAACACGAGCTCGCCCCTGCTGTCTAGGGAGATGAAGTCACTCCGTAAACATTAATTAAGAATGAGGCTTCACAACACCCCCGGGCAGCCGATCGCACGATTATCTCCGTCTTCCGCATCCGGAGGCTCCGGCGCGGAGAGAAGGAGCGACCTCTCCAAGGTCACCCAGCGTGCCGGTGACAGAGACGGATTCAGAGCCTGGGAGGGGGCTTTCAACAGAATCTCCTTATCTTTATTTTTTATTGCATTTGAAAATGAAACACAGTTATTAAATATCATAACACCCGTAATAGATTTTCAACTTGAACTGCATCCAGAGATGCTAAATGATAAATACAGCTATTATCCGAGTAAGCACTCAGAGAAATTGATAGCTAGCATTTGTTTAAGGAGTGTGCGTACACGGGCACGCGGAGGCACGCGCCTGCGGAGACGGGGAGCTTTCCAGCGCGGGTTTGGAAGGGGAACGTCTTGCGTAAGCGCAGACTGTCCCCTCGCGAGGCTGAAGGTCCCAGGAAAGCGCGGGGACGCAGATGCGCTTTTCGGGAGCGCTTGGCCCCCGCACCAGGACCCCACGGCGCTCCGGCTCGGGGACTGGGCACACCGGTACGAGAGCCGCCCCGGCGCAGGGATCCAGCGGGAGGGAAGCCCGCCCGCGCTCGGGGTGCGTCCGACGGGGAAACCTCGCGTACGTCGAAGCGTTTACACCGCGGCACCGAAGCGGGGGGCCGGCTCCTGCCCGGGCGGAGGGACCCAGCCCCTGCGCACCCCTGCGCCTGGCTCCACGCTTGGGGCGAGCCCAGAGCCTCGGCAGGGACGGCGATAAATCCTGTCACGCTAAAGGTCACGGCGAGGCCCGATAAATGCCCCGTTTAACAATGGGGAGAAATATTTTTATCGGTAACCTTTTGAGAAGGTGGTTTAATTGCACGCTAACAGTCACTCACAGAGGGCTGCCGGGGGCTCGCGGGGGCAGCTGCTGACTTTTGGGATGAGGGAGCTTTCCTCGCCCGTGCGGCAGCACGCGAGAGCCGGGGTGCGCAGAGCGGACCCCCGAGCACCAGCCCGGGGTGAGGAAGGGGCTGCCCGAAGGCAGAGCACCTGGTCCGGAGGGCAGCTGCCACGCGTTACCGGCGGCTTTAAGAGGGTGCTGCCGGCACCATCCCTCCTTCCGAGGGCTGGCGGAGGAGAGCGGCTGCTGCTGGGGATGCTCCAGGGAGCCAGTGAGTCCGTCTGTCCATCCGTCCGTCCGTCTGTCTGTCTGTGAGGCTGTCCTCCAGGCTGGCTCGGCAATGTGACCTGCCGGGGAAGGAGATGGGCTCAGGGCCTCTTTTGGGGGCAGGAGAAAGGTGGTTTCTTTCGGTTCCGCGTGTTTCCCCTTGGCTGTGCTGGTTTGGCTGAGCTGAGCAAAGCACCCAGCTCTGAGTGAGTCTTGCTGGGGCGGCGTCCCCTTCTCCCCCCTGTGCTCCTTAAACTGTTTCCTCTCTCGGTGAGCTTTAAATCCCATCTTTTCCAAAACTGCTTTGCCCTTATCTTCCTGGGCTCTAAATATCTACTTGCATCCCCTCCGTGATGCCCCATTTCAGTTGTTGAGCGCTTATAATGCAAAAATTAATGTCTCGCTTAGCTTTAATAGCTGGAGGGAGCGTGAGGCGCGAGGGCGGCTGCGGCGGGGCTGCCTGGGTGAGGGCTTTGGCTGGAGGCCCCTGGGAGCTCTGCGCCCACTGCGAAACCAGCCCTCCTCCCCCAGAGCTGTTTGCTCTCCGGTGACGTGGGCCCCTCTCTCGCAGGGGGTCAGCAGGGGTGGGGAAGGTTTTTCGTCCAAGCGGGCGTCACCTGCGAGCAGCGTTGGCAGGAGAGTTTGTGCGTGGTGGCAGTCACAAGTGGCGTGGGGAGCCCGGGGCACCTCGGGACCCGTCTGCTGCGGGGCGAGGGTTGAGCGCTGCGGGGACTGCGGACGCAGCGTGGGGGTGGAAGGGGTAACCCGGAGCTTCGCTGCCCTTCGGCACAGCGGGCTTTAACGGGGGTTCTGCCCGGCTCTGGGAGCCGCTCGGTGCCCTGGCCGCTGCGCGGCCGCCCCAGGGCGGGCAGCCCGTCGCCCGCCCGTCCTCCACCCTGCCCCTGCTTTATTTATTTATGTTTTAGCAGAAGCGTAACATAAATAAAGCACCGCCATAAAAATGTCAGGAAAAGTTCAAACCTATTCATTATCCATTTCGCTCAGATTAAAATTTCCATCAAGGCTGCTTGGTTTTGACTTGAGTTGCTTTCCTTTTAATGAGCTTGATCTAGAAGGTAAAAGATGCTAATTCATCCTTACATCTCTATCATCTCCCAGCTTCTGCTATATAAAGCATCAAGGTCGCATTCTGGGGAAATGTCTTTTTACCAAAGGTGCCATAATAATAATGAAGAAGCAATTTGTTTCAGCAAACTGCCTACAGTAATGAAGCTTAATTATAACCGTGTTATTAATACTGCTGCTTAAGGTAATTCACTTCTGAGCGGGGCGCAGAACAGTAAACTATAATTTAAACAAGAATCGAGACCTAATTTAAATCATCAGATCTGCCGTGGAAGAAGGCAAACAGAAGGGCTCTCTGGTGGGAGCTCTCCCTCCGCTCGGCTTCCCGCGAGGCTCCGGCGCGGGCAGCCCTGCTGCGAGCCTCTGGCTGGCCCCATCGCCGCCCCGCTCCCTCCCCGGGGCCGGGGGGCTCGGGGAGCGGGGGGCTCGCTGGCCGTGGGCGCAGGGAAATCCGTATGCCGGAAAGCAGGCGGTGTGGGCGCTGGTGGGTGCGTGCCTGCCCGCGGAGGGTCCCGGGTGCCCCCCAGAAGCCCTCCCCTGGCAGGCAGGGCCATCCGCCTCCACAGCCCGGCCTCGTCTCCCGCTGCCTCGGGATACGTGTGGGAGGCCGCTGCGAGGCTGACGGGGTTTTTTCTTTTTAGCGTGTGATTTTAGGGCATGTCAGCGCCGGTTCCACACCCCGGCACGCAGGACTCGGCCGTTCGGGCAGCGCGGGTTGCTCGGCGATCACACCCCGGCTCACCCTGGTCACTGCCAGGCGCGGCTCCGCTCCAGGCGGTGACGGCGAGGAGGAGGAGGAGGTGTGGAGGAGAAGTAAATAGGTGGAGTGTTTCTGCTCAGAAGGGGAAAAAAAAGCCTCCATCACTGTTCCACTTGACTGCAGCCTCCCGCAGGCTGTTTCATCTCATATTATCTGAGCTCCAAGGGGGTGTCCAATTTGAGGAACAATAACTATAAAGTCATTTACAGTCCCCCGCTGCGGCACAGCACATGATAGCCTGTGTAAAGCAGCAAACGGCCTCGATGGCCGCTTCTGCGGAGCCGGGCTCGGGCGGTGGCACCGGCGGGCGAGCGGGCTCCTTGGCGGCGGGGGGCACAGACCCTCCGGCGAGGGGGCCTGCGGGGAGCCGGCAGCTCGTTTCGCCCGCTCCCACGCCGGGAGCGGTGCGAGGGCACGGCCCGGGCCTCCTGCATCCCTGCCGCGCTGGCGGGAAGGGCATCGGGGCTCCCGCGCCGGCTCCCGCGGAGCTGCCGATCTTCTCTGCGCCAGCGTTTTCCTGCCCGGCTGCCACCGCCGCGGCTCCGTGGAGCTGGCACTGGCCGTGACGAGCCCGCTCAAGCCGATCCAGCCTGTGGAGCTGGGTCAGGAGCAGGGAATGGGGGAAGTGGCGAGAGCTTGGTGTCCTGCCTGCAGAGCTCTGCTGGAGGGCTTCC
>Ga0065711_1045997_pt1 | contig 13140 bp, 7 predicted proteins | sample Hoacrofraction12_FD_59098 | JGI IMG/M metagenome (GOLD analysis project Ga0065711, IMG submission 59098) | Hoatzin crop microbial communities from Cojedes, Venezuela - Epithelial fraction 12 v2 (version 2) | ecosystem: Host-associated > Birds > Digestive system > Esophagus > Crop | place... | reverse complement strand
GGACTACCTTCTCAGTTCCCCTTAGCTGCCTGTTTTGGATTTAGTTTTGAGTTAAGTTTTGACTTTTCTTTCTCCCTTTCTCTCTTGCTTTCTTTCTTTGTTTCTTTTCTTTCATTTTATACTAGGTCTGGAGGTTTATTAGTCAGCTGAAGTTTATCTGGAGACTCTGCTCTCTCAGGTGTCATTCCTGGGATTTGCTGTCCTGGAATACCCAGTAACTCTTCTTGCCTTTAATCTCTCTGGAGTATCTTAAACTCTGTATCAAGTATAAAGGACAGAAGCAATTTTATTTCTTTAGAGTGAAATGCATCTGAAAAATTCTCGGTGTGCACTGGCTTCAAGTCCTGCATTTGTAAAGACCACCGCAGCTTTTATCCAAAAATACCTGGTGTAGAGATTGATGATTTGGGCATTAGATGAAAGCTTGAAAGAGTGAGTCAGTCTGCCAACACCTTTCTTAAATTAGCCATGCTGCAGATGATGAAAAAGAGGACAGTGTTTGACAAGGGTTCTACTCTGTAGTGACTTTAGTGACTTTCAGAAGCCAACTCCTAACATGCTTGGGAGAGCAGATCAACCTTTGCAACATCCAGGCTCTGAGCTCTCCAGGCCCATAATGGATTCTGCAGAGACTCATCAGAGCACTCATGCATTGTCTGAAGCGTAAGAAAATTTAGAGGGCATTGTCTGTGTGTAGTTTACCCAGAAATGAAGAACTGTTTAAGGCAACCTTAAAACTGACGGTCAGTGTTATGCAGGAAGCCACATTTTTAACAGAGTAGAAGTAATAGGAGTCCCACTCATGCTGGAATAAGCTGTGGTTTAAGATTTTCTGTATATCTACTAAAATCTTAGAATACATGCTTGGAACCACAAGTTTCAGTCTCCTCATCCGGACCTCATTTGCAAACCCCAGGACTTGCTTTTAGTTTCATGGCAGATCCTCAGAACTTAACACTAAAACTGTGAAGCTCCTCTCAGTGCCAGTGTGGCCCTGGCTTCTTCCATGAGCAAAGTGGCTCTTTGACACTCTGCTCTCTGCTGAGTCCTCTTCTCCTTGACCTTGGTAACCCTTTGCGACTGGCTCCTGAGGGAGACCAACTCTTCACTTAGTCGAACCTGTTAGCCAGACATAGAGTGGGGAAAAGTTCAGATGCAGGTATCTACATGTGTTCCAGTCAGTAGATGTTTAGGACTCAGTTCAGTTGCCCTCATGCTGGAATCACTTGAGATGCCCAAGACATCTGTGTAGGCCTGGAATTTATGATGCAGCATCTATGGAAAACCCATAGGCATCTGGAGCTCCTGCTGGATTCCAGGCAATGTGCATTTATAGCACCTCAGATGGTGAAGCACCTAATCAGCCATTAAAGCCAATGGAGCATAGAATGCAATTTAGCTGACTGGCTGACTAACTATTAAGGTACTTATTTTAGGATAAATTAAAGTAAATTCATTTGATCAGCTGAATCGTTGTCTGGGCTGTACTGATTTTTTTTTACCAGGTTTCCTTAAGCTGTCATGTAGACACAAAAATTTTGATGGCTCAATTTGGGCTAGAATCCATCTAGAGTTTGCCAAAAAGGAAACAAAAAGTATTTTTATGAAAGCTTTTTCTCCTCCCTCAGAACATCCAGCCCTGAGGCTTCAAGATCTTCTTTTTCATCCTAGTAGGGATTCTTACTATAAAACCGGCAAAGTAGAGCTCAGGTGGGTCCAGAGATGAAGATCGTGCCTGTCATCCTGCGACACCAGCAGGCCTAACAAATAATCCCATTCCACATGCTGCAGTTAATGCTGTCATGGTATTCCTCAAGCTGACAGAGTGACAGAAGGGCTTATTAATGTACTCTTCAGTGTCTTATGCGTAAATAATAGCTTGCACTGTCTTTCTGTCTTGAGGTCTCAGACCATTCTTCATCATCCTTGAGTGACTGCATGCAGATCTGGAGAAGCAGTGCTCATTCCCCAGTGGAAATACATTTTAGAGGAATCTGCTTCATGTTTATATATTTATATATGCGATTTTGTGTGTGCACGTGTGTGTGTGTATGAAAAACACAGGCACTGCAGGCTGGTGACTGATCCTGCAACTCACAAAGGACTTTATGAAAATTTTGGCAGTAACAATTGCTCAGCAGAGGAAAGAAAAACAAGACAGAATTTTTGTGTATTTCACTTGAACAATTGATTCATAAGGAAACCATCTCCAAACAGACGGTTGACTTAATGAAGTCATCCTGGGTAGGGTGAATTCGTTGAGAGTCAGAGGGAGTATGTTTTCATCTAAACCTGCCTTGACAGTTGTATCTTGAAGTTATAATGAGGGATGGGTCCATCTGCCTGTCTGCTAGTTTCTGCTAAGTTAACCTTTAGGTGACAGTTTCTCTGCTTGCTCTGGAATATTTGGCCTTCTCTACTTAAATTTTGCTCCACACAAGGTTGTACATACAAAGCACACAGGCAGGACTTCAGGCTGTACACTTGGTAGAGAATCCAGATGCAAGTATATGTGGTGGAATGCCCTTCCCCTCACCTCTGCAATTCAGGTTAGTGACATCCAATGTATATTTACCTCTTTGGAAAGCTCACTCTGCAGCAGTCTAAGAGAAAATAGCTTGTTCAATGTACGTATCAATGTATTAGTCTCAGTTTTACCCTCACTAAGAACAGAGGGCCAAATACAGACATTGAAACCCATTGCATGTACAGTCACCACTAAAAGTGAAACTGTTTCATGGTACATGTCTGTGAGTATGGTATTTGAGGACTGAAATTAGTCCCATCTGTTCTAATATGTTAAATGTTCATGTGAAATGTTGTGCTTGAGCTAAAAGCCCATCTAGTGCAGAGACTGGCCTTCATTTCGGTGTACAAACGCTGATGAACTGTATTCTGAGACCACATATGTGAGGAATTGTCTATTGACCCTAAATACAAGTTTACGAGAAAGTTATGTTGATAAAGCAGGTGAAAATTCTAATAATGATATAATAAAGCATGACATTTTAAAAACTAATAAAATAAGAGATGTAATGCCAACACAATGTTCTTGCTATGTATTTGTTTAAGGCCAAAACCTTCCAGCTGATTTTCTTACTAAAAAAGACAATGCTAAATCTTCAAGAGTTAGAAAAGTTTGTGTGTAGAATGATGTGTATAATGCTAATCTTCATAACTTATGAAAGATATGGAAAACAGGACAATATATAAAGGTCACTAAAAGTAACAAAGTTTAAAGGTTGAGAGACACAAAGTCTAGGAGTTTTTACTCTTCATAGTGAAAAACTGAAGATTCATAGGACAATCAGTTTATAATTGTATTTATGTTGTGAGTAAACAATAGAAAGCTTTGCAATGGAAGGCAATGGTAGACTTAAAACCAGTGGCCTGTGTGCAATAGAAAGCTACAGCTCATTCTTAGTTATTTCATATGGGAATACTTCTTTATAAAATAAATTCTTAAAAAAACCCAAAAACAATAAAAGGAATTTTAAAAGGAACACAATATACAGTTGTGTATATTACTGTCTTAGAACAATATTGTCCAACAAGAAACAATTAAATGGAATCTGGACCAAGAGGTAAATTAATCCCAAGCAATGACTGACTTCCCTGAATGTTTGAAGGACACAGCAGTACAGAGGAGCCTGATTACAGATAATTACATTGTGGGATTCTGAAGGTAAAGATTAATGGGTACCAGCAGATAACTGGAAATAAGTATAAGACTCTGGGATATGTTTTCCTTTATGAAGGAAGACTGGGTGATGTAACAAAAGCTCAGGTAGTTCTATGAACAAGCGTTAATGCAGAGGAATCAAATTGAAACAATCTAAAGTAAATAAAAGAGATAATATATCATGAAAGAATAGTTAAATAACCAAAGTACAATAAGTGAAACATCAGGAGAAAATGACATTTCATTAACTATGTGAGTAGAATATATTTAGAAAAGGTCTTATCAATATGCTGTAGCTAAAAGGAATATTAAGAGAGTTATGACCACCACTAAATGTCGGATAAGAGTCCTTTTAGTTTTACCATAAAGAACAAACTACAAGAATTAGTGAAATATAGTGTTAATGAAGACCACTGAGATATTAGAGAAGGAGGTGGAGAGAGAGAGAGCGCAATCATACTGCAAGCAGATAAATGTGTACTTGGTTAATTAAAATATCTGAATCATCTAGGTCAGGTGATCTTTGATGAAGAGTCTTAAGAAACTGCAGAGGAAATACTAGATCCTGTAGCAATCTTCTCTGACATCTCCTGGAGAATGAATGAATTATTAGAGGACAAAGAAAATACAAATATAGTACCAATATATATTTCAGACCACAGAATTCATCCTCAGTATAGATTTCTAGACTCCTGACCTCTTTGTCATCAGCCTTTCACCATACAACTAATGCCTTATTCAAGAAAGAAAAGGGTGATGATATTATTATCATCAGATAGTTACTGTCATCGATACTGAGTCTGGTGGGGAGAAAATGGGGAAGTGAACAGAATGTCACAATGAGATGTAATGGGAAGAGAATAAAGCCAAATGAATTAACTGTGCAGTTGGGAGATGAACAAACTATTTAGGGAAACCAGTAAAGAAACAGATGCATTGTACAACACATTGTGCCTTTCATCATATGGATGAGAAGCTTTCCTTCCATCTAAAATCATTAAAATTTCAACAACAGAGACAAGCTTAATTTTGCTAGTAAAACTACAACTACCTTTTAAAAGCTGTTCTAGAATATGATGTACCAGAATTGCCATGCAAGCAAGCCATTCCTGGTATATAATTTTCCTGACCACTTCTGAATTTCCTGGGCACCTAAACTTTGTCTCCTTCAGTTTAGAGATCTTCCGTTTTCTCACACATTGGTGAAAATGTTTCCTTCTCCCATAACCCATGCCCATATATTTTTATGGTACCAACACCCCAGCACCAGTTTTAACCTTTTTAGTGACAAAAGTAATGAAACCCATGAAGCCTTTGTCAGCGTGTTGTCTGTTCTGCCTGCCCTTCACAATGTGCTGACTGTTATTCACCCATGCACTCGCACCCACATGTGCAGGCACACATACACATATTGCACAAAAAGGTAATTCACTAAGGTGAAAAATTCCATGTGCTCAGAAACAAAGAACTGCAGTATAGTCAATCTGCAACCTCAGTTCATCCCTCACATTCATATGCCTTATGATACAGTCTTCAATCACAGGTTTCTGTACTAATTTTTCCCCTCAAAATTGCTTCGTCATTCAGTGTACTGAGATTTGAGTATGCACAAGCACACATTTCAAAGAACTAGCAGTTAGAAACAAAACTTGGTTTTATTTTTCTAATGTTTCATTGCTTAATGATTTGACATCCTTAGCCCAAAGGTAGTTTAAAGCAATACGACCCCAAAACTGCCTTCTCATTCAGAAGTGATTTACACTTGTCTAGTATTGTTCATCTGCAACTTTAGACTCGTGTTATCACTCTAAAGTACTTATGCATCCAAATATGCTTCTTATGTATGTTCGCATTTTAGAAACTGGTTTATAAAGAGTTAGAAAAGATAAAAGGATAACACTTCAGATGAGAACTTTAGACAATTAAAAACTATTATCAGTTATAAACACTTTTGTCATGATTTTTCAGAAGCTGAGCACTGTGCATCAGAGGTCCCCTCCAAAAACTTTGCTCAAGTGTTTTACATGGGTCTAGCACAGGTTCGGTTCTAAGAAAGTTTGATGTTCTTGACTGTCAATGGGAAAAAAAGATATATTCTTCAACTGCTGAAAGTGAGGTAAAGGCCCAGTGCAGACAAAGCAAACTGCCTTGTCTTACCTATGATTTTGTTCCACATAAGCATAATTGGCTGAATTAACAAGCTTTTATTCATTGTAAATACGAGGTCAGACAATGAAATTCACGCTTGGTCTCTGGTCGTCTTAGTCCACTCCTGACTGAAACATATTTTCAGGAGAACAAGTAATACAAATGCTACTTTACTCCCCAAATAATTTACTTGTGTAGACTTTAAAACACTACATTAAACATTTCAAACATTTTATTCACCATGGAATGTATTATATTCTGTATCTTTTGCTGTCCCTCATTAAGCTCCAATTACTGTGCATATGGGATAAAATCTCCATGCAAGAATGCACTGCATTTGTTTTAAACTGGCTGGTACTGATGAAACTAATGGTATATACACTTGTTGTACATACTACCTATGACTAAACTGAAATCTCATGTTTCAGATGTTTATTAGTATTATCTTATGCAGTAATTTATTGAATTATTTGAAACTGAATGATTTAATAGCATTATTGACAGGAACAAAAATGGGTTAAATTTGCAAGGTGTACCATATCTTTCCTAGGTTTATGCTGAAAGTCTTTGACTGGATAATCACTCTTTGAAAATTTTTTGATCAAAAGACCAGACCTAGATGGAAATTTTGAAATATGAAAGCCAAAGTATCGGCCCAGGTGGCAGATGTAGAGGGATAAGGTTACTGTGGATACAAGTGCTAATGGTCAGTTTAAATATTAAAACTGGAGTACCACGAATAAACGTATGCTGGATAAACACTATGAAATGACCTTTCTGATATAAATCACAAACAATATTTTCTCTGACTGCCTAGTTAGCAACCATGAATTGGTAAAGAGTTGCCCTCTGTGCACAATCCCCCTTTGCAATTAGAAAGAAGGGGGGAAAAATCTGCACCTTATTCACTGGAACCTTGCAGCTCACGCTAAAAACAAATGTAAGTGTAGCTGGCTACAGCTCTTAAAAACTCTGAAAAGATTAATAGCTTCTATTCTTCGGTAGCCACACTATGTAACAGCTTTTTCACTGCTTCAGGTATGCTCTCTCCAAACAGCTCTACTTTTAATCACACAGAAAGCCCACTTCTTGTAGTTAAGATGGCCTTTATAAAGAAATAATAGTTCTTAGCTGCTATGCTGCATTAGGATAAAAGATTGCACAATACTGAATTGGTTTTTAGCCTTGATCCATTTTTAAATATAGTATGAATATTATAGTTCTGTTAGCTTGTCTGAACTCCCTAGGCATCCCTCTTGTTGCCAGAAAGGAATTATAAATTGACAATGCAAGTTATTTTATTTCATTTTCCATCTCTCTTGGAGTTTGGCAATGTGTCTCTTCTGTCCATGAACTTTCTATTTCCTGATGTTCTGATTTTTTAAGTAGTTGTTTTATTGCCTGTAGAAATAGTAGATCTTCACTTTCTACCCAGAAAAATAACTTCATGCAGCAGAAGTGGAATATTGTGCCAAAGAACCTAGATACAGACAAATCTTTGGTTCCCTGTAATATCAGGCTTTTTGTTGCTGCTTGTATGGTTTGGTTTCTCTGTCTCTTAACTCTGCTGTGTATGTAATAGCATCTTGCTTCATATATGTGTTTGTTTAAAGTACATGTTGATTTCCTTCCTTCTTGAATGATAAGAAATGGAGACTCAGGGGAAAAGAATAAAGAAAACACTTACTAGCACATGCAGAAGAAGCCTGGTTTTTGGAGAATGCATAGGACGATGTATCTGAAGGTCTTTTCTGAGGTCAGCCTTTGATTTGGATTATGAGTTTGCAGAAGACACTTCTCTGTTCCCTTAATTATCTGGCTAGGAAATTATATAATATTGCTGGCCCACATATATGAAATCAAGAGAGGATCCTGGGATAGAAACACCTGTATATTAAGAACTATCTTGTGGTCAATTATCTGCTTGCATCTGTCCTTTGATAGTAGAAGTTTCTAAGTACCTGCAGTTGGAAAGCACAGTTTCTCAGGAGGGAGCCAGAGGTAACCAGGTCGCCCGAGGAATCTCACTGAGTACCTTCAGTTAAGTTCTGAATAAATTCAGTGGCAGTGTTTGGACTTCAGCTAAAAATAGTGCAGGAAAACAAAACAAATATTTAATACTTATTAATATTTTTATGTCCCAAACAAATGAATCAGGAACATTCTCTGTGTATGAACTCATTACTTTAATCTTGAAGTCATGCATTTTATTACTTTCTATAAACCAAACTCATGGCAGGAACTGTTTCTTAGCATTCCTCTTGTCTCTCCTGCAGCTACCCGGGTACCACCCTTCACTTCTCTTTAGTTCTGAGACTCTCTGTGTCTGACCCTCTCCCCCAAAATGCGTTTATGTTTCTGAGGTCTCTCCCTCCCACATTATCCCTGCAAGATGGACTCTTCTTGTGCTCCCCATCTCCTCGTTTTCTCCATTTCCTCAGTAGGAATTACCGTGTGTCTTTTTTGTCTCCAAATTAAAGGAAGGAAGAAAGGAAGGAGGGAGGGAAGGAGAGAAAGAGGGAAGAAGAGGAAGAAAGGGGGGGAACAAAAGAAAACAAAAAGGAGGACAGAGGAAATCTGCTTCACATCTGAGTTCTTTTACTAACTTCAAACATTTTAGGGAGTCCTGAACAAAAGCAGAGGGACTTTTAACTGGATGGTTTTCACAGAGATGTTCTTGTCACTCTTTGGGAGACAGCTCTGGCCCAACAGAACTGGTGCCGAGTGAGAGGTAGTTTGCTTGGCTAGCCTTAAGCTGACTTCTTGCAGAAAGCTGGCCATGCTTTCTGGCATGCTTTGTAGTACCATATTATTCAGATTTTTCCATTTTTCAAGGTGTCTCACGCTTCTGATTTACCTGGACAGCTAGCTACAGATTGTGACAAGCTTTTCTGATAAAACCATTGCACTGAAAACCCATTGATACACATGCTCAAGGGAAGGAGCAGAATCCAGATTTGCTGAAGTGTGTGTGCTCACAGCTAAAATTGAATTTGACTACAGTTGTCCTTTGAATACATATGTAGATAGATACTAAGTGCTCATTGAAATGGAAGAAAACAAACTCTGCATTTAGGTACTAAGAACTAATAGTTTGGGTTTTTTTAAAAATTTTGGCCCCAATTACTCCCACTTTTAATTCTTCATCTGTATAATGGGTATAAAAATGCCATCTTGCCTTGAAGGAAACATATAATATATTAATTCCTGTTTTGGAGCTGTCTAATATTATTTCAATGAATGTCTAAAAAAAGTCTGAAGAAAGTGAGTCATTCTTACTGGTGAGGTCTTCAGTGGAAAACTATGTATAAGACATGGACCCACACAGAGAATGATAAAGGCTAAAAAAAGAAATATCACCTATCTTATTTCATAAGTACCATCCATCCCCCTGCACTGAATTCATAGTTTATTCATAAATATAGTTTTACTCTGTGTATGATGCCATGTAGAATATGTATCCTGGGGTGAGGGGTGGTAAGCCAGTGTTTAACAGTTTTCGTACTGGTATTTTGTAGCTTTGTGACTTTGCAACATTCCTTTAATGGGTAGTGGGGAATCAGCAGCGCTTCTTTTGTCCGATTTATTCATTGCAGTAACTTTTCCTTTTAAGAAGGTATACTGAAATATAAGAATTATATCAAGTGAAGTTACAGTCTCCTGCAATCTTGTGTCGCTGGACCGGGAGCACGCAGATTTATTATCTCATTTGTTGGTAGTATTGGTCTCTTTTGGACCCAATATTAGAGGCCAGTGAGAATCACAAGTGTTCATCAGGACCATTAGGAGTATTTCTTTATAACAAAGAAAAATTAAATTAGAAAAAGCTTGCTTACAAAGAAATCTGCAAAGCATCAGTAAAAGAACTGCTTGAATTTGGATAAGGGGAGGCCCCAAAGACTCCCTAAACATTAGTTATTGAATGTGGTATCCTTTCATAGGAAATAGGTTTGTGGAAACGCTCATCACAGTAGCATCAGGAAGGAGGGTGCCATACAAGGTGAACTGATTTGCCTGAAGGTTTCCTGGGACTGAGGGAAATGAAGTGCTAGTGTCAGATTGCTAAACTCAGACATTAGATATCTCAACATGCGTACTTAGAAAGTCAGCTGTGTAGCAACATTGCAAAATCCTTCCACACTGTTGTGGGATTCAGTCAGTCTGCATACAGGTAATACTACCCTAAGAATATATCAAGCTGTCCTCTCATATTTTGAATGTTAACTCAGATTTTTAAGAAAATACAGCATGTCTATGGGAAAAATGATCAGCCCCTCAGATAAATAACAGAACGAGTTTACCTTTACCTTGAAGATTCTTGAAACCAAATGCTATTTGCTAGACAGGAAGGATAGTTCATAGGGCTATATCAAGATGCTAGGACTGCCTGTATGAGACCTGTATGTGACTTGAAGCTTCGCAGCTAGTACTTGCTTTGGCTGGAGTTCAAGTTACATAGTTCAATTTCTGAGAACAGACTTCTTCAAATGCATGGATTTTTTTCTTATATTCAATAATAAAAAATTATGCCTGTCATTATATATGTAAGTAATTTATGGATTGGAGTAAAAATGTCATGTTGTGTGATTGATTATTTGTAACTGCTAACTACTCAGTTATGGGTAGAAAACACAGAACTATAGTAATCACACTAATTTCTGCTTTTGTATTGTATCTGAGATAAACAGTACAAGAATATTTGCAAAAGAGTGAAAAATGTGTAAATAAAGCAGAGAATGTGACCAGAAAGAAACATCACAATATTTGAACTATATCTGAAAAAATATGTGGATTGGGAAGAAGTTGCACAGGGAGAAAAAACAGATACGAAGGGAGAAAGGGAACAGAAAGTAGACAGTTTACTGTCTGGCTCACCCAGCCAGAAATCTGATTTTGCATTTGTTTGTCTGTTTATTGAATGTGTTTGTTTATTTTTACATTTCAGAGTTATAAATATTATTATTCAATGGCAAGATACTTAAAAATTGTGGGCAAACTATTGTGATGCCTGGGGTAATTAATATTTTATATGGCATCCAGTCAACAGCTACATAGGTTTTTTTATAGGTTCTGGGTGACAGTTGCTGTATTATTAGTGATATAGCTAGACCATGCTACGTGAAGTGTTACTGTTTAATATTAAAAATATGTTGTCATGGTTTGACAAAGAAATAGTAAGAAAGGCAGTGATCAGTGAATCACTCCAGAGTGCACTGCATACATATCGGTGGCTACACAGCTGTTTTCCATAATGGAACCTTCAATTTTTGGATAAAGTTAGCACAATTGGAATGTCTTTCTGTCATTCTTTGGACTCGTTGTCCAGTTATACCTTGTTCAAGTGTTTTAGGGATCAGAGGAAGGAGAGTGAAATATCCCCTTTATACGTAGAAGGGATGCCATCTGGGGGCCTTGACAGGCTTGAGGAATGGGCCCATGGGAACCTCATGAAGTTCAACAAGGCCACGTGCAAGGTCCTGCACATGGGTCAGGGCAATCACCAATATCAGCACAGACTGGGGAATGAATTAAGAGCTGCCCTGCGGAGAAGGACTTGGGGGTACTGGTGGCTGAAAGAGCTGGACATGACCTGTCAATGTGCACTCGCAGCCCAGAAGGCCAGCTGTATCCTGGGCTGCATCAAAAGCAGCGTGGCCAGCAGGTCGAGGGAGGTGATTCTGCCCTTCTGCTCCGCTCTGGTGAGACCACACCTGGAGTTTTGGGACTCCATCCAGCTCTGGAGCCCTCAGCACAGGAAAGACATGGACCTGTTGGAGCAGGTCCAGAGGAGGGCCAAAGAAATGATCAGAGGACTGGAGCACCTCTCCTATGAGAGAATTGGAGTTGTTCAACCTGCAGAAGAGAAGGTTCTGGGGAGACCTTATTGCGGCCTTTTAGTACTTAAAGGGGACCTGTAAGAATGATTGAGAGAGAGCTTTACCAAGGCCTGTAGTGACAGGACAAGGGGTAACAGTTTTAAACTAAAAGAGAGTAGATTTAGATTGGATATAAGGAAGAAATTTTTTTCAGTGAGGGTGGTGAGGCACTGGAACAGGTTGCCCAGAGAGGTGGTAGATGCTCCCTCCCTGAATGTTTTCAAAGCCAGGTTGGAGAGGGCTTTGAGCAACATGAAAGATGTCCCTGCCTATCCCTTCTGACCCAAACCATTCTGTGATTCTAAGTATCCTTTCTTCTATACAATCTACAAGTTTGGGCCTGTTACCATAGCATAGTTTTGAAAGGACTGCTTTCGTTTTGATTCTTGTGGAATATATGATCCCAAAGTTAATTTGTTAGATGGCTAGTCCAAGACTTCTGCCATCTCTGCAACACATAGAAAGAAATAAGCTTTGGAATGCAGGGATGATTTGCTGCAGTCTAGAAAAGGGATGGTAGATCAGCTTCTTCTAGAAGCTAAAGAGCAGCTGAACCCTATGTATCCATTGAAATCTATGGTGGATTTAGCAACATCAGGTCTTCTGCCTTCTATATATCCAACATCCACTCTCTAGTGTAACTAAATGCCCATGTGCTTAACTTTAAATTAGCCCACATATGAGAGTGAAAAACAATATATAAGACAAATAATTTATATATTTTGCTTTTCTGGGCAGTTTTGGTGACTATCAGGGATGCTGAACCAATGAGTTAGAGAGACCTTTGATCTCACCTAGTATAGTCATACTTATGATTCTTGAGAACAATAGCCTCGATTCAGATTCTCTAGCGTGTTTCTGAGGAGCAGTGTCTGACTGGTGCTGAACATAGGTTCATGGTGCAAGCCAATCATTCCTGAAGTTGCTACATGTGAAGTGAAATGCATCCTAGTATGATGCTGCAGTTCACGTGTGACATGTGGGATGACCATCCAGTGGAACAATAATTAATCCTCCTTTATGAGAACAGGGAAATGCAGCTCCCAAATCGTTACCGGAGAAAAATAGTACCGTGTAGTGACATAAAGCGCATGGGATCACATCACAGCGATCTGCTGGTTGCCATGGTGACGGAAGTGGGCCCACAAAGCCAGCCACCCGGCTGCTGTATTGGAAGGGATAAGAAAAACACAGCCCACTTCCCATGCGAAATGGATTATAAGAACAAGCAAAGGAAGAAAAGAAAATTTTCAACCCTTAATCAAATGTTCTCATTTTTTTAAGAAGGGTTTGAAGAAAATGGAGGCCATCTCCACTTACCTTTTGGGCTTCAGAATCACAGAATCACAGAATCACAGAATAGTAGGGGTTGGAAGGGACCTCTGTGGGTCATCTAGTCCAACCCCCCTGCCGAAGCAGGGTCACCTACAGCAG
>Ga0065711_1046017_pt1 | contig 13141 bp, 10 predicted proteins | sample Hoacrofraction12_FD_59098 | JGI IMG/M metagenome (GOLD analysis project Ga0065711, IMG submission 59098) | Hoatzin crop microbial communities from Cojedes, Venezuela - Epithelial fraction 12 v2 (version 2) | ecosystem: Host-associated > Birds > Digestive system > Esophagus > Crop | place... | reverse complement strand
TAGATATTCCTCTGTGATTGAACTGAGCTGCTTGGGAATGAAAGCTCGTGAAAGCCTCTGGACAGCCCCAACCCCTCTGTTATTGGGCGTTTTTTTTTTTTCAATTTGCTCTTCATCCTCTTTGTCCTGGCTAACTAATGTTAAGTAGGATGTTTTTGTCCTCCTCATAGGAATGCCATATGGTAGCCGAGAGAACTCCCTTCTTTACTCGGAGATTCCCAAAAAGGTACGGAAGGAGGCCTTGCTGCTCTTGTCATGGAAACAGATGCTGGATCACTTTCAGGTAAGCTGAAGTGTGAAGAGCCTGGGTTGGCAGTGCTGGGGAGAACTGGCTGACGTTGTGGGGCTGGTGTGGTGGGTACTGCTCAGCTGAACAGTAGAGATAATGGCATGGCAGCGTGTAAGACACTGAGAATGGTGTTGGTAGGAAAGTTGTATCAAGAATTGCTTTGCTTCCTAGTGCAAGATAGTCACTCCTGTGTGCAGTGGAGCTGGCAGGGAGTGTGAAACAGCAGCTGATGTGGCAAGAGAAGGGCTGACCTAGCAAAGAGCACTCTGTAAACCAGCATGTAGTCTCCCTCGGATTATTAGCTATCAGGACAGTGCACCTTTCTTCTGGGTGTCTTGTCTGGGCTCTTGTCGTGCTTGTTGATGTGCTCGGTGGAATGCCTGTCTGTTATCTTTCCTGCTTTTAAGGAAGTCTGGAAAGTTGAATTTAAACTGCTGCCTCTGCCTTATGCTCTGTTGCGTGTGAACCGGGAAGGAGGTGATTTTTCCCCTCCCTGATTTCAGTGTCTTGGTGTCTGTTGTCACTAACAGCATTGATGAAGAAGAGAGTGGAGAGTGTTTGTCTGTCCTCCCTGCTCAAAAAGTTCCTGGTGGAAAAGAATTTAGCTGTCTTGACCCCATTTGGAATGCTACTCCCCTTCAGTGTAATTCAAGATCCCCGGAAGAGCTTTTGTTTGAAGTGTCTGACATGGAAACTGTTTGTGAAGGCTGTAGATAACGTCATTAAGTTAATTGGTTACATCTGCTTTGCATAAGCAGAGCAAGTGCAGCTGTCCTCAGTTCATGCTGAAGTGCCAACTGCAGAAATGATAGATTCATGGTTCATCCCTCTTACGCAGAGGGAACTTTGGGGCATGCGCTTGGCTTAGTCCTCCTGGGCCAGCCCTGTAGCCTAGAGCACAGCAGTTGCGGACCTGCATGGTGAGACTGCTGACAGTTTTTGGCCGATACAAACTTGTATTTTGGGCATTCGCAGAGTAGCTGGTGCCAGTCTCAGAGCATTCCTGTTGTGTGAAAGTTTCTTTCCTTACAGATTCTTTCAGATTTTCCTTTCTTTCAATACTAGGCAACCCCTCATCATGGGATGTATTCTAGAGAGGAGGAACTCTTGAGGGAACGCAAGCGACTTGGTGTCTTTGGTATAACATCGTATGATTTCCACAGTGAGAGTGGCCTGTTCCTCTTCCAGGCCAGCAACAGCCTCTTTCATTGTCGAGATGGGGGCAAGAATGGTTTCATGGTGAGTCTGCTTGGGATTTTATGAATATCACCTGAAACACTTACTTGTTTTGGTGGGAGGTGGCTGCACATTTGCATCTGTTTGGTTATGATCATTTCTCTTGTGTCCTGCAGGGCTATGTTTGCCCTCATTTCATGGGCTGTACTGTATCTGTGGTTCAGGCCTTCAAATCTGAAGCTGGACGCTGATTTGGGACCGAACTTTTTATGTGTCTGTTGCTGTAGGTGTCTCCAATGAAGCCTCTGGAGATCAAGACTCAGTGCACAGGGCCGCGAATGGATCCCAAGATCTGCCCGGCTGATCCTGCCTTCTTTTCATTCATTAATAACAATGACCTGTGGGTTGCGAATATTGAGACGGGAGAGGAGAAGCGGATGACATATTGCCATAAAGGTAACTGGTGCTTCTTGCCAGATTCAAAAGGAAATTCCTGCTGACGAATTCGGGCTGGAAGGGCTCGTGTCTTCATGGTTTGTTTCTTATGACTACATTATTCTTTTGGATCAGCTTTTTCCAAGGCGATGTAAATGCAGTCTCCTTTTTGTTCTTCTCCAGGCTTATCCAATGTTCTTGATGACCCCAAGTCTGCTGGTGTAGCCACTTTTGTCATTCAGGAGGAGTTTGATCGATTCACGGGCTATTGGTGGTGTCCCACAGCTTCAGCAGAAGGTCAGTGTTCTGCTTCTGAAATTCTGATGCTGTAACTGCTGCCGGCCCCTGCTATGCATGAGATTTTGAGCACGCTTTTCTTCTGACCCGGGTTTGGTCTATTTCTTGGGAGGCCACCTGAAGGAACAAAACTCTGGAGGATTATAATTGTGCTCTGAGGAGTATTTGCAGGTGGTCCCTAGGAGCTGTGGCTAAACAAGAGGTGTACGCTCTGTTGCACCAGAGTTTACTGTTGCAGTGCTCCAAGCTGGTCAGAAGCAGCTGGAAAACACTGTAGCAAACACGCTTACTATCTGTCCTAGGTTCAGAGGATTTAAAAACACTGCGGATCTTGTATGAGGAAGTGGATGAGTCAGAGGTGGAGATAATTCATGTTCCTTCACCTGCCTTGGAGGAGAGAAAAACAGACTCCTATCGCTACCCCAGGACAGGCAAGTGAAATACCACAGGGCTGCTAAGGCAACTCTTGACTGCTGCTGGCAGCAGCAGTGGAATTTGTGCTATAAACTTTGCATGATTAATCTGGGTACTTACTAGGATCTAGAAGCTGGTTGTAAATGTTGAGGGCTAATTGTGTCTCTGAGCCCAAAATCTACTGCAAGAGAGGAATGGAGTTTTAAGTTCAGCTTAAATGAAGGGATTGCTGAGAAAATGGAATATATCTAGCGGCATGTTGTGGAATGCATTTTGAATCCCGTCTTTCCTCTCCCTCCTGAGAACATGCACAGCCAGCTAGGCAAGGCAAAAAAAAACTTTTCCCATACCCACAGTGACTCTCGTGAATACAATGGTGTTTGCTCCCATACGTAATTTGATATTTGTACATTCACACACAGCCATTTTGATAGGACCAGGGTCAGTTCTTCTGTAGAAGCTGTGTTGTCCATAACCATGGAGTGTTCAAGCTGGTCATCTTGGTATTCTTTCACTCCTTCTCTGCAGGCAGCAAAAACCCCAAGATTACATTAAAACTGGCAGAATTTAAAACAGACAGCAAGGGTAAGGTAAGTGATAACAACTCAGAATGGGATATCGCACAGAAGGGTTGACTCTTTCTGAAGCTCCCTAGGGTTAAGACAAGGTCACTAAGAAATCCTAGATAGTGTTAGCCTTTGTTTTCATCTTCTTGTAACACCTGGTTCTATAACATGTTTATTGAAGAAACAGAAAAACTTTAAAATGCTGAAGAGTATTGTTCTGGTGGAGAGGCAGCTGGGAGAGGGGAGGGAAGCGAGAAGTAGGGTTAGCCTGATGTACCACATTGTCACTAGGTAGGGCCAGGAGGGTTGAAGCTTGATCTAATCCTGGGCTTCAGTCCCTGCTGTAGCCTTTTCTGTGGCTCAATGCCAAAATCGGTTTGCGTTGAAGCTTGGTTTTCCCTTCTCTTCCTGCCATTTTTAGAAAGGCTTGCTTCTCCTGGCCGAACCCGTGCTGATGCCAATAGTTAAACTTCCTTATTCTCCCATTCCACTGAGCTTACGTAGGAGGTGAGGAGCTCTGGTAGTAGTCTGATTTGATATTGGACCTTGCTTTCGGTGCAGATCGTGTGCGCTCAGGACAAGGAGCTGGTGCAACCATTCGCTGCATTGTTTCCGACTGTGGAGTACATTGCCCGTGCTGGATGGACCCGAGACGGCAAATAGTACATAAGTTTTTCTTCCAAATTAACTCTCCCAAGGGCTTCCCTGGCTGAACTATTGCAGGCCCTCAACATGCTTTGTATTTTAGTCATGACCTGGTTTTAAAGCAATGAGTGCCAGAACTGGCAATGAGTATTTGACTTCTTCAGTGCTACAATGTCTTAAACGTAGGAATTGATCAAATGTAGACCAGAGTGACAAGCTGTGGGGTTGAAGTCAGAGCCACAACCACAAAGTTAAATGACATTGATAGATTAAGCTGGCAGCCCTAGGGAATTCTTTTGAGTTGAAGGTGTTTAACAGAAATACAATAAGATTCTTGTAAGAAATGTTATCATTGTTCATTGGTCCAGTTTGTGATCAATGTCAAACCTATCATGGGAAGGCAGTGGTGCTAAGCCCTGCGTGCAGTGTGTACAAGGGGAAAGATGGTTCAGTGACTGGTGTGCTCCCGTAGCTCGCTGTCGCTCGGTCTTGTGCTGGTCAGCCTTGCCTGAAGAGTTACAGAATTCACACCAATCTGGTGGGTTTGAAATTTTAAAGCTCTTAATTTTTTCCCTTCAAGAGCTTGCTTGACTGTTGACTAGTTTCTGTCCAGATCAAGTTAAGGTGACCTAGCTGTCTTTGAAGATTGCGTTCTGTAACTCATCATTAATTTTCTGCTCTGGAAACGAAATTCATACAGCTTTACAGAAGGTGATCCCGTAGGTGATTGTTATGTTGTGCACCAGAGCTTGTCTGAATGTGCTGCATATTATCAGTTCGTGAAATCCAGAGTCGCTGAGATGCTAGGGGAGAACGGGCTCGTTTGAAAGTCTGTCTTAATGATGAACCTTCCCTTGATGCACTTCCAGGCCTTAGGGTAGCCGCACTATGCAGCGGTGGCTTGCCATCTGTCATGTTGAGAGGCCTGCAGTGCAGCACCACTTCAAATGACTCTCCTTGGAGAGGAACAAGGCTGAGACTGAAGCGACTCCTTCACTTGGCAGTTGTCTTAGGTCTGTGCCTTTCCCTGCTAGTGCAGCGTGCAACAAGGAAGCTACAAATGGATCACTTTAAGAGTGATTGTTTCAGCTTGTTAGGAGCTTGCTAGAACACAAATGGTGTTTCGTGATGGAGGGGCTGTCCAAGGAAGGGTTATGCTCTGGAGACAGCGTTCTGTGAGCAGGGCTCCCTTGGAATAGATATTGGCAAATCTGTCAGACATTTTGTCTGAACGATACCCCTGTGAAGTACCAGCGATGTCTGGCAATACATGTTTGTTGGCAAAGCTTGCAGGAGATTAGAAAGTAGCAATGAGGAGAAAAGCTTTGCGTTCAGATGCCTAAATCCGTTCTGCCAGCGGGGGGGAAAGGGGTTGAGCGTTCTGAGTGTTAGAAAGGGACATCTATTTTGTGGTACTGACATTCACCTCCAACTTCTTTCCCCAGTGCCTGGGCTATGTTCCTAGACAGACCTCAGCAGCGGCTGCAGCTAATCCTTTTGCCTCCAGCACTCTTTATACCAGTCCCAGAAAATGAGGAGCAGCGTGCTGAATTTGCCAAAACTGTGCCAGAAAATGTCCAGCCATTTGTGATCTATGAAGAAACCACTGATGTGTGGATAAACGTAAGAGGCTCGGGGCTGGGAGGAGAGCAGAGGCTGCCCCTTCCTCCCCCGCAGTTAACCATTTTTGTGTTGGCTGTGCGTCCAGTTTAGTCCATGCTCCAGCAGACTGCTTTGCCACTCAGTAGTGCCAGATTTGGTGTTAATTCAGGGGGGCTGATAAAGCCATGAGAAGGACTGTCACACAGTCGGCCTTGGGAGAGATGAGGATCCTGATATCTCCTTGCAGTTGGAGCTGTTCATTTAATTCTTGCTAGCGTTCTCGGTGAACACAGACCATTTTGGACACTGACACTGGATGTAACACGACCGTTCTTTTGCGGGTATTTTATTACAAGATTAAATGGCTTGTGGAGGCACAAGCAACCCTAATCCCTGGAATTTGTGCTTATTTAGATGGGTAATGGACATAGGGGACAGGGAATAAACTTCAGTTTCTAGAATTAAGCATCTTGGTACTGAAGTGACAAAGGGGTCTGGAGTTCCCACCGTGGCGTTCCTAAGGTGTCGGAATAGCAGCCACCCGGTGGGACTCACGTAGCTGAAATGTCTAGCTCTGAGGCAAGACTGGTGCTGTTTTTGGTGGTAGCCATGGAGAGCCCAGAGCACACAGTCTTCCACGTGGGCCGAGTTTCTTTGTGGTAGTAGGAAAGTATGGAATGGCTTTTTCCCACTAGCTGCTCATATGAGATGTTTCTCCCCCCTCTCCTTTCCTTTGAAAGCCCAGTAGTTCAGCACTGACTCCCTTGGTTAGGTCTCTGCTGTCTCAGTCCAAATCTCTCATGGGTCTTTTGCCTTGTGTGACAGGTTCACGATATCTTCTATCCTTTCATCCAACCGGAGGGAGAGGAGGAAGAACTCTGCTTTATCCGAGCCAACGAATGCAAAACAGGTTTCTGTCACCTGTACAGAGTCACAGCAGTCCTCAAGCAAGGCAGCTATGACTGGGTGCAGCCATACGTCCATAGTGAGGGTAAGACCTGCACTTTGTCGGCGGTTCAGCTTTGGCAGCTCCCTCTCTGATTTGCTTGTGTTGTCTTGGGGAAGACAGTGACTTATTCTCATGTTCTTTCTTCTAGATGATTTCAAATGTCCTATCAAAGAGGAGATTGCCCTGACTGGTGGGGAATGGGAGGTGTTGGCGAGGCATGGATCGAAGGTAGTGTTTATTTTTATTTTCTCTTGCCGTGTTACAGCTCTGCATTGTCTGCCCACAGTCCTGGCCTACGCCCTCTATTACGCCCGGGACCAGCTAGAGCTACTTAAGCTTCATTTTGTTTCTCTTTTTATTGCTGCCTCTGCTTTCCCATAAGTGCTGTAGTCCAGTGCACATTGAACCAATTGCCTTTTTAATCAGACTTCAGATTGCTCCTTAGGTAAATCCCATGAGTGAGTCAGGCTATAAAAAGGACACAAGTCTGAGGTTCAAGAGCAACGAAGAACTATTTTCTGGAGAAGCTTGGGATTGCTGCCTTTGCCGAAGCATTTTAACCCCAATGAGTACTGGTGAATTGGAAATACGTCCTAGTGCTGAGAGTGAACTCTTGCTCTCCAGCTGATCCCTCAGGAGGGCCTTTAGGAAGAAGGCAGCAAGGGAGCATAAAGCAATTTAGAATGTGGAGAAACTGTATCTGTTATTGGTTGCAGAATAGCCAGAAATGCATTTTTATTAATCTTGTAGAAACCTACTTCAATTTTTGCTTCAGGAATTAACTCTGCGTCTGATCTTTAATGCTCCCAGGCAATTTCTGTCAAAATAAAGACCTTCTCTGTTCATTTCCAATTAATCTGGATTTTCACTTCTTGCTTTTTGAAATGCCTACAGCTCCGTGCATTTGGTTTCTGCTGCTTTTCTTCAATCTGCAATTAACCTGCTGTCCCTCCCCATGTGGATTCTCACTGTACATGCTGTTGATTTTGGCCACAGCTCTTCCCTGCATGTGTTATGGCTAAAATTGTGTTAGCAGCAATTATTTTGATGCATTTGTTGCTCCGCAGGGCCCTGCCCGGTTTTCCTGGCCAATTGAGTTGGATATTTTTTTCCCTTTGCTGTCCAGAGTGGTCTTCAAACTGTGGGTTAGCCAGAAATAGCATTTGGAAACTGTAAGGCAGAAAACAGTTCAGTTACTGTTGCTGGGTTGATGCAGTATTTAAAAGCTGTAGTCTCTATTGCTGGCTGGCCAGGTGGTTTTTAGAAACAGCTTTATCTGGACATTAAAAACATATTTTAATGTGGCTTGAAGTTTGGTACTGTTGGAGCTATTAGGCTGATCCTTCCACAGATGGGAATTTCTTACTGTGATTGCTGGAAAAAATACATGTATACACTTAGAAACCAGACATACTACGGGAAGACACCAGATTTAAGCGCAGAATCTTCCTAGTTTCACCTATGGGGAACAGAGCCCAACTTTTTATGCTCATTAATAAGCAAATGCTTTGAGTCTCTTAATAAAGCTGAGTGACCAGTTTTCGTTACTTCGTTGGACTGCATGTCGTTCTCTGTAAGCGCTGCGTATGTGTTCTCTAGCCTGCCATAATATCAACAGGCGTTGCGTACGGTCCCTAATGCCGCGAGCAGTCTGTCATGGTCTGTTTGTGTTTTAAGCTGACTCTGCCTGGGGACAGACTGTTTGAACTGGCAAAGGAGCAGTAGTTGTCAACCTTCTGTTGCTGAGCCCTCTCTTCTCCACATAGATCTGGGTCAACGAGGCTACGAAGCTGGTGTATTTCCAAGGCACAAAGGACACCCCGTTGGAGCACCACCTCTACGTAGTCAGCTATGAGTCTCCTGGAGAAATCGTGCGACTCACCACTCCAGGCTTCTCCCACAGCTGTTCAATGAGCCAGGTTTGTTGTTTCGTAGATACAAACTGCCCTCATCTACTGACTGACAGGGATCCTAACTAGGAATGGCAATGAATCGTGACCAGTAATGAGTCCTGAGGGCTGCTTTGTCTTGGTTGCGTGAGACATGGGAGCTCTTGTCCGAGAACTACATAGAGGAGATTACATGTGGGAAATGAAGGACCTTGTTCCCCTAACTCTGCTCTCTCCCATCTGTAGAACTTTGATATGTTCATCAGCCACTACAGCAGCGTGAGCACTCCGCCTTGCGTGCATGTCTACAAGCTCAGTGGCTCCGACGATGACCCGCTCCACAAGCAGCCCAAGTTCTGGGCTAGTATGATGGAGGCAGCCAGTAAGTCCCCTAGAACGTGTCAATGCTAAGTTATGTCTGTGATACTCTTCCTACAACTTGTAGCCAAAGGTGATGGAGAGGGAAGTGGTCCGAGTAACTTCACTCTAAGGGAAAATGAATTGTGTTACCTTGTGGGAGAGATCTCTCTAGTGGATAACTCATCCAGGAGATGGTATACGGGCTTTTAAGATGTTACTATTTCATGCTTTGAGCGAAAGCAGTGCTCCAGGCTGCAGGGTTTAGGTGGCTGTGGGTTTAGCTGTTTCTTTATTCATGATTTGTCTGAAGAGGGAGGGGGCAAGTATCTGGGATGCAGTGGCTACTTCATTCTGTAGCCTTTAAAGTTTTAGATACAGCTCACAACAGCACCTGAACCCCTCCTGCAAACATTTTCTCCATTTCACCCGTCCCTGTTCTTCATCTTCCATATGTTGCCGTTGTGGCATAGTGCCTTGTCTGAGAATACCCAACTGATGATGTTTTCTTGTGTGATCCCTTCACTCTTTATGTGGCCAGTTGCCCCATGCAGGCAGGCAGAGGCTGTGTGCTTCCCTGGGAGAGGCTTCTCTGAGGAGCATTGCTAAGGCTTGGTGTGGTTTGGTATTGAAAGAGCCCTGACTGGGGTCAAGTTTGAGCAGAATGAGCTTGTTGAGGTGGGGTAGGAGGCAGAGCCTGCTGCCAGTTACTGCAGTGCTAGTGTCTGTGCTTCCTTCTGCAGGCTGTCCCCCGGATTACATCCCTCCCGAAATCTTCCACTTCCGCACTCAGTCAGATGTTGAGCTCTACGGAATGGTCTACAAACCTCATGATGTCCAGCCTGGGAAGAAGCATCCCACAGTGCTCTTTGTGTACGGAGGCCCTCAGGTGATAATCCAGATTAACTCATGGTGTCAGGCATGGGATTGCTGCCCAGGGCAGAGCTCTGCTTAGCTCAGTCATGCATCAAGACTTATATTTTAGTTAGCAATGAGCACTGGACCTCTGTTTTGACCTCATCCGCTTCAAACCTCAGATGATTTTTCCAACATTTAGTCTGATTTGCATGGCTCTGATAGCTCAGTGGTTGCTGTACAGCTCAGGATCCTGCAGAGTGGGACAGACAGAGGAAGGTACCAGCAGGCAGCTGCCTGGCTCTGAAACTTTTCTTCCCTCCTGCTGCAGGTGCAGCTAGTGAATAACTCCTTCAAAGGAATCAAGTACTTACGGCTAAACACGCTAGCGTCCCTAGGCTATGCTGTAGTAGTGATTGATGGAAGGGGCTCGTGCCAGCGAGGACTCAAATTTGAAGGGGCCCTGAAAAACCAAATGGTAATGTACTAATTTTGTTGATGAATCTCCGCTCATTTGCTATTTCTAAGGCTGCCTGGCTGCACGTTTCCTGTGTGAGTGTTGCTCTTGTCTCTGCTGTCCCAAGTTTCTAGATTTAGAAAGCCACTAACCTGAGCTTCCGTGTTGCCTTTTAGGGTCAGGTGGAGATAGAGGACCAGGTGGAAGGTTTACATTATGTAGCAGAAAAATACGGGTTCATTGACTTGAGTCGTGTAGCCATACACGGCTGGTCATACGGCGGTTTTCTCTCCCTCATGGGTCTGATCTGTAAACCCAACATCTTCAAGGTAAGTCTGGACATGGGGCTATCATGCTGGGGTGCTTGGCGCTCTCAGCTTCTGTAACTCGTGGCATCTGGAGTTGGCTTTTTTGCTTGATGTTTCTGATGGACGGGTGAAAATGTGCCTCAGTCCTGCCTGTAGCTCCTGCCTACAGCCCTGCATCTGCTTCCAGATCCTTCCCATCTGAGGCTGGATGAGGATGGGGTCTCTGGGGTGGGATTGTTCCCTAGTGACTGCCAATGGAGGACTTGGCCTAGCATCCAGTGAGATAACTGATGAGTGATTCCTAATCCCCTTCCCAAGTCCCCGGCGCAGTTCTGGATTATTCCCCATGTCCCCCTTGAAAAGGGGAAGCTTTTAGTGCTGGTATGCAGAAATTTCCTCCATTGAGACTGTAAGAGGAAGAGCACGAGGGAGAATCTGGGTTTGATGTGATTTTGCCATAGAAGAATTCTGGTCTGAGTGACGAATAGTCCAGAGACTATTTTTCCTGCCTCTTCAGGAAAACAGGGAACACAACTATTTAGCACTTGATAATTGAGGCTGTCTCCTGCCACCTATTTGTTTGACAGATTGCTATAGCAGGTGCTCCTGTCACAGTTTGGATGGCATATGACACCGGGTACACTGAGCGGTACATGGATATCCCAGAAAACAACCAGCAAGGCTATGAGGCTGGCTCTGTGGCATTACACGTAGAAAAGCTGCCCAATGAGTGAGTACCCTGGGGTTGAGTGATCTGCTGAAAACCTGCTCCCGGGTCCTGCTTGGTGCCACCAGCTGCACCTCTGCCGAATCCCGAAAGAATGGAAGGATTCTGATCCCATGTGATTTTTAACTCGCGTGTCTGGTCGCTGCCTTCTGGGGCATTGTACCCCCAGCCCCTTTGCCAGGGTGGGATTGAGGACCACGTCCCTGCCCTTGCGCCGTTCTGACGGCCTCTCCATTGCTCAGTTCTGGCTTGCCAACTGGCAGCTCTTTGCTCAGACCCACTGCAGAGCTTTTTGTGTGGTTTCTTATCCTATCTCTCATCCTACCTCTAGGCCAAATCGTTTGCTGATCCTCCATGGCTTTTTGGATGAAAATGTGCACTTTTTTCACACCAACTTCCTGGTATCACAGCTGATCCGGGCTGGAAAGCCTTACCAGCTGCAGGTAGGAGGAACAGGAGTGAAGTGGGGAAGCTTTCTTAAATCTGGAAAGAGGAAAAAATCATTTGCTGTGTGTTCCGGGGGCGGGAGAAGCTGGAGGCAGATGCTCCCACATCTTGTTGCAGGATAGGTGATGGTAAATGCCTAGTTTGACACCAAGAGGTGTCCGGGAGGTGGCACTGTGGCTGTTCTGTTGCTGGCAGATGTGGCCTGTATCCAAAAGCATTTGCAAACAGGGCTTCTGCCCTCAGGCCTGGAACTTTCCTTCTCGCCTGAGCTGTTGCTGTGTCACTTGGCTGGTGGCAGCCACAGTGGCTGACTCGCCAAGCGGACTAGCAGCCCGCGCCAGCACAGGGAGGGAGGGGGCTGGTGCTGTAGACATTCCCTGGGACTTCTTTTTCCCAATGGCAACTGGGTTGAGGGAGAAGGGTTGATGTGAGGGAGGGTTGTCCGTGCTGAGTGAGCTGCTCCTGGCTAACTGCCCTGTCCCTCTGCTTCTGCGCAGATCTACCCCAACGAGAGACACAGTATTCGGTGCCCTGAGTCGGGAGAGCACTACGAAATCACGCTGCTGCACTTTTTACAAGAATACCTCTGAGAGCACAAGCCTCTGCAAACTGGACACTGACAGCTCACCTCCCCCCTCCCGCGCCCTGCTGCTCCCGCCGCCCTCGACAGCCATCGGACCCGGAGCACACGTGTCTGCGTGCCCACGGCCGGGCTGGCTGTCCCCACTGCGAGAGGGCCGAGGGTGGAGGGCACCTTCCCTTTGGACAGTGCCACCTTCTTTCACGTTCCAAGCTGGAGGTCTGCCCCTGCTCGGCTGCTCGTCCCGTTCCTCTCCTCCGGCCTGGCTGTTAATGCTTTTTTTTGCTGCTACTCCCTCTATCCTGGGAATCAATGGACAGTGGTCTGTCTCCCGAGGCTGAGGTTTGTGTCCATCTGCCCTTGCCCTGTCCTTTTCCCCTTCCACTGCACCTCTGCAGTTCCCACACTCTTACCTGCAAGAACTCAGTGCCTGTGTTGGAAATGGAAGAGCCGAATCAGCAAGCTGCCTTAAGCCAGGAGTGGGAGGGAAGAGAGAACTACTTCTTGTCAAGCCCCAGGAGAGCTGATCCGCTGCTGCTGTGTCCTGGCCCTGCTGCGACTATATGGAGCCCTGGGATGTGAAGAGAGCTCCACAGAAGCATGCAACACTAGTCTTTTCTATTTTTCAGTTTAATTTTGCAGAGCAGATGGAGGAAGTGGCTGGGGTCGGTAACTGCGGCCTCTGATACCTTTCTCTAATGGCCGCTTACAAGCAGAGTTGTGCCAACAGGGAGCATGGCAGCTGAAGCAGCTGGCTACATCCAGAGATCATCTCTTCAGAGATCACAGCAGCATTTGGGTTTTTGCAGCACGCGATGGATGATATTTATGCAAATCCTCCTTCCCTCCGTTCTCTGTGCTGCCTCCTGATCGCACCTTCTCCTTCCCTGACACCCCGAGCTTTCAGACGTGCACTGAAATTGGCTGTGCTTCAGTTCTCTGCGGGTCAGTGACTGTTCCCCTTGCCTGTCTACTCAGCAAACGCTCTCTTCTGGTTTTTATTTACCTGGTCAACAGGAACTGCAGTTCTGGGGAGGGGGGGATTGAGCAATCGCACCTCAGGGGAGCACATACCCCCCTCAAGCCAAGGGTTCTGCCAGAGGCAAAAAGAAAAAAAAAAAAAAAAACCCACACAAAAAACCCTGACC
>Ga0065711_1046016_pt1 | contig 13141 bp, 8 predicted proteins | sample Hoacrofraction12_FD_59098 | JGI IMG/M metagenome (GOLD analysis project Ga0065711, IMG submission 59098) | Hoatzin crop microbial communities from Cojedes, Venezuela - Epithelial fraction 12 v2 (version 2) | ecosystem: Host-associated > Birds > Digestive system > Esophagus > Crop | place... | reverse complement strand
GGGGAGGTGAGGGAGGCCAGGAGGAGATTCATCTGCTGCCCTGAGCAGAGACCTGTTTACTTTCCCCTCTGTCTCTGAGGTCCCCTCTTTCTGCCTGCTGGCAAGAGGGTGGGGGGTCCTCTCCTTCTTGTGGAGCCGCCTCCTGCTGCCTTGGCCTCGGGGATGCTAGGAAGTGGCTCCACCAGTCGATCTCCCTCTCACACTCCCTGATGCTCCTTAACCTCTCCAATTCCTCTTTCAGCTCTGCCATCAGGCTTAGCAGATCATTCACCTCATCGCACCAAACACAACTGTTGTTTCTGCTGTCCTCCGGTACAAGCACCAGGCTTAGGCACTCCCTGCAGCCAGAGACCTGGACAGCTGTGTCCTTGCATGGGGCCTCCGTCTGGGTCGCCACACTCCTTCTGGTGACAGCTTTCCCGTGAGTGGAAACCATGGCTAGATTGTCTCATGGGAGGGTGATGTCCTCCAGTTGTGTTGACCAGGAGGGGGACTGTGCCCTGCCCGCACCAACTGCCATCCGAACTGCCACGCCCCACCCTCTTCACCTGCGCTTCTGGTCGCTCGTACTCCCCAGGGGGTGTTGTTGTATATGAGGGGATTTGACCTCTGTCACACTCGTCCCAGCCCACACTGAGTCAGAGCTGCTGCTCTTTAGCAGCTCTCTCTTTCCCCGCTCAGAGGTGTGGGGGAGGGGGGGGAGGTCTGATGTTTTCTCTCTCTCCCTTCACTTTTTCCACCTTCTCGCCGCAGTTTTGCCACTTTAGGAAGGGTCCCTCGGCGTGAACCTCTGTTCCAGAGCCCTTCACATTCGGTGGCTTCATACTTGATGGAGAACAAAGATCTCAAATAAGTTCCTGTAATTTTTAAGGTAAAACTGACGCCAAACTTTGAATAAATTTCATACCATGTGTCTAAATCAACAAAATTCAAAATCCAAAAGGTTATTTCATGAGGAGTAGAGCACAGACAGAACATATGTAAAGGACTCCATTGTTATTTATATCTACTGTAGTAAGGCTTTATTGAAGTGTTTGACTCTGTCTCCCATAACATCTTCATAGGCAAGCTGGCAAAATATGGGTTAATTAAGTGCATGGTGAGATGGATTGAAAAATGGTGGAATGGCCTGTGTCTAGAGGGTTGTGATAGTGGTACAGTCCAGCTGGAGGCAAGTCGTCAATTTTATGTTCTCTGGTAAGTGCTAGGACCAATGCTGCTTCACATCTGCATTAATGACCTGTAGGCTGGGACGGAGTGTGCAGTCAACAAGTTTTTGCAGCTGATATAGAACTGGGAGGAAGGGCTGATACACTAGAGGGTTGTAATGCCATCAGAGGGACCTCAACAGTCTGGAGAATTTATCTGAGAAGAATCTCCTGAAGCTCAAGAAGAGGAAATTCAAAATTCTTCACCCTGGGAGAAATGATCCGAGGCACTGGTACATGCTGGGGGCTGACAGAGCTAGCTGCCTGGAAAGCAGCTCTTCTGAGAAAGACCTGGGATTCCTGTTGGATAGTAACCTTACCATGGGCCAGCAGTAGCACCTTTGTGGCGAAAAAGGCCAACAGAATCCTAAGCTACATGAGAAAAAGCATTGTCAGAAGATCAAGGTAGGTGATCCTTCCCCACTACTCAGCACTGGTGAGGCCACATCTGGAGTGCTGTGTCCAATTCTGAATGCCCCAGTACAAGAAAGATATAAATTTAGTGGAAAAATCCAGAGGAAGGCCAAAAAGATTATTAAGGCATTGGGAGCACCATGGGAAACCTGCCCCAGCTTGGACACGGACAAGATTGACAGATTGAGAGCTCTTCAGTTCCACGGGTGTTGGTGCCTGGCCGTTCTTGGTGGAGGAATTTGTCTAGTCAAAGCCAATAATAAACAAGACTCCAGCATGCTAACTAGGTATGCAACCCTCTGGTGGTTGGCGTCCATCTCCTTCAAGAGACAAGTAGCATTCTGCAACATGAGGTAAGGCAACAACAGATCTGTGATGCTCTTTACTGTGAGAGTAACCAGCTACTGAAACCGGTTGCCCAGAGAGTCTGTGGGGCAGTGGAATCTCCATCCCTGGTGAAAATCAAAAGCCATCTGAACATGGTCTTAGGCAACTAAGAAGGCGGGATTGGACCAAAATATCCTGCCAATGTCCCTTCCAACCTCGACCATCTTATGATTCTGTGGTCTTTCATACGAGGAAAAGCTAAGAGAGCTGAGGCTGTTCAGCCTGGAGAAGAGAATGCCCATGAGGGATTTTGCCAACATGTAATGATGGGAGGCATGATGGGAGGCAATGAAGATGAGGAACTGAGACTCCAGTCAGTAGTGCCCACTGACATGACAAGAGGCAATGGGCACAAGCTGGCATGCAAGAAATTCCATTTAAACATACAAAAACACTTATATCATGGAATGGACAAACCCTGGAATAGAATGCCAGAAAAGTTGTGGAATGTTCACCCCTGGAGATGGTGACAGAATAACTTTGGTTGGGACGGATGGCTTGAGATCGAGTCCAACTCCCTTTCTCCAAGCATGGTCAACTACATCAGATGATTGTCCTGGTCTGTGCCCAGTTGCGTTTTGAATATCTCCCAGTCACCTTGACCATTCCAAGATAATCGAGAGTGACCTTACAGTGACATCAGCCAGTTCCCTCAGCACTTATGTGTGCAATCCATCAGACTCTATGGACTTCTGTGTTTCAAATTTGTTGAAATGCCCCCTCACCTAGTTCTTGTCCACTGAGGGTAAGTTTTTCTTGTCCCAGACTTTCCCTCTGATCTCAGGGGCCTTGGATTCCTGAAGGTCATTTTAATGACAAAGACTAACACAAAGAAAGAATTAAGTACCTCGGTGTTGTAGTTTGGCCATGGCCAGCAACAAAGGGCCAAGCGGTCACTCTGCTGCTCCTCCCCCGACTGGTGTGGGGAGGAGAATGGAAGGAAAAAGGCAAAACTCGTGGGCTGGGATAAGGGCAGTTTAACAGAACAGCAAACGAAGCGAACAGTAACAACAACAATACTGATAAGGAGAATATATAAAACAAACAGAGAAAATGAACAGAGCTACTCTCACCGCCAGATGCCCAGTGCGGTCCTGAGGCAAGACTGCCTTCCCACCGCCCACCTGCCCCCCACCAGAACCCAGTATGATGACACATGCTATCGAATATCCTGTTTTGTTTGGCCATTTTGGGTAAGCCTGCCCGGCTGTGTTCCCTCCTGGCTTCTGGTGAAAATTAACCCTGTCCTGGCTGAACCCAGAACGCTCTGCTTTCTCCATACTATTTTTCACCAGGTGCCCTGCCTCATTCAGCATCAGGCCCATATTTTCCCTAGTCTTCTTTTTGCTCTGTATGCAGTTGTAGAATCTTTTGTTGCTGCCTTTCATGTCCCTTGCCAAATTCAGCTGCAGGTCACCTCTGACTTTCCTTAATCTTATTCCACCAGGATCAGACAGTAACTTTCAACTCCTCCTGGCTCACATGCCCTTGCTTCCACCTATTTCACACTTCTTTTTGATGTCTGAATTCAGTTAGGAGCACCTGCCCCCTTTGCTTGATATACTACTCGTCAGGATAGGCCTTTCTTGAGCTTGGAGAGCTCTTTCTCCTGGGTTTCTTTCTCTCCAGGGATGAATCCCATGGGATGTGATCCCAAGCAGAGCTCTGAAGAAGTTGAAGTCTGCTTTCCTGAAATTCCAGGCTGCATTCCTGGTTTTTGTTCTGTTCCCTCCTCTTAGTATCCCAAACTCCACGATCTCTTGGTAACTGCAGCCAAGTCTGCCTCTGACTTTCACATCCATAACCAGTTCTTCTTTGTGTTCATAAACATCACATCCAGCAAAGCAATGTTGCTTCTTGATTCCTCAAACATCTGTATTTGACAATAGGGGTTAAGCTATTTTGGGATTTTTGGTTGGCTTTTTTGCTTGTTTTTTCTTGTTTAATATTCTTATTGAAGTTTTGCGGGGACTGGATATGGTTTATTTGTTTGTTTCATAGACTTATCTTTGAACTACAAAGAAATAAAGAACAAAGCCCATATATGAACATGCTTATTTCTTCAGAAGAGAACAAATGAAAAACGGTCAAGTGAGGAATCAAGCAAGTCAGAGCCACAGGCACTGTATTGAAATGTGAAGTCTACTTTTTACTATGGTAGCCAAACACATGCTTTTGATTTCTTGAGGGGTGGTAGAACACTGTGGAATGTTAAATGACCTCATTTTGTTGCTGGTATAGTTGCTGTTTTTGCCACAGTGATTCAGTTCTGCTATGGCAGAATATAGTTCTAAAATCCATTCATGTTTTTCCCGAGACCTGTATGTATTTCCATTGCTTTTGGGTTTTGAAAAACACAAACCAGGGAATATAAGAAGGATCAGTACGTGAGGAAAAAAAAATCATTTTATAAAGGATAATTGAACAATCAGATACTGGATTGAAGGGAAATATGATAATCTGTTCTAACAGTTCGTTTATTTTTACATTTTCAAGGTTTTCTTTAGCTTTTTCCTTACCATATCTACAACATAAAAACAATAGATCCAACAAGATCAGAGTTCAATTTGTTTCATTGCCCTGTCTTGAAGAGTGAGAAGTAACATGCTGTGTGAACAGAATGAACATTTATGTTTAGTGTCTTAGGGTACTCTTCCAAGCACCACACTTTTGGAGGTGAGGAGCTTCCCAAACCATGCGTCGACATTTAATAATATAATATGATTCTGTAGTTTTCTAAAGAAGTTGTCTATTTATTATCTATATAATCCTTTAAAAAGTATTCATATTCAGAGTTTTCATATTCAGAATACAAAAATACTCATATTCAAAAGCTTTGTTCAGTTACAAAAAAAACCCCAAAGCCAAACAAATTTGCAAATGTCCGCTTTAGAGTTTCTTCCATTTCTGAGAGAGATAAAGTTTGTTTCAGGTGTCTTGACAGGTATTCATTACCCTCGTGTTAAATACAACAGAAGTAGATATTCAAAGTAAGAAACACTCAACAATTCTTATGCTTAGAATGTCTTCTAACTGTTTAATTTCCACCTCCCTGATAATTACACACATTATTTCTTGTCCTATCCATTCCTGCATAACAATAAATAATTGCAGCCAAAACAAAAGTGTTAAGACTTTCTTTAGTCGTCCCTTTAAAACACCATTTTCAATAATTACCTACAACTCATCACTTCTAAATTTGGTAAGTATGCATTTTTATACAATCATGTCTTCACAAATTTATTTAAAAAATGAAGCTAAAATATCAGCTGAAAGTTTAAGTCTTCTGTCTTTTATAGGATATACTTTTAAATATACATGATAATGAGATCTGACTTCTGTGCAACAGGATCAAACTGTTGACTTGATTCAGTTATCACCTATTATACTCCTTGAGCTTTTCTTCCAGTTATTTCCCATTTTCCAGTTATGCCTTTGATTTTTCTTGTTTAAATACAGTACTTTGCCCTTGTCTTTACTGAATTCCATCTTACTGATTTTGAACCGTTCCTCCAATTTATGAAGATGATTTAAATTCTAGTTTTCTCCTCCAAAATTGCAACCAATTCCAGCTCTGAGTCACCAATATATTTTATATGCACCATTTTTCTTGTATTATCTAAATCATTCATGAAATTATTTAATTGAACCTGTTAGATGTACTGGACTCCATCTGAAATGTTATTATAGTTTTCTTGTGAAGTGCTGTTAAATACTCTGTAAAGTACAGGATTTTAGTGAGCTATACAGTCATCTTACTGCTGTGTCATTTATGAGGATGCTGTGCAAAACAAAAGAAACCAGCCAAACAATTGAAGTACAGTCCCTTTCTCTCTTTCCTGTAATCCACTAAACGAGAAATCATGCTGAAGATAGGATTTTAAACTGTTTGCTTGATTTGTTTCTGACAAATCTATCAGTATAAGTATTACTATAACACTAAAAAAAGCCCAAACTTGTATCAGGATCTAACAGTGAAAACAGCCATGCAAGAAGAAAACAGATGGATGATCCTTGCCTGAAGACTTTTATGAGTTAAATATAGCACAGGAGATAACAGATGCACTCAGATAGACAAGGGAATACTCAGAAAGAATAAGGCAATAATGGTCAGTCAAAGAAGGAATGCTTTGTGCAAAACAGCAGTCTAAACATCATTGTACTTTTTTCTCATTACAAATGTATCTTCATTTTATAATACATATTCTTGCATTTATTCCAAGTATCTGCATATATTTGCTAGTCTTATTTCTTTCTCTAAACATACTCTCAGATCTTTGCTGTCCAAAAAGCTGCTGCCAAAATAATTTCTCATATGTGTCATTCTGCCCACCTCCCTTCCCATATAATTTGAAATATTTCGGTAGTTTCCCATTATGTTTGAAGTCAAATTAATATCAGTTATTTGGTTAGCTTACTCCGCATATCTTAACGCCTTGTCTTTACTTCCCACTATTCTATTCAAAGGATGGCAGCCTTTACTGCATCTCTATGTTTCTATAACAGGTGCTACTTGACAGGGTTTAGATTTCTAAATAGATCTTGAAAAAAGCCAAAAAGTTAAGTACTTGCCTTCAGAAGAATTATCCAAACTGCCTAAAACTTTTATGTGTTTAGTGGAAAAGGACTGGAGCTCCTGTGTGGCTCCAGAGGATATTTGTTAATTTTCTGCTTTCTGTCTGTATGGCAACCTATATTTCTCTGAACTCCTGCTCACTAAAATAGAAAGACTTTTGGATCATTGAAATTATTTTCTAATGGTCTAATATGAATAATTTTTGAGGTTTACCCTTGGTAGGCAGCTAAGCCCCACACAGCAACTCACTCACTCCCTCTTCTGTGGTGTGGGGAAGAGAATCAGAAGGGTAAAAGTGAGAAAATTTGTGGCTTGAGATAAAGACAGTTTAATAGGTAAAGCAAAAGTTGCATGAGCAAGCAAAGCAAAGCAAGGAATTTGTTCACTACTTCCCATAGGCAGGCAGGTATTAGTCACCTCCAGGAAAGCAGAGCTCCATCAAGCCTAACCATTATTTTGGAAGACCAACTTCTTAACACCAGATGGCCCTCCCTTCCTTTTTCTTCCCCCAGCTTTTATTGCTGAGCATGATGTCTTATGGTGTGCAATATGCCTTTGGTCAGTTGGGGTCAGCTGTCCCAACAGTGTCCCCTCCCAGCTTTTTGTGCACCCCCAGCCTGCTTGCTGATTGGGCAGCGTGAAAAGCAGAAAAGGCTACGTGTTGTGCAAGCACTGCTCAGCAGTAATTGAAACACGGATGTGTTGCCAACACTGTTCTGGTCATAAATTCAAAGCATAGCACCATACATGCTATTACGAAGAAAATGTACTCTGTGACAGCCAAAGCCAGTATACTACTGTCTCATCTATTAACCTTCAAACCATGTGCAGAAGCCGAAGTCAAGTTCTTTCATGTCTCTTCCTTCTGAATTTTTCATATAATTCTTGTATTCCCAAAAGCATAAATTGCACTGTAAAACTTTACAGTTTACATATTCTCTCCCAAAATAACAGGTTCAAAGTCATGTTTCCATGTTCCTGACCAAGGCATCCAATCTCTTGGCTCACATCAGACTGGAACCCACCTTTATATGGATTTGAAAGCAGCTGGAATATGTTACACATAGTCTAACCTGTTCTTGTTTTTCAGGTTCTCTAGGGATTTCTTGCTCACTCATACAATTAGGATCTTTGTATACTGTGCACATCTAGCACTGGAAGTACTGCGAGGGGGGAATTAGAGGCTTTGAAACTGTATGGTTTATCATTCTGCTGCTCAGACAAATATGAAGAAGCCAAGGAAGGAAAACACATGAAGTGGTAATGCAGGCAAACTGCAGTGAAAGCTCATCCTACTAAAGCGTAGTGAAAGTGGGAAAGATTTTTTATCTTTTTTTTTTTCATTTTGTAAATTATGCTCCCATGTCTTGGTTTAGCATAGAGATTTCTATGTTAGCTCTTTATTCTGTTAGAACCAATAAGTTTCTGCTTCTTTTTTTCATTTTTATTCTTTTTTAAGCTTTGAATCTCTGCATCTGTTGGACTTTCTTTTTTCCTTTTTTTCACTTTTGTTATTAGGTATCTGTCTTAATGAGAAAAATTATTTCCCCAGTTGGACCATATGAACAGTTTCATACAGAAGCCCATTTTATATATGTTTCACTGATGATGTCAAATCTTCATAAAACAAAGAAAACAAAACAAGAAAAAAAACATGAATTACAAAAATACTAAAGTGTCTTTCAAAGCTTTGTCTGTAATGCTAAATAAGAAATGGCCTAGGACCAAACTATGACCCTGAGGCTAAATGGCCCTTTTGGCTTGCACCCATTCCATTAAGAAGTACCTCTAAAGGAGATTTGTTCTGGAGAGTTAGTTGGAGATTTCCTGAAGACAGCCAAGGACTGAGATTACAGTGAAGAATCGTGGGTAAGGAGGTAAATGAGTTCTTGAATTCACCCTTTGGATCTCTGTTAATGAACAGAAGTATCATTTTACACATTAAGAATATGAATAATTAGATCTTTAACCAGGAAAAAGTGTCTGCTAAGGTAGTGAACTTGTCTTTTTTTTAATAGAAGGATTTTATGTTGAACAAAACTCAAAAAAATAAAGCTCATATGCATGGAAGCTTGAGGTTTCTTTTTTTTTTTGAAGAGAGGATCTCTGAAGACCCTTTTATTTTTACTTTTCTTGATCACTGCTATCTGTTCTGCCTAGTTCCCTTGGTATCTCTTTAAGGAACCACACCCTGAGAAACTATTTCAACATAGGGACAGTAAGTACTGAATACCTCTGGATATTTCTCAGGAAGGAATGAAAAATGCTATCTGGCAATACAAAATACTTGTCCTTTCTTATAAAACTTTTAAAATAAATATTATATTTGCATACCTGTAAATATTCAGAACAGGTGATGGGAATGTGCAACTATGTACTTACACCACAAAGCCTGCCTTCAGTATATCCAGTGAGGGAATAATAGTGTATAACTTACTGCCACTTTCACATTTTCCTTGGACTTCGGTAGTTTATGAAGAGAAAAGAGATAGACATGAAGACCAAGCAAGCAAACAAAAGAATTCCTTATTGCTCTGCTTTCACATGTTACCAGTTTACTAAATGAAAATGCACCGTAAAATTTCATTAAGGGCTGGCTTAAAGCTGTACATCAAACGCTTTTTGCAGTGCAGACATTACAGACTATTAATATGACACTTCTTTGTGTAGTTAGATCCGTATATAGGATTAAATGTCAGAGAGAGATGGTATTTCACAACACTATGAGTTAGGAGTAAATGGAGTGTTACAATCTTTCATTTTGTTTGAAATAGAGGGATCCTTAATTTCTGCATTTTCTTTACGTATTTCAGGTTTTAATAAGACAAAGTCCAACCTCCTGCTCAAAGCAGTTCAGCTATGAGATCAGACTAGGTTGCTCAGTTGGGTCTTTAAAATGTCCATGGTTCATTTATATTGCCTAGTGAATTGGGTCATTTATGGGTAACATTTGAAAAATCTTGTCATGTACTCCTGTATAAAGATTGCTGTGACTGTAATTAATTTTCTACCCCTATGTATGGCTCTGGCCTCCTTTTCAGTACAATCTTTTCACCAGATTATCAGCACTGCAAGGAAATTGAGTTGGTATTTATAGTGATATGGGCACAAGATTCCTAAATCTTATTAAAACTTACTAAAAAAGTGCAGGAAATATCATCTTTTCTCTGGACTTCAAAGCCTGTCAAATTGACCTCTGTGTATTTCTAACCCTAGTGTGTGATAAATGCCATTGAACCTGTGGCTGCATTGTGGCTGTAGGGAACCTTATAAAATACCTGTTGTGATAGATTGACACGTCAGAACATATTCAGCTTGCCCAGGTAAAAAGTAACGGAAAGAACTAGTATTCCTTTAAATCGTTTGGAATCTGCAATACTAAAGAAAGTGGGGTGCTTTTTTTTTTTTCCATTTAACTTAACTGGTATTAAATGGAGGTACTAGGCTGTAGGGTTTCCAATTCAACAAGAATCTTAAGAATACCTATTCTCGTTTTTAAGTGTGAAAGGATTTAAACATCCATCGTAGGTACTTTCATGGCCCTTAGGACTGCAGTATCTGAAAATGTTGCAATCTAAAGCAGATTGATCTTTCCTGTAGCATGTTTCGTATAGAAATACTACTTTCTGAATAACCTGCTTCAGGTCAGTTCAAGTATCCTGGAGATGAGTAGGGGATTGTCAAAATATATGGTATGATTAAGGCTTTCTTTACACATTCATTTGAGCCCTAGTTTATTTTCAGCTGAAAGAAATGCAGATTGCAGGCTCAAAGATCAGTCTGCAGTGCAAATCAAAGCATAGTAACACAGTAAATGAGACAATGTAGGAGATTTGTTTCAGAAACTGTTCTGACCCAATCTTAAAGGAACGAATGTAAAACTCTAAATATATATGTAAAAATACTTCCTGTTAGAGGAAGGAAATGAGTTGTCTTAATGTTCTCACTCCTTGAACAAGATGCTTAGAGATGACTAATAGAATGCAATAGATGAACCCATCCAGAACCCAGTCTTGTTCTTAGTTTAGACATTGTGGTGATGGTGTCAAAGAGCTCATCCTATTAGTTACTTTTCAATAGAACTATTTAGATGCATAGTAATTATTTCTGTTAAGAGTACTTCCTTTTTCAGGAAGTGAGAGTTGCAACTTCATAGTCCTTTTCAGATTAGAATCTGTCTCATGAGATGATCTTGTCTCTAGGTTCACTGTCCATCGTTCACCTTTAAATTTTAATACTTTGTACATAAGAATTTGTGTTTCATAGAAGCTGGAGAAGAAAAATCATGCAAATTCTAATGATAACCTAAATGTTGTGCTTATCTGGGAAAACAGTCTGAAGTTTGTTCCCTGTTTCTTTATCTAAATGTTGTGTGATTTGGCATACTACTTCTATAGATCTTGCTTAGCATAACTTGTGTAACATTAGTAGCTAAATTTGTTGAAGCCTTAGGCTGCAAGCTGTGAACTTTCACCTAGATATGTTGAACTGTTACCTAGTTGAGCAAAAGCAGACCCCAGAGCCAGTTCAAGCCAGAAGATAAGGAAGATATAATCGTCAGCAGAAGCTGCAGTCTTAGAGATGAGAAAATAAACAGCCCACCTAGAGGTGGTGAAAGAACCCAATGAAGAAGAGGAAGACCCTGATGAAGAACAGAAAGACCACATACCCTAATATTACTGCTGGTCTGAACTGTCGTGTGATGTGTGGGGAACTTAGATTGTAATGAAATAATTGCTGAGGGATTTCTTTGTTCAGGGTTCATCTTTGGAGGTACCTATCTTGGGGTGTAGTGCTATTAATAAACAAAAAGTACTTTTACAGAGGAATTTATCTTTCATCTTATTGATTCAGTGGAAACCTAGAGTTAAACTCTGTTGTGGTGACTGACATGCATGATTTCCATAACATAATGTTGGTCTAATGTAAGACAAAAATACGTCAGTGACAGAACTGGAGTATCTCACCCACTCCCTTCTCTTTTCCCATTCTAACTGTTTGTTATCATCCTAGTTTCTTGCTTCTTTGGTTTTTTTTTTTTTTCCTTCTCCTAGCTATGCACATGCACTCCTCACTCAAAACTGGGCAAGTCAAAACCACAAATTATTCTGAAACACTGGGCTGCTGACCATGCGTGAATAACTAAAATGGAGCCATGTGGACAGACAAGTAAACCAGGAACGTATCTTGTAAGACTTAATCATATTGTTTGGAGTTTCTGGTGCGCAGTGAGTTTGGTGGAATAAGGTGCTTATAAAGATGCGTTAACACAACTGCCACTAAAAGGCATTTGTTTTCTAAAACTAGACATGGGAATTGAAATAAAAGAATTTCAATAATATGACCATGCTAGGAAGTTTAGGTAGTATGAGGACTCGGAACTTCATCGAACACATGAACTCCGTGTTTCTGAGTGATTACTGTACTAAGCTCTGTATCCTGAGACAATGATAAGTCAATGAAACTGAACAATTTATGCACAAAAGTTTCATTCTTGTCAGTAAAGACCACAGGACCAAATTCCTGAAAAAAACCCTACTGAAATAAAAAGTGGGTTTCTAGTAATGAACGTATGAATGTCCAAGTAATAAGATCTTGACTTGCAAAATTTCTGCAAGTATTTTTCATACATTTACATAGTCCATTTGTTCTGTATAGGACAGCTGATTAGAAATAAATTTACTGTATTTGCAGCCTGTAATTTGTAGCCTTTATAGATTCTTGGAGTTTAAGGTGAAAAGGACAATCAGAACATACAAGAGAGCCTCCTATATACTGCAGAGTTTCACGAACTGAAGTTAGGAACCTGGCTACACATAAAGCTTGCAAAAGTATATTAATAATTCTTTCAGATGCATTTTAGAGAAAGTTGATTAAGTTCAAATAGTCTCTAAATATTTGACAAGGTAAGGAAATCTTTGAATAATTAGCACGGAGTAGCATACCTTATAACTACCAGGCAGATCCTCATCAGTGTTACTGACAGTCAGGTAGATTTTCTTTTCCCATGTTATGCAGTATAAATTTTTATATTTCTTTAACATCACTAATCACATGTTGGTGATATACTGATATTTATATGTTTTATCACTGGAAGCATTAGCTGAAGATTTATGAGAAGCTTATCAATTAGGTTTGCAAAATCCCACAACGTATGTTGATTGCAGTTACTTTGTAATTTTTCTAATAAAGTTTCAACCATCTATAAAGTTTGGATTACAATAGTTCTCAGAAAGTTACTGACTTTTTGTCTTCAAATGTAAAAAATATCAGCCCGTCAACTGAATAATAGGAACATACATTACAAACTGCATGCTGGGGTGCATCAAACGCAGCATAACCAGCTGGTCAAAAGAGATGAAGCCTGTCAGTGTCTGAGAGGCTTTTGGACAATGCGCTTAATGATACGCTTGAACTTTTTCTCATCCCCAAATTGGTCAGGAAGTTGAACTTGATGCTCGTTTCAGGTCCCTTCCAACTGAAATTTTCTCTCTCTTCTCTTCTCTTCTCTTCTCTTCTCTTCTCTTCTCTTCTCTTCTCTTCTCTTCTCTTCTCT
>Ga0065711_1046015_pt1 | contig 13141 bp, 11 predicted proteins | sample Hoacrofraction12_FD_59098 | JGI IMG/M metagenome (GOLD analysis project Ga0065711, IMG submission 59098) | Hoatzin crop microbial communities from Cojedes, Venezuela - Epithelial fraction 12 v2 (version 2) | ecosystem: Host-associated > Birds > Digestive system > Esophagus > Crop | place... | reverse complement strand
CGGGCAGCCGCTCCCGCCCCGGCCCTCAGCCGCTGCCTGCGGCGGACGCGCGGGCACGGAGAGTCGGCTGCTAAAACCCGCCGCCCGGTTCGCTGGGGAACCGGTACGCGCTCCGAACCAGTACGGACTCCCCCTCTTCCTTCGGGGGCAGATGAAGGGATGAGGAGCCGCTTCGCAGGAGAAGACGGAGAGAAAAACAGGGGAAGCGGGAACAGCCGCCTGTAACCCAGTTCTGGGCGTCGGTACCAGAGGCACTCCCCGGCTAGCGCCGTGCCCGGCCTTCCAGCCGTCTCGCCTCGCTGCCCGAGGGTCCTCACCCGCTTCTGCTCCTCCAAAATTCTGCCCGTCCGCCGTAAACTTTACATACGGCCCTTCGTGTGACCCAAGCAAGCACTTCTGTTTACAAAGTAAGTTTAAATGTTTCCAGAGGGCCACAGGGACAGCTTTGAAGCAGATGCAGACTACCGCCTCCGCACACATGTCACAGCAGCGCTTCTGCCCCAAAAACAGCCATCCAGTGAAACACGCATGTTCCTTCCCTCAGCTGTGGGAGCGGCACTGCAGCCACACAGCAGGCAGAGAGCTGCTCGTGTTCTCCGGCTGCTCAGATTTTCTAAACCATGTCACAACGTCACGAACCGGTGACAAAACAACTCAGAAAAAGGGCCCAGGAAGAGAATGTGTTTACAGTTTGAAGTACAAACACCACCGAACAGGACACACCAGCTCTAGAATCAGGAAGCAGACCACACGGTCATTTGGTTCAGCGGCAGTCGGTGCTGGTTGACTGATCGGTACTGATACTGCAGAGGGAAGATGAAGCTTATTGTGTAAATCTGTAGCTGGAACGTACAAAGGACTCTGCGTGACAAACACAACCATGCCCTTAAAGAAAAATAAATGGAAGAGGACGAAATGAAAAATCTCAAACATGCTGCTATGAAAAAAGAATGTCTGCAGTGTAAGAAGAGAGACAACCACTTCTGCTAACATTGTACTCGCACATCTCAGCTGGTCAGTGACTTTGCTGGCGCTCTGGGGCATCTCCTTCAGAAAAACCTGCGCCAAGCTGGCACCCGAAGCACGAAGCAAGGTAAAATGAAAGGATTTAGTGGGATAAAGGATGAGCAGAGCTTTTGCAAAAGCAGATTTGACGTTAAAAAGCATGGCAGCGCAAGATGAAGCACAGGCGTCACGCAGGCTGCACAGAAGGCTCGTGCGGGGGAAGAATTTACATTGCACAGTTTGGGTGTCAGATTAAATAAAAAAATTTGGGCTGTCAAAGTGCAATCTCAGTGTTGACATAAAAAAAAGCCCTTGCAACACAAACACACAGCGCTAATGATATCGACAAATCTTTTCTTCTCACCACTCCTATCCTTGGCTCTATTTTAGCTGTGTGTGGAGGGAGCTTCAGCACTTCGTGGTCAATGAATTTCACTTCAATTTCCATTCTTATGCATTCCCTAGCTCGCTCTCTCTGCGAATGGGCTAGACATCAAATAACCATAAGTGAAAATATTCCCGAGTTTCTGCACAGTATCACATTTTCTTAATAATGATCCATTAAATCTTAAAATCTTTTTCATCCAAATGCTGTCCCTTCTTTTCAAAATGATGTATTTCCAGTCTTTTATGAGGCAGCAATCTACGACAATGTCATTATTGCTAAACTTCGACTCTTCCCCTCTGTTGGAAGAAATGTTTTCTTTCTACAGTAACCAACCCACCTCTCCTTGGTTCACTTTGGCAGTGAGACAAAAGGAGACCGCCTCGGGCTGACAGTCTAACGTATTTGCAGCAGCTCCTGTATTTATGGCTGTATCTTCTTTTCCACAGTTCACAAACCAAAATAACAATCTTTCCCACAGTGCAATTAAGGACTACCTGTACACCAGGAGATCCCACAGTAAGCCTTACTACACGAAAATAAATACTTGAGCCAGAAAGAAGGACCCAAACCACATTTTCTTATTACAAGATATTTTTTTATATATTACAAAATTACAGTTTCAATAAAGAAGTATAAAAATAGGAAATTATTTGGAAAGTGCTTGCAAAATACAAGCACTTCCTCAAAAGGCATTGATTACCCAAACTACTACACACAAATGATCCAAACATTCGGTGAACTACTGAGATGGTTCCAATCAATACACTGAACAGAGGTTGGAAAAAAAAAATTGAAAAGTATGTTTTTACTAAAGCTCTGTCTCAAACACGTCTCAGCTACCATTCTGGAATCCAGCTTCACTTGTGTCAGTATCATGTTCCTTAAGTAAGGGAAAAGAAGAAAGGAGGGGAAAAAAAAAGAAAAAAAAAGAATTTAAGGAATTTTAACACTAGGGTAGAATGTCAGATTTTTGTCTGAACTAGTCTATCTGAGAAACAGGGAATACTTGGTAGTAGAAACAGCTGATCTGCCAATATGCTCCAAACAGACTCTGAAGCATCAAATTTACTATGAAGAGTTATTTCAATGCAGTACTGCTTGTGAGTACTAATGCTGGCTTCACATCTACACCGTAGCCTTAGCAAGCCCTGTGAACGTTCTTGAAGGCACACTGCTCTTACACAATGCACCATTAAAGAACCGTATTTAGCTGAAATTACTGAAAACTAGACTTGCATGTATTAATCCCCCAATTAAAATAAACGAGCAACTTAATAAATTGAGCACTACACATTCTATACAGATTAATAGTCATAAGTATTCTGGATCATACCTCACTGGTCTAATTTATTGCACAACAAATGTCTCAACCCATCGCTGTACCTCTTGCCTGTGACAAGTGCAGCTGCTACAAAGATACATCAGCCTCAGTGCTGACACCACCAACTACTCACTTGTAATTCTGTTACTAGAAATACCTGATTCAGTTTCTTAAACTCAACCACTTGGAAGAAGATGTGCTCCAGGATATGTCTGGCGTCTTGCTTCTCCTTTGGGAGTTTACTTGTTACTCCTAGGATATCGCCGCACTTTCGTATGTAAAACTCCAGGTCATCATCGGTACCTAAACAAGCATCCCAGGAAAGAGGTAGTTGAATATGACACGTATCCATATCAGCTGGGCAAAAACCTGCTACGAATCTCCACTTGTTGTTGGTGTTCTGTGAGGTTAAGTCCTGTAGCTAAGTTCAACGGACTAGCCACGATGTATCCCTGCAGCTAGTACTTTCTCAGTTTGTTTAGACTTAAGGTGTGTTTAGAATAATCTTCACATTTTCACTTTGAAGCATAAAAAGATGTGAAATAAATCAGCAAGAGCACACACAGCAATTTATGCATGATATAGGAAAGAGCAGGCAGAAACGTAATAAAACGTCACGTAGCAAACAAAATAAAATGTCATGGTACATGAAGCCACGTTACCAATTTCCAAGGCCTTCCAATTTCTTGGCGCAGGCTGAGAGCAGTGGATTTTCACAAATGAGGCCTGTATTTTAAATCTAACAACAATTTCCTCCATGTAAACAATCAGTCTGCTCCACTTACATTTGTTTGTAATCTCTGCAAGACGAGCTTTCTCAGAGGAAAATGTTTCATCCAAGTCAAACAGCTCCAGAGGGGGAGGAGGCAACTCTCTGAAAGCAGGTGGAAAAACCTTGCAGAGAAGAAATAGCATGGTTTATTGCCGCATGTTTTTCTTGCGCTTTACAGATCTCTTAAGACAATAGTTTTGGACTTAGATCGGACTTGAAACCTTTTATAAACTCAAAAGCAACTCCGAAGCCCACACTACAAAGGTACAGCTTCTTAAAAATTCCATTTATATTTTGTAAAAATAACTGAATATTCCAAAAGAGTTTAGTCACAAGTATGCCAGAATTATCACCTAGCACCACAACTAGACATACTGCATTCGCAGTTTGTTTTCAGTTTTGCTCCATGATATCCAGGTGATAGCTGAGATAGCTGAGGTACTAAGCTCGCCAAAACAGCTCACCCTGGAAACACATCCACATTAATCCTTGCAAGAGTGTTTTCTTTTCATGCAGTCACTTCTGCCACAAATTGGACTTGTGTTTCTAAAGAGCAGCGCATGAGACACTGCTTTCAGTTGCATCCCTGCGGCTATAAGGATCCCAGTAATGTTTCCTCAGTGGCCAAAGCAAAGAAGGATGGAGCCATGATGGCAAAACTCAAAGATCCCTGCTTTTCAAAATAAGTTTGACACCGCTGCAGCTCGTGCTGTTGCTGCCAGCCCAAATCTCTGCTGTTAAAAGTCTGGTCAGCCCTTGCTGTAAAAGACCCACGCTCCTCTTTCTGCCTCCCCAAAGGCTATGGGAGATGGAGGAAGAGCGGGACAGAGTGGCTCCTCTCCCCGGCAGCGGTCAGTGTATTACTCACACCACCACTGCTTTCTGAAATACCACATTCTGTTTTCACAGCGAAGGCTGAACCAGCACCTCACAGGACTGGAAGCTGCTACTCAGCTGAAGGCTCACATGGACAAGGCTACAGTACCAGATGCTGCATTTTGAAGTTGTGCTGATAAAAGTTAGAGTGTAAATAAGTGCTCTTTCCTAAAAGACAGATAGTCCCTGCAATGTATGCAACTCCCAAGCGATTGATTTTTACTACAGCATTTCTTTTTTTTTTTTTTTAATAAATGAACTACGGCAACGACACACAGAGGTTTTACATGAAACAGAAGGGTTCTCCATGTGCTGTGAGCAAGGAGATTACTTACAGCTGGCTGGAGGACAGGTAGTGGAGTCTCAAACTCAGGCTGAATGAGTTGGAGGGGTTCATGTTTCACATTCAGCTGTTCATAAGCTCTGCAGCACAGAAAAAGACAAAATTCCAGAGAAGAAACGATACAACATCCATTCACACTTGCAGGCTATAGAGATGAACTTTTACAAAGACACAGGGTCAACATTATGCACAGTCATAGCATAAAAAAAGGGATGTCTAATATTAGAAGGACCCTAGAGAATTACATATCTCTAATGAGTTCTACAGCGAGCAAATTAACTGAAGTTACAACAGAGAATAAGACAATGATAGGTGGATATATAAGATGATAAAAAATAAGTCACACCTCAGTTCTTCAAGCAACTTTTGAAGGGATGAACGTGCATGAGGAAAAAGGGATCCAGTTCAAAAAGAGCAGACTTGGGATTTCAAAAAGGTTTTTCAGGAAGTCCATAACCAAAAGCTATGTTCAAAAATTATTTGTTATGGGATCAGAAGGGAGATCCCACTATGAATTCACGTCTAGTGAAAATACAAGAAATACAGAGCAGGAAGAAAGAACATCCAGAACAGTGGAGTTTCATGGAATCTGTGTTACGTCTGCTCCTATTCAAAGTGTTCATACATGATCTGGGTAACAGACGAGTTCTGAGGGACAAAGCTGCTAGCGATATAGGAACTGGTAAAACTGAGCAGCAGATAAATTTCAAGACACAATTATTGGGAAATGCAAAGATGAATGAAATGCAGCTTCAATAAATGCCAAGTAATTCAAAAGCAGAAAAACAACCAGCTCTCAATTATCACTCCAGAAAGTACCCAGCACCACTGCAAATAGTTCTACTAAAAATATCAGTTCACTGAATCAGCAGTAGTCAGAAAAAAGTAAAGAACAATGTCAGAAACTACAGCCAAGACAAGAAGCAAGAGAAAACATCACTCTCGGACTGTACAAATCAATCTTCTGGTATATCCATATTCAGAACACTGCCGACAGCTCAGTCCCTTCTGCTCTTCAGCAGACACAGTTCAGCACAAGCAGAAAACGCAGAATACAGAACGGAAGAAATAAAGAATAAAAGACCACAGCTGCTGACTTGATAACTGAAGGCAGGGCAGTTGTATCCAGCTGATAAAGGGATGTATCAAAGAGCTTTGTGAAGTCTCTCGGGTTCTCATCTCCTTCTTGCAGACAGACTCGCAGTTGCTCAGACAGCGCGGCTGTATCTGGGAGCATGGTATAGTCTGAAATCTGAACAGGCACACAGAAACACACACCTATTTAAAAAGACCAACCCATTCACACAGCCTCTTTCCAGTTTATCTCTCACCTAAAATCTCATCTAGAAATAATTGTTTCACTCTCTACCAGGTATGACTGTTTGCAGTGCTGCTTCCCAGATTAGCAGACTGTGCAAACTCTATTCTCTTCGCTGTAAAGCTACTCGCCACATGGAAGTTGCATCTGGACTTCTGTTCATTCTTTAAGACAGCTTACTAGTCAACCGTGCAAGCCAGTTGTTCTTTTTATGCACACACAGTATACAATATTATCACACGTGATATCTCCAATTAAAAATAGTGTTTGCATGCATCCATTAAGCAAACAACTAAAACTGATACACAGGTTGATCCCTACCCGTATACAGAAAATCTACCTTCACTTCACGCACATTCCTCTTGTCTGAAGACTCAGAGCAAGGTGCAAACTTATTAAGCTGGAGCAGCAAATCATCTCATAAACACAGGCAAAGTGGGAAAAGACTTTCACAAATGCAGTGTGATAATGAATAGCAATATAAGTCCGACAGATAAAATGCCATTATTTTTTATGCCCAGCCCATCTGCCTACTCAATCTTGGACCTTGAATAAAGGGTCTGCAACAACAACAGCATCCATCTAGCTGGTAACCATTCTGTGCTAAATACATGGTTTGCCAAAACGGGTCCTGCTGGATCACACTATTCTTTACTTCCTTGCAACAGATCTCGCTTACCTCAGGGTCCTCCGCATCCATCTGGTTTAAATGGATATCTGATGTTGTGAGCCACTGGAAAAGCACATCCTGGAGAAGGGCAAACCTTAATTTAATTTCTGGAGGGGCCAAGTAATCCATTATTATGCTTAAACATTCATATTAAAAATATCACACAGTGAAAATGAAGAAATAAAAAGGTAATAAATCAATAGTATCTGTGGAGAAAATGCAAGCTTTATTTGTATTTACATGTGGAAGCAATGAGTCACAGCAATGAGCACACTTTGTATGAGGTGCACAGTTCCCCGAACACCTCAACAGGGAACTCCCCTTCTCACACCTAACAATGTACATACCCCACTCTGGAAAGCGCATTACAATCTCCGTGTATTGGGAGCTGTATATGCGAGCGTTTATTATTCATCATGCAGCCATAATCAAGCGCCCAGGAAGGTATGAAAAATTAGTAAACAAAAAAACCTCCTACTGCATACTTAAATATTGATAACAATAAGGTGGTGAACAGAAGTAGGAAAAGCGTTTCAGAGTCCTACGACATAAATACGTTAAATCTTTAAAAACGCCTTCCTGCTACCTGTGCTCTAACAAATTCCTCAGGGTGTTAGTATAGGGTTAGAATCTCCATACTACATTTGTTTCATAGCTGTCTTGCTCCAAAACGAAGCTAGTGAGCTTGGATTGCTTTGTAAGTGCCGTGGATAGCCACTAAGAAAACTTCTTTAAAAGAACAACAACAAAAACTTACCATGATCTTACCGTTCTCTTCTTTATCTAAATATTGATCACTGAACATGTGGGAAGATCCCAGCGCTGCCATCTTTCCACCTTGATTCTATCAACAAAGAATACAATATAGCAAAACATCCTTCCAAATCACAGTTTTAGAGGCAATTGTTAATGCTGTCTAATTATAAAATGACTTAAAGAAATAGGAAATTTTTGAATAAGTAGTGGCAAAAGCAGTTTCAAACCTGGCAAGCTCACAAGAGCGCAGCATTGCTATAAGTGCATATGCTATTAAGGCTCATAAATTTGTTAAAATACTGATCTGCATTTCATAATTGGCTGACAAAAAACCCCACAGATAAGATCATCAAGAATAGCTGCACGTAGGTTATTTTTGCAGAAAAATAGAACTCTCTTTTCAGTCAAGTAAAACAGAATCAAGTGAAATGAATGCATTATTAACTTCCTGCAACCCGTTCTTCAGTGTTCAGCATGTACATCTAGAGGCCAGTGACATGCGTGCACGTCAATATAGCACGTATTCATCTCAGCTAATGAGAGAAGAGTTTGGTAATTTTATTATTTGTAAGATAAAATGCAAAATATGCAGGTTGTTACATTTTAATTTATCTAAATTAAATGTGCATGAAAATGTATTCATGAAACATCTTTGGAATTCTTCTCTAAGATGACCCCTCAATCCTTCCACAAGGACATACATAGGAAATATTACGTTTTCAACAGAAAAAGAAACCCTGTAATGCTCCCTACACCAACTGTGAAACTCATAGCAGAATATAACCATGAATACTGCTGTAATGAATTTGAAGACATACCAAACAAAGCTCCAGTTTGTTTAACAAATTTCTGATGTTTCATACTCCCTGCTTTGCAAGGTTTAACCAGAATTCTACGTGCTTTGCCCACAGCAGTATAACTGGGTATCATCCTCTACTCACTCTTTCTATTCCTTCACTTTCTGTTGCTATTCTTTACTGCATCTCTTTTTCACTCCAAAAGATCTTGGTTCCCTTTTACCAAGTTTCTCCACTCTGCTTGAGAGACAACCTCTGTCTCTGGCTTCATCTTCTGCCCTTGTGTCTATAAATTTCTTGAGCTAGACAGCAAAAATGACGCCACCTATTTCACATTCCCATCACGGTATTACATCAAGGGAAGAATTATCAGTACCATGTGTAGTGTTTCCACTGCACAAACCTATCACACTTCAGTGATCAACCCATGCAAAACACTTCATGGATGTGCAAGCAAGTTATGCAGATTTCACTTACAGCATAATTTACTTGTTACAACTCTCAGAAGAAAACACTCCTCTCCACACCAATTAGATGAAGTGCATGAAACCCCACGTAAACAGGCACAGTCTTGAAACAAGAACACCAACCAGCAAGGTTATAATCCTGGGAGAGTTAAGGCTTTTCACAACTTAGTTGACTTACGTTGCAAAAAGACACCTCTATCATTAATTTCAGTATTATCATAGGTGCAAAATTAGGCATCAGTCTATGGGTCCGTTGGACCTATGTGCAGATATTGTGTAGGTGGAGGGATTTTATTATATCTTACTCTGACAGCTGCAGATAAAATGCGAGCAGCAAGTGTACGTGTAAGTTCACTTCATGCTGCTGTATCGTCTTTGATTTACAGGGTTTATTTCAGCCACAATATGGAAGGACGAAGTTGGGCATCCTCAGGAAAAAAATCACCTTCCTACCAAGATCTCAGAAAAACACATTAGTGTTAGAAACTCATCTACACAGTAAAAAAATGTGTTAACATGTTTATGTTCACTAACAAAATTAATTCTTTGTTTGCACCCATCAACTTACTACTAGATTTCTGATTTATTCTTTTTTAATAAACTAACAGGGCTGGACGTGCAATTATCTAACAATAATCTTACTAAATGATCACTAGACCAGTGGGAAAAAAACCCCAAAATTTAAAGAAAAACTAAAAATATATATCTGTCAACCAAACAAATACATAAACTTTGCTGATCATAAAATTAATTCTCCTCTGAATTCCATGCAAAGAAGTTTCCCATAAAAGGACACAGGAGTCACTAGGCTCACTTGGAGTTTGCAGATGCATCAAAAATAGCAGCAGGTTTGTAAGTACTCCCAGAAAATACACTCACAATTTTTGTGTGGGGTAGGGGGAGAACGCACGGTGTGTTCCATGCAGAGTCATACCTCGTGCTGATAGAAGGCAAGAACAGGCCTGTTGAGTGGGAAGCAGACCGATCCCGTTGACAGAACGGCCACCGCTGGTTTCATCACATTCAGTGTGGCACCAAAGGGATACACGAAAGTGAGAGCCCTGCAGGAAATACAGAAGCCCCATTAAGTACCTGCGTGTATCAGGCAGGCTGGACACATTCACAAAACTCAGTCTGTCTGCCTAAACTGCAGTTGTGCACTGGTGGTGGAATGCCAAGAGGGGTGCTTTCCAACATCCAGATCATTGTAAAGACATTTTAGCCTCCTTCTACAGGTTTTTCCAGGTTGACAGATTATCTTAAATAAGGAACAAAGAACACTCTTGATTTCTGTTTGCACATTCCTGTACCCGAGAACAGGGTAGGGGTATTTAACTCGCAGATTAATATATATTCTGGAACAAAACTATCTGAACTTACATTTACACTTAGATTTTTCCTTGTAATCAACCACATGGTTGATTTATTAGTCTAAAGTCTAGCTGCAAGGAAGAGTACAAACATTTACAGTTATTTATGGAAAAGCTGTATTCTTCTCAATGCCTTTTCACTCCTCAGCAGCACAGGGGTGGAAAGCTAAAAATTGCAATGAACGTCCATCTTTCCCTGCATTAAGACTCTTTATAGTGTTGCTCATGTCTGCAGCCACACAACCCAATATCTAGAGGTTATTAATATTTACATTGTTGTGTCAAATTCAAATCCACAGACTAGGGGCAAAAAAGATCTGGTCAGGAGAGTAATAATTCCCTTCAAAACCTATCACTCCTGCTCCTTCATTAGTTATAAAGTATTACTAAACAGATTCTCCTTTCCAAATGTAACGCTGAGGAACAAGAAGCTGACGTAAGAAATACATCAGAAAACCTGAACACAAGCACAACACACTCCTGCTAGATTACAAACCTGCTAATTCACTCCTGCTAGATTACAAACCTGCTAATTCCAAGTTATTCTAAATCTTTACAACATCAGCTTCCTCAAAGGAAAACACTTACTGTGAGTCGTGTCCACTTCCATCTTCATCTGCTGTCTCAAGCACTGCTTTTCTTGCAGCTTCACTGATTCCCCTACAAGATGTCAAAAAGCAAAACTCACTGAAACCAATACGGATTATAAGAGTTTACTGCAAAGATTTATATATCCCAAATATTTACCTATTCAGAACTCCATCAGAGATCAGTGCTTCTTTTGGATGGTGGTACTTGTAATATACATTTCGTACTACAGCATCTTGAAGAAACAAAAAAAACAAATAAATTTGCATCTTAGCTGATCAGTGTGTTAGATATAGCAATGAAAAATGAGTTTAGCTCTTGGATTCCCTGGGTGTTCACTTCTAACCCCACAAAGCTGGCGCGTGGCTCCCCAGAAATTTCCGATCAGCCTTCTCTACTGTTTACTTTTGGTCATACAAATTTAGAACAGGAATGTATTTGCAAGTTCAAATCAAAATAAGCACATCTCTGTGTCTTCTGCAAAGAGAGCAGAAGGTAGGCAAAAGGATGATCCAGTTAAAAGAATATATATGAAGTTTTACAAGTTCTTTTTTTTCTTTACACATCTTCCAATAGCATGATGAATCTAGTACTGTTGATGTAAAAAATCAGGCACAGTCTAGAAATGCCACCAAAGACCCAAAAAATATTTTATGTGCACCGAGACACAGTTGGTTTCGGTTTTTTTCACATTGGCAGTACAAAACCTAACGAATAGCATTTTATTGGTCTGCTAAAGAAAAGTGCCACTGCTTATTGGTGAGTATGAAATGATTCAATCCACCAAAACACACCAAAAAATGTTTGAAATGAAAGGCTTTTTAACCAAGAAATGTCACTGGAATTATCTTTTGTTAGTAAATAGCATTAAGACTGACATTTACAGCAAGCTAATGGAGATAGCAGAGTTGTTATCAAGGTACTGTGTCCACGGAAAGCCCTTGGTGTGCTTCAGTACTACACTGCCATGTACTGTAGATTTCAAGAAAAAACATCTCTTAGACCAAAAGGTACTTTGTGAGAGGAATCAGCTTGGCTTATACCTACAAAGGTTGAACCTGCTCTTTGGATTTTCCTGAAAACAGATGAATAAAATATATAAGTGAGCCCCATTACCATTATTGAAAACGATCCCATATTCTTCTAACAAAAAATTAATATTGGTGCCACATCGGGACTCTCCGCCTTCTCTTAGCATCACCAGGATGGCTCCACCATCCTCCAGGAATTTCTTCAGAACTGAAAACTAGAAGGCAACAAAGACCCAGAAAAAACACACATGAAAGAAGCTACACACAAGACTGAAGAAAATTATACCGAGATGAGGAAAAGGTGAACGGTTCTGACTACCTGCAATGAACTTGATCCTATGAAAAAAACATTTAAATTTCAATTTGTGTAAACTCAGATAAAGCAGTACTATCGCAGTCTTCTGTGCTGTTCTTTCTAATTTGCATTAAACAAATCTTAAAACATAATTAATTTGCAAACAATTGTTGACTTCTCACCTCAGCAGCACTGAACTTTTCTTTTGGCCCGGCCGTGATCCACAATTTCACCCCAAACAGTTTCTCAGATGTGATCTCATCTTTTAAGCTACAGATAGATTAACAGAGAGATATGTTATTCTTGGATATAGCCTGAACCACAACTTTTTTTTTTTTTTTTTTTTAAGGACTGGCAAATAAACACAAAGCAAATCACTTCAGTCACTTCACATCCTTTTATCTAGGTTTCAAGCTGACAACTTGAGTGAAGACAATCCTCACAAATTTCAACCCATTTAATAGTAAAGCCCCTCTAGCAAGGTCCTATGACAGATCCAGAACTGGTACAAACCAACACAGCTCCCGTTACACCTTGCGCCAGATGAGCTTCTCTCTTCTTATTATTTTCTTTTTGCTCTGGGTATATTTTGTAGTGGACAGAGAGGCAACAGCACATGCACAAAGGCTGATTTCTTTTTATCCCAAACTCTAAATCAAGACATACTCAAAAACCCACTTCATAAGTTTAGTGATAGGACAAGGGGGAATGGCTGTAAACTAAAAGAGGACAGATTTAGGTTAGATATCAGGAAGAAATTCTTCACCATGAGGGCGGTGAAACACTGGCCCAGGCTGCCCAGAGAAGCTGTGGCTGCCCCCTCTCTGACAGTGTTCAAGGCCAGGTCGGATGGAGCTCTGAGCAACCTGGTCTGGTGGAAGATGTCCCTGCTTATGACAAGGGGGTTGGAACCAGATGAGCTTTAAGGTCCCTTCCAACCCAAACCATTCTATGATCTCTGTAACTCACGCTCTAAGACAGGTGAAAGCTCCAAAGACAGCTCCGCGCAGCACCCGGCAGCGACACCGCAGCCGATGCCACCGAGCGCGGCCCGTGCCCGGCGGCGATCCCAGCCGAGCACACCGGCTCCCCAGGACCGCGCGGGCCCCCACCGCGCACCACACGCGCAACGCGGGGTCTCGCC
>Ga0065711_1046014_pt1 | contig 13142 bp, 6 predicted proteins | sample Hoacrofraction12_FD_59098 | JGI IMG/M metagenome (GOLD analysis project Ga0065711, IMG submission 59098) | Hoatzin crop microbial communities from Cojedes, Venezuela - Epithelial fraction 12 v2 (version 2) | ecosystem: Host-associated > Birds > Digestive system > Esophagus > Crop | place... | reverse complement strand
GCCTGGACGGGGTCCTGTGCGGCCTGCTGTAGGTGACCCTGCTTTGGCAGGGGGGTTGGACTAGATGACCCACAGAGGTCCCTTCCAACCCCTACTATTCTGTGATTCTGTGATTCTTCTATTTTTCACAGGAAAAAATGGCTTGTTAAGTTCCATATGAAGGGAGGGCATGAGGGATGGGAAGGAGTGCTCTCCTGTTGTTGGGTACCAGCTCCCATTTCCATCCTCGCCTGCCTCATGGCGGTGACTTTCCTATGGGAGTGAGTTAGCCAGGGGTTGGGAATTGCAAGGCAAAGGAATGCCTTTTTCAGGGGCTGACGTGCTCGGATTCAGACCTTGCTTTGCAAACCAGGATGACAGTGCTCCCTGCCTATGGCAGATGCTGAAGGGAAAGCATGAGTTCACAAAAAAATCCTGACACTCAGACACTGCCAGTGCTGGCTATCGAGATAGTCATTTAAATGTTAATGTTATGTGGTTCACCTACTTTTATCCCATTTCTCTTTACCCTGATCAGAGTTTGGCACTTAGACAATAAAGTACTTTCAGCTCCAGGTGATGATTCTCTTTTTGAGGGCATCAGGAGAGTTATAAAAGAAATGTTCGCTCGCACACAGAACCAAAACAAGCAGAGTTCAAATGTGTTGCAATGCAAAAAGTATGTTCTGCTTCATTCAGCAGCAAGAAAGCTCACACTTGCCTGCACGGGAAAGCCAGTGCAATTATCTGTTCGAGTAACTCTCCAACTTCTTCGACTCAGGCTTTTCACCAAGGAAAAATAAAGCATGTAAATCTGAGAACAAACTGTTACATCTGGAAGGAGAGGGGCTCTTTATTTCCCATCAAGATGTTTTTACTGAACCACTGTGAAAACGCACCTTGGTGCGCTGTGTCAGAGACAACATTATTTGGGATTTCTGATAAGAAACTGCTCATTGCCTTGTTCACAAGCTGCAAAAGTGATGAAAAATAAAATACAAGAAATTATAAAACTATGACGGTTTGGGTCTTGTTGCAGTTAAAACAAACAAACTCCATCCTGCTAAATGATTCCTTCTTAATGACGTTCATTAGAAAGCACTTTGGATCAGGCTATTCTCCATAGCAAGAGGAAATCAAGGAGATGTCACAGTTTAGGAAGATGAAAAGGAACAGTGCAATCCGCAGAAAATTGCATGGACAACAGGGACAGTGTCTAAACTTCTCATGCACTGCCCGTGCATTTCAGCTCCTGGCTTTTTCTCCCAGCAGTTGTCTGCTGGTTTGCATGGTGTTTCCCTGCTCACAGAAGCAGCAGCCAGATTTCCTACGCTACACACATTTGTTCAGCAAAACAGTGCTTGATTCAACTTAGATCAAGTCAAAAGCTGATTTAACCCGCAGCTGCTTCTAATAACTCCAAGCAGTCAAAGAGCAGAGGTCACACATAGGTGGTAGGTACTGACAGATGCATCCAAAAGATCCATATGGTGTCTTTGCTGGAGAGCCACCACAGTAGTAGCTACCAAAAAAAAAAACCAAAAACAAAAAAAACAACTTGTTTCCAGCTTACTACATTGCTTGAAGTACAAGTTTAAGTACAAGTTTGTGTTCTTGATTATGTCTGGCTTTCTTAGATGCATTTTAAATAACTTCTGTCTTGCTTTCTGACCAGTCTATTTTTGTTTTCTTTCTCATTTGCAATAGGTCTGGGTGAGATATTGCTCCTGGGAACAGAAGTAGCACCCCAGCTCCACACTGGAAATCAATACAATTAGAAGATGCTATAAATCTAGTTTTCCCTGAAAAGCGGGAGTTGTACTTTAAGTTCTAAATCTGCAAAATCCCACATTTTAGAAAGCAGGTGAAACCCATTCGACAAGTACCTTCCAGGGTACCAGGGTTTGTATTCTTGGCTCATGGGGTAGATAAATAAACATGTGTCAAAAGCAGAAGCACTCACAGCCTTTCATGTGTCAGTCTGGATTCTTCTAATAAAAAAAAAAAAAAAGCCAGCATTGTTCTTCAGAATCCCCTAATCATAATCAAAGAAATTAATTAGCACAGAAATTTAATCATATAACATACAAAGATTTGTTACCAGCCTATTCATAGATTCAAAAAGATTAGGAATAGCACTGTGAGACCTCCTCTCCTAGATCTTCCTTCTTTATTTCCACTGGGCTTGGATTTCTTGACTCCTTTTACGTGTTACAGACCTAATGTTCGCATTGACATTAGCAGTGACAGCCAGTAATAATGCCATTGCCATTCGAAGACTTCCTGCAGGCCCAAGAGCGCTAATAAATGGTTGCCTGATCCAAGCCCAGCAATATCAATGGAAAGGATTCCTGCTGCCTTCCGTGACTCAGTTGTTCACTATCCCAGTTTAAAGTTGAATTAAGAGGTGGCTATTGCAAATAACACAAACATCACTTGGGCTTGCTCAAATGTCAGCTTTTATTTTGGGCTGTGTAGCTCAAGGAGGGAGCCTGGAGGAACCCTGACACCAAAGGCAACCTTTTCTTCTATAATCTGCTATACACTCTTCTTTAAATAATGGCTCCTCAGGAAAACAACACGCTGTCACAGGAGGTTCCCCAGGAGAAGGAAGACATACAAAAGAGAGAAACAACCTTCTGCAAATGCATCTACTTAATGGGTTCTTAATTCCAGTTTTCTTACAGGTAAGGAGTTTTTCCAGCCAAACTCTCCCCATCTGACATGAAGTCTTTGTCAACAATCAAACAGCACAAGCCTAACTGGTTAGAAGTTAATGAGCAATTTTCTCCTCATTTGGCAAAGATAAAGTGACACTTCAAAAAAAAAAATCTGAAACTTGAGTAAAACTCCAATCCAAAAGTGCTCTTGATACTGAACCAGATGTAAAGATTTTCAGTGACAACATCTGCCCATGACTTTTCATGCCTGCCTTCCCTTTGTTTCGCTCCTGATTCGGGTAGCGCTTCGCACCACAGCTCAGTGATCTTCCTAAGCCAGCACAGCTGGGCAATGATGCCAAAATTCTCGCCTTGGTTTGCTCCTGCCTCTGCTTTGCCCCTCTCTGTGCCAGCAGCCCCAGAGTGAAGATAATCTGGGAACTAATTCAAGTCAAATAGGCCCAACAAAAAGCCCTACCCAAACAAAACGTTCCCCATACCCCAGCGCAGTTTTAAGCAGATCAGTTTTCTGATGGTGGAGAACTAACACTTGCTCTGCCAGAACAAAGACCTAAAGACACAGATCTGAATCAAGACACAGCCCATTTTTTCCCTTTTTCCACCACCCAAATTAATATGGTTTGGAAGTTATATAGTCTTAATATCCTGCAGCATATCAGCATCAAAAGAGAAAATACATTCTTACATGCTGGTGAACTGTGCAGTGTCAGCTTGTGCACCTGGTCCTGCTACAAATGCAGGCACACTTCAGCAGAGACCACTGAGCAAGTAAAGAAATAGAAGAAAAGCAATCAGAGACCGTCAAATCTTCCAGGATAATTAAACTCCAATTAAGCATCCTGTTCTCTCTTTGAACCATAGATCACACATTTTGAGCAATTTTCCACAAGGATCTGGCAGCCACATGTGGCAAAGGGAAGGCAACTTTCAATTGATTTTGTTTCACTTTGTAAGCAAGTAAATTGAATAATATATGGGATAAACAAATGCTAGAAATAATACACCCCCCCCAACAAAGCTAAATGGAACTTTCATTTTATATATTGCTGCTCTAGGTGGACTCTGGCCTTGGATTGATCCTTATCGGCTCACTGCAAAAGGCCAGCAAAGGTCTGCCACAGTAGCATTTTTTCTTGCAAGTATTTGCTACCTTTCTGTCATAGAGAAAACAATCGACTGGGCTGGAGACCCACCATGGCTTTCAGGAAAGAAAATAACTCCTCTTGAATGCATTCTGCTTTTCCTTTGGTTTGATACTGAAAATGCTTTTGGTAAAAACTCCAAATGTCTCCAGAAGAAAGGGAAGAAAATAGTCAAAAAAGATACAATATATTATATTAACAAGTGAATTTCTCTTGTTCATTTCTCTTAGTCATTTTGTAATGTCTTTTATCCAGTCATATCAAAATACAGACAATATCTGATTAGAAGTTATAATTTCATACAAGCATGATTTCATACACTACATACAAATAGTGTGTCCGCTTCTGCAGTGAAGTATGCTAGATTTTTTAAGTTCACAGCAGAACATAAAAGTGTAGGACAGGAGGTTAGGAAAAGTCAACCTAGAAAATTGAGAGACAAAAATCGGGCTGTTGCTAGAGTTTAAGTGTCGCTGGGGTACAATTCTCTTAAAAAAAAAAATACCAAAAGCCTCTTAATGAGCACAGGTAATTAGAGTCTCTTTTTTAATGCATCCTTTAAAATATAATTTGTCCGATAGGACCAGAGGTCCTCTTCACATTGTTTTATGTGGTCCTTACCATACTGTTTCTGAAAATGGCATGACTCTTATTACACATTTAATCCTGGTGACTACTGCCTGCAGACATGCCATTCCCATTTTAAAGACATGGAAAATCAAGCAGGAATCCCAGGTTGTACTGTAAACAGAGCCCAAGCCAAAAAATGAGCCCATCTAGACATTGTTAGTTTCCTCAGGTGAGGATATAAAGCTCTTCACTTAGGTTGTGACATGTGGAAGAAGTGCAAGGGTGGGGTAAATCACCTGCATTCCCCATCTTCCCCGCTCAGCTGCGATGAACTGGCTCAGAAGTACACTGCTCCTTTGCTAAGTGGTGGCTTTCTGGGAGCTTTAAAACAACCGGCTGCAGCTGGGTCACTGTGACCCAGCCTTTGGAAGCTGGAGTAATTTGATTAAAAAAAAAAAAAAAAGCAAACAAATCAACCAGCTTCCTTCGGGCCAGCGTGCGAGCCTGCCTCTCTCCATCACCCGGGCAGAGCAGCTGCGTGTCTGCGCTGCAGCCTGCCAACCCGCACACCTTCGGCGGGACGCGGCGGGAGCGGAAAGCAGAGGGTCGGGGCTCGTCTACACGCTTTGGTTTCTCAAACTGACGGCAGAGGCAGGAGGACTCTGTGCAAATCCAGCTGTTCGCCAGCTGCGTCCCCCAGCCCTCCTTCCCCTGCGCAAAACGCAAACGGGGGGGCTCACGCTGCCGCCCCCGCAGTCCTCCTCAGAAACCGCACCAGGAAAACCCAGAAAGCGGGTTTTCCTACGCATTTATTGCTCGTACGAAGGGAACTTGGAGTTCTCCAGAACACTTACGCTTCTGTGGAGTTTCCGTGAGGTTTAGCCACAGAGAGCCCTCGCCGCGTAACCCAAAGGTTGCGCCGTGTTCCTGCGGCTGTGCGAGCAAGGGACGGGACCGGGCACGCGGGCCTGGGGCGGAGCAGGTGCGGGAAGGTGCCGCGGGGCAGAGAAACGAAAAAAAAAAGTGCGAGGAATTTTGACGTTACGAGCTCCGAGCCCCGGTTTGGCTGCAGGCGGAGCCCGCTCCCGTTCCCGGGGCAAGGCTGGCACCCGGCGGCCGAGGCGAGGCGGCGGCTCGGCTTCCCGGGGCGGGGCGGGGGGACACCCGCCCCGGACACCCAGCCCGGCGCATCCACCCTGGGTTGGCCACTCCTTTCTGCGTTTGCTCACATCCGTGTGGCTGGCAGAGCAGGACTTCATTTCACCAGAGAAACTGTAACTTGTAGATGGCTTACAGTAAGATGAACACCCCACACCTTTTATTCCTAAGATTTCCACAGTATTTAAGGGACAGATAGCTGGGAAAATATTCATATATAAACCCAGTCATTCTGAATGTCTCAGCACCTAATTGCCCTTTTTACAGAATCACAAAATGGTCGGGGTTGGAAGGGCCCTCTCTGGGTCACCCAGTCCCACACCCTGCTGAAGCAGGGTCACCTAGAGCAGGCTGCACAGGACCTTGTCCAGGCGGGTCTTGAATATCTCCAGAGAAGGAGACTGACTCCACAACCTCCCTGGGCAGCCTGTTCCAGGGCTCCATCACCCTCAGAGTGAAGAAGTTCTTCCTTATGTTCAGATGGAACTTCCTCTGCTTGAGTTTGTGCCCATTGCCCCTTGTCCTGTCGCTGGGCACCACTGAAGAGTCTGGCCCCGTCATCCTGACACCCACCCTTGAGATATTTATAAGCATTTATTAGGTCCCCTCTCAGCCTTCTCTTCTTCAGGCTGAACAAGCCCAGCTCCCTCAGCCTCTCCTCATACGACAGATGCTCCAGTCCCCTCATCATCCTTGCAGCCCTCCGCTGGACTCTCTCCAGTAGCTCCTCATCTTTCTTGAAGTGGGGAGCCCAGAACTGGACACAGTACTCCAGAAGGGGCCTCTTTTGGGCTTGTAAAGAAACGAACAGTACATAGGCTAAATACTGAAGAGTATCCCACTACCATAAACTTTTTCCTAGCAAGTTTATTTGCTGGCATTTGTGAATCCACTGAGAAAGTGCAGTGCAATCAATACAGCTGAGGCCCAAGTTCTAATTACAGACCTCTCTTTGAAAACAGCTTTTCTTTAAATACTACGTGGCTAGTGGTAGTGATAGAATATTCCCTAAAAATAAGAAAATGGTTCATTAGTGTTCATGGAAACAGAAGATCAATCTGCCCTTGCAAAAGTTAATGAATACACAGAAATATCGCGTCATGACCCCTGATCTCAGTGCCTGAGGCAGCAGTATTATTATGCGCTCGCCAGAATTGCTCAGCAACAGGACTCAGATACAACTCTTATTGCATTAGTTTTATCTGTGTGATTATTTAAATTAATTACATTCTGGCTTCAAGTCACAAACTTCAAGAGATGTTCATCGGCTTAAATATTAATGATGCTTTTCTGCTGTAAGGTGTAAGAAGGGAAAGCAGAACTAAATACTAACAATTTTAAGAATAAGTATTAACAATACAAGCATGAAAAATGAAGCTGTTTCACTCAAACGCTGAAATAAACCACTTAAACCGCTACCCTCCCTCAAGGAAGCAAAACCTGTTTTGTTAAATCTTGGTCAAGCAAAAAGTGTTAAGAGGTCCTTTATTAAGAAAAGAAAAAAACCAAACACAAAACAGTTTTGAAGTATGATGAAAATACCTTGAGGTCTTGAGTGACTTTTGGCAAATCGCCAACCCTATTTCTAAATTGGAGAGATGTGAATTTGATGGATGGAGCACTCAGTGGATAAGGAACTGGCTGGATGATCGCGCTCCAAGAGTTGTGGTCAATGGTTTGATGTCCAAGTGGAGCCCAGTGACAGGTGCTGGGACCGGTGCTGTTTAACATCTTTGTTGGCAACATGGACAGTGGGATTGAGTGCACCCTCAGCAAGTTTGGCGATGATACCAAGCTGTGTGGTGCAGTCAACACACGGGAGGGAAGGGATATCATCCAGAGGGACCCTGACAGGCTTGAGAGGTGGGCCTGTGCAAACCTCGTGAAGTTCAACAAGGCCAAGTGTAAGGTCCTGCACATGGGTCAGGGCAATGCCAAGCACAAATACAGGCTGGGTGGAGAACGGATCAAGAGTAGCCCTGAGGAGAAGGACTTGGGGGTGCTAGTGGATGAGAAACTCAGCATGACCCAGCAGTGTGCGCTCGCAGCCCAGCAGACCAACCATATCCTGGGCTGCATCCTCAGCAGAGTGGGCAGCAGGTGGAGGGAAGGGACTCTGCCCCTCTGCTCCACTCTGGTGAGACCCCACCTGGAGTCCTGCATCCAGCTCTGGAGCCTTCAGCACAGCAAAAATATGAACCTGTTGGAGCAGGGCCAGAGGAGGCCACAACAATGATCAGAGGGCTGGAGCAATTCTCCTATGAGGAAAGGCTGAAAGAGTAGGATTCGTTCAGTCTGGAGAAGAGAAAGCTCTGGGGAGAACTTAGAGCAGCCTTCCAGTACCTGAAGGGGCCTACAGGAAAGCTGGAGAGGGAATTTTGCAAGGGCATGGAGTGATAGGACAAGGGATAATGGCTTCAAGCTGAAAGAGGGTAAATTAGATTAGAGATAAGAAAGAAATTCTTTACTGTGAGGGCGGTGAGGCACTGGCACAGGTTGCCCAGAGAAGCTGTGGCTGCCCCCTCCCTGGCAGTGTTCAGGGCCGGGTTGGATGGGGCTTTGAGCAACTTGGTCTAGTGGAAGGTGTCCCTGCCCATGGCAGGAGGGTTGGAATGAGATTATCTATAAGGTCACTTCTAACCCAAACCATTCTATGATTCTGTAATTCTGTGAAGCCCTTGTGTGACTCCGTCTCCCTCTACAAAATGGAAATGGAGAGGATGTCAGCCATCCCATTTCTCTCAGCAGCACACTGATTTATAGTAGTTACATTGCCCTCTGTGCTATTTTAGACAATGACATTTGCATTGTTACCTGTAATAAGAACACCTAAGATAAAGAAATATAATCTGAAGTCTTGATATTATGATTTTTTTCCCCCTAATGTACTTGATGCCAAGATTAGCCTTTTAAGATCATTACCCACCGAGTTCTGCTGCAGTCTGGACCATCTCCATCCACCCACTGTGCTATTACCAGTTTGCTGTTCATAGCTGCTCAAAAGATAGAACAGTTTTCTTAGCATGGATTTGAAAAGTGGGGTAAGCAGCTCTATGTTTTCTTTTCTGATCCCTTCTTCTTTTACTCCTGAAACATATTCTTCCATTTCCACTATTATGACCTGCAGGTTGGCCACTGGTCTTTTGTGGGATGAAAGGGACCAGGCGGGTATAGCGTTTCTGTCCGGTCTTTGAGGAGCGGCCGTCTGAGAAATTGCACAGCGTTACTTAGAGCCGTGTGAATGGGAGAGGTTACACAGAGTCAAAGACCTGCGCATTTGGATGACTTTGCAGAACACTTTTGTGCCTTTGAAAAAGTTATCTAGGAAGATCTGTGGACATTCGAGAAAGAACAAGGTTGAAGCATATAAAAGGCCGTGCTGGAATTTGGTGGAACAATTGAAACCAGTCTGTAAAGTTGTTATCCTCCTCTTTACATACCGGACAAGGCCAAAAAAAACCATTGTGAAGTCCTGTTAATGGGGAGGGCCTGTGTGTAGGGCAGAGACTGGAGAAAAATAGTTCTCAAGGATTTGTCACACACTGATCCTCAAATCCCATGGTAACCCTGAGCCCCACAGCTCTACAAATGGCTTTGCAGCACATTTTCTGAAGTACATCTCTTCAGACAGAGTGTAGCTCAGGTACCCGAAGGATTTCCACTGCAATTCTACATCCGTTTTCACCAGCTTATCAGGAACCACCGGCACCCAACTGTCACACATGACGGCATCACTGTATCGGTGGTGTATACACATAATCTGCTGTATAGTCTAAACACCCCACCTCCAAGCACAGTGAAGACCTTTCCCTCACTGTAAACACAGTAATTACAGGAGTAGCAAACCTTCTCGCTTCCTTCAGCTGATGACCTTGCTAACTATGCAAATCAGCAATGATGCCAAGATTAAGTGACTTAATCTGTTGATACTACAAATTAAAACAAAGCAACTTCTTGATATTGTGTCATACACACACAGTAATTCAAAGCAAAGTTACTGTTAGGCCTTTTTTCCATCCTTCGCAGACAGTTTCACTAGAGAGAATAATATCAGATCTAGCTGATTTAATGACCCTTCACTTAAAGGCCAAGGTTAGATTGGCTTTTTTTGTCTTCTTTGTAATTGGACTGTTCAACCACAGATAGTCTTACTATATCAGTCATTGCATGAGTGAAAGGTGAATAAAAGCATTTACTGAACTGTCATATCCATGATAAAACAACAGATGCTGTCAGCTCTAAAGGGAATATATTAGAAGAAGTAAATCTGAAAGATAAAGACCTATTAGTCGTAACATGCCTTTCAATCACTTATGTTAGCAGTCTAGCTTTGAAATAAAGGGAACATAATCCTTATTTACAATAAATTAAGCTTATCTTTGCACTATGGTGTATCTTAAACGATGATGGCATATTGATTTTTTTCCTTCAGAAACACATTTACCTTCACCACATTCATTGGTTTGCTTCCCTGAAAGCCCCTCTTACCTCCAGTTCTGTCAGTACAACACTTCGGATGTAAAAACTCAGTATCTTACATTTTCCCTGTGTTTTACTTCACAATTGGTAATGTCTTCATTAAACTGGTATACAGATCCTAAGCCCAAACGAGTTAAAAAAGATCTTGCCGGAGTGACTGGTTACTTCAGGACACTGACATACAGAAAGACTGATCTGACTTGGAAACAACTGCTCCTTCCTTATTCCTGGAGAGCAAGTCTGTTTAATAAAGGAAGGTAAAGACATTACACCGTGCACAGCGCCATTCAAGTGCTGAACTATCCCCACGTGTCGGCACTGTAACAGGGCACAGCTATCTGTAGTAGTTGCGCACGTTAGCTTGGGATCGGCCACCGTACGGGACTCCAGCTGAGACCTTGCCAGCCTTAAGCAGAGCAGAAGAATTACTTCAGCTCTCTTGAAAGCTAAATGCTTTTACATTCCCTTATAACATTTAGTTGTTTTGCAGCAACAGGCCTTGTTCCCTTATGTTCCACTTGTAATGTTCTATAACCCTTACATCCCTTTCTAAGGGCTGCTGTCTCACTTCTCTTCCCATTATGTATTTGTGTAGTCAACTAGCCTTGCTTAGAAGCACCTGTCTCTATTGAATTTCTTCAATTTGTCCAGATCATTTCGTATTCTAATCTCGTATTTCTGTGTCCTTCCTTCTCATTTTAGAGATCTGCAGTTTTAATAAGCACACTCCCTACTGCTCCATCAAGTGATTAACCAGGACTGGAACCAGACGCAGAACCGCATGCCGCTCTGGATATCCTCCTCCTCCTCCAGCACTGAACACCGGCAGCATCTCTGAGTACAGCTCCTGCGACTATGAGCATAGTTTTGAAATCTACTTCTAGTTATGATGTGGGTCATGATCAACATCATCGCCTCCCAGTGTGCTTTGAAACTTCATATTTAGAATTAAAAGCCAAGCCTAAGATATCTGCTATTTTTACTCAAACTGAAAGGCCATTACCTCTGTCATATGAGAAAATCAGCCTGCGTTAACTCATTCTGTACAAACGTGAACAAATCTGGTTCATTCTCTACAAACATACTCTGACCATTGCATTGTTTTACTTTTCTTCCAGGATATCTGCTGTAAAAGTAGCTACTAACATTATACATGCCTGGACAAACGCAGTTATCATTAGAATTGCATCCCATATTTTTTCAATTAAAAATATGCAGAGACCTTATTCCCCACTGGCACAATCAAAGTAAGACCTTGTCCTTAAGGTTCTGAGGTGAGCAGGAATTACATGGTTAGATGATCAGTCTGACTTGTAACCTGACACAGCACTCTTACTCAGAGCTTGTTAACAAAATGATTTAACTACACCTTGCTAAGCACAGTGCTTCACTTGCATTCAGGGTAATCATAGCTTTCTGTCTGCACCTGTTGTACATTTCTGACCATTTGGCATAGCAGACAGTAGTCAACCATGCTATTTTTGAGAAGTCTGTTTGCTGTTAAGATGCTGGTGCCAACCTATGAAAGTAGTGCATAATATGGATGCTGTCACAAAAGAGAAAAATCTGCTTTCTGCCACAAAATGGTTTGTGGCACTGTGAGATTCCTGTGGAACCCACTGCTCTGTTTCACTCAGACACCCGATGAGCGGTCGTGCTGCTTTAGAGGTGGAGGGGGGACCCACAGCGAGCCACGGGCCCCCTCCACCCTCCCCTCCAGTGCCCCCCCTGCTCCACAACAGCTCTGTTCATCATGCTGATAGTGACAACAAAAAGCACTGTACAACAAATTAAGTGGGACTTTTTTTTATTTTAAACGTTTACAGAGATGGAAATAAATACAGGAAATAGAAGATAGAGAGAGTGCTTTTGAAATAAATCAATCAAGTCTTCATCAGGCTTCAAACAGGAAAAACTGTATCCAATAGCTGCTTAAAACTGGCCACCATTTCAAAGGTCAAGGATTAGGCTGAACAATAACGTAAATAACTAAAGAGAAGCATTACAACAAACAAGGGTGACACAGCTGACATCAGTGAACACACAGCTGTAATAGACAAAATGGAACCACACTACCACAGAAAAGTCTCATATATTTACAACATACCTATCATACAAAAACATTTAGAAATATTTAGGGAGTGATTTCTTCTCTGTCCAGTTGTCAGATACAAAAGAAACACTGGAGGGTTTGTTGGTTTTGTTCCCCTCCTCAAAATCTACAGAATAGTTTTTACTTTTGGCAAAGTTTAAAAGAAACTTTGTATTGCAAGAATTTTTCATCCAACCTGAACTCTTCCATGTTTCCATCTTTGCTTATCATCATCACTGTCATCCACTGGGGCAGTTCGTCAGAAGACAGAGTTTGTAAAGTTCGTTACAGTCTTTTATCGATGGTCTGACCTGTAGGTTGGAAAAGTGTCTGTGCGATGGAGCTTCACTGGGCTAGAAACATCTTTGCCGAGTCAGATGCAAAAAACAGAACAACACTCAGTAAGACATAGGCACCTTATTCTGCATTTTATAAAGGACTGCATGAACTACACACTACAGCCTTTTAATTAAACCTGTCCCTGCTTAATCTGCTGCTCCATCTCAGAAACATCTCCACTCCGATCTCCTATCCCAGTTCCTCCAGAACAGAGAGCTGTACAAGCAAATTAATCTTTTAAAAGCTCTGACTTTGCATTTTAAATGAAAAATACGCTTTATCTCACAATATTAGCATCCATTCTTTTCTGTACAGTAGAAAAGGGGACAAGCGCCAACTCAGAAGCTGTAAATGCCAGCTTCGGGGAAGATAGTTTTTGTGTACAAGGTTTCAGGTGCCTCTACCATTCAGGGACTGAAATGCTACTTCATACATATGGAATTATACAACTTGGTATAACAATTATTTCATATTTCTTTCTCCAGTAATAATTGAAGTGTTTCAAGATTTTGGCAGCCTAATCTAACTAGAGGAGCTCGGGGTACCACTGAAGTAGTAGCCCTGACTGATGAACGAGACAAGGACTTCAGTGTCTTTCCTAATTACAATGCTGGCTGCATGGCTTACTTATTTTACAAAGACTTTTACTACATTCTCATGACAACAATCTCCTAAAATCCTTTATTCCCCCCCCCCCCCCCC